>JAAIGF010188897.1_pt1 | contig 30062 bp, 18 predicted proteins | sample 6487441 | NCBI WGS metagenome assembly JAAIGF01 (sample SAMN13974129, study PRJNA590717) | phyllosphere metagenome | biome: pepper field; feature: multiple bacterial spot infested pepper fields; material: pepper leaves; isolation source: leaves from pepper fields | host: Capsicum annuum ... | reverse complement strand
TGCATGATGCACAGGCCGCTGTTGCCGTCGCGAACGGCCTCGACGGCACCGTCGGCGCGCAAGGCCATGATGTCGTTGATCATGTCGGCCCCTGCCGACAGCACAGCGCGCATCACGGCAGGCTTGCAGGTGTCGACCGACAGCGGCACGCCGAGCGGCACCAGCGCTTCGACCAGCGGAACGACACGGCGAATCTCTTCGTCTTCCGGCACCGATTGCGCGCCGGGACGGGTCGACTCACCGCCCAGATCGAGCATGTCGGCACCCTCGGCGACCAGTTGGCGAGCATGCGCCAAGGCAAGGTCGAGCTGTGCATAACGCCCGCCGTCGGAAAAGGAATCGGGGGTGACGTTCACGATGCCCATCACCCGCGGACGCGACAGGTCGAGGGTGAAACGGCCGCAGGAGAGCTTGGCAGTCATTCGAAGGATGAGGGGGGACGAGCGCGCGGCCGGTACTCATGCAGGCGCGCGGGGGCACAAGCATACTCCTGCCCTGCCCCGGAAACGACAAAGGCGCCCCGCAGGACGCCTTTGTTTACAAACCCGGCCCTGGAACCACAGGCCGGTGCCGGATCAGGCCGGGGCAGCCGCGTTCGGTGCCACGCCAGGCGTCGGCGGGTTGCTGGGCGTATTGCCCGACGAACCCGGCGTCTTCGGCGGACGGGGCGGACGACCGTCGATGATGTCGTTGATCTGGTCTGCGTCGATGGTTTCCCATTCCAGCAGTGCACGCGTCATGACTTCGACCTTTTCGCGATGGTCTTCCAGGATCTTGCGCGCCACCTGGTACTGCTCGTCGATGATGCGGCGGATCTCGGAATCGACCTTCTGCATGGTGGCTTCCGACACCTGCGTGGTCTTGGTGATGCTGCGGCCCAGGAACACTTCGCCTTCGTTCTCGGCATAAACCATGGGGCCCAGCGTGTCGGTCATGCCGTAGCGGGTGACCATGTCGCGGGCGATGGCCGTGGCACGCTCGAAGTCGTTCGAGGCACCGGTGGTCATCTGGTTCATGAAGATTTCTTCGGCGATACGGCCACCGAACAGCACGGCGATCATGTTCAGCATCCGATCCTTGTCGGTGCTGTAGCGATCGCCTTCCGGCAATTGCATGGTCACGCCCAACGCACGACCGCGCGGGATGATGGTGACCTTGTGGACCGGATCGGTCTTGGGCAGCATGCGCGCGACGATCGCGTGACCCGACTCGTGGTACGCCGTGTTGCGGCGTTCCTCTTCGGGCATCACGATGGACTTGCGCTCGGCGCCCATGATGATCTTGTCCTTGGCCTTTTCGAAGTCACCCATTTCCACCGTACGGCCGTTGCGGCGCGCGGCGAACAGGGCGGCTTCGTTGACCAGGTTGGCCAGATCGGCACCCGAGAAGCCCGGGGTACCACGTGCCAGGATGGTCGCGTCGACGTCGGTCGCCAGCGGCACCTTGCGCATGTGCACCTTCAGGATCTGCTCGCGGCCACGGATGTCGGGCAGCGGCACCACGACCTGGCGGTCGAAACGGCCCGGACGCAGCAGTGCGGGGTCGAGCACGTCCGGACGGTTGGTGGCGGCGATCACGATGATGCCCTGGCCGGTTTCGAAACCGTCCATTTCCACCAGCATCTGGTTCAGCGTCTGTTCACGTTCGTCGTTGCCACCGCCGAGGCCTGCGCCGCGCTGGCGGCCGACCGCATCGATTTCGTCGATGAAGATGATGCAGGGCGCCTGCTTCTTGGCGTTCTCGAACATGTCGCGGACACGGGCGGCACCCACACCGACGAACATTTCGACGAAGTCGGAACCCGAGATGCTGAAGAACGGCACCTTGGCTTCACCTGCGATGGCCTTGGCCAGCAGCGTCTTGCCGGTACCCGGCGAACCGACCATCAGCACGCCGCGCGGAATGCGACCGCCCAGCTTCTGGAACTTCGAGGGGTCACGCAGGAAGTCCACCAGTTCCTGCACGTCTTCCTTGGCTTCGTCGCAACCTGCGACGTCGGAGAACGTGATGGGATTGGTGTTTTCGTCGAGCATGCGCGCACGCGACTTGCCGAAGCTGAAGGCACCACCGCGCCCACCGCCCTGCATTTGCCGCATGAAGAAGATCCACACGCCGATCAGGAGCAGCATGGGGAACCAGGACACGAAGATGCTCATCAGCAGCGACGGCTCTTCCTTGGCCTTGCCCGACACCTGCACGCCGTACTTCATGAGGTCGCCGACCATCCACAGATCGCCGGGCGAGGTCAGGCTGTACGGCCGGCCGTCGTTGGGCGTCACGTAGAGGACATCGCTCTGAACGTCGACCTTCTGAATGCGTCCAGCCTTCGCGTCCTCCATGAACTGCGAATAGGACACCGTATCCGTGGGACGCGCACGACCTTCAAATTGCTTGAAGACCGTGAACAGCACGAGCGCGATCACCATCCAGACCGCGACTTTGGAGAACATATTGTTCAAGGTCGATCTCCCGCTAGATTACCGACCAGCCGGCAGAAGAAGCCCGCCGGCAGACACCGAATCAATTACCCTTACCCGATTCTACCCTTCCCGCGAGCACCGCTGGCTTCAAGCGGCGACCCACCAGGAAAGTTTCCGAGGATTTATCGCGCGAAGCTTTTGGCTTGCGCTCGACGACCCTGACGAAAGTTTGTTTGAAGTTTTCCACGATCTGCGAAAAGCCGCTGCCGTGGAACGCCTTCACGATCAACGCACCGTCGGGCTTTAGGTGCACCCGGGAAAACTCCAAGGCCAGATCACAGACGTGCTGGATGCGCGCCGAATCGGCCACTCCAACGCCAGACAGGTTTGGGGCCATATCCGAAAGCACAAGGTCTACCGGCTGACCATTCAGCAAATTTTCAAGTTGGGCCAGGACCTGGTCGTCGCGGAAGTCGCCCTGGATGAATTCCACGTTGTGGATGGGCTCCATGGGAAGCATGTCCATGGCGATCGCGCGGCCCTGGATCGTGCCGCCCGGACCGGCCAGGCGTTCGCCCACCACCTGCGACCAGCTGCCCGGCGCCGACCCGAGGTCGACGACGACGTTGCCTGGGGCCAACAGTTTTTCGGTCTCCAGGATTTCGGTCAGCTTGAAGGCCGCGCGCGCGCGATACCCCTTCTGCTGAGCCAGCTTCACGTATGGATCATTGATGTGCTGCATGATCCAGTCTTTCGAGAACTTCTTCTTTGCCATGGTTGCCCGATGAAATCGGCGTAATTCAAAACAGAACCGTCACGACATTGTGCCTTGCGGCACGCCGCCCCGGCGACCCGGACGACAGGCATGCGGATCCGTTGCCGCGTTGGATGGGAACCACGCGGCGCCGACTGCCTGCGATTGCAGCAATCCTGCGCGCGCCAGCGGCCCCGCCAGCCCGTACAATCGCGTTATGCCCGTTCTTGACATCAACTCCCAAATTCGCAGCGCCCTGCGCGCCGCCGCTCATCCGCTCCGGCCCGTCGTCCTTCTGGGCGACAAGGGGCTGTCCGACGCGGTTCTCCAGGAAATCGACCGCAACCTGTCGGCCCATGGCCTGATCAAGGTGCGTGCCGCTGGACAGGAGCGCGCCGACCGCGACGCCCTGCTCTATCAGATCTGCGACGCCGTTTCGTGCGCGCCGGTCCACCATCTCGGCAAGGTCTTCATCCTCTATCGCCCCACCGAAGCCGACCCTGAAGGCCGGCGCTGGCTTGCGCAGACCAAGCTCAAGATCGATCCGGACATGCGCCCGGTCGCTCGTGCAGCCGGTGAAGACCACATTCCGAAGAAGCTCGCCGCCGCTGGCAAGCCGGCCCCGACCCGCAAGCGTACGGAACGTACCGAACGCGAAGCCGGCCCGGTGACGGCACGCGAACGCTACCTCGGCAACACCGAGCGCGCCGCCCGCCCCTCGTCGCATGCCGAAACTGGTTCGCGTCGTGGCGAGGCCCGCAAGCTGGCCGATCGCTTCAACACCACGCGCAGCCCGGCCGAACGCCGTGCCGCGGAACGTCGTGCCGCCGAGCAGCGTGGCGATGGTAACGCGCCCAAGCGTCCTGCCGCCCCGCGCAAGTCGGCTGCCGGCAACAGCCCGCGCCGCAGCGCCCTGTCGCTGCGCGCCGGTGCCCGCTCGGGCGTGGGTGACCACGGCCGCGCCGCCCCGCGCAAGACTGGCTTCAAGAAATGACGAAGCGGGCCCTGGGGCCCGCTTTGGGTTGCACCGGCTGGTCCGGTGCACTTGCCGGAAGACATGACCGCCGCGCTGGCCGGTGAGTCTTCCGGCGCGCTGGCAGATCGCGTCCGGTCTTACAGGTAGCGCACGTCCAGCACTTCGTACTCACGCACGCCCGACGGGGCCTGCACTTCAGCCACATCGCCGGCGGACTTGCCGATCAGGGCGCGTGCGATCGGGCTCGACACCGAGATCATGTTGGCGCGGATGTCGGCTTCGTCGTCGCCCACGACCTGATAGGTGACCTTGTCACCCGATTCCAGATCTTCCAGGTCGACGGTCGCGCCGAAGACGATGCGGCCTTCGGCATCCAGCGATTGCGGATCGATGATCTGCGCGTTCGACAGCTTGCCTTCCAGTTCGGCAATGCGGCCTTCGATGAAGCCCTGCTTTTCCTTCGCGGCGTCGTACTCGGCGTTTTCCGACAGATCGCCCTGCGCGCGCGCTTCGGCAATGGCGTTGATGACGGCAGGACGCTCCACCGCCTTGAGGTGTTGCAACTCTTTCTTCAGGCGCTCGGCACCGCGCACGGTCAGCGGAATGGCAGCCATGTGGGACTTCCTCGACAAAAATGCGAATGTCCCGGGCGCCGGCCTCACCGGCTCCTCGGGACATGCGATATCCAAATAAAAACCCCGGCGTGGTGACCGGGGCGACTGAAAGGCCATTGTCCTGAACTTCAGCGCACCATGCAAGCGGGGGCGACCCGCCTTGGCTGCACTGGTGACCGGGACGCGTCAGAACTTGTAAGTGGCGCTCGCGATCACACTGCGGCGTGCGCCGAACCAGCAGTCTCCGCGCGACAGGCAGGTGGCCACGTACGACTTGTCGGTCAGGTTGTTGATGTTGAGCGCGTAACGCCACGGGCCCGCGTCGTAGGCAAGCATGCTGTCGAGCAGGACCACGGACGGTGTGCGCGGTGCGGCCCCATCGGCGAAGCCATTCATCCAGCGCACACCTGCGCCCAGCGAAAAGCCCGACACGTTGCCGACCGCGAAGCGCCACTTGCCCCACGCAGACGCCTGGTGGCGGGGAATGCCTTCCAGTTGGTCGTCCAGGTCGATGTAGTTGTAGTGAGCAATCACATCCAGCGTGTTCGTGATGGCGCCGCGGTATTCCAGTTCCAGGCCCTGGGTCTTGGTCTTGCCGACCTGGATGCTGTTGAGCGCATTGGTGGGGTCGCCCACCAGGCGATTCTTTTCCTTCAAATCGTAGACGGCGGCGTTGAAGGCCTGCTTGCCGTCGACGCTCGCCTGCTTGACGCCGATCTCCCACTGTTCGCCGCGCAGCGGCTTGTAGGTCTCGATCGCGGTGCCGCGCGTGGTGCTGGCGACGGGGGTGAAGGATTCGCCATAGCTGACGTACGGCGACCAGCCGTTGTCGGCGGCGTACATCAGGGCGAAGCGTTTGGTGGTGGCGCTTGCCTCGTCCGACTGCGAGCCTTCCAGCGAGGTCTTGGCGCGGTCGTGGCGCAAGCCGGCGGTGACGATCCAGTTCTGGCCGAACTTCATCTGGTCCTGCGCATAGACGCCGGTCTGGCGTTGCTTGAATCGGGGGTCGTCGGCAAGCGAGATGGCCGGGTAGTTGCCGTACACCGGGTTGAAGACGTCGATGGGCGAGCCACCGTAGCCCGTGCGGCTGTCGCGGTGATAGCTGTTCCAGTCCAGGCCGAACAGCACGGTGTGCTGCACGTCGCCGGTCTGCAGCCTGCCCTGCACGTTCTGGTCGAGCGTGTCGATGCGCACGTCGTTGACGTTGCCGTAACCGTAGCGGTTGACCAGGCGCTGGCCGACCGGGTCGATCGCGTAGCCGCCCGGCAGGCTGAACGAATCGGCGTAGTGCTGGAAGTAATCGACGCGGTTCTCGGCGTGGCGGAAGCCCTGGCTGAACGACCATTGGTCGTTGAACTGGTGATCGAACTGCCAGCCGATGGTGCGGCGCTTGGAATCGTAGCGGTCGAAGTCCGGCTCGCCGATGAAGGTCTTGCTCGACAGGCGGCCGTTGGGGTTGTCGGTACGTACGCCCGACCACGGCAGGAACTGGGCGGTGGTGCCGGAATTGTCGTTCTGCACCAGGGCCTGCAGTGTCAGGCTGGTGGCCGCGCTGGGCTTCCACGTCAACGACGGAGCAAAGACGATGCGGTCGTCCGGCACGTGGTCGACCTGGGTGTCGGCATCGCGCACCACGCCTACCAGGCGGTAGAGCCACTGGCCGTCCTGCGTGGCCGGGCCGGTCAGGTCGAACTGGGCCTGCTTGCGGCCGTGGTTGCCGATCTGCACCCCGACTTCGTTCTGGGCCTCGGCCAGCGGACGCTTGCTGACCATGTTGACGATACCGGCGGTGCCGCCCTGACCGTACAGCATGGACGACGGGCCGCGCAGCACTTCCAGGCGTTCGAGCGTGTACGGATCGGGACGGGTGGTGCTGGTGTAGTAGTCGTAGTTCTGGCGCAGGCCGTCCAGGAACATGGCCGGTTCGGTGCCGCGCACGCGCACGCCGTCCGAACGCGAATCCACGCCGTAGGCATCGGAGCGAACGCCAGCCGCGTAGTTCAGGGCTTCCTGGATGCTGGTCGCCCCCTGGTCGACGATCTGCTCGCGCGTGACCACGGTCACCGACTGGGCGGTTTCCGACAGCGGGGTATCGGTCTTGGTGGCCGTAGCCGAGCGCTGGGCGCGATAGCCATAGACCGGGCCGGTAGCGGTTTCGCGGTCGGCCTGGGCTTCGACGTTGATGGCGGGCAGCGTGGCTGCACGGTCGGTGGTGGTTTGCACCTGGGCGCTGGCGGTGAACGGATAAGCCAGGCTCAGGGCGAGCGGGAGCACGGACAGCGTGTGGCGGAACGGAGAGGTCATGGACGCGAATACCAGTTGATCGTCATGATTCGGATCAACGAATGATAGGCATTCGCATTTTCAACAACAATGATTATTGCAATCCTGATCGTACCGTCCGTCGTTCGTTGTGCGGATGCGGCACCGCCGCGTGTGCATTGACTTTCAGCGTAGTGAAAGCGCGATCGAGAGGTAGAAGGACGCAGCGCTGATGCCACATCCGTTCGGTGTGCCGAGGACCCGTTCAACGTCCGTCGCGCAGCATCGTGAACACGTCGGGCGGCCCCATCTGCCCGCCCTTGAGCATCAGTTCGATGCCGTCGAGCGCATGCCCTTGCGCATGCACCTTGCACACTGCGACCCCCGGTGCCAGCACGTGCGACAGGGTCAGGGCGGTGATTCCCCAGGACTGCACTGCCAGACTGGACGTGTCTCCGCCTGCCAGCCCCACCCGCGCGAGCGGATGCTCGGCCAGCACCTCGCGCATCAGTGCGCCGCTGCCCAGCGCGAGCGCACGCGTGAAACCAGGCTGACGGCCGCCGCTGTCGTCGGCAAGCGTGGTGTGGGCGACCACGCTCCGGCCATCGCGCAGCGAGGCCAGGATGGCGTCGCGGATGGTGCTCAGGTCGCCTGCGGCCAGGCGAGCCGGGTCCACCGGCAAGGACACGAAGCCCGCCGCTTCGGCATGGGCGATCTGCGCGGCGGTCACGGGCGAACGGCTGCCGGCGACGATGAAGGTCTGCGCAACCGCCGCTACCGGCGAATCGGCAGCCGCGTGATGCCCTGCCGGGGGCTGGGCCGCCAACAGTGCCTGGGCGGCACCGGTCGGTCCCACGGTGAAGACCGGTCGATCGGCCCTGCCCTGCCGCCACAACTGCGCGCCCACCATCGATAGATGATCGGCGGTCAGCACATCGAACAGCAGGGCATCGGGCACCTGGGCAAGCGCCGCGTCCACGCGTGCGTCGCAGTCGGGCGCGGCCAGTGCCGCCACGTCGATCGATACCGTGTGCGCAACGCCCTGACGGACCAGATGCTGCCGCAGATCGGCCTCGTCCATGGGCGTGACCGGATGGCAGTGCATGGTGGGGTGGCGGTCCAGCCGGTAGACCTCGCCCCCCTGCCCCGCCCGCGCGAACAGGTTGCCGAAGGCGCAATAGCGCCCCAGGTTGGGCTGGCCGCCGACGATCAGCGCAGCCTGCCCGCCCAACGCCGCCCGGCCATGACGGATCGCTTCGCCGATGCTGCCCACGTGCGGCGCACTGTCGAAGGTCGAACAGGTCTTGTAGTGCACGACCCGTGCGCCCGTCGCCGCCAGGCCCGCGAACACGCCCGGCAGATGTGCGGCCATGTCCTCTGGCGACATGGCGCGCGCGGTGCCGGCCACGCCGATGCAGTCCAGGTCGCCGAAGGCTGCCAGTTGCCCGGCGTCGGGCACCTCCATGAACAGCGCAGCGCGCCAGCCGCCCAACACGACGGACGATAAGGTGTCGGTGGAACCGGTGAAGTCGTCACCGTAATAGGCGAACTGCACGCCGCGCGTCGGGCTGGATGTCATCGACACACGTTACCCGAAGAACGACAGCGCGCTGGCCAGTGCTGGCCGCTGCTGGGCGTAGACGGGCAGCGATGCGCCGTCGCGTGCCGCGTCCCAGGCGTCGCGAATGCTCTGCACACCCGCTGCCGCGCCATCCGGGTGCCCCAGGATGCCGCCGCCCGACAGGAAGATCAGGTCGTCGCTGCCCAGGGCTGCGAAGGTCGGGGGCACCGTGCCCGCCCACTGGCCGGACGAGAACACCGGCATGACGGCGTCGTCGCCGGCCAGCGGCGTCAGGCAGGCACGCGCGGAAGCCGTGACGCTTTCATCGCTTTCATAGAACTTGCCGGCCAGCCCGTTGACGTGCAGTTGGTCGACACCGGCCAGGCGCCACAGCACCTGGTAGGCGGCGAAGTCGATGCCCAGCGAGGGGTGGCGCGACATCATGGCCAGCCCGTTGCGGTGACCGTGAATGGCAAGCGACGTGCTGCGGCGCAGGCTTTGCATGGCGCTGTAGCCGCACCAGTTCAGGCTGGCCATCACGCAGGTGCCGCCCGAGGCCTCGACCAGATCGGCGTGGCGGCGCATGGCGTCGAGTTCGTCCGAAATGTTGAAGGCGTACATCACCTTGCGGCCGGTGCGTTCGGCATGGCGATTGATGACTGCCATCACCTCGCGCACCCGCTCATCCAGCGGCGAATGCGGCGGGTTGGCCATGCATTCGTCGTCCTTGATGAAGTCGACGCCGGCCTCGCACAGTTCGGAAACGATGCGGGCGGTGTCCGACGGCGACATGCCCACGTTGGGTTTGACGATGGTGCCCAGGATGGGACCGGACGACCGGCCCACCAGCGCACGCGTCCCCGCCACGCCCTGGCGCGGTGCGTCGAACTGGCGCACGTAGTCGGGTGGCAGCGCGAGCGACAGCAGCTTGACGCCGGTCATCTCGCCCAGGTCGTAGATGTTGCCGGCCACGGTCGCGGCCAGCGTGGGCAGGTTGCTGCCGACGTTGTCGACCGGGAAGCGCACGGTGATGCGCGCCCGCCGGTACGGGCCGTCGACGCCGCGTCGCGCCAGGAAGGCGTTCGGCAGGCTGGGTTGATCGGTGGGCGCCAGCTCTTCGATGGCGACCACGTCGGCACGGTAGCGGGCGCGCAGGTCGTCGGTTTCACCGGCCACCCGCACGAACGTACCGCTGGATTGCTCGCCGGCGAGCACGTCGGCGGCCTGGGCGAGCGGGAACGGCGTCTCGATCAGGTAGGTCGCTTCCAGCTCGCGGCGTGCGGCATGCACGGGATGACTCATGGCAGGCCTTACAGGGTGGACAGATCGGGGAAGGGACGAACCGGGTCCTTGCCGTCCCAATCGACGGAGGCTTCACGGATCAGCTTGAACAGGCGGCCTTTGGGACCGGCGACTTCGGACAGCTCGATCACCGTACCGGGATGCGTCTCGGTTTCGTAGTAGACGTAGCGGCCACGCTCGCCCACTTCGCCGCTCATGCCGACGATCAAGCCCTGGGCGGCCAGACGCTCGACGTCGGCGTCGAAGTTCTCGGTCCAGTAGGCCAGATGCTGCAGGCCGGTGCGGCCTTCATCCAGGAAGCGCTTGTACATGGACGGCGCATCGTTGCGTTGCTGGATCAGCTCGATCTGCAGCGGGCCGGAGTTGGCCAGCGCCACCGACACCTCGATCGGCGACGGCTTGCCCTGGTAGTGGAAGTTCTTGACCGGTACGCGGTCGGCGTAGAACCAGGGACCGATGCCGATCACCTCGCTCCAGTGCTGCATTTCCTTGTGGATGTCATGGACGACGTAGCCCGCCTGGCGGACTTCACCAAAAAAACGACTCATGGGGTGTGCCTCGAAAGGCGCCGCGGCCAGCGCGGCGCGAGTGTTGCGGGGGCGGCGCGCCCCCGCGGCGTTCATCAAAGGAATCCGATCGAAATCCAGGGCACCAGCGCGATGATCACGGTGCCGACGGCAAGCGCCGCCAGATAGCCCCACATGTAGGGGATGGCCTCGTCGGGATCGACCTTGCCGATGGCGCATGCGCCGTAGAAGCCGACGCCGAAGGGCGGCGCGAACAGACCCAGGCTCATCGACAGGATCACCACCATGGCGTAGTGCACCTCGTGCACCCCCACGGCGTGGGCGATGGGGAACAGCAAGGGGCCGAACAGCACGATGGCGGGAATGCCTTCGAGCACGCTGCCGAGGATGGCGAAGGCGACGATGGACACCAGCAGGAAGCCGATGGTGCCGCCCGGGATCTGCGTCATCAGTGCCGCGAGGTCACGCGAGAAGCCCGACTGCGTCAGCCCCCACGCCATGGCCGTTGCCGCCCCGACGATGAAGATGATCGCGCCCGACAGGGCGGCCGTGTCCACCAGCATGCGCGGCAGGCGGCCCCAGTCGAACTGGCGGTACAGCAGCAGCCCGGCGATGACCGAGTAGGCGATGCCGATGGTCGACACTTCCGTGGCGGTGGCCACGCCTTCCACCACGGCGGCCCGGATCAGGAACGGCAGCACCACGGCCGGCAAGGCGATGACGAAGGTCTTGCCGATCTCGCGACGCGTGGCGCGCGGCACGTTGCTCAGGTCGTGATGACGGCTGCGGCGCCAGACGATGAAGCCCAGCACCACCGCCAGCGCGGCAGCGGGCAGCAGGCCACCGGTGAACAGCGCCGCGATGGACACGCCGGTGACCGACCCGATGGTGATGAGCACGATGCTGGGCGGAATGGTCTCGGTCTGCGCCCCGGTGGCCGACAGCAGCGCCGCCAGATCCCCCCGCTTGGAGCCGCGCTTCTGCATTTCGGGGAACAGGGCAGGCGCGACCGCCGCCATGTCGGCGATCTTGGAGCCGGAGATGCCCGACACCAGATACATCGCCCCGATCAGCACATACGACAGACCGCCGCGCACATGACCCAGCAGGCTGGCCAGGAAGCCGATCATGGCGCGCGCCATGCCGGTCATCTCGATCAGCATGCCGAGGAAGATGAACATCGGCACCGCCAGCAGGATCAGGTGCGACATGCCCTCGTCCATGCGGCCGACCATCACGATCAGCGGCGTGTGGGTGGTCAGCGCCAGATAGCCGAAGGTGGCCAAGGCGAATGCGAACGCAATGGGCACGCCCAGGAACACGTTCACCGCCACGACGCCAACGAAGAAGATCACGAGGTTCAGCTTGCCCAGCGTCATGAACAGCGGCTGGCACAGCATGAACGCGCCGATGATGGCGGCGACCGCCAACACGGCAACCCCGGCATGGCGCCAGCTCGCCACGCGCAGCAGGCGCAACAAGGCGGTCAACGCCATCAGGCCCATGCCGACCGGCCAGGCCGAGGCCCGCCACGCATTGCTGATCTCCAGCGCGGCAGTGGTGACGATGACCTCTTCCTGCGCGTATTCCAGGGCGTGAGGAAATGCCAGGCTCAGGAACGCGAGCGAGGCCGCCACCGTCACGACGTCGACGAACGCGCGGCGCTCCGGCGACATCTTGCTCAGCAAGGCCGTCATGCGCATGTGCTCGCCACGCCGCAGGGCGATCACCGCCCCCAGCATCGATAGCCACAGGAACATCATCGAGGCCAGCTCGTCGCCCCACACCAGCGGCGTGTGGAACACGTAGCGGGCGATCACGCTGGCCAGCAGCAGGACGATCTCGGCCAGCACCAGCAACGCGGCCGGCACTTCGACCAGCAGGCCCAGTGCGCGATCGGCGGCGGTCAGCGCCGCGTTGCCCATGACCGGCGTCGCCGCCGGCCGCATCGTTGAATCGGCGAGTTGCATGGCGTCAGGCCAGCTTGCCGGTCGAGGCTTCGAGCAGCGCCCACGCCTGGTCGCCGAACTTCTTCTTCCACTCGGCATAGAAACCGGCTTCGCGCAGCTTGGCCTGGAAGCTGTCGGCGCTGGCGCGGTTGAACTTCAGCCCCTTGCTTTCCAGGTCGGCCTGGATCGACTGGTTCATCTTGCGCAGGTCGTCGCGCTGGGCCAGCGCCGATTCGTTGAAGTTGTCCTCCCAGATCTTCTGCAGATCGGGCGGCAGGCGGCGGAAGGCGCGGCCGTTGGCGATGAACCAGTAACCGTCCCAGATGTGGTTGGTCAGCGAGGCGTACTTCTGCACTTCATACAGCTTGGCCTGCTGGATGATGGGCAGCGGGTTCTCCTGCGCGTCGACGATGCGGGTCTGCAGGGACGAATACACCTCGCTGAACTGCAGGCTGGCAGGCGCGGCGTCCAGCGCCTTGAACATCGATACCGACAGCGGGCTGACCGGCACGCGGATCTTGGTGCCGTCCAGGTCCTTGGCCGACTCGATCGGGCGGCTGCTGGTGGTGACCTGGCGATAGCCGTTGTCCCACATGCGGCCGAAGGCATACAGGTTGGCCTTGCCGATGGCTTCGCGCACGTGCGCGCCCAGCGATCCGTCCATGGCCTTCCAGACCTGGTCGTAGTCGGCGAAGGCGAAGCCCACGGCGTTGATGGCGGCCACCGGAATGACGGTGGCGATCACCAGCGCCGAGGGCGTGAACAGCTCGATGCCGCCGCTGCGCACCTGCGACAGCATGTCGGTGTCGCCGCCCAGCTGATTGTTCGGGAAGATGTTGATCTCGAGGCGCCCGTTGGACTGCTGCTTGATGCGATCGACCGCCTCCTGCGCACGGATGTGCAGCGGATGGGTGACCGGCAGGTTGTGGGCGTACTTGAAGGAAAACTCCGCGGCCTGGGCAAAACGCGGCACGGCGAAGGACAGCGCAGGCGCAGCGGCGAGCGCCCGAAGCACGGAACGGCGGGTGATGGTCATGCATGTCTCCAGGGATGACGCCGCCGTGGCTTCGGAGCGTCTATTTTTCTGTGTGTGCCAACTGTAGTCCTGCCCGTAGAATCGGGAAAACAGAAAATTTGGATGAATTCATCCATGAAAGAGATAAATCTATCGATCCGCGATCTGCGCGCCCTGCTGGCCCTGGCCGACCAGCGCAGCTTCACGCGCGCCGCGCGGCAATGCCATCTGTCGCAGTCGGCATTCAGCACGCTCATCAAGGGCATCGAAGACGTGCTGGGCTACCGCCTGTTCGACCGCGACACGCGCAAGGTCGAACTCACGCCGCAGGGGCAGTTGCTGGAAGCGTCGGCGCGGCGCGTGGTAGCGGACTTCGACGCGATGATTGCCGACGTGCACGGCCACGCGCAGTTGCGCACCGGCCGGGTATCGGTCGCCGCCCTGCCCTCGCTGGCGGCTGGCTGGCTGCCCAGCGTGTTCGCGGAGTATCGGCAACGCCATCCGCACGTGGGGCTGGCGTTGGCGGATCGCCTGTCGGCGCCTTGTGTCGAACTGGTGCGCAGCGGCCAGGCCGACTTCGCGCTGGCGTCCTCGCACATCGAAGGCGACGACCTGGAAACGCAGTTGCTGTGCAACGACCGCTTCCACCTGGTCTGCCGGGCCGATCACCCACTGGCGCAACAGGCTGCCGTCAGCGTGCGTGACCTGAGCGCAGCACCCTTCATCCACCTGGCCCGCTCGCACAGCGTGCGCCTGCAATTGGAACGCGCGTTCCATCCGCACCCCATGCGGACCGTGATGGAGGTCGAACAACTGGCCACCGTCACCGGCATGATCGCGGCAGGCATCGGCATCACGGTGGTGCCGGCGTTGACGTTGTACGAATTCCAGCGGCCGGAACTGGTGAGCCGGCCGATACGTATCAAGGGGCTGGTGCGGCGCATCCATCTGGTCAGGCGGCGCGGCGTGACGCTGTCACCGGCGGCGCAGGCGATGTATGGCTTGATGCTGGAGATGCGGCCCGGGCAGACCGACCGCGCAGACTAAAAATTCCCCACGCAGTGCCTTGGGCTTATTGACCCCGAAGAGATGCTTTTTGCCTTGGGGCGGCCCGGCGGCAAAAAAAGGTTCATCGCGGATTTGCCGGGCGACTTTACGGGGCGTAGGCAGTGTGTCGCTGGACGGTTTCCGGTCTCGGGTCTTGTGCTCGCGTTGCTGCGGGTTCTTATGCCAGTCGCGGGTGTCGGGGCCGTGTCGGCTGCCCGACGCCACGAACGCGGTCGGGGCTCCCGCCCCCGCGTCGTGCCAACGTGCATCCGCCCCGGCCCCGCCACCCACGCCTTCGCGTCTGCTAGGCTTGCTCCGATGTCCGCCTGCGGAGAGACAGCCTCTGACGCTGTCATCGTGCTTGCTGAGGTTCCTGGCATGCGCTTGGCATGGTCTTTACTCCTGGCTCATCAGCCGTGATGGGGACGGCAGCTTAAGCGCCACGAAAACCTTGCCGGCTCACCGTCCGCACGTCCTTAAGTGGCGTTGCGACAGCTGTATGCCTGGACCTTCTTACGAACAGGCGGTGTGCCGCCACGAAGGGACGGTGGCGTACTTGGTCGTAGGAAATGCGCGTTCGGCGAACTGCCCCCGAAAGGTTGGATCTCATCCAATTTTTGAAGCTCAGTTCACGGCCCGTTTCGAACCATGCACGCGACTTTCCAGCAGCAGGCTGCTGGGGTCGCTCAGTTGCAGACGGAGATTCAGATAGGCGCAGTACTGAAGTTCTTTGGACTGGGTACTCAACTTCCACTGACAAACGGTGTAAGTATCCGGTCCAGGCCATCCAAGCTGCCGCTGACAGACGTGTACGTAGCCGGTCCGCCACTCGAGCTGCCGTTAACCGGTTCCTGCGCGCGCCGTGTAGCAACATCGGGCGTCCGTGACACTTCTTTACCCTAACGAAGCAGCGTGGCACGGCTCAGTCCCCGCCAGTCTCACTTCGTGGCGGTAGCCCGCCTGTTCGTAAGATCGCCCAGGCAAGCAGCCGTCGCAACGCCACTCAAAGACACACCGACGGCGAGCCGGCAGGGTCTTCGTGGCGCTTTAGCCGCCGTCCCCATCACAGCTGATGAGCCGAGAGTAAAGAACCATGGCCAACGCATGCCAGGAAACTCGGCAAGCACGATGGCAGCGCCAACGGCTGTATCAACGCAACAGAACAACGCCGAAACCGAGCAGACGTGAAGGCGTGGGTGGCGGGGCCGGGGCGGATGCACGTTGGCACGACGCGGGGGCGGGAGCCCCGACCGCGTTCGTGGCGTCGGGCAGCCGACTCGGCCCCGACACCCACGACTGGTTTAAGAACCCGCAAGCAACGCCACACACGACTGGTTCAAGAACTCACAGCACCGCCACCAGCGACTGAATCAAGAACTCGCAAAAAACGCCAGCGCAACAACAAAAACCTCAAATGCGCAGCGACACGCTATCTGCGTACCGCCAAATTGCCCTGCAAATCCGCGATGAACAAAACGGCCTGACGCACGCTCCTTTCGGAACATGCGCCAGGCCGTTCAGGTCTGGCGTTCAACCAGGGCGCCAAGCACCCCGGCTACGACTCAGTTCTTCAGTTCGGCGTGAAGTTCCTGCACCGAATAGACCTGGATGCCATCGCCCTCACGCATGTACTGCATGCCCTCGACAGCCGCGCGAGCGCCTGCCATGGTCGTGTAGTAGGTCACGCGCGATGCCAGGGCCGACGTACGGATGGCGCGCGAATCAACGATGGCGTTGCGGCGCTCTTCGACGGTGTTGACCACCAGCGAAATCTCGCCGTTCTTGACCATGTCGACCACGTTCGGGCGACCTTCGGCAACCTTGTTCACCACCTTGACCGGCACGCCGGCCTGCTCGATGGCGGCAGCGGTGCCGCGCGTGGCGACCAGGGTGAAGCCCAGGCTGTGCAGGCCGCGAGCCAGATCGACGGCGCGGACCTTGTCCTCGTTCTTCACGCTGATGAAGGCCGTGCCCGATTCCGGCAGGCGCACGCTGGCAGCCAACTGCGACTTGACGAAGGCTTCGCCGAAGCTCTTGCCCACGCCCATCACTTCGCCGGTCGACTTCATTTCCGGGCCGAGGATGGTGTCGACGCCCGGGAACTTCACGAACGGGAAGACGGCTTCCTTGACCGAGAAGTACTCGGGCACGATCTCTTCGCCGACGCCCTGGTCGTCGAGCGAACGACCGGCCATGGCGCGTGCGCCGACCTTGGCCAGCTGCAGGCTGGTGGCCTTGGACACGTACGGCACCGTGCGCGAGGCGCGCGGGTTGACTTCCAGCACGTAGACCGTGCCTTGCTGGATGGCGAACTGCACGTTCATCAGACCGATGACGTTCAGGGCGCGCGCCATGACGGCGGTCTGGCGCTTGATCTCTTCGACCACCTCGGCCGACAGCGAGTACGGCGGCAGGCAGCATGCCGAGTCGCCCGAGTGCACGCCGGCCTGCTCGATGTGTTCCATCACGCCGCCGATGTAGACACGCTTGCCGTCGGACAGGCAGTCGACGTCGACTTCGATGGCGTCGTTCAGGAAGCGGTCGAGCAGCACGGGCGAGTCATTGCTGACCTGCACGGCTTCGCGCATGTAGCGTTCCAGATCCTTGGGCTCGTGCACGATTTCCATCGCGCGGCCGCCCAGCACGTAGCTGGGGCGCACCACCAGCGGGTAACCGATGTCCGACGCATGCGTCATGGCTTCGGCTTCGGTACGGGCGGTACGGTTCGGCGGCTGCTTCAGGTCGAGCTTGTGCAGCAGCTTCTGGAAACGCTCACGGTCTTCGGCGATGTCGATGGATTCCGGGCTGGTGCCGATGATCGGCACGCCGTTGGCTTCCAGCGCCTTGGCGAGCTTCAGCGGGGTCTGGCCGCCGTACTGCACGATCATGCCGACCGGCTTTTCCTTGTCGACGATCTCCAGCACGTCTTCCAGCGTCAGCGGCTCGAAGTACAGGCGGTCGGAGGTGTCGTAGTCGGTGGAAACCGTTTCCGGGTTGCAGTTGACCATGATGGTTTCATAGCCATCCTCGCGCAGGGCGAGCGCGGCGTGCACGCAGCAGTAGTCGAACTCGATGCCTTGGCCGATGCGGTTCGGACCGCCGCCCAGCACCACGATCTTCTTGCGATCGGTGGGTTGCGACTCGCACTCTTCCTCGTAGGTCGAGTACATGTAGGCGGTGTTGGTGGCGAACTCGGCGGCGCAGGTGTCGACGCGCTTGTAGACCGGGCGCACGTTGAACTGGTGACGCAGCTTGCGCACTTCGGTTTCGGTGGTGTCCAGCAGCCAGGCCAGGCGACGATCCGAGAAGCCCTTGCGCTTCAACTGGAACAGCGTGTCGCGGTCGAGTGCGGCCAGCGTGTGCTTTTCCAGCGCCAGCTCGATGTCGACGATCTCCTTGATCTGCGACAGGAACCAGACGTCGATCTTGGTCAGGTTGTGCACTTCTTCCAGCGACAGGCCCTGGGCGAAGGCATCGCCCACGTACCAGATGCGCTCGGGACCGGGTTCGCCCAGTTCCACTTCCAGCTTTTCGCGGTCGGTGGTCTTCTGGTTCAGGCCATCGACGCCGACTTCCAGGCCACGCAGGGCCTTCTGGAAGGATTCCTGGAAGGTCCGGCCGATGGCCATGACTTCACCCACCGACTTCATCTGGGTGGTCAGGCGCGAATCGGCCTGCGGGAATTTTTCGAAGGCGAAACGCGGCACCTTGGTGACGACGTAGTCGATGGTCGGCTCGAACGAGGCCGGGGTCGCGCCGCCGGTGATCTCGTTGCGCAGCTCGTCGAGCGTGTAGCCCACGGCCAGCTTGGCGGCGATCTTGGCGATCGGGAAGCCGGTAGCCTTCGAGGCCAGCGCCGACGAACGCGACACGCGCGGGTTCATCTCGATGACGATCATCCGGCCGTTGTGCGGGTTGATCGCGAACTGCACGTTCGAGCCGCCGGTGTCGACGCCGATCTCGCGCAGTACGGCGATCGACGCGTTGCGCATCAGCTGATATTCCTTGTCGGTCAGCGTCTGCGCGGGGGCGACCGTGATCGAGTCGCCGGTGTGCACGCCCATCGGGTCGAGGTTCTCGATGGAGCACACGATGATGCAGTTGTCGGCGCGGTCGCGCACGACTTCCATCTCGAATTCCTTCCAGCCGAGCAGCGACTCTTCGATCAGCAGCTCGTTGGTGGGCGAGGCTTCCAGGCCACGGCGGCAGATGGTTTCGAACTCTTCCGCGTTGTAGGCGATGCCGCCGCCGGTGCCGCCGAGCGTGAAGCTCGGACGGATCACGGCGGGGAAGCCGGAGGTGCCGACTTCTTCGGCGATACGGCGCTGCACGGCCCAGGCTTCGTCCATGCTGTGGGCGACGCCGGACTTGGCCGATTCCAGGCCGATGCTGGTCATCGCGTCCTTGAACAGGCGGCGGTCCTCGGCCTTTTCGATGGCATGCGCGTTGGCGCCGATCAGTTCGACGCCGTACTTGGCCAGCACGCCGTGCTTGTCGAGGTCGAGCGCGCAGTTCAGCGCGGTCTGGCCGCCCATGGTGGGCAGCACCACGTCGGGACGCTCTTTCTCGATGATCTTCTCGACGACCTGCCAGGTGATCGGCTCGATGTAGGTGACGTCGGCCGTGTCCGGGTCAGTCATGATCGTGGCTGGATTGCTGTTGACCAGGATCGTGCGGTAGCCCTCGGCCTTCAGGGCCTTGCAGGCCTGGGCGCCGGAGTAGTCGAATTCGCAGGCCTGACCGATGATGATCGGGCCGGCGCCGATGATGAGAATGCTCTTTATGTCTGTACGCTTGGGCATCTGGTACGCCTAATTCTTTCGAGTGGTTCGTATCGGTTCGGGGCAGGTCAGGCCGCGGCGCGTGCCTGGCCCATCGACTGCACGAATTTGTCGAACAGACCCAAAATGTCGTGCGGGCCGGGGCTGGCTTCCGGGTGACCCTGGAAGCAGAACGCCGGACGGTCGGTCAGCTCGAAGCCCTGCAGCGAACCGTCGAACAGGGACACGTGCGTGACCCGCGCGGTGGCCGGCAAGGTGGCCGGATCGACGGCGAAACCGTGGTTCTGGCTGGTGATGAAGACGCGCTTGCTGTCCAGATCCTGCACGGGGTGGTTGGCACCGTGGTGACCGAACTTCATCTTCAGCGTCTTGGCGCCGGCGGCCAGGCCGAGGATCTGGTGGCCCAGGCAGATGCCGAACACCGGGATCTTGCGTTCGAGGAAGACGCGGGTGGCGGCCACGGCGTAGTCGCAGGGCTCCGGATCGCCAGGGCCGTTCGACAGGAACAGGCCATCGGGATTGAGCTTGAGCACATCTTCGACAGGCGTCTGGGCCGGCACCACGGTGACACGACAGCCACGGTCGGCCAGCAGGCGCAGGATGTTGAGCTTGACGCCGTAGTCGTAGGCGACGACGTGGAACGCGCCGCTGTTGTCCTTGTTGAAGCCTTTGCCAAGCTGCCAGGAACCATCGGTCCAGCTGTACGATTCCTTGACCGACACGACCTTGGCGAGGTCCTGCCCGGCCATGCCGGGGAACTCGCGGGCCAGGGCGAGTGCCTGGTCGGCATCGTCGCCAGCCAGGATGGCGCCGCCCTGGGCACCCTTTTCGCGCAGGATGCGGGTCAGCTTGCGGGTGTCGATGCCGGCGATGCCGACGATGCCCTGATCTTGCAGATAGTCACGCAGCGAACGCTCGGCGCGGAAGTTCGACACCACGTTGGGGTAGTCGCGCACGACCAGGCCGGCGGCGAATGCCTTGACCGACTCGCTGTCTTCCGTGTTCACACCGGTGTTGCCGATGTGCGGGTAGGTCAGCGTCACGATCTGGCTGTGGTAGCTCGGGTCGGTCAGGATTTCCTGGTAGCCGGTGATCGCCGTGTTGAAAACGACTTCGCCGACGGTGTGACCCGGGGCGCCGATCGAGATGCCACGAAAGATCGTGCCGTCGGCAAGGGCCAGAATCGCAGGGGAAGTCTCGGGAAAGAGAGACGGCAACAAAGGAAATCTCCGTGTCGTTACCTTCCCGGGCGGGGCCGTTACCGACCTGGCTCGCGCGCTCGCCGATGCGCCACGGGAGTGGGCATGGGAGGGGCCGCAGACGACGGGCGTGCGCAGTGGCGACGCTCGACCTGGGCTTTGCCACGAGCTGGCAAGCAATTCGACGATGTGGGGTACGCGCTAGGGAAGGATGAAGTAGAAAACGTCAAACTTTCCGAGTATAGCGTTATTTCATGACGTAAGGGAATTTTTCAGGGGTTAACCCTGAACCGACGGCAGGTGCAACGTCACGCGGGTGCCCGGCTGACTGGCTTCGATATCCAGGCGTCCGCCCAGCGTCTGCGCACGCCGCTGCATGCCCGACAACCCGCGCCCGCCCGCCACGGCATCGATGTCGAATCCGCTGCCATTGTCCTCGATGCGCAGCATGACCGCGTCGTCCAGCGGTCGAACCGTAATGCGCAACGCGGTCGCACCGCTGTGCTTGAGCACGTTGTTGATGGCTTCCTGCACGATGCGCAGCACGCCCAGCGCCTTGTCGGGCGTGAGATAGGGCAAGGGCGGCGGCGGCTCCACGTCCCATTGCATCTGCACCCCGAGCCGGTTCAGCCGGGGTTCGAGCCGGAAACGCAGATTGCCCAGCAAAGGCAGCAGGTCGTGGCCCTGGACATCGAGCGAGTCGATGATGAGCCGCATGTCCTGCAATGCGTCGTCGATGGCGCTGACCACTTCGCGGCGATCGACGGCGTCGCGCTGCGCCAACCGCAGCGCAGTGATGAGATGCGATCCCATGCCGTCGTGCATGTCCTGCAGGATGCGACCGCGCTCGGCGCTGATTGCCTGCCGCTGTGCCCGTTGTGCCTCGTCGCGTTCGAGCACGAAGCGTTCGACCAGCATGTAGAGCACCACGATGCACAAGGGCAAGGCCCCCGCGCGGTTGAGCCGCACGGCGTCGAAGGGCAGCCAGCCCACCGCGATGAACTTGGTGTAGACCAGAATCGCCAGCCAGCCACCTGCCGCCAGTGCCAGCATGACCAGCTTGAACGACCGCCATTGCCACGCGCGCAGCAGCAGCAAGGCCACGACCGGCAGCGCAATCAACTGCTGCGGCCAGGTCAGCAGCCACAGCACGTCGCCGCGATCGCTCCAGGCCCACAGCAGACCCAGCGCAACCAGCGTGACCACCGACAGGCCGTGCAGCAGGCGGGGATACCACCTGCCCGGCCCGGCACCCAGCCGCCAACCGGCAAGATTCAACCACCAGAACAGACAAGTGGTGGTCATGGCGCGGACGACTTCGGCATCGCCACGCGTGCCGGGCAGCGGAATCACCCCGTAGATCATCACGGTCAGCAAGGCCGCCAGACCCGTGGCCTGCGCCAGATTGATGCCGCGCTTGAGCCGAAGGTAGGCGCCCATGAAACACAGGATGCACAGCGTCAGGACCAGCAAGGCCGTGGGCAGTTGCATCTGCAGGAAGTCGTGCGACAGCCACTGCCCGAACAAGGCCTCGTTCGGCCCGAGCGAGAACGCCGACAGCCCGCTGAGGATGTCGGCATCGCCCTGCAGGCGCACGACGAACTCGTTGTCGCCCGCCATGAACAGGCCCGAGGGCAAGGTCAGATACAGCGGCGCATCGCTCATGTCGGCGCCCCGCTGCGTGCCGTCGTCATAGCGCACACCGGGGATCAGCAGCGAACCGTTGAGCCAGATCTCGGCGGCCAGCGCCACGCGCGGAATGTAGAGCATCAAGGGCTGCTGCGGCACTTGCTCCATCTGGAACGGAATGCGATACCAGCCGAAGCCCGAATAGCCGGGTCGTGTCTGTCGCCAACTGTCGGGCAGCGTCAGCGCCTGCCAGCCCGTGACGGGCGGCGTGGCGGAGTCGTCCGCAACAAATTGCGCCTGCGTCAGTTGCTGCACGCCAACCGGCGCGTTTCCTTGCTGGGCGTGCGCATTCACCATGGCGGCCATCAACGCCAGCATGCCCCACAGCAGCAGGATCGGCAGCACACGGGACGAACGGGTCGGAAAGGAATCGGTCATCGCCAGGAACGGAAAAAACAGGAGCTGGCCAGCGCGGCCGGAGGCGTCGGTCGAGCCGGCGATGTTAACGCCTGGGAACACGTTGGCCCGGTTTAGGCACTCGACCGGGGCCGGGCACGCACTACACTTGCGGATTGAACGAATCCTGAGAGACCTGCCGTGTCCACCCTCCTCGACTCCCTGCGCCAGCACACCACCGTCGTCGCCGACACCGGTGACTTCGAAGCCATGCGGGCGTTTCGCCCCACCGATGCCACCACCAATCCGTCGCTGATCCTGAAGGCGGTGCAGCAGGACGCCTATCGCCCGCTGCTCGAACGGACGGTGCAGGCCAACCGCAATGCGTCGCTGGGCGAGCTGGTCGACCGCGTGCTGGTCGCGTTCGGCGCCGAAATCCTGAAGATCGTCCCGGGCCGCGTGTCCACCGAAGTCGATGCCCGCCTGTCGTTCGACACCGCCGGCACCGTGGCGCGTGCCCACGAGATCCTGGCCCTGTACGACGCGGCCGGCGTCTCGCGCGATCGCGTGCTCATCAAGATCGCATCGACCTGGGAAGGCATCCAGGCCGCGCGCCAGCTCCAGGCCGAGGGCATCCGCGTCAACATGACGCTGCTGTTCTCGCTGGTGCAGGCCGTCGCCTGCGCCGACGCCAAGGCGCAACTGATCTCGCCGTTCGTGGGCCGCATCTACGACTGGTACAAGAAGTCGGCAGGCGCCAACTGGGATGAAGCCGCCAAGTCGGGCGTCAACGACCCGGGCGTGCAGTCCGTGGCCAGCATCTATGCGTACTACAAGAAGTTCGGCATCCCGACCGAGATCATGGGCGCGAGCTTCCGCAACGTCGGCCAGATCGTCGCGCTCGGCGGCTGCGACCTGCTGACCATCAGCCCCGACCTGCTCGCGCAGCTCGACGGCGCGCAAGGCGAGGTCCAGGCGCTGCTGACGCCGGAACAAGCGCAGGCCATGCCCGTCGAACGCCTGGAGATCGACGAAGTGATCTTCCGCACCCTGCTCAACGAAGACGCCATGGCCACCGAAAAGCTGGCCGAAGGCATTCGCAGCTTCGTCGCCGACGCACGCAAGCTCGACGCGCTGATCGAGGCGCTGCGTTGACCACGCCACAGCCGCCGCGACGCGGCCTGCTCTATCGGATCGGGCAGGCCCACTGGGGCTGGTTCGTCGGGATCGGTGCGGTGCTCGCGGCCGTGGGCATTGCCCGCGACGTGACATCGGCCATCGTCCAGGGCGTCATCACCATGTTGCTGGGGGTGGTGCTGCGCGTCCTGCGCGGCCGCTGACATCCCGTCCATCGAACTTCCAGGGAGTACGGGCTTGACCGCGAAATCGGTTCATACCACGAAGGCTTTTGAAGATCAGGCGGGCTGGCAACGGCCCCCCGCCGAGGTGCGCTACGCCGCCGAACTGGCGGCCTTGCGCGCGGCGGACACCGCCCCTCGCCCGCCCGGATGGAGCATGTCGCTGGCCAGCGTCAAGCGCTTCATCCTGGGCGGCGACGGCGTACCGCCCAAGCTGGTCTGCGCCCCGGCGCTGGTCGAACGGGCCATGGTCACGCTGGCCACCTCGCGCGCGCTGCTGCTGGTGGGCGAGCCCGGCACGGCCAAGAGCCTGCTGTCGGAACTGCTGGCCGCCGCCGTCAGCGGCGACTCGACCCTGACCATCCAGGGTGGCGCCTCGCTGACCGAAGACCAGATCAAGTACGGCTGGAACTACGCGCTGCTGGTGAGCGAAGGTCCGACCGAACGCGCGCTGGTGCCTGCGCCGCTGTATCGCGGCATGCGCGAAGGCCGCGTGGTGCGCTTCGAGGAAATCACGCGTTGCCCGCTGGAAGTGCAGGACAGCCTGCTGTCGGTGCTGTCGGACCGCGTGCTGGCCGTGCCCGAACTCAAGGGCGAGGCCGCCATGGTGTTCGCCCAGGATGGCTTCAACGTCATCGCCACGGCCAACACCCGCGACCGCGGGGTCAACGACATGTCGGCCGCATTGAAGCGGCGCTTCAATTTCGAGACGGTGTTTCCGATCGCCGATCTGGAAGACGAACTGGCGCTGGTGCAACGCGAGGCTGCCGCCCTGCTGGCGCGCTCGGGCGTGCCGCAGGCCCCCGACGTCGACGTGCTGCGGGTGCTGGTCACCTGCTTCCGTGAACTGCGCGAAGGCACTGATTCGGGTGGCAAGGGCATGGAACGCCTGTCGTCGGTGATGAGCACGGCCGAAGCCGTCAGCGTGGCCCACGCCATCGGCGTGCGTGGCCACTTCCTGCGCGGCGACGCCGGGCGGGCCGATGACATCGTCGAATGCCTGGCAGGCACCGCCGCCAAGGACAACGCCGACGATCTGGCCAAGCTGCGCCGCTACCTGGAGCAACGCGTATCCAAGCGCAAGGGCGAGGTCTGGCGCGATCTCTATGCGGCCCGCCATCGCCTGACTGCGTGAGCGCCACGATGACTGACACCACGCCGTTGCAGACGGCTGGCGAGGGTCTGATCGTCATCGGCGTGCGCCACCACTCGCCAGCCTGCGCGCATCATGTGCGCGCAGTCATCGAGGCCACCCGCCCCGCCTTCGTGCTGGTCGAAGGCCCTGCCGATTTCAACCCACATATCGCCGACCTGAACCGCCCGCACACCTTGCCGGTGGCGATCTTCAGCTTCCATGCCGGACCGCAGGACAGCCGCGCGTCCTACGCGCCGTTCTGCGAGTACTCGCCAGAGTGGCAGGCCGTGACGACCGCGTTCGAAGTGGGCGCCACGCCGCTGTTCTGCGACCTGCCGGCGTGGACGCGCGCCTTCGGCGACACGCCCAATCGCTACGCCGATCCGCATGGACTGCGCATCGATGCGGTGGAGTCTGCCCTGGCCGACCGGCTGGGCGAACAGGGCATCGACGCGCTGTGGGATGCGCTGGCCGAGCAGGCTGCGCCCGACGCCCTGCCAGCTCGCCTGGACCAGTATTTCGCCTTGCTGCGGCCGGAGGGCGCCGACGACCCCAGCGAGGCCGCGCGCGAACAGCACATGGGACGCTATGCCGCCTGGGCGCTGCGCGAGGCGGCGGGCCGGCCGGTGGTGCTGGTCTGCGGCGGCTGGCATGCCGAGGCGATCCGTCGCATCGCGCGCAGCGCAGACGGCGTGGCGCCGCCGGAAGTACCGGCGCCCGAGGATGGCGCGCGGGTCGACAGTTACCTGGTGCCCTACAGCTATGCCCGGCTCGATCGCCTGAACGGCTATGCCGCCGGCATGCCCTCGCCTGCCTACTACGAGCAGGTGTGGCGGCATGGCCTGGGCCGCGCCGCCCACTGGGCGGGCACCACGATCACCCGTGCCCTGCGCAAGCGTGGGCAGGTGGTGTCGACGGCGGACCGCATCGCCTGGACCACCCAGGCCGACGGGCTGGCCCGATTGCGGGGGCACCGCGCCGTGCTGCGTCACGACCTGCTGGATGGCGCGCTGTCGAGCCTGCTGAAAGACGGGCTGGAACAGGCGCCCGACTGGTCGAGCCGACAGGGTCTGCGTGCCCACCCGTTCCTGGGCACGATGCTGCAGGCGCTGACCGGTGACCGCGAAGGCCAGCTCGCTGCGGGCACACGCGAACCGCCGCTGTTGCTCGACATCCAGCAGATCCTGCAGCAGCGTGATCTGGAGCCTGGCGTCATGCCGCGCGAGATCGACCTGGACTGGAGCCGGCAGGAAGACCGCCGGCGTGCCCAGGTACTGCATGCGCTGCGCATCCTCGGCATCCCGGGTTTCGAGCGCATCGGCGGCACGCCGCTGGCCGATACGCGCGCGCCGACCGAACAGTTCCGCATCATGCGCCATCGCGACATGCAGGGCGCCCTGATCGAGGCCTCGCGCTGGGGTGGCACGCTGGACACGGCGGCTTCGGCCTGCCTGGCCGCGCGCGACACCGACATCGCCACCCTGGCAGGCACCCTGTCGGACGCCCTGTTCGCGGGCTTGATGGACGCGCACGAAGGCACGGTCGACACCCTGGAACAGGCGCTGTCGGACACGCAGGACCTGGGGCAGCTTGGCGAGGCCCATCGCCGCATCGTGTCGCTGTACCGATTCGGCGATGTGTTCGGAACCGATGCGCGCGACGGGCTGGCCCGCCTGGCGCAGGCGGGCTTCGAGCAGACCGGCTGGCTGCTGGAATCGCCACAAGGTGCGGGCGACGGCAAACAGGCCGTGCGTGCTTTGCAGGCATGCCGCGACCTGCTGCGTGACTGCCCCGAAGTCCCCCTGGGCCGTGCCGGTTTTCTTGCCACGACGGCACGCTGCGCAGTGTCGGCCGACACGCCTGCCACCTTGGCGGGCGCGGCCCTGGGCTTGCGCATTTCCTGCGGCGAGGCAGTGGCCGATGGCACCGACGCCCGCATTCGCCGCGTCGCCCAGCCCACGGAATTGGGTGATTTCCTCATCGGCCTGTTCGCCCTGGCGCGGGACGAAATGGGCACCGACCAGTCGGCCATGCAGGCCATCGAGGAACTGGTCGCCGACTGGCACGACGCCGACTTCCTGCGCGCGCTGCCGGCGCTGCGCGAGGCATTCGGCTGGTTTCCCCCACGGGAGCGTGAACGCCTTGCGCGCGCCCTGCTGGCGCGGCACGGCATGGCGCCTGCGCAGGCCGAGTCCGACGCCATGGACTGGATGCGGCAGACGGTCGCGCTCGACCAGCAGGCCCATGCGCTGGCTGCCGAGCAGCGTGCGACGGCCCGATTGGCGCGCGCCGGCCTGGTGCTGCCTGCCCCCGCTTCTTCTTTCTGAATCAAAGGAATGCCGTATCACATGGAACGCTACGAACTGGTCGAAGGCAGTGCATCGAAATTCTGGGAAGTGTCCGTCGAGGGTGACACGCTCACCGTCCGCTACGGCCGCATCGGAACGGCTGGGCAGACCAAGGAAAAGCAGTTCGCCGATGCGGCAGCCGCCGACAAGGAACGGACCAAGCTGGTGAAGGAGAAGACCGGCAAGGGGTATCAGGCTGTCGGGACGAGCGGGTCGGCGCCTGCGGTGACGTCGGTGGGGACCACGACGAAACCCGCTCCCTCGGCCGGAAAGACGAAAGCTGCGGCGTCGGCGAGCACGTCTGCTACGCCGCCCGCAGCACGCGCCACAAAGCAGACGGCAGACGCTGCACCTGCGTCGGAAGCATCGACGACGGCGTCCTCTGAGCCGCCCTCGACCGCTGCCGACTCGCAAACCTTCGCGGAAGAAAACGCCCGCAGTGGCCTGCTGTTCACCGCCACGCCGTTGCCCAGCCGTTGCCGCCCGGGCCCGGCCCTGGATGCCGCGACCGAGTGGAAGAACTACCGCGCCGCGCTGGCCCAACTGGCCAAGGACCGTGGGGAAAGCCTGCCCGACGAAGTGCGCGACGTGACTGCCCGCAGTGGCGAGGTCCCACCTGCCGTCGACGTCAATGAAATGGCGCTCTGGCTGCGCCAGCTTCTCAAGCTTTGGGAACACACCGCGCGCAGCGCCAAGGCCAGGCAGTCGGTGCTGGACGATCCCCAGATCGCGTGCCTGGCTGCACTGTCGCGCTGGGGCGTGGCCACGCTGGGCACGACGATCATGGTGCAGGCCGGCATCGACGCCGGGTACGTGTCCAATCGGCGCGACGTCTTCGGCAACACCGCCTGGGTCGAACCGCTGGCGATCGCCATGCGTCATGCGTTCACCGCTGACATGCCCGAGGCCGACTACGAGACGGCGCTGACGACCGCACAGGAGGAACTGGGCAAGAAGGCCGAGGCCGGTCCCTTCCTCGCGTTCATCCTGGCCGACGACCGCGCCGTCCAGCACCCGCTGACCATGCTGGCTCAGCTGGACGCGGCACAGGCTCGGGGCGACGATCCGAGCGGCAACCTGCTGCTGACCCCGCTGGTGGCAGAAGTCGCGCCGTCGGCCGGCGCGCGCTGGCGCAAGAAGCACGGCTACCTGTTCCACTTCGCCTATCTGAACGTGCACGCGGACATCGTGGCGGCGACCATCATCGCCAACGCCCGGCATTGCGGCGAGCCGGCCTCGGCCGTGCTGGACTGGCTGATGCACTACGCCACCGAGGACGACAACACGGTGGTGGCGATGGCCATTGCGGAAATCCGCGAAGACGACACGCTGGCATGCCTGATGCCCCATTACGGCAATCGCCGGGTGCGCAAAGCGCTCGATGCCGTGGCGACCACCTACCCGGTGTGGTACTTCCGCCAGGTGTTGACGCTGGCTTCGCACAGCCAGGCCGACACCGCCATCAAGGCGCGGCTCAGCGACATGATCGGCCGCCACGGCGAAGCCGTGACTCGATCTTGGGCCAGCGGTCTGGGCGCACGGGAAATGGCGGCCCTGGATCGAGCGCTGGCTGCACGCAACGTCGCGGTCGCGCCTGTCGATGCATTGCCGCCACTGTTGCAACGCATGCCGTGGCGTACCCCCGCCAAGCACACGCAGGGTGCGGCCGTCACGCTGGACATCGAACCGATTGCCACGCCGTTCGTGTTCAAGGCAGGAGATATCTCGGCCAGCGTCTATCAACAAAGAGACCGCCAGATCATCCAGGACCTCGACAAGCTGGGCGAGTTCGTTCAGCGCGCCGAGAAGGATGCGGCCAAGCAGCGCTGGATGCGCTTCCCGACGGTCGACGCCGTCCCTGAGGCCAAGGCGCTGAGCGGCGAGCAGTGGGTGCAATGGGTGACCAGCCGCCTGGAATCGGCCCGGGGCGCTCACGCCTACTACAACTCCAGCGTCTACAACGAACTCTACGATGTGCTGCACCGCCATCATGAGTCGCTGGCCCTGGCCTTGTGGGCGCAGCCTGGCGTACTGACGCATGCCTACGTCCGCTGGACCGACACGGCCGAAGCCATGCTCGCCCGGTTCGGCGAGCGTGCGGCCCCCGGTCTGGTCGATGTACTCGCGGCCGATCCGATGACCATGCTGCCCTTGGTCGTGCCGGTGGACTACGCCGACATCGCGCCGCATGCGGCCCGCGCGCTGACGACCTTGAAGAAGGCCCGGCCGCTGGCCGTGCCATGGCTGCGCCGCCATCGCCATACGGCATTGATGCGCCTGATCCCGGATGCCGTAGGCAAGATCAGCCCCGCACGCGATGCCGCCGAGCAGACCATTCGCTGGTTCATCGAAGACGCCGAGGACGGCCGTGCAGCACTGGACGACGCGCTGGCCATCTACGCCAAACAGGAACCGCGCGTGATCGAAGCCATAGACGCCATGCTGGCGCGCGACGCGGCCGACGACGTACCGGCCAAGCCACCAAAGCTGCCGAGCTGGTTCCAGCCTTCGGCCTTGTCGCGCCCCATACTGGCCAACGGCGGGGGCGCGCTGTCCGACGACGCCATGCGTGGTCTGGCAGAAATGCTGACGATCTGCCCCTTGGGTGCGCCCTACATCGGCGTGTCGCGCGTGCGGCCCGCACTGACGCCCGACAGCGCCGCCGCCTTCGCCTGGGACCTGTTCTCGGTCTGGCTGGGTGAAGGCGCGCCCGCCAAAGAAAACTGGGCACTGCGCGCGGTGGGCTGGCTGGGTGACGACGAATGCGCCCGCAACCTGACCAGGCTGAT
>JAAIGF010136570.1_pt1 | contig 30064 bp, 21 predicted proteins | sample 6487441 | NCBI WGS metagenome assembly JAAIGF01 (sample SAMN13974129, study PRJNA590717) | phyllosphere metagenome | biome: pepper field; feature: multiple bacterial spot infested pepper fields; material: pepper leaves; isolation source: leaves from pepper fields | host: Capsicum annuum ... | reverse complement strand
GTAACCGGTTTGAATCTTTTAACTGCCATTTCTTATTATAGTGTAGTGTAAAAGTCAATAGTTTCGCCATCTTTCACCGTGATGATGGCTTTTTTATACTTAGGGCTTCTTCCAGAAACGAAACCTGCTTTTGTGTAACGGCTTTTTGCTTTACCAGCTACAACCGCAGTGTTTACTGACAATACAGTTACACCGAACATTTCTTCAACAGCTTGTTTGATCTGGATCTTATTAGCTCTGTGATCAACTTTGAAAGCGTAACGGTTTAATTTCTCCGTTAACAACGAAGCTTTCTCAGTTAAAATAGGTTTTTTGATAATTTCCATATTACTTAGCGAATGCTTCCTCCAAAGTTTTAACAGAATCTGCCGTCAACAAAATTTTCGTAGCGTTCAACACGTCATAAGTGTTTAAATCTGAAGCTGCGATTACTTTTGCTTTCTTCACGTTTCTGCTTGATAAATAAACATTGTTATCGTATGCTGGCAAAACCAATAATGTTTTTTCGTCAGCTACGTTCAACGCGTTGATCAAAGACACATAGTTTTTAGTTTTGATGGATTCGAAGCTTACCGCATCTAACACCAAAATATTGTTTTCTTGTGCTTTGTAGCTCAATGCTGATTTACGCGCTACTTGCTTTAATTTTTTGTTCAATTTGAAGCTGTAGTCACGTGGTTGAGGACCGAATACACGACCACCACCATTAAACAATGGAGATTTGATAGAGCCCGCACGAGCGCCACCAGTACCTTTTTGTTTGTGTAATTTACGCGTAGAACCCGCGATTTCATTACGTTGTTTAGATTTGTGAGTTCCTTGGCGTTGGTTCGCTAAGTATTGTTTCACATCCAAATAGATCGCATGGTCGTTAGGCTTTACACCGAATACTGACTCAGGCAGTTGCACCTTGGCACCTGTTTCTTTACCTGATAAATTTAATACATTAACTTCCATCTCTACTATTTGTCTACGATTACATATGAACCTTTAGCTCCTGGAATGGAACCACTAACAACAATTAGGTTTTGATCCGCGTAAACTTTCAAAATCTGTAAGTTTTGAACTTTTACTCTTTCGCCACCTGTACGACCCGCCATACGCATTCCTTTGAATACACGTGAAGGCCAAGAAGAAGCACCTAATGAACCTGGAGCACGTAGTCTGTTGTGCTGACCGTGAGTCGCACCACCTACACCACCAAATCCGTGACGCTTCATTACACCTTGGAAACCTTTACCTTTGGAAGTACCGACTACGTCTACGTACTCGCCTTCAGCAAAAATAGTTACATCCACGATGTCACCTAGTTGTTTCTCATCTTCAAAAGTTTTGAATTCAACTAGTTTACGCTTAGGAGTCACGCCCGCTTTTGCGAAGTGTCCTTTTAAAGGCGCTGTCGTGTTCTTTTCCTTAGCATCATCATAGCCAAGTTGAAGAGCCGCATAGCCATCCTTTTCTACCGTACGTATATGCGTTACCACGCACGGCCCAGCCTCAATTACTGTACAAGGGATATTCTTCCCTTCCGCATCGAACAGGCTGGTCATTCCTACTTTTTTACCAATAATTCCTGACATGTTATAAATAAATTAATTAAACGTCCTTCGAAGCAGTAGGGCTTCGCTCAAGACACAATTCCCCCTAAGGGATTGCAAAAGTACAAATAGTTTTATAACTATCAAATAATTAGTGTATTATTTTTTTTATTTTACAACAATGAACACGATCGCAACTTAAGATCGGCAAGTTCGTCTCCAAATCCTGCAGCAAGAACTTCCCCCATCGCTCTTCTTATAGCACCAAATTTTCCATAATATACGGTTTAAGGGAGTCCTGCCTCCTGCTAAGAGCAATCGCTTTTTTTCGATAGCATAGGGTGCAGATTAATAAAAGAGAAGCAAACTAGCTCTTTATCGCTTTTTTGATTCGCTAACGTGACATCACTATCATGCGCTATGAGGTTTTTCCAGGCTTTACTTACGCGCCTTTTAAATAACAAAACAGCACCCGCAATTTTCAAAAAAGATATTTCAGCGTATAGAAGCAGCGATTAAAAGAAATTGTAAAGTCAAGTTATATTAGGGCTTAGCCTATATTCGAAAACGATTCGAAGAGGAGTTGGTTAGTATCCTGTAAAATCCTTTATACAGTTTTAGCTTCTTTAATTAGGTATTCCACAATAACGTCTAAGTTTACATAAAAATGGCTGCCCAACCAATCTGGTTAGAACAGCCGTGAAACACGATATACAAGTTGTTTATTCCGCCTCTATATCTAAAGAAGGACAGCCTCCGAAATCAGGAGACAAGTTGACACCTTCAAAAGTAAATGACTGCCCAGACCCGGAATAACCGCAGCTCATGAGGTACCGCATGGAAAATGAATTTGCGCTACTGGCATAGATCGTGTATTGGCCCTGCTGTAGGGTGACAGGGTAAGCATTGGTATTTGCCGGAACAACGATATGCTGTGTGGTACCGCCAGGAAAATTGCCACTAAAAGTCAAATAGATTGACGAATTACTGAAATTGTAAACGTAAAAATCAAATGTTTGGCTTGAATTCGTTTTACGCGCTTGCAGATTGGCCTGCAACGCATCCTTCTTCAGGGGATTTAAAATTCCAGCATTTCGAGCTGGCAGAACTGAAACAACGCCGATCAAAAGCGTAAATAAGATAATAAAAGATCGCCTGTGTAGCATATACAATATATTTAATAAGTAATAATTAATCACTAGCCTAAAAAGCGGGTATGTTGATTTAAAAAATATGTGGCGTGCATAGGCCTATTATATAGCCTCTTTGCATTGCCAATGGCTAGCCGTTTATAGCTTTTCAATTTTCAAGGAAGAGGTTTTATCATTAAAGTTGTATTTAGATAAGTCAATAGTGGTCTCCGTTAGCACAACACTATTACCGCTAAAATTACCATGCTCATATAAAGTAACACGAAATCCAGTTGGGATACGGATACTGCTCAACTGATCATTTTGTATCCCTAAACTAGTTAGGTTTTGAAGCGTATACTGACCGGGACCGCATGATTTATACCAACCTCTAAACGGCAGATCGCCGTAGAAGGTCACCGATTCTATGTAAGGATTACTTCTTGATTTACCAAACGAATTGATATAGTACGGCAAATTGCTATAGCGCGTGAAATTTGGATTTAACTTTCTTAAGAACGAAAACATTTCATCCCGCATGAGGCTAGCCATTTCCACGAAAGCATAGGTTGATCCTGTCGCGTTGTAAGGCTTATTATAATCACTTCTATTTTTATCTGGCGCCCATTCCGTATGCACAAATTCCAGATGAACATGGTTTACAGGATCTAATACATAAGGAGCCATAAACGAAATCGCATCTGAAATTGACCCGCCTAATACCGGCGGATCATTTGGGTTGATTCGCAGGTTAACCCATCTTGTCGATCGCTGATGCACCAAACTATCTAAAGCTGATTTGCCTTTATAAACAGCCAATGTTCGCCCTATCTGCGCTACGAAGAGCAGATCATATACATGATATGCAAACCCGTCTCTTCCTAAAAAATCAACACTGGCTCCGTCTGCTCGGTAATTTGTATTATGGTGTTTATTAAAATCTGCGCTCGCCTGGTTTATGAACGACACATCATGAATAGTATACGCAATATTTAGCATGAACAGATTACGAATCGTTTCCCAGTTATTGGTTCGTACCGGCAGACCCTTGTAGAAATTAAATCTTGTTCGAAACCAGTTATCGATTGTTGTTCGACTATCGGCATCTATCCGAGATCGGATAAGCGAATAACCTGTTAAAAAAGGCAAATAACCGCTCTCATTTGGCGTATGATTAGTCGGGAGATTCTTTGCAGCCCAAGACAGCAAAAATTCCTTTGCTTTTTCCAAATACTGCGCAGCTGCGGCATCCTCCTGAAACAGGAAGTACTGCAAGCCCAAAGCATAAATTTTAGCGGCATCACTTCCCACTTTTTTGTCGCCATCGGTATCCGAATATCGAGTTACGGGCTGTGGAACCGCCATTAGCGCATCATTCGCTTTAGCCGTAACTTCCCTCGCAAGAAGTGATTGTGCTTCTGCAGATGACGAAAGCTCCAATTGAATAGAGTCAAACGTAAGTTTATCCATCAGTAGGTTACTGTAATAGCCAGTTGCGCCGTCAACTTCATTCCCTGTCGCTTGATGTTGATTGGTCGCCGTTAAAGAAGTTGTCGGAAACAATTCCTTTTGGCAGCTGAAAAAAGCGAATACCATTACTAAAAGTGCATATGCGCTGCTTTTTGTGAAAAATTTAATTGACATCATTTTTTAGATTTATACGTTTAGCAAATTATCAATAAACTGTCTATCTTATCACCTTAAGCGAAACGGGTCGAGTATGCCTCCTATTCAAACACGCCGCTTCCTCTAAAGAATATTGTTAAATACACGGTAAACCGGCCAACAGTCTTTTATATCGTACCAAGGCTTCTACATAATAATAATCCGCATAGGTCAACGGCACGTCAACCTCCGTTTTATGCGGAATTGACCCTACACTATGTTTCAAAATAAATCCGCCGTTTTCCCTATACTTCGCTTTATAAGGTTCTTTTGACAAACTGCGCAACATATGTTCTGCTTTTGCCATATAATATTTGCGATCTTTTGCATTCGTATAACTACTTAGCTCCAACAAAGCAGATGCGACTACTGCAGCTGTAGAAGCATCTCTTAAATTTCGTTGGCTATAATAGGTACTGGCTGGCGTCAACTTATCTTGATCAAAATCCCAATAAGGAATCAAATCTTTGGGCAGATTGGGATGGCTTAAATAAAAATTAGCGATGTTTTTTGCAAGCGTCAAATACCGATCATCCCGCGTTTTGCGATACATCATCGTGTAGCCATACAATGCCCAAGCCTGCCCTCTCGCCCACGACGATTCGTCAAACGCTCCTTGTGCTGTTTTTTTCGCAAAAACTTCGCCGTTAGCCGGATCGTAATCTACCACATGGTAGCTACTGTAGTCCGACCGAAAGTGATTTTTCAAGGTCGTATTCGCGTGCGCGATCGCAATCTCGGCAAAGGTTGGATCAGCGGTTATTTTAGTCGCTTCCAGGAGAAACTCCAAGTTCATCATGTTATCAATAATCACCGGATAGCGCCAAGCCTGTCCATCCCAATTGGTACCACCATCCCACGAACGAATGGTTCCTGTGCGATCTTTGAAACGGGAAGCTAATGATTTTGCTCCTGTCGCCAACACAGGTTTATATGCCGCCGAGTCGCCTGTTAAACGCAATGCATTCCCAAAACTACAGTACAACATAAATCCAAGATCGTGCGTACCGGTATTGGTTTTCTCCTTTTCGAGGACGGTCAACTTCGTTTTGGCTATATCGAGCAAAGCATTATCCTGCGTTGCTTCGTAGAGATACAAAACGGTACCCGGGTAAAAACCCGAGCACCACCATGATGTCCCCCAATTTACCTGTCTTCCATTATTATAGGTTGTCGGTATGTCAGTTGGTTTAATCTGTGATTCCAAATATTTAATCTGCTTTACCGCATCGCGGAGGTTACGGTCAATAAATTCGCTAGACAAGCCCAGTTTAATTTCCTGCGTCTGGCCGTAGCTCACCCATATGTGGAGCAGAAGTAAGGACGTTATGATTAGTTTTATTTTCATTATTATAAGTAACAAGCTAATTAATAGGATACGTAATAGTCTTTCGCAAACGCTTCGCCGGCAAAAGCTTTTTGTGCTGTCCACTTTTCGGGCGCACAAGTCCAAAAGTCGTCGTTGGCTGGCAAACCTAGCGGTAGAAATGATAAGGAGACGACATACATAGAGCCTGCATTGGTATAATAATCTGCTAAATTTTCTTGCCCAGCGCCAACAACGCCCATGTTTAGCCAGCCACCACGACCGATTGTGCCTTCTTTATAAAGATGCTTTAACACCGCAGTCAATGCTGCCCTCACCTGCCCTTTACGGATATCATCTGGCAATTTATTGTCAAGAGAAACCAAGGCTAAAGGCTGAAAGGCGGCATTTCTATATGTTGACGATCGTCCGACGACAGGATAAAATCCATCAGGCGAAATCATGCGTTCCAAATGATGCGCATACCGCTGCATACGTTTATAGGCGCGCTCATGCAGCGCAACATATTTCGGATCAGCAGACCGATTATGCTTTAACGACTCGACCAACATACAATGAATGACATAACCGTTGTAATAGTCAAAACTAAATCGATCACCATCACTGTACCAGCCATCGCCCACATACCACTCGGTATCAAATTTATGTATCGCATAATCTATTTTTTCGCGCGCTGGCGCTTCGCCCACACTGTACAAAAATGTTTCTGTCATGGCGGCAAATAACAGCCAGTTGCTTTCATTTGGTTTGATGCGGCGAAGCTGTTTGAGCTCTTCAATAACCCGTTGCTTTGTCAGCGCGGATAATGGCTCCCATAGGGCTTTCGGCGCACGTAAGAATGCCTGTGCCAAATGAGCTGCATCCACCAACGTTTGCGACGATGCGCTTCGCCAGCTGAAATAATCGGGCGAGTTCGGATCCACACCATGTTGTATTCCCGCTATCGCTTGCTCCTTGAAACGTTTCCGTGTGAGCCCTTCCTCTGAGTCATCTTCGGGCAAGGCCAACCAAGGTGCCATACCAGCAAGCAGTCTCCCGAATGCTTCTAAATAACCGACTTTCGGATCTCTGTTATCGAAAGTAGGACTTACGTGCATCGGCATGTTTTTTTGTAATGTTTGTTTGCTGATGTTGGCCAAGATAGGTTCTGCGATCTGGCTTAACAGTGCCACCCAGTAAGCCCGATCAGCAGGTTGTGTTTTATTCTCAGGTAACATGTAGCCTCCAGCTTTCGCTGACAACAGGCTTTGTGGCAGCGCCAAAGCACCTCCATATATCCCGATCGATTTTAAGAGCATTCTTCTATTCATAGCGGTTTAGTTTATTTGTATCGTGTAGGAAAGCTTTTCCTTTTTATTGGTTCCAAGTAGCTCGACGCTGGCGCGATACAGCTGATCGCCCCATTGTTGACGCAGTCGTTCATCCGCTAAGTTTTTTTCGACAACACTAATACGCACTTTCTTACGATCAAAACGGAGATACATCGTTTGTTCATTCGGTAGCGGGTATACCAAAAAACCTTGCTCCACACGAGGTCTTATTTGACTTATAAATACCAGTTCACTTGGCTTCAACCAGGCGTCCAGTTCGAAGTCTTCCACAACATCAATTTTCTTCTTGTCCTTGTCTATTTCAAAGGAGCGTTGCCAACGCTTTACTTTTGCCGAGTCGGGATAGGCCTTGCTGATATCAAGCGAGAAAAACTCCTTATCCTGATCTACACGGTACTGCACATCGGTTGCCCGAAATTGCTTTCCATCCCGCTGCCCTACACCATTTATCACGGGTAAGTTGTGCCACTGAGATTGCGTATGCCACAGCGAATAACGCGACGCACTAAACGTCTGCTTATTGTAGGTCGCGACGCCCACATCGATAAGCACCGGTAAGCCATCATGGTAAAGCATAAAACTACCTACATCATTGTGGTTGTGACTCACTCCATTATGACTGCCAATGCCCGCGAAAACCATCCCCTTTCCGTTATGGTCGGCACGAATAACGGCTAAACCCAAACTTTCGTAAAAAAAAGACGGTTCCGGCATTTTGTCAACTTTCCATGTAGATAGCTCGTTTAGATAAGGTAAATACATAAAGAAGGTATGAATGGAATTGCCGTTGAAACCATTCCTATCCAAAGCATACATTTGCGCCGCAAAATTTTTCATTCGACTATCGTCGAATAATAGGCCATAGCTCCAAATTTTTGCAGCGGGCGCCACTTGCCGATGACTTGCGTCTGCAAAATTTACGAACACCTGGCCATCAATATGTGTGTGGAGGATATAACGACCGATATTTTGAATCTTCTTCTGATCGGCAAAGGATAATCTTTCCGAAGATGCAGCGGCCAGCCAAGATAAGAGCTGTCCCAACTCGCCTCCGGCGTGACTCCAATAGGATGCTCCCTCGTCTATGGCGCCATCTTCAGGATAGCTATCTATAAAACGATCGGCACTACGCAGCAGTTTTGCCAAAACAGCATGCAGCTGTTGCTCATCGTCTTCGACGAGTAATATTGTTTTCAAGACATTGGTATTGATCCAAATATTCCAGTTATTGATAAAATCTGTATCAAAACTCATCCACCAGTAGGAATCTTCGAGATAGGGCCTAATAATCCTGCTGTTCAATTCTTTCTTCAGCTTTACAGCAATATGCGGCGATATACGATCCAAATCTGCTTTCAGTAATAAATAAATGAAAGACAAATCGGCGGCCGTGCGAGCTGCCACCAAATCAATATATCGGTCATTGGGATCGGGCAGCCCCGCACCACTTCGTTGTGAAACGATATGCGCCGGACTAACCCACGAGCTTTCTTCCAGAGTAAGCCATAACCCATTCACGATTTGCGGCAGAAATCGCCCTTTCCTTTCCACCAGTTCGCCAAGAACCAACTGGCACAGCGCTTTTCTCCGTTCATCCATTAACCTTTCATAATGTGTACGGTTGCCCTGTGACTGAAATTCCAGGTAAACACCGGCCAGTAAAGGTGGCCAAACAAATACATTTGCTTTTTCGGCAGCCGTAATAAATTGAGCCTGCTGTTCAGCGCTCAAGTTTTTGATCAACATCTCCCAATGCGCTTTGCTCTCCGCTCGCCATGCTTTAATATGCGCTATCGAGTAACCGGAAAAAGCGCCGCCAATCTTCTGGCTCAAAACACCTTGCGCATAGACTGCAGGTAAGCACAACAAGAAGATAATGAACAGACAACTGCATTGCTTGTTTACTATCGTCCTTATTGTGTGCACACAACCGAACAAGAATTGATGGAATCCGATCATTAATCTATCCATCCTTCATTCTGTTGCAAGTTCGGATTGCGTTGTATTTCCGTCCGCGGAATCGGCCATGTATAAAGATGGTCGCCCACCCAACTGTAAGGAGCATCCAGCCTGCCAAACACCTCTTTAATACCATTTCTGCTATAGAAACTAGTTTCTTTCCAGGTTTTCCAACGCATTTCGTCAAAGAAAATCACGCCTTCGCAGATCAACTCCCGTCGGCGCTCATCACGTATTCGCTGACGCGTAGCAACTTGATCTGAAGACACCGCGAGTGTTGCAACGCCTGCTCTGGCGCGTACTTCATTGACTTTCGCAATAGCCTCGCTGGTTCTTCCCGGAAGTTCATTCAGTGCTTCAGCCCATAGCAGTAAAATATCAGCAAATCGAATAACAATGTAGTCATAAGCACCATTTGACCGATCGGGAATTCCAGGGTTTGCGCCTTCGTATACAAACTTGCGCGGCAAATAGAAAAACTTAGCCGGTATATCTGTCCGCAAATCAAATGTTGTTCCGAATTCGGCACGATATGGCCAGCGCATGGTAAATCGTTGATCTACGCCTGCATTATTACCAATAAATGTGCTGAAAGGAAGGATAACATTACTTGCTAAGCGAGGATCTCTATTTACAAAAGCTTGTTGCAAACGAGCCTCATTTCCTACAGGTAAATAGCGAGACATATCGGCGCCACGGTTAGTAGCTGAGGCTCGTTCTGCGGCAGTAAGGTTATCCCGTAAAAAAAACACTTCGCGCTGAGCGGCACTCATATTATTATAACCCGGAAAGATGCTTTCCCAACGAAATGCAGTTCCATCTATATTTTCATATCGATCCACGGCATCCGGATGAACTAATATCGTATTCCAGTTAGATCCAAATGCAGATCGTGATCCAAACACAAACTGATAGTCAGATCCGTAGCCTACCAAGGCCATATTCTGGATACTGAAAATAACTTCAGGACTCTGTTCATTGCTTCCTTTAAACAAATTGGCGTAATTAGGAAATAACGTATGTCCGAGGTTTTGTACGGTTTGAAAATCGGCTATCGCATCCTGCCAACGTTGCAAATACATATATACCTTGCCCCGTAGTGCGTAAGCAGCCGATTTCGTAATTCGTCCGTAGTTGGCATTGCCTGCATTATAACGATCAGGAAGGGTCGCTTCCGCGATGCATTCATTTAGATCTGTCAAAATTTGATCCCACACTTCCTGCTCTGTATTCCGGCTGCGCAAGACGTTATCCCATGCTATAGGCTCCAGATAAATTGGAACGCCTTTGTACAACTGGTTTAGTCTATAGTAAAAGAAAGCGCGTAAGAATTTGACCTCTGCCAGATAACGCTGCTTCTTCTCCACAGCAGAAGGCGAGACATTCGTGATTCCCCAAATAGCGTTATTTGCTGTGTGTACGCCTTCGTAAAGGCTCTGCCATTCTGAAGAAAATATACCCGAGCTCGAAGTAGCTGTTCCGTTAAGTAAAACTTGATTGTCTCGCGGCTGCAGCGTTACATATTGGTCGTATTTATAAAGTGTTTGTCCCAGTTTCAGTGCTTGATATACGCCATTAACACCCTGATCGGTCAAATTATCGGTATTCCACATATTGGCTGTGAGCACTTGTGTGCGCGGCAAGGTATCCAAGAGTCCTTTCTCGCAGGAAATCATGCAGAACAAGGCTAGTGCCATAAAAAATGTAACACTAATGTTCCTCCATTTATATATTGTATTCATTGTCTTATTCCTTTCTATTAAAATCCGATATTAAGTCCGAAAGCGTATTGTCTCATAGTTGGATATTCGGCCGTAGAATTCCCTATTTCGGGATCACCTCCCGGGAATTTGGTGAACAGCAACAGATTTTCGCCTGAGAAGAAGACCCGAAGATTTCTTATTTTGATGCGTTCCGTCATGCTTGAATTGAAGGTATACCCGACTTGTAGGTTGCGTAGTTTTATAAATCCATTATCATAAAGCCAATAGTCGCTCGCCACATTGTTGATATTCTCGCTGTTGGCACCATATTTCAATCTTGGAAAATAGCCTTGTGTGTTTGTTCTAGAATCGGTTGGGTTATTAGGGTTATAAAAATAATGGTCTTCAGCGATCCGCGTCGTTATCTGATTTCCAGCAATCATAATATTGCTGTTGTAGCCATGATCTGTCCAATAATACTTCCCGCCCCATTCGCCGGCCCATATCATAGACATATCAAAACCTTTGTAAGCGAAATTTGCATTGAACCCGAAGATATAACGCGGTGCTGACGCCGTTCCGGTAAGATACTGATCATCTGTACCGCCGTACAAACCATCACCATTCAAATCGGCGTAGATAAGGTCGCCGTAATACAAGCTAGCATTACCATAATTTTCAGCAGGATTCATGGTTCTGGTCAAAAAAGAATAACCGGCATTTTTCATGGCTTTTACCCATTCGAAATCGCCTTCTGTCCGTATCATGCCAGTTGTCGGGCCACCGTTGATATTGACAGAACCATCGGTATTGAAATAGTTACCGTCGCCTCGATATACCTTTCGAAGGTAATATTCATTGATCATATGATTTTCCAGAACGCGGCTGGTTCCACCGGTAGAAACCTGTCCTAAGTTACTTGTCCAGATGCGCGTACCGTCTGCATTGTCTACCCAGCCTTCTCGAAGTGGTCCTTCAAATTTTGTGACCATATTATCGTTGATCGCAAAATTACCGGCGAAGCCGTAGCTAAACTCTCCCTTGCGATCTTTCCATCCCAAACTAAGTTCCACACCTCGATTTCTAACTTCAGATTGGTTATATAAGGGCGCAGTTCTAAATCCGGCTGTAAGCGGCACCTGTGCTCGGCGTATGCCATCATAAGATTGTTTGTTGTAATAATCGATTTGTACCGTTGCGCGATTGGAAAACGTAGCAAACTCTAATCCCAACTCGGTACTTGTTGTTCCTTCCCAGCGCAAATTTGGATTGCCAAACTGCGACTCACGCAATGCATTCACCGGTGCTCCATTAAAAGAGTAATTGTTGGATCCATATACGCCATGCCAAGCATAGTGATTTAAATCGTCGCCGAGATCGTTACCAAGTCGGCCCCAGGAGCCCCGAAGTCGCAAATTCTGGATGTAAGGCTCTACAGATTTCATAAATGCTTCCTTGGAGATGTTGTAGCCCAAACCCACCGACAAGAAGTTGCCATACTTATAGTTTGAGCCGAATTTTGAAGAGCCATCTCTTCTTAAATTAAACTCAACCAGATATTTCGTATCATAATCGTAGGTTATACGACCGAAGAAAGAGCGCATGGCCATATCGACTTCACCACCGCTAATGGAAACCATTTCGGTAGCCGAACCGATATTCGTAATTGTCGGATCTAGCAAACCGCGTTGGGTAGCGCCGAACGTGTTACGTCTAAAATAGTACTCGTTATGCCCCAAAATGATCCCGAGACTATGCACATCAAACGTTTTGTTATACCGAAGCACATTATCAAAGGTCTTTCGATACTCCTTTCCCGCAGATTGGGAAGTGGTCATTTGTGACGGCACTGCAGCGGCATTTACCGGTTCCATTGTCGAAAAATCATAGCGTAATGAAGGGTTTGCAAAGGTACTCACCTCATCGAAACGTGCGTTGTAATTAAAACTGGTTTCAAATTTTAGACCATCTAAGATATCAACGTGAGCAAACAGCGTTGTATTTAAATAAGTACGTTCATTACTCCCCAAATTATCGTAAAGACTAAGCAACAGGTTATTCAGTTGCGACGATTCATTGGAAGCCGCGACAGCGCCACCAAACATACCATCATACATCGGGTATATGCCGGGCGTGGTTTGCCGAAGGTAATTGTACAAATTTGCATCACTACCGCGATCTCTTTGTTCATTGTATAAAAAAGTATTCGTACCTAAGGTTAGAAAATCTTTTATTTTCGACTGTAGATTGACTCGCCCGTCATACCTTTTCATTCCGGTATTATGCATAATTCCTGGATTGTTCTGATACCTAGTCGATACGCCATAAGTGGTGTGCTCGCTGCCGCCATCCATACGCAGATTATGGTTTTGCAGCCAGTTTTCATTGTATATCCAGTCCCCCCAATCCACGTTTGGATAAGCAACATAATTGGGAAGACCAGACGAGGCAAGTACGCCATTTGGATCGGCATTTGCGCGCGTCCATAAATCGATCGCATCTTGTGTGTAATGCCCGTTAACACCTACGTTTTCTGCCGCTTCGTTATACAACAACATATGTCGCACATAATCACTTACAAAAGTGGGTTTGACGGATGGATTTAACATAGAAATAACGGTGGAATAGCTAACTTGTGGTGGTCGGTTTGCTCCTTTTTTGGTGGTTATCATGATTACGCCATTGGCCGCACGGGCGCCGTAAATGGCTGCTGTATTGGCATCTTTCAAAACAGAAATTGTTTCGATATCTTCTGGATTTACCAAATCCATGGAAGGCTGTTGGATTCCGTCGATAATAATAAGCGAGCTTGCGTAGTTTAAACTCCCCGCCCCCCGAACACGGATCGTCGCTCCATCACTTCCCGGCCTACCGTTGCCTTGATTCACCTGTACACCTGCCGCGAGTCCGGATATTGCCGTTGACACATTAGTAATTGGCCTATTGGCGAGCTGCTCACCATCGATCGTAGCCACAGAGCCCAACACTTTTGAACGTGTGCGCGTATCATAACCCACCACGACGACTTCTTCAAGATCGGTATCTGTTGCCGTCAACACGATGTTTAAGGTTGCTTGACGATCAACTGGAATGGTTTGGCTTGCATAGCCCACGCTCGTCACAATCAATGTAGCTTGTCCATCGACAAGTAACGTAAATCCGCCGGATAAGTCCGTCGATGTAGAAGCCGTCCCCGCCTTCTCTTTGATGGATACGCCTGCAATGGCTAGTCCGCTCTTGTCGGTCACCTTGCCAGAAACAGAAATTTTCTGTTGCGACATACTTAAATGTGTAGCGCACAGCAAGAGCATCAACAGTCCTAATCTGTAAATCTTGATCATACTTTTGGTTTGTTAATTGTAAAGAAATTGGTTACTTAACAATCCAAAAGTCACCTATTTCTGACGTTCTAAAGGGGGATATTTTTAAATAAATAGGGGTAAAATCATAAATAAACAACGGATAATTTCTAAACGGCTGCGCATTCAGAGTGGAAAATCATAAATTCGAGCAAACTTAAAAGTACAACCAACATATTCCGCATATGCACTTCTTTTTCAATCTGCGTATCGTCAGCATTTCGCTTTTATTGTGCATGTTGCACGCTGAAGCTCAGCATTTGCGCTTTAGTTCACTTACAGAAGAAAATGTATTTGATAAGCAGCCTGTATTGAGTATTGCCCAAGACGTTAAAGGAAAATTATGGTTTGGCGGAGAAAATGGTTTGTTTACGTATGATTCGGAGCGCATTACGGACGCTTCCCAAACAGATAGCTATTTCAAAAACGTAGGTTACATCATCAAAATAAAAATCAACCGACACAACCATCTTTTTGTGGCTACTGCCACCAACTTTAGTATATACGATCTAACAAAAAAATGCCCCGTTATGGAGGGCAACAAACCTTTTCGTAAAAAACTGGTGGTACATGACATATACATAACTGACGATCAAATCTTTATCTGCGCTGCCGACGGTCTGTATACGATTAAAGCAAACGCATCATCTTATCAGCTCAAAAAGCGGTTGAATAGAGAACATATCCAGAGCATCGTAGCCTTGGGCGGAGATCGCTATGCCATCACCAGCAATGCCGGCGTAGAAATTTTAGACTATCGGCATAACAAGCTTAGCAATGCGGTCAATCTTGATATCCCGATAGCTTCGTTGAAGGAACGTGTCATGCCGTGCATATTTTTCGAGAACAATAGCCTGTGGGTTGCCTCCAAATTTCAAGGTGTTTTCCACTACGACTTGGCGAGCAAGAAATGGACAAACTATAACGAAAGCAATAGCAATCTGCTCAGCAATAATGTTCGAAAAATCGTTAAAGATCCGATGGGAAGACTGCTTTTCGGCACTTTAAAAGGACTTTCTATCAAAGGAGATGCAGCTCAATTCCATAATTTTAAACATCATGCACGCTCGGGCAATTCACTCAATCAAAATTCGATTTATGATCTTTTTATCGATAACCAACATATCGTTTGGATAGGCACCTATTTTGGCGGTATCAATGCGCTACTTCCCGAATTAATCAGCTTACAGGTATACGCCACACGATCAGCATCACCATTTCAGCTCAACAGTGATATTGTTGGTAGCTTTGCCGAATCAGCGGATCGATATTGGATAGGAACAGAGGAAGAAGGCGTCAGCCAGATGGATAAAAAAACACGCCATATTACCGCTCTGCCCGAGGCGACTACCTCCAACCTTATCAAAGATCTTTACGTGCGCAATGGAAAACTCTACATCGCACAGTATGCAGGCGGATATGCCATTCGCGATATTGCGAAAAGAGAAAGCAGGCAACATTCCCTACATAGCGATCCACACCATATCACCAATAATATCTATAGCATCTATGTAGATGCAGCGGAAACGATATATCTAGGCACCAACCGCGGCGCTTTTCGCGTTAAAAATGGTCAGCAACCAACGCCTATTCCAGAATTAAGCCAAAACACCATCGTGGATATGCAGGAAGATCAAAGGAAACGGCTGTATATTTTGTCTAATGCGACCATATTTTACAAAGACTTGCACGCGCAAACTTTTCTACGCGATAGTCTTGGAAAATTAGCTATCCAGGGATTTTTCATCGACAATCAAAATAATCTTTGGCTGACGACGGAAGAATCCGTTTACAAAAAATCAGTAAATGGAACGCTTAAGCGCATTGTAACATTTCGCGATAACCGCTTAGGCTCTCCCGTATACCACGAAAACAAATTATGGATTACCAGTAAAAACGGCTTGGTGTATTACGATATCGACACCAAGTATACCAGCATCTTAAATCAAGAAGATGGCCTTCCGGTAAAAAATCTGCAGGGTGCAAAAGTCTTTTTAACAAAAGACAGCAGTATTTTTATCGCTACGCTGAATGGCTTGGTTTCCTTTGTTCCCAGAAATGTTCGCTTCAACAAAATTGTCCCAACTGTTATCCTCAGAAATATTTCGGTGAATGAATCGGCACTATCCGCAGCCCGCATACTCGAGGATAGCGACGATAATGCGTATCATATCACCCTGGCCCACGATGAAAATATTATTGCTATTGATTTTTCCAGTTCAAACTTTATAAAGCCACTTAAAAATAGGTTTCGGTACAAACTGGAGGGCTTCGACAAAGATTGGATAGAGACCAATACCGGCAAAATACGCTACACGAATATTTCAGAGGGAAAACATACCCTATTGATTTACGCCAGCAACAACGACATGATTTGGAGCAAGCAAGCGATGAAAATATTACTAACGATACGACCGCCGCTGTGGAAAACATGGTGGGCATATCTTCTCTACGCTGCTCTGGTAACTATAGCCATACATTTCCTGATCAAATTCATCGTCGAAAGAAAAGTATTCATCAATTCGAAAAAGGAATACGAGAATAAAATAAAGTTCTTTACGCAGGTTTCTCATGAAATTCGGACACCCCTCACGCTCATAACCGCTCCGCTGGATGATATCATCAACGAAACGGCCGGCCAATCTGAAACGCAGCAAAAAGTAAGACGTATTAAAAAGAATGCTCATAAACTGCTCGCGATCATTAATGAGCTATTAGACTTTAAGCGTTTTGATGATAAAAAGCAGCAACTAAGAAAGACGGAGGTTTCGCTTAAAGAATACATAGAAGATAATTTTTACCTGCTACACGATCTTGCGTTAAGCAAAAATATACACTACTATATCCGACAACTGGATACTGTAGGTACATTTTGGTTAGACGTACAGCAATTTGACAAAGTGATATTCAACCTGCTATCCAATGCGCTGAAATATACGCCATCGGGAGGCACGGTATATCTGGAGCTGATTGACACGGCGGGGGGGATCGAGATTCATGTTGTAGATAATGGTATCGGCGTGCTGGAAGAGAATCAATTTAAAATATTTGAGGAATATTATCGGGAGGCACAAACGGAAGACGTTATCGGTACAGGTATCGGTCTGGCGCTTAGCAAGGAAATTGTAGAACGACATCAAGGAGAAATATATTGCAACTCGCTACAGCAAGCGGATGGCCGCTGGACAAAATTTACCGTACGACTGAAAAAGGAGCAGCAAGTAGACCATTCCTTGTCCATCCACCTGACAGAATCTGCGCCGCTTCCGACTGTAAACGCCTACAGCAAACACGAGCCGCACGAAGTTATCCTGCTGGTGGAAGACAATAATGAAATGCGTGATCTGCTCGTTTCCCTGTTTGCCGAACATTACACAGTTATTACTGCACATGATGGCGCAGAAGCACTCGAAAAAGCACGACTACACCTCCCGGATATCATCTTGTCGGATATTATGATGCCCAAAATGAGCGGAATCGAACTATGTCAAGCGGTAAAAACGGATGTAAAAACCAGTCATATCCCCTTTGTGCTGCTGACGGCTGTAAACGATGCGACAGTACAGTTGAGTACGTTAACCTACGGTGCAAATCTTTACCTTGTAAAACCCTTTGAACAAAAGCACCTCTTTCTATCGATCTACAATCTGCTGCAGGTGAGCAAACAAAACCGGGAGAATTTTCGGATAAAAACCTTGACCAGCAGCAACGAAACAGACAACAAATTTATCGCTACGCTGGACGAGCTTATTGAGGGGCACCTGCTTAGCGAAAATTTTGATGTAGATTTCATTTCCAAGCAAATGGGAATGAGCCCACCTATACTTTACCGTAAATTAAAAGCCATTAGCAATTTATCGCTGAACAACTATGTTAAAACTTATCGGTTGACAAAAGCAAAACAACTACTCAAAACCGACCTTAACATCAGTGAGGTTGCATATGCTGTAGGCTTTTCCGACCGTAAGTATTTTAGTAAAGAATTTAAAAAGCACTTTGGTATCACTCCGTCAGCTTATGTTGCAAATGAACGTTAATAAATACCTTGCAACTAACAACTCGCATCAATCTCGAAATAACACAACTTCACTGCCTTTGGGCATGAAGAATACATAGCGTGCGTTTTCATGCTTTAACAGTTTGACATTTTTTTGAGCGGAGCTCCAGGAAACATTTCCCATAAGGTTGGGGTCAATCTGTATTTCACCGCCTTCTTTGCTCAGGATCTTCACATGTATATTTTTTCCTTCTTTACGCATTGCCGAAATTAAAAACGCACCATCGGTAAGGAAATTTTCAAAAGATACCTCCTTCCATGTGCTTGGTATGGCGGGAAAAACCCGCACCTTACCATCCCAATATTGCAAGCAAAGCTCCTGCACAGTAGACATCGCTGCCAGCGGTGTTTCGATAACCGGCCCTGTTTCTGCATATAATGTATTGGGCTTAACATACTTTGTCAACAACGTATGCAAAGAACGCAGTGCGTCATCACCTTTTCCCATCATAGCATACATAGACGCTGCTCCGGAGAATGAATAGCCTTGCAAAGCACTTGTTTTGCTTTGCCAATGCGCGATGGATCGGCTGATCAGATCCCGGTTTTCCGGTTGATCCCAATTCACCAAATAAAACGGATAGATCATCATTAAATGCGAGTAATGCCGATGAGATTGCGCGTAGGGCAAATCTTTCGCAATCATAAATCCGCTTTCATCCTGCGGGTAATCACGCAGATTGGCCAATACTTCCGTCCATTTTTTATGCAGTGGATCTTTTCCACCGCGCTCCTTATCCAAGGATATTAGCGCCGTTAAACCCCATTGGAGTATGGAAAGATCGTAATTGCTATCGTAATGGTAGGAACCAGGATATTCCGGCGAATGGGTTCGAACAGCGATATGGTATTTACCCGTCGTATCTTTTTCTAACAAATGCAGGTAGTAATTTACCGCGCGTTTCAGCAAGGGAAAAAGCCGATCATAAGCCTTGCTATCCATGGAGTATCGGTAGTATTTGTAGTAACTGTGCATTATCCAAGTGAGATTTCCCAGTTCTTTTCGTCCATCTTCCCAGTTGTAATCTTCTTTACCAAGTTCTAAAAATACCGGACTGATTAAATCGGGCGATGAGCTTCTTCCGATGGCAGCACTGTTATACCGATACGGTTCCGGAACGTTTCCAGCAAGGTTTTCTTGCTCACGATCCAATAGTTGCATCAAGGAGCTGGCAATCTCCAAATGATTTGCCGTAAATACGGGCGAATAAGCTAACTGAATATTTAAATTATGCCAATATGCTGGCCAAGGTGTAGCAGCCGTCCAGGGGCCTTGCAAATCCATGGCAGGTTTGTCTTCTCCGGTAGCAGATGCTAACTTATACAACTGCATATTGTAAAATTGTTGCAGCTGCACATCCGGTATTCTTAACGTAGATTTTGCATAATAATTTTTCCAAGACTGTTGGTGTGTCGCGATCTCGTCATCCAAACAATTTATAGGGAAAGAATTTATGGCGTCGATTGCTTCATCTACGTATTGATCAGACTGCTTGCTGTAACCCACACTGACCAGATAGCAAACTTTATTTGCGCGACGCAGCGACTTCCAGGCGGTTGCATAACCTCCGCCAGCGAGCAGCGGTTGTTTATACACCGATACATCGTTGTTTTTTTCGAGGACTCCCTTTGGATTTGTTTGATAATTATCGGGTTTCGCAACGTATCCAAAAGCCATACGCGGACTTTGTGCATCTTCCGCGATCCAAGACCAATCGCTGGGCAATACCTGTCCTCTTGAAGACGATAGCTCGATATAAATCAGGTTGCGGTGCGCCAATGTCAGCGTTTTTATGTGTAAAGAGCTTTTAGCCGTTTCGATTGTTGCCGTAGCCTGCCCACTGCGGTAGGCTATATCACCAACTGCTGCACAAATAGTATCTGGCAACGCAATTTCAAAATGGCCGATAGGTAGCCTGGCTTTGTCAAACAACGCCGATTCCCGATTCACGCGATGATCGTATACATCCGTTCGGCCGATATCTATGCGCACAGCATCCTTCGCTTTTATATAAGTCATCGTTCCCAGCAACCCGTTCCCCGTGAAAACACCCGAATAAATTGTTTTGCCCAGTGGTTTCACGGGGAAACTTTCTTGTGCGATAACATAGCCAACGAGCGTTGCCATTTTGAGCATGAGTATGAAAACTATCTTCATGTCAATTTAAGGTTGCTATTACCGGTTGCCCGGCCAAAAGGCGTTGATACCTGACTAAAGCCTCCACGTAATAATAATCTGCATAGGTCAACGGCACATCGACTTCTGAATTTCCAGGTAGCGCCCCCACACTATGTTGTAAGATAAATCCACCATTCGTGCCCGTCGGAGCAAGATATGGCGCTTTTGACAGGTTACGTAGTATTGTTTCTGCCGACTGCATGTAGTACGTTGCATCCTTCCGATCCACATACTGCGACAATTCTAACAATGCCGATGCATAAAGCGCTGCCGCCGATACATCACGCAGATCTTTATTCGCATAGTTTCTATCCGTTGGGGCTATCTTATCTTTATCAAAATCCCAGTAAGGAATCAGATCATTTGGCAAGCTCGGGTGTGATAAAATAAACTGCGCGATAAGCTGGGCCTGTTTCAAATATTGCTCATCAGCTGTCTCCCGATACATCATCGTGTAACCATACAATGCCCAGCCTTGTCCGCGTGCCCAGGCCGATTCGTCAAAAGCACCTTGGTGTGTTTTTTTTGCCACAACAGCGCCTGTTTCTGGATCGTAATCCACCACGTGATAGGAGCTGTAATCCTTGCGAAAATGATTGGCCAAAGTCGTGTTGGCGTGTGTGATGGCGATATCACGGAGCCGGGTGTTGCCCGTCATTTTCGACATTTCCAGTAGAAATTCTAAATTCATCATGTTGTCGATAATAACTGGATAGTGCCATGGTTTATGATCCCAAGACCGTATAGTTTTCGTAGTTTCACTAAAACGGGAGGCCAAAGACTGGGCGCCGGTCTGCAAAACATCTTTGTATTGACTAACATCTTTTGATAAGCGCCATGCGTTACCAAAACTACAAAACAGCATAAAACCTAAATCATGGGTTCCTTTATTATGTTGCTCTTTGGCTAATGGCACGAGCTTATCTAGACCTAATGTTAACAGGTTGTCGTCTCCCGTTCCTTCATACAGATACAAGAGTGTTCCTGGATAAAAGCCAGAACACCACCAGGAAGAATTGGAAAATTTATGCACGCCATCCTCGAATGTACGTGGAAATTTATCTGTAGGGGTATGCTCGGCCAAGATTTGTATCTGTTTAGCGGCCTCAAGCAACTGCTTGTCGATAAAGTCGGATGTTAAATGTAATGCCGCTTTTGACTGTGCATTGCTTTGTTTTGGGATAACGACAAAAAGAGTAAAAATAAGATATAGAATTCGCATAATTTGTAGTTTATATACTTAAATATAAGTGTTTTGGCTACAGATTCGAAAATTAAAGGTATTGCTATACGAACGAAAACGATTGAAAACAAAACGCAAACGGTTGTGTAGAATGGTATTGTATCAGCTCTTTTACGAGAATCTTTCCATACGCTACACGGCTGCTCTGCTTGCTGTCAGGTTATCCATAAAAAAACACCTTACAACGAACTTGCAAGGTGTTTTTTTTATTCATAATGTTTAGCCGTTTATTAATATTGCCCGGTGTTTAGCATAACAAGTGTACAAGCTTCAAGGCTCTGAATACCAGCAGCGCTCAGCTTTGCACGTAGTACTTCATTCTCCGTGCCCGGGTTAAAAATCACGCGACGCGGCTTCGTATTGATGATATAATCGTAGTAAGATGCTTGATTTTGTGGCCCAACATACAAGGTGATAGTATCGATATCGTCATATGGAGTAGCCATTTCTTCTATTTCCACGCCTGCAACCTTCCCTACTTTTCGTCCGATATTGACAATCGGATAACCTTTGCGAACCAACTTATTGGCAACCAGATAAGCGTATCGAGCGGGGTTTGTACTAGCTCCTAAAATAAGTGTTCTTTTCATAACATGTGTTTATTAATTAACAATAAAATCACCATTTGCATTGTAGGCATTCTGTCTCAAAATAGGCATTTTTAAGATTTTATACAAGTCGTCTAACTTGACTAGGCTACCGTTGGCCATGTTAGATAACAAGACAATAGTAACATCGTTTGTCAAATCGCGAACGTATAAATTGCGGAAACCGTGCCACCAGCCGGTGTGGTATACAATCTGCGCATCTTTTGGCGAAAACGTTCGCCAGCCATAACCGTAGCTAAATAGACTGCGCTTTGCATCGCTACGCGGCACATAAGCCGAATCCAGTGTTTCCTTCTTTAAAATGCGACCATCGCGCAGCGCAAGATCTAACAAGTACAAATCTTGCACCGTGCTGTAGATTCCTTTATCGCCAACAGGACCATCTAAAAAATTTTGCACAACAGATCGACGCCAAACTTTATCGTGACCAATGACATTGGTTGGTATTTTTTCATACACTGCAGTGGAGAGCACGGCCGTATTTTTCATACCTGCCGGATCAAACAACACCTCTTTCATATAAACCGTGAAGCTCTTGCCGGTTACCTTCTCAATAATCGAGGCCAGTACCATAAAATTGGAGTTGTTATACAAGAATCGGCCGTCAGGTGCGCCATAGCGAGCGGGTTTATGCTGAATGAGCAAATCCATAGCATCCATATTGCTCATGGCTTTCTTCTTATCCGGCCACACATCTTCTGCGAAATATACATAATTGGGTAAACCGCTTCGATGAGATAATAGCATTTTAATCGTGACACCGGGATACGGAAACTCCGGAAAAAAGTCGTTGACAGTTTGGTCCAACTTCAATTTTCCATCCTCCACCAACTTCAGCGTTCCGATGGCTGTCATCGGTTTAGTAACCGAAGCGAGTTCAAATTTAGATTGTATAGTTAAACTATCTTTCAATAAGTAATCTGCCCAGCCAAATGCATTTTGGTAAAGTATCTTGCCGCCCTTGGCCACCAGCACCGCACCATTGAAAGCCGATTTTTTATGCAGTTTTTGCATAAATGCATCAATCTCTTTGTCGGCATTGGCAGGATCGTAAACTAAGGCTATACTATCCTTCTCCCCTTGTTTTTGTATGATTTCTTTTTGTTTGGCCTCGGGCGATGAGCACCCTATAAGGCTCAAAAACATACCCGCACATAAAATGTTGAAAAAATTTACGCTCACTATACTAACTCAAATATTATGGTTGTGCTAAAAAATATCGATTTTCACAAAATAGTATTTATTGCCATAAATAGCAATAGAAAAGAAAATCAATCTGCATTTGCTGCAAATAGCTTACCTGCATTTATAATGCCAGTTAACCCGATCTTTGCTACGATTTATAAAAAAAAGCACCTTGGTAAAACCAAAGTGCTTTTATAGATCGATATGTCTAGGAAACTAGGCCAATAAACGAATTGGCGCTTCCAATAAACCTTTCAATGTTTGCAGAAATGCGGCACCCGTAGCACCATCCACTACGCGGTGATCACAACCTAACGTTAGTTTCATGATATTTCCAGGTACAATTGCTCCATCTTTTACAACCGGTATTTGCTGAATAGCACCTACCGATAAAATGGCGCCATCCGGCGAGTTGATAATCGATGTAAACTCATCGATTCCAAACATACCCAGGTTAGACACGGTAAATGTCGAGCCTTCCCAATCTGCTGGTGTCAACTTCTTCGCTTTTGCTTTTTGACCGTATTCTTTAACCTCCGCAGAGATATGCGATAACGATTTTCCATCTGCAAAACGAACAACTGGCACCAACAAGCCATCTTCCACAGCCATCGCAACGCCCACGTTTACGTGCTCATTGAAACGAATCTTATCACCTCTCCAAGATGAGTTAACCGCAGGATGTTGTTTCAATGCTACCGCTACCGCTTTGATAACGATATCATTAAACGATACTTTCACTGGCGCGACGGTATTGATTTGGCCACGTGCGGCAATCGCATTGTCCATGTCGATAGAAATAGTCAAATAGAAATGCGGCGCTGTGAATAACGATTCGCCGAGACGACGAGCAATGGTTTTACGCATTTGCGAGATACCTTGCTCGGTATATTTTTCTTCACCGATAAACTGCGGTAAAGTAATCGATTTGGTTTCTGCAGGCGCAGCGGCAGTGCTAGCTGCGGCTTTAGGTGCTTCTGCTTTCTCAGCAGGAACAAAGCCTTCAACATCTTTTTTCACGATGCGGCCACCATCAGCAGAACCCTTAACTTCGCTTAGTTTAATTCCTTTTTCTTTCGCTATTTTACGCGCTAAAGGCGAGGCTTTGACGCGTGTATCGTCATCATTAGCATCTGAAGCAGCAGGTGTGCTTTCTTCTTTTTCTGCTGGCGCTTCCTCTTTTTCGCTTGAAGCCTTCGCTTTAGGAGCAGAACCGCCAGATTTTTGTTTCAACAAAGGCGCAACATCCGTTCCTTCCGGACCGACGATAGCAATGATATCATTTACTTTAGCCGCTTGTCCCGCTTCTACACCAATATGTAATAACGTTCCCTCAGCATACGCTGTAACTTCCATCGTAGCTTTGTCGGTTTCTACATCCGCAATAGCATCATCCGATTTAATGGCATCACCAACTTTAAAGTTCCATTGTGCAATAACACCTTCTGTCATGGTATCACTCAGCAATGGCATCGTGATTACGGTACAGTCTAAATCTTCTGCCGATACATCGCCATCGCTGGTTTCAGCATCACTATCTTCTGCTGATTCCGAGTTTTCCTCTTCCTGCTTATCTTCTTCTTTTGTATCCTTTTCCTTGGTATCCTCTTCTTTGTCTGCAGGCGCATCAGCACCGTCCAACAAAGCTTGGTAATCTTCACCTTCTTCACCCAACACCGCGATTACGGCGTCAATAGCTACCGCTTCGCCTTCTTTCGGTCCGATATACAACAATGTTCCTTCCTGGTAGGATTCAAAATCCATTGTCGCTTTATCTGTTTCCACTTCAGCGATTAAATCGCCAGAGCTCACTTTATCACCGACTTTTTTGTGCCATTTAGCGATAACACCTTCGGTCATGGTGTCGCTCATTTTCGGCATTTTTACTACTTCAGCCATTTGTATAGTAGATTTATATCTTTAAGTTAAAGTAATTCCTCGTAATTAGTCCATTATATAAGGATAGTCCTCTTGGACATAAACATCTTTATAGATTTCTGAAGCATCAGGATAAGGAGACTCCTCGGCAAATTTCACCGATTCTTCTACGATTTTCTTGATTTCGGCATCTACCTCTGCAAACCATTCGTCGTCTGCATATTTATTCTCCACAATCGCCGCTTTTGTTGACAATAATGGATCTCTACCTTTAAATTCTTCTAATTCTTCTTTTGTACGGTATTTCGCAGGGTCTGACATCGAGTGACCTTTGTAACGATACGTACGAATTTCTAAAAATGTTGGTCCTTCGCCCGCACGAGCACGTTGCACGGCTTCGTCCATCGCGTTGTGTACTGCAACAACATCCATGCCGTCTACAGGAGCACTTGGCATATCAAAACCGTGGCCCATTTTGTAGATATCCATCATGTTTGTTGTACGCGCTACTGATGTACCCATAGCATAACCGTTGTTTTCACAAACGAAAATTACGGGAAGTTTCCAAGTCATCGCCATATTAAGCGTTTCGTTGAAAGCACCTTGGCGAACTGCACCATCACCCATATAACATACGTTAACGTTGGTATTACCCAAATACTTTTCAGCAAAAGCGATGCCAGCACCTAACGGAATCTGTCCACCAACGATACCGTGACCACCCATCATTTTGTGCTCTTTCGAGAAAAAGTGCATTGATCCACCTTTACCTTTTGAACAGCCGGTAATCTTTCCGAACATCTCAGCCATACACTCATTTGCAGAAACACCTTTCGCCAAAGCGTGTGCGTGATCTCTGTACGCGGTAATTACCGAATCTTCCGGTTTAATAACAGACATGGTACCTGCCATTACTGCTTCTTGGCCGATATACAAGTGACAAAATCCACGGATCTTTTGTTGCCCGTACAACTGTCCTGTCTTCTCTTCGAATTTACGCATAAGCAGCATAGATCTATACCACTCTAGATATGTTTCTTTTGTTATAGGTGTTGAACTCATTTTAAAGTATTGAATTTCTTTACTAATACGACCACAAATCTAATCATTTATAACGATATTTTTGACAAAACATCCATCGGAAATGGCGCTTTTTTGTCAAAAAAATGTTTTGCTATACACTTCCGTATCCTTCCGACAGCTGCCGGACTAATCCTTATTTTGCAATAATTCCTGAAGTGCGGATATCCCCAATTTACGTTGTTCACCTGTCAACATATTCTTTAGCGAAAGCTCGCCAGAATTTACCTCTTCGTCGCCGATGAGCAACACGTACGGAATCTTCTTGTCGTCGGCATAGCTCATCTGTTTTTTTAATTTGACCGCTACCGGATACAGCTCTGCAGCAATACCAACCTTCCGCAAATCAGCTAATAAACGTAATGTGTATGATTCTAATGCTTTATCGAAATTTATCAATAAAACTTGCGTAGAAGCCGCCGATGACGAAGGGAATAACGACAATTCTTCTAACACATCGTAAATACGATCCGCGCCAAACGACACGCCCACGCCGGTCAAATCTTTTAGCCCGAACATGCCGGTCAGGTCGTCATAGCGACCACCGCCACCTATACTTCCCATCGCCACTTCGTTAGTTTTCACTTCAAAGATACAGCCCGTGTAGTAATTTAGTCCGCGAGCGAGTGTAATGTCTACTTCCACAATTTTATCCAATAAGGAGCTTGATCCAAAAGCCTCGATATAGGCAAAAACCTCTTCAATTTCCTGGATACCAGCCAGACCGGTTGTTGATGAAGCCAAAACCTGCTTAAGCGAATCCAACTTCTGCAAATTACTGCCGGCCAACAAAATAATAGGGCGCAACGTTTCCAAATCTTCTTCGCTAAAACCACGCTCCAGAAGTTCTTTGTTCACGCCATCTAAACCAATTTTATCCAACTTATCGATCGCTACTGTCATATCCACGATAAGCTCGGGCTTGCCGAGCACTTCGGCTATACCCGTCAATATTTTACGGTTATTAATTTTTATCGTAAAATCTGTCAAGCCCAGCGCAGCAAGTGCCTCGTTGTAGATCAATATGAATTCAGCCTCGTTCAACAGCGATGGCGAGCCTACCACATCGACATCGCACTGGTAAAACTCGCGATATCGACCACGTTGCGGCCGGTCGGCACGCCAAACAGGCTGGATCTGAAAACGTTTGAAAGGAAGCGTCAACGCATGCTGGTGCATCACCACATACCGCGCAAAGGGCACGGTAAGATCATAACGAAGTGCCTTTTCAGAAATATGTGGAATCAGTTTATTTGCGGAACTGCTTTCCAGCAATTCTGCTGGCGCCTTAGCCAGGTAATCCCCGGAATTTAGTATTTTAAAAATTAACTTATCGCCTTCTTCTCCGTATTTCCCGGTCAGTGTCGATAAGTTTTCAAACGATGGTGTTTGTATTTCATTATACCCAAACTTTTTAAAAACAGTCTTTAGGGTATTAAATATATGGTTACGCTTTTCCATCTCAAGCGGAGAAAAATCGCGTGTTCCTTTAGCCAATGAAGGTTTGATATTTGCCATACGGCAAAGGTAAGATATACGGACGAAAAGCGAAAGATTAGATTAGCGGGAAAACTCCTCCACTTCAAATATTTTGAGCAGCTCACAAGCTTTCTCTGCTGCTAGCTTTTCTGCGCTCTTTTTGTTAAAGTCTTTTCCCTGCCCACGCACTTCACCGTCGATCACCACGGCAACATTAAACAATTTTGAGGAATCGCCGGGCGGCACTTCCATCTGCACAAACTGGATTTCTTTGCCATAATGTTGGCACCATTCAATAAGTCGGCTTTTAAAGTTTGTTTCGGTTATTTCCAACGTATGGATATCAACGTGAGGCTTTATAATCCGTGTGAGCAAAAACTCCCGCGTAAAAGTATAGCCTTTGTCCATATAAACGGCACCGATCACCGCTTCAAATGCATCACCCAAAAGCGAACTCTGCTTATTAGGGTAACTAATCATGCGGGCGTCATACTCCATAAATTCATTAAAACCAAGTTTTCGGGATAATTGGTTCAGGTTTGCACGACTGACAATCTTCGAGCGCAATTCCGTCAGAAAACCCTCATCTTTATACGGGTAAAGCTTAAATAAGAGCTCGGCAACCACGGAGCCAAGCACCGCATCGCCCAGAAATTCAAGTCGTTCGTTACTATTTTTCACACCATCCTTGATGTTAGTCGCCACCGATTTGTGCCGAAAAGCCATCTTATAGAGCTTTACATTCCCTGGCACGAAGCCAAGAACATTCTTCAGTTTACGGATGTAAGCTTTATGGGGTGAAAAATATAAGTAATAAATCCTTGACAAAGGCATTCCACAGTATAAATAAGGAATAGGCAGTTTCTCATCGAAACTACCTATTACATTGTATCTAAATGATCTGCTTAAGATAATGCATTAAGCGTGATACTTTTTCACAATGATTGATGCATTATGTCCACCGAAACCAAACGTATTGCTTAACGCTGCATTCACGGTACGTTTTTGCGCCGTATTGAATGTAAAGTTAAGGTTATTATCGATTTGAGGGTCGTCGGTAAAGTGATTAATAGTCGGCGGAACGATATCATTCTTCACAGAAAGAATTGATGCGATAGACTCGATCGCTCCGGCAGCACCTAACAAATGTCCAGTCATCGATTTTGTCGAGCTGATGTTCAATTTGTATGCCTGCTCGCCAAAAAGATCAATGATCGCTTTCGTTTCGCTAATATCGCCTACCGGCGTGGACGTACCATGCACGTTGATGTAATCAATATCGGCATAAGTAAAGTTGGCATCAGCAATTGCTTTTGTCATCGCTAATTTCGCGCCCAAACCTTCCGGGTGCGACGCCGTGATGTGATAAGCATCTGCACTCATACCGCCACCAGCTACTTCTGCATAAATTTTTGCGCCACGCGCCAACGCATGTTCCAGGCTTTCCAGAATAATCGCGCCAGAACCCTCTCCGGAAACAAAACCGTCACGATCTTTATCAAAAGGGCGTGAAGCTGTCGTCGGATCGTCGTTACGGGTTGATAAAGCATGCATAGCGTTGAAACCACCAATACCCGCTTCGTTTATCGTTGCTTCCGATCCGCCCGTGATAATCACATCAGCCATACCCATACGGATATAGTTAAATGCGTCAATCATCGCGTTGGTTGAAGAAGCACAGGCCGATACGGCCGAAAAATTGGGACCTCTTAAACCATGACGCATCGAGATATGACCTGGAGCAATGTCTACCAACATCTTCGGAATAAAGAACGGATTAAACCTTGGCGTTCCATCTCCTTTGGCATAATTAGCTACCTCGTCCAAAAAAGTCTTTAAGCCACCGATTCCCGAGCCCCAGATAACACCGATTCTGTTCGTATCAAGCTTTTCAAATTCTAATTCAGCATCCTTTACCGCTTCATCTGTCGACGCGATGGCATACTGAACGAAAGGATCGACTTTGCGAGCCTCCTTACGATCCATAAAATCATGTGGATCAAATCCCTTCACTTCACAAGCGAATTGGGTTTTAAATTTTGATGCATCGAAATGCGTAATAGGAGCAGCACCGCTTACACCATTAATCAATCCGTCCCAGTATGCTGAAACGGTATTGCCTAGTGGTGTAAGAGCGCCTAACCCTGTTACAACTACTCTTTTAAGCTCCATTAAATATGTTTGGCCTAATAAATTAGTTATTAACGTTCTTTTCTAAATAAGAGATAGCTTGACCTACAGTACTGATGTTTTCAGCTTGGTCGTCAGGAATAGCTACGTTAAATTCTTTTTCGAATTCCATGATCAACTCAACTGTATCAAGTGAGTCTGCACCTAAATCAT
>JAAIGF010307391.1_pt1 | contig 30127 bp, 25 predicted proteins | sample 6487441 | NCBI WGS metagenome assembly JAAIGF01 (sample SAMN13974129, study PRJNA590717) | phyllosphere metagenome | biome: pepper field; feature: multiple bacterial spot infested pepper fields; material: pepper leaves; isolation source: leaves from pepper fields | host: Capsicum annuum ... | reverse complement strand
CTTCTTCCTTGGCCATCTGGCGGATGTTGTTGCCGTAGTCGAACGTGGCCACGCCCTCGCGCTGGAAGTCGAGCATGGCGCGCACGTGCACGGCCATGGACTGCTTGGCGGCGGTGACGACGCCGGCGGGATCGGTGGCGGCGCGCTCGCGATACTGCTCCCACGTCCAGCCGATGGGCAGGTAGCCGTTGAGCGGGTCGTGGGCGCTGGTCTGGTCGGTGACCATGTCCGGACGCACGCCGCGGCGCACCAGTTCCGGCAGGATCTCGGCAGCGTTGCCATGCAGGGCGATGGACACCGCCCGGCCTTCGCCGGTGTATTTGGCGATGCGCGCCAGGGCGTCGTCCAGGTCGGTGGCCTGCTCATCGACGTAGCGCGTCTTCAGGCGGAAGTCGATGCGGCTCTGCTGGCACTCGATGTTCAGCGAGCAGGCGCCGGCCAGGCTGGCGGCGAGCGGCTGCGCGCCTCCCATGCCGCCCAGGCCCGCCGTCAGGACCCAGCGGCCCTTGAGATCACCGCCGAAGTGCTGGCGGCCGGCTTCCACGAAGGTCTCGTAGGTGCCTTGCACGATGCCCTGGCTGCCGATGTAGATCCAGCTGCCGGCGGTCATCTGGCCGTACATGGCCAGGCCCTTGGCGTCCAGTTCGTTGAAGTGCTCCCAGGTGGCCCAGTGCGGCACGAGGTTGGAGTTGGCGATCAGCACGCGCGGCGCGTCGGCATGGGTGCGGAACACGCCCACCGGCTTGCCCGATTGCACGAGCAGCGTTTCGTCGTCGTTCAGTTCCTTGAGCGTCTCGACGATCTTGTCGTAGCACGCCCAGTCGCGCGCGGCGCGGCCGATGCCGCCGTACACCACCAGTTCCTTGGGGTTCTCGGCCACCTCGGGGTCGAGGTTGTTCATCAGCATGCGCAGCGGCGCTTCGGTCAGCCAGCTCTTGGCGTTGAGCTGGGTGCCGCGCGGGGCGCGGATCTCGGTGTCACGGAAACGGGTCATGGATAACTCCTTGGCATCTTGGATGGAAGGGGCGTGTTCAGAGCCAGCCCAGGCGCTGGGCCAGCATGCCCAGCGGGATGGTGAACAGCAGGCTGATCAGGGTGCGTTGCAGCCAGACCAGCAGGAGATCGCGCATGCGCAGCGGAATCTGCGTGGCGAGCATGCAGGGGATGGAGGCCGACAGGAACAGCACGCTGCTGACCGACACGATGGCGGTGACGAAGCGCACCAGCGAGTCGGCGTCCTTCAGCAGCATCACCGGCAGGAACATTTCGGCCAGGCCGGACGCCAGCGCGCTGGCGACCTGCATCGGCTGCTCCAGGCCGAAGGCCCACGTCACCGGGTAGAACAGCAGGCCGATGATGTCGAAGATCGGGGTGTACTTGGTGGCGAGCAGGCCCAGCAGGCCGACGGCGAGGATGCTCGGCAGGATGGCCGAGGTCATGCGCAGGCCATCGACGAAGGTGCCGGCCAGGGCCTGGCGCAGCGACGGCGCCGCGCCGGCCTGGGCCAGACCGGCCTCCCAGGCGCCGGCCCAGCGGCCCTTGCCCGAGGCCAGTTCGGGTTCGGGCAGGCGATCGGTGGACATCGACGCCAGGGGATACAGGCGCGCGGTGACGGCCGTCACCAGGAAGGTGACCAGCATGGTGCTCCAGAAGTACAGGTTCCAGAGCGGCATCAGGTCCATGGTGCGCGCCACCACCACGAGAAACGGCACCGACACGGTCGAGAACCCGGTGGCGATGATGGCCGCATCGCGCAGGCTGTAGTGCTTTTCCCGGTACATGCGGTCGGTGATCAGCAGGCCCACGGAATAGCTGCCGGCGAACGAGGCCACGGCGTCGATGGCCGACTTGCCCGGCGTGCGCCAGAGCGGACGCATGATGGGCTGCATCAGCACGCCGACCAGTTCCAGCAGGCCAAAGCCGATCAGAAAGACCAGGGCCAGCGCCCCCAGCGGCACGATCACCGTCAGGCTGAGCACGAGCTTCTCGAAGAGGAACGGCAGCATGTCGGGCTGGAACAGCGCGGCGGGGCCGATTTCCAGCAGGTAGGCGATGCCCACGAGCAGGCCCAGCACCTTCAGCACGTTGAAGACGAGCTGGGTCATGCCCTGACGCGCGCCTGCTTTGAACCAGGGCGAGATGGCGCCATAGGCCATGAAGATCATGGCCGCGCAGATCACTGCGATGCGCGCTTCGTTCTGCAGCAGCGAGGCCGCGTGATCCAGCAGCAGGCTCGAGCGTCCGGCAATCTCGAACGGCACGAAGAACAGCAGGATGCCGATGAGGCTGTAGCCGATCAGGCGCAGCGTGGCGCGAGTGCGGTTCGCGGGCGGCGCGGCGGCGGCCGGACTCATGGCTGGCTCCGGCGGCGGGTGGCGCACGGCGCGCAAGGGCGGCCGCGCGCCGGGACATGGCGGGCGATGGGCATGACGGGTTCTCCTCCTTCGTTGTTCTTGCTGGGGGCGGCTGGTGGCCGCATCAGGTTTGCTGGGACATTCCGTGGATCAGACGCGCTGCCGCGCGGGCGGTGCGGTTGTCGATATCCAGTCGGGGATTGAGTTCGGCAAGGTCGGCCACCCGCACCTTGCCGCTGGCCATCACACGGGCAAGCAGCGGCTCGAGGAGAGCCATGGCCACGCCGTGGGCTGCCGGGGCGCTGACGCCCGGGGCTTCGGCCGCCGGCAGCACGTCGATGTCGATGGTGACGTAGACCGCATCGCAAGCGCTGGCAAAGGCGTGGAGCTCGTCGCCCACCGTGGCCAGGGTCGATTCGCGGATCTCGCGATCCTCGCGCACCAGGACACCCAGCTCGGCTGCGCGTGCAAAGAGCGCACGCGTGTTGCTTGCCCGGCTCACGCCGATGCAGGCGTAGGCAAACGGCCAGCCGCGCTGCGTGCATTGCTCGGCGATCTGGGCGAAGGGCGTGCCCGAGGACTGCACGTGTGCCGGATCGCGCAGATCGAAATGCGCGTCGAAGTTGATGATGCCGATGCGCGGCGGCGCCGGGTGCGGCGTCGAATCCGTCTGCAGGTTGCGCGCGGCTGGCTGCCCGGGCAGGCCGGGCGGTTCGGCGCAGGGCGCAAGATGGCCGGCCAGGCCCGACCACGTGGCGAACGCGATCTCGTGTCCGCCGCCCAGCACGATCGGAAAGTGACCGGCATCGAGCAGGGCCTGGACATGCGCTGCCAGGCGCGCCTGGGCGCCTGACAGGTCGGCATCCGCGCACACCACGTCGCCCGCATCGTAGCCGGGTGCGGTACCGAGCCACGGCAGGTTGGCGAGGGCCCGGCGCAATGCCTGCGGACCGTCGGCCGCGCCCACGCGGCCCTGGTTGCGGCGCACGCCCTCGTCGCAGGCAAAGCCCAGCACGGCCAGGCCGGGCGCGGCTGGCGCCTGCAGGGCCTGGATGCGCTGGTGCCAGCGGTCGCTGTCGGGCTCGGGGTCGGTGCGGCCCGTCCAGGCCGTCATGTCCGTGCGATCAGGCTGCATGCCGGAGCGCTCCGTCGAATACGCGCTGGCGCAGCCGGCCCGCCTGCACGGCATACGCCAGCTCGGCCGGGTGGGCGATTTCCCAGACGCACAGGTCGGCGATGGCGCCCACCTCGATGCGGCCCAGGTCCGGCCGGCCCAGGGCGCGTGCGCCATGCGCGGTCAGCCCTGCCAGGGCTTCGCGCGGCGTCAGGCGAAAGAAGGTGCAGGCGAAGTTGGCCATCAGCGTGGGCAGGCAGATCGGCGAGGTGCCGGGGTTGGCATCCGTGGACACCGCCATCGGCACGCCGTACTGGCGCAGCAGGGCCACGGGCGGCTGCTGGGTCTCGCGCAGCACGTGGAAGGCGCCCGGCAGCAGCACGGCCGTGGTGCCCGCCTGCGCCATGGCGCGCACGCCGGCCTCGTCCAGGTATTCGACGTGGTCGGCGGACAGCGCGCCGTAACGTGCGGCCAGGGCACTGCCGCCCAGGTTGGACAGTTGCTCGGCATGCGCCTTGATGGCCAGGCCATGGGCCTGCGCGGCCTGGAAGACGCGCTCGCACTGCGCGGGCGAGAACCCGATGCCTTCGCAGAAGACGTCCACGGCATCCGCCAGGCCCTGTCCGGCAGCCGCGGGCAGGATCACGCGGCAGACGTGCTCGATGTAGGCGTCGGCATCGTCCTTGTACTCGGGCGGCAGGGCGTGCGCGGCCAGCAGGGTCGTGTGCACCCGCACGGCGCGCAGCGTCTCCAGCCGGCGCGCCACGCGCAGCATCTTGAGCTCGTCGTCCAGGGTGAGGCCATAGCCGGACTTGATCTCGACCGTGGTCACGCCATCGGCCAGCAGCGCATCCAGGCGTGGCAGGGTCGCGGCGATGAGCTCGTCCTCGCTGGCCGCACGCGTCGCGCGCACGGTGCTCAGGATGCCGCCGCCGGCACGGGCGATGGCTTCGTAGCTCACGCCTTCCAGGCGCTGCTCGAACTCGCGGGCGCGGTCACCGGCATAGACGAGATGGGTATGGCAGTCCACGAGGCCCGGCGTCATCACGCCACCGGTGCCCGCCGCCTGTGCGCCGCTGGCAAGCGCCGGATCGAAGTCGCGCTCGGGCCAGATCCCGGCGATGCGGCCTTGGTCGACCAGGACGGCCACGGGCTCGGGCAGCTCGCGCAGGCCGTCGAACAGGGTCATGTCGCGCCAGAGCAGGCGCGGGGCGGAAGATGCTGTCATGATCGCCTCCGGGTGTGGTTGTATATACATCGCCAGACGCGAGACCCTCACGAAAACACGTGTCCGCCATGCGTATCAGCCTATGCGGATGAGGGCGCAGGCGCGCTGATCGCACGCTGTATATACATTTATGATAGCAGCAAAGTCGCCGACCGCAAGGCGGCCGGCGACCGGGTCGACGGGCAGGGCAGATGCCGCGAGTGGGTCACGCGGGCACCCGCGGCGGCATCACGGCGGACCGAGCCCCGCACGGGCTGCGCCCGCAAAGCCCGCGCACCGCGCGTGCGCGGCCCGTGTCACTCCACCGTCACGCTCTTGGCCAGATTGCGCGGCTTGTCCACGTCGGTGCCCCGCGCGCAGGCGGTGTGATACGCCAGCAACTGCAGCGGGACGACGTGCACGATGGGCGAGAGCAGGCCGTAGTCGCCGGGCATCTGCACCACGTGCACGCCGGGTTCGTTGGCGATGCGCGTCGAGGTGTCGCTGAAGACGTACAGCTGGCCGCCGCGGGCGCGCACTTCCTGCAGGTTGGACTTGAGCTTTTCGAGCAGGGCGTCGTTGGGCGCCACGGTGACGACGGGCATCTGGTCGGTGACCAGGGCCAGGGGACCGTGCTTGAGTTCGCCCGCCGGGTAGCCCTCGGCGTGGATGTAGCTGATCTCCTTGAGCTTCAGCGCGCCTTCCAGGGCGATCGGATAGTGCATGCCGCGACCCAGGAACAGCGCGTTTTCGCGGCGCGCGAAGGTGTCGGCCCAGCCGATGATGTGCGGCTCCAGCGCCAGGGTGGCCTGGATGGCGCTGGGCAGGTGGCGCAAGGCTTTCAGATGCTCGGCCTCGTCTTCCTCGGTCAGGCGGCCACGGACCTGGGCCAGCGTCAACGCCAGCAGGAACAGGGCGGTGAGCTGGGTGGTGAAGGCCTTGGTCGAGGCCACGCCGATCTCCACGCCCGCGCGGGTGATGAAGCCCAGCTTGCATTCGCGCACCATGGCGCTGGAGGCCACGTTGCAGATGGTCAGCGTGTTCTCCATGCCCAGGCGGCGCGCGTGCTTGAGCGCAGCCAGCGTGTCGGCCGTCTCGCCGGACTGGGTGATGGTGACGACCAGGATGTCCGGGTCCGGCACGCTGGTGCGATAGCGGTACTCGCTGGCGATCTCCACGGCGCAGGGCAGGCCGGCCAGGGCTTCGATCCAGTACTTGGCGGTCAGGCCCGCGTAATAGCTGGTGCCGCAGGCGAGGATCAGCACGGACCTGGTCTGCGTGAAGACCTTGTAGGCCGCATCGCCAAAGAGTTCGGGCGTGATGGCCTCCAGGTCCTGCAGCGTGTCGGCCACCGCGCGCGGCTGCTCGAAGATCTCCTTCTGCATGAAATGGCGGTAGGGGCCCAGTTCGGCGGCGGTGGTGTAGGCGGCCACGGTGTGGACGACGCGCTCGACCGGCCGTCCTTGCGCATCGACGATCCAGACACGGCCGATCTGCAGGTCGGCGACGTCACCGTCTTCCAGGTACTGGATCTGGTCGGTGGTACCGGCCAGGGCCAGCGCGTCGGAAGCCAGGTAGCTGGCCGATTCGCTCAGGCCCACCACCAGGGGCGAGCCATTGCGCGCGCCCACGATGCGGTGCGGCTCGTCGCGGCAGAAGGCGGCGATGGCGTACGCGCCTTGCAGGCGCAGCACGGTGCGCTGCAGGGCGTCGAACAGATCGTCGGTGTACAGGTGGTCCAGCAGGTGGGCGATGACTTCGGTGTCGGTCTGGCTTTCGAAGACGTAGCCCGCCGCACGCAGTTCGTCGCGCAGGGCTTCGTGATTTTCGATGATGCCGTTGTGGACCACGGCCACGCGCGGGTCGGCGCCGGTGCGGCCGGAAAAGTGCGGGTGGGCGTTGTGCGTGGCCGGGGCGCCGTGGGTGGCCCAGCGGGTGTGCGCGATGCCGGTGGAGCCGGCCAGATCGTCCTGGGCGACCAGCGCCTTCAGGTCCGCCACGCGCGACGTGCTGCGCGTGCGGCGCAGGCCGCCGTTCATGTGCAGCGCGATGCCGCACGAGTCATAGCCCCGGTATTCCAGGCGTTGCAGGCCTTCGACCAGGATGGGAGTGATGTCGCTGCCAAGAGCGACTGCGCCGACGATGCCACACATGGGACGTTCTTCCGAAAGGGAGCTGGCGCCAACGGGATGGGCGCAAGAGACGAGCTATTCTGTTCTCGTGAGCGTGAAATTAAATGCTGGAATCAGCGCTATAATGAAATGAATGGACTATCGTGCGTAGCTGTGGAATATTCTTTCAGGTGAGCGCTCTATATGACTGAAAACGTCGCCATGGACGATGGGGTTCTGGACGAACTCGATCACCGGATCCTGTCGCAGCTGCAACAGGACGCATCCCTGACCAACCACGAACTGGCCCGGCGCGTGTTCAGCTCGCCACCCACGTGTCTGCGCCGCGTGCGGCGCCTGCGCGAGCTCGGCGTTATCCAGGGCGTCGTGGCCGTCCTTGACCCGGCCTTGCTGGGCCACCCGCTCACGGTGATCGCCGAGGTCACGCTGGATGTGCAGACGACCGAAAGGCTCGCCGAGTTCGAGTCGCGCGCCGTGGCGGATGCAGCCGTCCAGCAGTGCTATCGGGTCAGCGGGGGGCCGGATTTCATCGTCGTGCTGCTGGCCGCGGACATGCCGGCCTATCACCGGCTGGTGGCCCGCCTTTTCCAGGCGGCGGCCAACGTGCGCAACGTGCGGGCGTTCTTCTCCACGCATCGCGCCAAGTTCGACACCCGCGTGATGCTCGAGCCGCGCCAGATGCCCGCCTGAGCGTCGGGCTGGCCAGCCCGTTACGACTGGTCGTCGATTGTCAGGCGGCCTGCTGGCGGCGCCCCGGCCCTGGCGCTAAGCTCGGGGTTTGGCTGTGCCGCCAGGGTGTGCGCATCGATGATGTCGCGCCCGGCCGGGACATGCGGCCTGTCGCTTTCGATCATGAATTCCCCCGTGCCCTTCTTCGAGTCTTCCGATGCGTTGCCGCCTGTGCTCGCCGGTCCCATCCTGCGCCGCGTCGAGGCGCAGCGCATCGTCCTGTGGCTCGCGGCCTCGCGTGAGCTCGCGCTGACGCTGCGCCTGGCCTACGCCGAGGCAGGCCAGCCGCGCGAGCAGGACATTCCGGTGGATGCGGCCAACTGCCGCGAGGTGGTCGTGGGCCGCGACGCGCGCCTGCTGCTCATCGACATCGCGCTGGCCGAGCCCCTGCCGCTGGACACGGGCATCCGCTACGACCTCGTCCTGCACGAGGACGGGCAGGCCCGCGGCCTGGCTGCCTGGGCGCCGCATCTGCTGTATCCGGGACGCACGATGGCCGAGTTCGTGGTGCGCTCGCGCCTGGACAACGTGCTGTTCGGATCCTGCCGCAAGCCCAGCCATCCCGTGCGCGATGGCCTGGTGCAGGCCGATGCCGTGGTGCGCGACGCGCTGGATCGCCCGCATGCGCGACCGGCCTACCTGCTGCTGTGCGGCGACCAGGTGTATGCGGATGACGTGGCCGGCCCGATGCTGGCGGCCATCCATGCGCTGATCCGCCGCCTGGGCCTGTATGGCGAATACCTGGACGGCGCGGTGGTCGAGGACAGCGAGGCCTTGTACGCGCATCCCGACGGCTTCTACCGGCGCGAAAAGCTGCTGCCCGGCGTGAAGGGCGACCGGCTGCTGCGCGAGCGCTTTTTCGGCGGCTCGGAAAAGCCGATCTTCACCAGCACCAACGCGCACAACCATCTGATCACGCTGGCCGAAGTCCTGGCCATGTACCTCCTGGTGTGGTCGCCCGAGCCCTGGCGCCTGGTGCAACCCCGGATGCCGGCGCTGGACGAGGAACACGCTCGCCGGTATCGCGCCGAAGCGGCCGATCTGGCGGGCTTTTGCACGGACCTGCCGGTGGTGGCGCGTCTGCTGGCCAACCAGCCCACGCTCATGATCTTCGATGACCATGACATCACCGACGACTGGAATCTGTCGGCGGCCTGGGAGCGCACGGCCTACGAGCACCCGTTTTCCCGCCGCATCGTGGGCAACGCCCTGGTGGCCTATGCCTTCTGCCAGGGCTGGGGCAACGACCCGGATGGCCTGGCGGGGCTGATCCCCGCCGCCGAGCGCGTGGCGGAATCTCCGGACGCCACGGGGCATCTGGACGCCGTGCACCAGGACGCCCTGATCGACGCCATGCTGGGCTTTCGGGACTGGGGGTATGCGCTGCCGACGTCGCCGCCCCTGATCGTGCTGGACACGCGCACGCAGCGCTGGCGCAACGAGTACCACCCGAGCCGCCCGTCCGGCCTGATGGACTGGGAATCCCTGTGCGATCTGCAGCAACGCCTGCTCGATCAGTCCTCGGCCGTGATCGTGTCGCCGGCCCCGATGTTCGGCGTCAAGCTGATCGAGATCATCCAGCGCGTGATGACCTGGGGCGGCCAGGCGCTGACCGTGGATGCCGAGAACTGGATGGCGCATCGCGGCTCGGCCGGCACCATGCTGAACATCTTCCGGCACTCGCGCACGCCCGGCAACTATGTGGTGCTGTCGGGCGACGTGCATTACTCGTTCGCCTACGACATCGAGATCCGCGCGCACGATCGCGGGCCGCATCTGTGGCAGATCACGAGCAGCGGCCTGAAGAACGAGTTCCCGCGTCGGCTGCTGGACTGGATGGACCGCGTCAATCGCTGGCTGTATGCGCCGGAATCGCCGCTGAACCGGCTGACCAAGCGGCGCGACCTGGAGATCATCCCGCGCATTCCGGATCGCGGACGGCCCGGCGAGCGGGTGTGGAATGGCGCGGGCGTCGGCCAGGTGCTGCTGGACGAGCAAGGCCGTCCGGCCGTCGTCCTGCAGCACAATGCCGATGGGTCGCCGCCGACGCGCTTTCTGCCGGCGGGCGAGTTTGGCCGTCGGCCGGTTGGGGCCGGCGCCAAGCCGGCGCAGGGCTGATCGGCACCGGGCCCGCCGGCGGCCGGCAGGCCCATCGTTGGCGCCGGGCGGTGGCGTCGCTGCCCTGCGGCGGTCGCGCGTGCCGTGCGCTCGGCGCGGTCAGTCCGCGGCGGGCCGGGGCGCCGTGTCCAGCAGCACGCGCGCCATGAACTCGCGGCGCTCGCGCTTTTGCCGGTCGCTGCCCTGGCCGGACAGCAGGGACTCCGAGACTTCGTAGGCGTACAGCGCGAAGGCCCGCAGCCGGGCTTCGGCCAGGTCCAGCCCCAGGGCGCTGAAGCACTGGGCGATGTAGGACAGGCGCGTGGCATCGACCTCGTCGACGAACTTGCGCGCCATCGCGTCGCGGCGCGCCCACGCGCGGATGGCCAGTTCGGTGGAGGCCGCGCGCTTGGCGGACCGGCCACGAAAGGGCAGGCTGAGCAGGTCGTGGATGTGTTCGGTCGGCGACACCTTGCGGCGCTCGAAGCGGTCGATCACCTGTTCGGTGGCCGCGTTGCGCCAGGCCGTGAGCATGGCTTCGAGCAGGTCGTTGCGGCTGGGAAAGTGCCAGTAGAAGCTGCCACGCGTCACGCCCAGCGCCTGGGCCAGGGTTTCCACCCGCACGGCGTCGACGCTTTTTTCTTCCAGGACCCGGGCGGCGGCTTCGATCCAGTCGTCGCGGGTGAGCGAGGGGCGGGCGGGAGCGTCCGCGGGGGCCGCACGGGGCATGGTGGTTTCCTGAAGCAAGTCGATCCGTACGCCATTGTATGGTCGGGCAGGGCTTCGTGCAGCCCTTGCCGACGTTGCAGTGCATGGTGTTTACCCGGATGTCCGGTGGCGCTCTCTGGGGAAGGTAGGGACAAACCCCGACTGTTCCACCCTTGGTCACGGTGCTAACGTCTGCTCACTCCATACACATACGTATGTGTATGGTGATCGAGGAGACAACAATGAAACTATCCTGCGTCCGGTGGCTGGCGGCCACTGCCCTGGTCCTGGCGGGGGGCGTGGCCCACGCCCAGGGCGTCACCATTGGCCTGACATTGTCGACCTCCGGTCCGGGAGCCTCGCTCGGCATCCCGGAGCGCAATGCCATCGAGCTGCTGCCCGACACGCTGGGCGGGCTGCCGGTGCGCTATGTGGTGCTGGACGACGCGACGGACCCGGGCAACGCCTCGCGCAATGCGCGCCGCCTGGTGCAGGAGCACAACGTGGATGCCATCATCGGCTCGTCCACCACGCCGGCGACGCTGGCCGTGACCTCGGTGGCAGCCGAGTCCAGGACGCTGCAGGTGGCGCTGAGCCCTTTCCGGCCGGCGCCCGAGGTCTTCGACTGGGTGCTGTCGCTGCCGCAGTCGGTGCCGGTGATGTCGTCGGCGCTGTTCGCCGACATGAAGAAGAACGGCGTGAAGACGCTGGGCTTCATCGGCTTTGCCGATTCGTATGGCGAGGTCTGGCTCAACGACGTGCGTCCGCGCGCGGAAAAAGAGGGTATCGAGCTGGTCGCCGTCGAGCGCTATGCGCGCACCGACCGGTCGGTGACGGCGCAGGCGCTGAAGGTGGCGGGGGCGCAGCCGGATGCCGTGCTGGTGGTGGCCAGCGGCACGCCGGGCGCATTGCCGATGGTGGCGCTGGCCGATCGCGGCTACAAGGGCCGCATCTATCAGACGCACGGGGTGGCGAACAACGATTTCATGCGGGTGAGCGGGGCGAGCGCGAATGGCGTGGTGGTGCCCGCGGGTGCCTTGCTGGTGGCCGAGCAACTGCCGGCTGACCATCCCAGCCGAGCAGCGGCCAGCAGCTTCGTGCAGCGCTACGAGGGCAAGTACGGCGCGCAGTCGCGCGACCTGTTCGCGGGCTACGCCTGGGATGCGTATCTGTTGCTGGATGCCGCGGTCCCCGTGGCCGCGAAGTCCGCCAAGCCAGGCACGGCCGAGTTCCGCCAGGCCTTGCGCGACGCGGTCTTCGAGACGCAGGGCCTGCCGGGTGCGCATGGCGTCATCCATGTCTCGAAGGAGAACCACTCGGCCTACGGTGAAGATGGGCGGGTGCTGGTGACGGTGGAGGACGGCAAATGGAAGCTGATGCCATGAGCGGTGTGTCGGTGGCTGCCGAGGGCAGCGGGTCCATCCCGACGTGCGGCACGGCGCGGGGCGACGCGGCCTGTGCCGCGCAAGCGAGCGCGTGGCCCGCGCTGGCCACGCCTCGGGTGCTGCGCGAAGACCGGCCCGACGGCAGCTTCGTGCTGCGTTCGGCCGAACCCCTGGGCGCGTACGACGGGCGCATCGGCGACTGGTTGCTGCGCTGGGCGGCCAACACGCCCGATCGCGTCTTCCTGGCCGAGCGTGATGCGCAGGGCGAGTGGCGGACGGTGACCTACGGTCAGGCGCTGGCGCTGGTGCGGCGCCTGGGCCAGGCGATCCTGGACCTGGGCACGCCGCGCGATCGGCCGGTGGTGGCGGTGTCGGACAACAGCGTGAACCTGGGTCTGCTGAGCCTGGCGGCGATGCACGTGGGCCGCCCGATCGCGATCGTGTCTTCGTCCTACATCCGGGTGGCCAGGGACATGGCCAAGGCGCATGCCATTCTGCAGCGGCTGGATCCGGCGGTGATCTACGCCGAGGACGGCGGCCTCTACGGGCCTGCGATCGCGTCCGCGGGGCTGGCGTGTCCGGCGGTGTACGGGCGCGCCGTGCCCGCGGGTGGGCTGGCGTTCGCCGACTGGCTGACGACGACGGTGACGCCGCGCGTGGATGCGGCGTTCGCCGAGATCATGCCGGACGATACGGCCAAGCTGTTGCTGACGTCGGGCTCGACGGGCGTGCCCAAGATGGTGGTCAATACGCATCGCATGCTGTGCGCGAATCAGCAGATGATCGCGCAGTGCTGGCCGTTCATCGAGGCGCGCCCGCCGGTGGTGCTGGACTGGCTGCCCTGGAGTCATACGTTCGGCGCCAACCACAATTTCAACATGGTGTTGCGAAATGGTGGGACATTGTACGTGGATGAGGGGCGGCCTGCGCCGGGTCTGATCGAGCGGACGGTGGCCAATCTGGAGTCCGTGCAGCCGACGGTGTATTTCAACGTGCCCAAGGGGTTCGATGCGCTGTTGCCGTACCTGGAGGCGCGCGCCGATCTGGCTGCGCGGTTTTTCGGCGGGCTGGATGCGGTGTTCTATGCGGCAGCAGCGTTGCCGCCGGCGATCTGGCAGCGGCTGGAGGCTTGCGCGCGACCGCATCGGGCGCAGCCGTTGTTCTTCACGACGGCGTGGGGTGCGACGGAGACGTCGCCGCTGATCACGAGTGCGCATTTCCCGTTGGATCGGCCGGGCAATATCGGCGCGCCGGCGCCGGGGATGGAGCTGAAGTTCGTGCCGGCGCAGGGGAAGCTGGAGCTGCGGGTGCGGGGGGTGTCGGTGTTCCGGGAGTATCGGGGGGATGCGGCGAAGACGGCGGCGGCGTTCGATGCGGAGGGTTTCTACTGTCTGGGGGATGCGGGGCGGCTGATCGATCCTGCCAATCCGTCGGCGGGGGTGTTGTTCGATGGGCGGGTGGCGGAAGATTTCAAGCTGGTGACGGGGACGTGGGTGTCGGTGGGTGCGCTGCGGCTGCAGGCGGTGTCAGCGTTGAGTCCGCTGGCGCAGGATGTGGTGGTGGCGGGGCACGATCGGGACGAGGTGGGGTTGTTGGTGTTTCCGTCGGCGGCGTTGCGGGCGTTGGCGGGGGATGCCGACGGGACGGCGGACGGGGCTGCGCTTGGGCGGCATGCTGCGGTGCAGGCTCGGGTGCGTGAGGCGCTGGGGCCGGTGTATGCGGGGGCGGGGTCGTCGCAGCGGGCGCGGCGGGTGGTGATTCTGTCGTCTGCGCCGAGTCTGGATGCGGGGGAGATCACGGATAAGGGGTACGTGAATCAGGGGGCGGTGCTGGGGCAGCGGGGGGAGGAGGTGGAGCGGCTGTTTTCGGAGGATGATTCGGTGATCTGGATTGATTAGGGGGCGGTTGGGGATGTGCCGACATTGAGGGCTGTGTGTTGTCTTTTTGCGGGGGCGTCAGGTGGTTGTTGGCGGGTTTCGGTGATGCTTTTTTGGCGGTGCCATTGGGCGGTCGCTGCTGCTTAGGTGATGCTTGTTTGGGCCTGCGCGTCGCACACCGCTTTCGGGTGATGGTTGTTTGGGCCTGCGCGTCGCCCACCGCTTTCGGGTCATGGTTGTTCAGGCCTGCGCGTCGCCGCCACCGGGGGCCCGACGCAGTCGCTCCCCGTTAATCGCTTGGTGCGTCGGGCCCCCGGCGTCGGCGACGGGGTGTATGGCTGCCGTGGTTTTGCGGTGGGTTGGGGCGGGGGGCGGTGTTCTTCTCTGGATTGCTTGCTCGCGCGGCCTCGTCTCGGGGCCGCGCTGCAGTCGCTGGCGCTTGGTGCAGCACGGCCCCGTGACGAGGCCGGGGTGGGGTCTGGCGTGTGGGTGCCGTCGGCGTTCAGGCTGTCGCTGCCCGCTTTTCGGGTGATGCTGGTTTAGGCCTGCGCGTCGCCGCCACCGGGGGCCCGACGCAGTCGCTCCCCGTTAATCGCTTGGTGCGTCGGGCCCCCGGCGTCGGCGACGGGCTGTCTGGCTGCCGAGGGTTTGCGGTGGGTTGGGGCGGGGGGCGGTGTTCTTCTTTGGATTGCTTGCTCGCGCGACCTCGTCTCGGGGCCGCGCTGCAGTCGCTGGCGCTTGGTGCAGCACGTCCCCGTGACGAGGCCGGGGTGTGCCTGGGCGTGGGGACTGGCGTGTGGGTGCCGTCAGCGTTCAGTCAGTCGCTGGCCGGCGGTGGTCTGTCGCCGCCCTTCGCCGGGTCAGTGGCCGGGGTCCTTCTTGGTTTTCGCGGGGCGTTTCCAGCCGTTGATCGTCTTCTGCGGGGTGCGGGAGACGGTGAGGGTGTCGGCGGGGGCTTCGCGGGTGAGGGTGGTGCCGGCGCCGATGGTGGCGCCGCGTTGGACGGTGACGGGGGCGACGAGTTGGGTGTCGGAGCCGATGAAGGCGTCGTCTTCGATGACGGTGCGGTGTTTGTTGACGCCGTCGTAGTTGCAGGTGATGGTGCCGGCGCCGATGTTGACGCGTTGGCCGATGGCGGCGTCGCCGATGTAGGAGAGGTGGTTGGCCTTGCTGTCGGCGCCGAAGCGGGCGTTTTTGGTTTCGACGAAGTTGCCGATGCGGCTGCGTTCGCCCAGGACGGTGCCGGGCCGCAGGCGGGCGTAGGGGCCGACGTTGGCGAGGGCGCCGACTTCGGCCTGGTCGAGGTGGCTGAAGGCTTCGATGCGGGCGCCGGGGCCGACCTGGGCGTTGCGCAGGATGCAGTTGGGGCCGATGGTGGCGCCGTCGGCGATTTCGACCTGGCCTTCGAAGACGCAGTTGACGTCGATGAAGACGTCACGGCCGCAGAGGAGGGCGCCGCGTACGTCGATGCGGTCGGGGTCGGCGAGGGTGACGCCGGCGTCGAGGAGGCGGTCGGCCTGGTGGCGCTGGTAGATGCGTTCGAGTTCGGCCTGCTGGGCGCGGCTGTTGACGCCCAGGGTTTCCCAGAGGTGGTCGGGTTCGGCGCTGCGCACGGGCATGCCGGCGAGGGCGGCGGCGGCGATGACGTCGGTGAGGTAGTACTCGCCCTGGGCGTTGTCGTTGGTGAGGCCGTCCAGCCAGCCGCGCAGGGCGTCGGTGGGCGCGGCGAGGATGCCGGTGTTGACTTCGTCGATGGCGTGTTCGTCGGGGGTGGCATCCTTGTGTTCGACGATGCGCTGAATGCTGCCTTCGTCATCGCGCACGATGCGTCCGTAGCCGGTGGGGTCGGGCAGGCGTACGGTGAGTACGCCCAGGCCGCCCGCGGCGGCGTCGATGAGGCGGCGCAGGGTGGCTTCGCCGACCAGGGGGACGTCACCGTAGAGGACGAGGGTGGTGCCGCCGGCCAGGAGTTCGGGAGCGGCCTGCTGGACAGCGTGGCCGGTGCCCAGCTGGGGGGATTGCAGGACGCAGTGGACGTCGGGCTGGCCGGCGACGGCGGTCTGGACCTTGTCGGCGCCGTGGCCGGTGACGATGACGATGCGTTGCGGGGAGAGGGCGCGGGCGGTGCCGAGCACGTGGGCCAGCATGGAGCGGCCGGCCAGGGTGTGCAGGACCTTGGGCAGGTCGGAGCGCATGCGCTTGCCCATGCCGGCGGCGAGGATGACGATGTTCAACATGATGAGAGGACGTCCGGGGCTAGCCGTTGGTGCGTTTGCGCGGGGCGGTCTTGCGAGCCGCGGTCTTGCTGGCCTTGGCGGCCGACTTGGCGGGCGTGCGTGCGGGCGCGGGGCTCTTTGCCGGCGCGGAGGGGCGCTGCGCGGTGGGCATGGAGGCGGCCGCGGCCTGGGCGATCTGGCCGAACTGGTTCTGCAGCATGTTCCACCAGGCCTGCTGGGGGTTGGTGGCGTCTGCCGGGGCGTCGGTCTGGGCCGCCGGTGCGGGGGCGTCGGGGGTCTTGTCGGCAGGGGGCGGGTCGGCTGGCCTGGCCTTGTCGGCGGCGGGGGCTTCTTGGGTGGTGCGGGTGGCGGGCTTGATGCCGAGTGCGACTTCCAGGGGGGAGGGTTCGCCGCTGGCGCTGCCTGCGCCCATGGCCGCACCCATGCCGCCCGACTGGGCGAAGGAGCGCAGGGTGGCGATGGTGGCGCGCTGGACTTCGAGGGCCTGGATGGTGCCCTGGAGCATGGTCATGTTCAGGCGCAGCCAGTTGGCGACGGCCTGCAGTTCCTGGATGCGCTTGTCGAGCTCTTCCGGGTTCAGGATGGGGGCGGAGGGCATGGCGCTGGCGAACGGATTGGCGCCGGACCCCATCTGGGTCCAGGCCTGACGCATCATGTCCAGGCTTTGCAGCACCGGGTTGGCGGCGGCGGCGTCGGCGTTGTTGCCCAGGCCCATGCCGGGGAACACGAAGGGGTTGCCAGGGGTCGTCGTCATATCAGTATCTCCAGTGGCGCAATCTTTCGATTATCTCGCATGTGCATGACATCGCAGCAGATGGCCGCGCGGCGGATTGACCGGCGGGTCGGGGCGCGCTAGAAGCCGCGGTGCTCGACAGCGTACTTGACCAGTTCGGCCTGGCCTTCGATGCCCAGCTTGCGCTTGATGTTCTGGCGGTGGGTTTCGACGGTGCGCACGGACAGGTGCAGGTCGAGGGCGATCTGCTTGTTGGCCAGGCCCTGGCCGATGCGGCGCAGGATGTCCTGTTCGCGCGGGCTGAGCACGGCCAGGGGAACGCTGGCCTGGGACAGGCGCAGGGCGACGGACGGGCTGAAGTAGGTGCGTCCGCGCATGACCTGGGCGATGGCGGCGATGATCTCCTCGGCGGGCTCGTCCTTGAGCAGGTAGCCGCGTGCGCCGGCACGCACGGCCTGCCGGGTGTATTCGACGTTGTCGTGCATGGACAGCACAAGCACGGCGATCTGCGGCCAGCGTTCGTGGAGCAGCGCGGCCAGCTCCAGTCCGCCCATGCCGCGCATGTTCAGGTCCATGAGGACGAGGTCGGGCAGGCTGCCCTGGGCGTCCCAGGCCTCGAGCAGGCGCAGAGCGCTCACGCCGTCGTCGGCTTCGCCGGCCACGTGCAGGTGGGGTACGGCTTCCAGGCGCAGGCGCAGGCCGTCACGCACCAGGGGGTGGTCATCGACCAGCATCAGTCGGGTGGGCGGCAGGGGAGCGTAGGTCATGCGGGTGTCAGCGGAAGGCGCGCGGTGAGCAGGGTGCCGCGCGTGCCCGAGTGCAGGGCCAGGCGCCCGCCCAGCACTTCGAGGCGTTCGCGCATGTTGCGCAGGCCGATGCCCTGATCGGGCGTGCGCTGGACCTGTGCCTGGTCAAAGCCCAGGCCGTCGTCATGGATGGTCAGGCGCACTTCGCGCAGGGCGTAGGTGAGTTCGATGTCGACCCGGTGGGCGCGGGCGTGGCGCACGACGTTGGTCAGGCCTTCCTGGGCGATGCGAAAGAGCGCGGTATTGTGCGCGTCGGGCAGGGGCAGGGCCTCGCCCTGGACGCGCATGTCCACCGTGAGCGCCGTGCTGCCGGCGCCGCCGATCTCGCGGGCGAGCTGGCCGAGCGCGGTGGGCAGGCCCAGGTCGTCCAGCAGGCTGGGGCGCAGGTTGTGCGAGATGCGGCGCACTTCGCCCACGGTGTCCTGCAGGCGGGCCAGGGCGGCCTGCAGGGGCGCCTCGACGGCCAGGCGCACGTCGGCATCGGGCTCGCCCTGCTGCAGGCGGGCGCGGGCGGCCTCCAGCATCAGCTTGATGGAGACCAGGAGCTGGCTCACCCCGTCGTGCAGCTCGCGCGAGAGCCGGGCGCGCTCGTCTTCCTGCGAGCGCACGACCTGCTGGGCCAGGAGGCGCAGCTTGGCGTCGGACTGGCGATGGTCGCTGACGTTGAGCGCCAGGCCGCAGCCGGCCACGAGCAGGGTGCCGATGGCGGCGATCGCGGCCACCCACCCCAGCATGTGGCGGATGTTGGCCTGGGCCGCGGCGTCGATGTCGGCGAGGGCGGCTTCGATGTCATCCAGATAGATGCCGGTGCCCACCATCCAGTCCCATTCGGGCACGGCGATCACGTAGCCGAGCTTTTCCATTTCGCGCTGTGCGGACGGCTTGTGCCACTGGTAGCGCACGACGACGCCCTCGCGTCCCGCCGCGGTCGCGCTGGCAAGAAGGGGGCGGATGACGGGACGCCCCGTCGCATCGACCAGGTCGGACAGGTCGCGGCCGACGAGTTCGGGCTGGCGCGGGTGCATGAGGCTGCGGCCATCGAGGTCGTAGACGAAGAAGTAGCCGTCGCGCCCGAACTCCATCTGGCCGAGCAGGCCGAGCGCCTGCGCGCGGGCATCGGCGGCGGGCAGGCCGCCATCGACCAGCGGCTGGATGGCGCTCTGCGCGAGCTTCACGTAATGCCGCAGCTCGGATTCCTTGCTCTCCAGCCAGGCCTGTTCGACGACCTGCTTTTCCTGCTGCACCAGCGCCATGCCCTGCTGGTAGACGGCATAGGACATGGCCGCCATGGCCACCAGGAGGGGCACGACGGCCAGCAGCAATATCTTGGATCTGAGCTTCATGGGAGGGGTCCGCGGACCACCGTTGTTGCGACGCACCACCGTGGCGTGAGCTGGCACGGGCCGGGCGGCGGGGGCGGCGATTTGCCGCTGTGCACTACGTGATACCACGCAGGCGATTCCCGTAGTTCCGCGCTTGTGGGCGCCTGGACGAAAACAAATACTACCGCGTCCCGTCGAGCCGTCGGCGGGGACGACGATAACAGTGCGTGCGAGGAGCCAACATGCCGAGCAGTCAACGCGGTCTGGGCCAACATCTGGTCTGGATCGCCATCGCCCTTGCGGGTGCATTTTCCCTGGGGATCGTGGCGCTGTCGCGCGGCGAGACCATCAACGCGCTGTGGATCGTGGTGGCCGCGGTGTGCGTCTACCTCATCGCGTACCGGTACTACAGCCGCTTCATCGCCAACCGCGTGCTGGGGCTGGATGCCGGGCGCATGACGCCGGCCTGGAAGCACAACGACGGTCTGGACTATGTACCGACCAACAAGCACGTGCTGTTCGGCCATCACTTCGCCGCCATCGCCGGTGCGGGCCCGCTGGTCGGCCCGGTGCTGGCCGCGCAGATGGGCTATCTGCCCGGCATGCTGTGGATCCTCGCGGGCGTGGTGTTCGCCGGCGCGGTGCAGGATTTCATCGTGCTGTTCGTGTCCACGCGGCGCGACGGCCGTTCGCTGGGCGATCTCATCAAGGCCGAGCTGGGCGTGGTGCCGGGCGTGATCGCGCTGTTCGGCGCCTTCATGATCATGGTCATCATCCTGGCCGTGCTCGCGCTGATCGTGGTCAAGGCCCTGACGCATTCGCCGTGGGGCACGTTCACGGTGGCCGCGACGATCCCGATCGCGCTCTTCATGGGCGTGTACCTGCGCTACATCCGCCCGGGGCACATCGGCGAGATCTCGGTGATCGGCTTCGTGCTGCTGATGGCCGCGATCCTGTTCGGCCAGGACGTGGCGCAGAGCCCGACGTGGGCGCCGCTGTTCGACCTGGACGGCAAGGGCCTGACCTGGGTCCTCATCATCTACGGCTTCATCGCCGCCGTGCTGCCGGTGTGGCTGCTGCTCGCCCCGCGTGACTACCTGTCCACCTTCCTGAAGATCGGCACGATCATCGGCCTCGCGCTGGGCATCGTGTTCGTCGCCCCGGAACTGAAGATGCCCGCGGTCACGCGCTTCATCGACGGCACCGGTCCGGTGTGGTCGGGCAACCTGTTCCCCTTCCTCTTCATCACCATCGCCTGCGGCGCGGTGTCGGGCTTTCACGCCCTGATTTCCTCGGGCACGACGCCCAAGCTGATCGAGAACGAAACCCAGGCACGCTACATCGGCTATGGCGGCATGCTGATGGAATCCTTCGTGGCCATCATGGCGCTGGTCGCAGCCTGCGTGATCGAGCCGGGCATCTACTACGCCATGAACAGCCCGGCCGCCGTCATCGGCACGACGCCCGAGCAGGTGGCGCAGGTGGTGTCGAGCTGGGGCTTTGCCATCACGCCGGATGCCCTGACGCAGATGGCGGCCGATGTGGGCGAGTCGACCATCATCTCGCGCGCCGGTGGCGCGCCCACCCTGGCCGTCGGCATGGCCTACATCCTGCACCAGGTGTTCGGTGGCGTGGGCATGATGGCCTTCTGGTACCACTTCGCGATCCTGTTCGAGGCCCTGTTCATCCTGACGGCCGTGGACGCGGGCACGCGCGCCGGGCGCTTCATGCTGCAGGATCTGCTGGGCACCTTCGTGCCCTCGCTGCGCCGCACGGACTCGCTGCCCGCCAACCTCATCGCCACCGCGCTGTGCGTGGCAGCATGGGGCTACTTCCTGTACCAGGGCGTGGTCGATCCGCTGGGCGGCATCAACACCCTGTGGCCGCTCTTTGGCATCGCCAACCAGATGCTCGCCGCGATCGCACTCATCCTGGGCACGGTCGTGCTGTTCCGGATGAAGAAGGACCGCTACGCCTGGGTCACGATCGCGCCGACGGTGTGGCTGCTGATCTGCACGCTGACGGCCGGCTGGCAGAAGCTCTTCCACGAGGATCCGCGGGTCAGCTTCCTCGCGCATGCCGCGCGCTATCGCCAGGCGATCGCCGAGGGCACGGTGCTGGCGCCGGCGACCTCGCTGCAGCAGATGGGCCGCATCGTGTTCAACGACATGGTCAACGCCGGTCTGTGCGTGATCTTCATGGCGGTGGTGGTGAGCATCCTGGCCTTCGGCATCCGGGCCATCCTGGCGGCACGTCGCGCCAGCCAGCCGACCACGCGGGAAACCCCGTTCGAACCGTTGCCCTCCGGCGCGGTGGCGAGCGGCGGTCACTGAAGGGGACCGCCATGCGGCTCAACCTGAATCTCATGGCGGGCTCGGCCGGCAAGGCCGGCCGCTACCTGGGCCAGACGCTGCGGCTGATGGTCGGGGTGCCGGATTACGAGACCTACGTCGCGCACATGCGCGACAACCATCCCGACCAGACCCCGCTCACGTACGAGGCGTTCTTCCGCAACCGGCAGGACGCGCGCTACGGCGGCAAGGGCCGGATCGGCTGCTGCTGAGCCCGGCGGCGCGCGTGGCGATCTGCGACAATCGGGCGATGGCAATCCCCATCACCGATCTCGAGCAGGCCATCAATTTCTGGCGCACGCGCGCGCCCTCCCAGGGCGAAGAGCGACGCCTGTGCGCGCCGGCCGGCGCGCTGGCCGAAGTCTATGCCCTGCTGATCTTCCATCGCCGCAGTGACTTCGATGTCACCGAACTCGGCGCTGCCGCCACGGCGGCGTTCGCGGCCTGGCAGGCCGAAGCGCCGCGGGCGGGCTGATCCAGGCTACGCCCCCGGCCGCTGCGCCGCCTCCCACGAGACCAGCAGGGACAGCGCCGCCTCGGTGGTGAAGCGCTCCTCGGCGATCATCGCCCACACCTCGTCGGGCGTGGCGAGCCGGATCTGGTCGACTTCGCCGTCCTGGTTCGCCGGCTGGCACTGCGCCGGCAGCACGCAGTCCGTCACGTCCACGGCTTCCACCTGATAGCCCTCGGGCAGGTGGCGCGAGACGACGAAGCTGCCCACGGCACGGGCCTGGGCCAGGTCGGCCGGGGTGAGGCCCGCTTCCTCGGCGCTTTCGCGCACCAGGGCCTGGGCGGGCGTCTCGCCGGTGGCGACCAGGCCGCCCACCAGGGTGTCCCATTGGCCGGGATCGGTGGTCTTGTGCGCGGCGCGGCGGGCGATCCACAGCCGGCCGTCCGGCGCGTACGCATTCAGGTGGACGGCGCGGGTGCGCAGGCCGAGCGGGCGCATGGCGGCGCGTTCGATGTGGGACAGGACCGTGCCGTGGGCGTCCGTGACGTCCAGGCATTCATCACGCCAGCCATTCAGCAGACCAGCCATGTGTAGCGTGCGCGCCACGCTTGCGAGCGCCTGCGGGTCGGCCGCCAGGCGCAAACCGGTGCCATCGTGCACTGCCGCGGCGTGATCCTGCAGGGCCTGGACGGCGGCGGGCGTGGCCCAGCCGCACAGGGCGTCGCCCACGTGGACGGGCAGGGCGCCCGCCGGCGGAACCGTCGCCGTGCGTTCACGCAAGCGCTGTAACAAAGTCTTGGGGTCGACCGTCAAGGTCATGGAACGTCCTTTCGTCACGCGTGTCGTGTTTTGGCACGATTTTAGACAACCCCCTATAATTCCAGGGTTTGACGTGACAGCGTCTGTGTATCAACCTGTGTGGGTCGATGGGGGCCTTGCCCCCGGCCGGCGAACACCAGGCACAGGCCGGCGCCGGATATCGTCAGCAAAGGAGACAGAGGTTGCCGGCGCCTGCGCCGCGACCGGTCCCCGCCCTTGGTGCGGACCGGGACGCCGTGAGACAGGGCGTCGTGCAGGCGGTTCCATATAAAAATACGGTGTGCTTCGAGGTCAACATGAAGAAGTGGTTGGGTGGATCCCTGGGGAGTGTCGGCGCGCTCGTCGGCAGCATGGCCCAGGCGTTTGAGAGGGGCGACAGCCCCGGCGGCCCCGCGGTCAATCAGTTGAACCTGCCGGAGCCGATGAGCCAGATCGCGGCGCAGATCGGCTGGCTGCACTGGATGATGCTCGGCATCTGCCTGTTCATCTTCGTCTGTGTGTTCGGGGTGATGTTCTATTCCATCTGGGCGCACCGGAAGTCCCGCGGCGCCCAGCCGGCCACCTTCCATGAAAGCCTGGGCGTGGAAATCGCCTGGACCATCGTCCCCTTCGTCATCATCATCGCGATGGCCCTGCCGGCCACCAAGACGGTGGTCGCCATGAAGGACACCTCCAACCCCGACATCACGGTCAAGGCCACCGGCTACCAGTGGAAGTGGGGTTACGAGTACCTGGATGGCCCCGCCACGGGCATCTCCTTCCTGTCCAACCTGTCCACCCCCCGGGCGCAGATGGAAGGCCTGGAGCCCAAGGGCGTCAATTACCTGCTGGAAGTCGACAACCCGCTCGTGGTGCCGGTCGACGCCAAGGTGCGCATCGTCACCACCGCGGCCGACGTGATCCACTCCTGGATGGTGCCCGCCCTGGGCGTCAAGCAGGATGCCTTCCCCGGCCTGCTGCGCGACACCTGGTTCCGCGCCGAGAAGACCGGCGAGTTCCGGGGCCAGTGCGCCGAGCTCTGTGGCAAGGACCACGCCTACATGCCCATCGTGGTGCGGGTGGTGGAACAGGCCGAATACGACACGTGGGTGAAGGAACAGCAGGAACTGCTGGCGGCCAACGCCGACGATCCGACCCGTGAATGGGAGGCTGCCGAGCTCATCGCCCGTGGCGAGCGTGTCTACGCCGCCAACTGTGTGGCCTGTCACCAGGCGGCCGGCCAGGGTGTGCCGGGCGCCTTCCCCGCTCTCGATGGAGACAAGACGGTTCTGGGCCCGGCCGGGCCGCAGATCGATGTCGTGCTGCACGGCCGCCCTGGCACCGCCATGGCCGCCTTCGCGCAGCTCAACGATGTCGAACTCGCCGCCGTGATCACGTACACGCGCAATGCCTGGGGCAACGCCGGCAAGGGTGAGGACCCGGTCGTGCAGCCCTCGGCGATCACTGCAGCCCGCTGATCCGCAGCGCTGGCGCGGGTTCACCCGCGCCGCGCCCAACAGAATAATTGACGACGTTCCTGTCGCGTGCGCCACGCGGTCGACGGGAACCGCAGGAAGGAGCCACCATCATGAGTAGCACTGCGATCGACCACGTGCCGCCCGGGACCCACGGGCACGAGCACGACCATGCGCACGACACGCCCCACGGGTGGCGGCGCTGGCTGTTTGCCACGAACCACAAGGACATCGGGACGATGTACCTGATCTTCTCGCTGGTCATGCTGTTGATCGGCGGGTCGCTGGCGCTGCTGTTGCGCACCGAACTGTTCTCCCCGGGGATCCAGTTCTTCCAGCCCGAGCTCTTCAACCAGTTCACGACGATGCACGGCGTGATCATGGTGTTCGGCGCGATCATGCCGGCGTTCGTGGGGTTCGCGAACTGGATGATCCCGCTGCAGATCGGCGCGTCGGACATGGCCTTCGCGCGGATGAACAACTTCAGCTTCTGGCTGCTGCCCGCCGCGGGCACGCTGCTGGTGATCTCGTTCTTCGTACCGGGCGGCGCCACCGCCGCGGGCTGGACGCTGTACGCCCCGCTGTCGGTCCAGATGGGCCCGGGGATGGACTTCGCGATCTTCGCCCTGCACATCATGGGCGCCTCGTCCATCATGGGCGCGATCAACATCATCGTCACCATCCTGAACATGCGCGCGCCCGGCATGACGCTGATGAAGATGCCGCTGTTCTGCTGGACGTGGCTGATCACCGCCTACCTGCTGATCGCCGTGATGCCCGTGCTGGCCGGCGCCATCACCATGGTGCTGACCGATCGCCACTTCGGCACCGCCTTCTTCAACGCGGCCCAGGGCGGCGACCCGGTCCTGTACCAGCACATCTTCTGGTTCTTCGGCCACCCCGAGGTGTACATCATGATCCTGCCGGCGTTCGGGATCGTGTCGGCCATCGTGCCCACCTTCGCGCGCAAGCCGCTGTTCGGCTATGCCTCCATGGTGTACGCCACGGCCGCCATCGCCGTGCTGTCCTTCATGGTCTGGGCGCACCACATGTTCACGACCGGCCTGCCGGTGACGGGACAGCTCTTCTTCATGTACGCCACGATGCTGATCGCCGTGCCCACGGGCGTGAAGATCTTCAACTGGCTGGCCACGATGTGGCGCGGCTCGATGACCTTCGAGACGCCCATGCTGTTCTCGATCGGCTTCATCTTCGTGTTCACGATCGGCGGCTTCACGGGCCTGATCCTGGCCGTGGCGCCCATCGACATCCAGGTCCACGACACCTACTACGTGGTGGCCCACTTCCACTACGTGCTGGTGGCGGGCTCGTTGTTCGCCCTGTTCGCCGGCGCCTATTTCTGGCTGCCGAAGTGGACGGGCTTCATGTATGACGAGCGTCTGGGCAAGCTGCACTTCTGGTCCACGCTGATCTCCTTCAACGTGACCTTCTTCCCGATGCACTTCCTGGGGCTGGCCGGCATGCCGCGTCGTTACGCGGACTACGCCACGCAGTTCACGGACTTTCACCGCATCGCCACGATCGGCTCGTTCTGGTTCGGTCTGTCGCAGCTGATCTTCATCTGGATCGTGATCAAGGCCTACCGCGGTCGTGGTGTGCCGGCCGCCGCCAACCCCTGGGGCGCGGAAGGGCTGGAGTGGACGGTGCCATCGCCCGCCCCGCACCACACCTTCGAAACCCCACCCCTGGTGAAGTGACGTGGTGACCCAGGAGCAGCGCCGGCGTAACCGGCGCACTGGCTGGATCCTCTTCACGATCGCCCTGGTGTTCGTGGCGGGATACGTGGTGCGCCGCCTGACACTGGGCGCGTGAGGAGGCAGCGATGAGCGACGATCTGCGGGAAGCCAGCCAGCGCAAGCTGAATTTCTTCCAGACGCTGCGCGCCGTGCTGTGGTCGTTCTTCGGGGTGCGCCGCGCGAGCGGCTACGCCGAGGATGCGGCCCGGCTCAATCCGGTGTACGTCATCATCGCCGGCCTGCTTGCCGCCGCGCTCTTTGTCGGTATCCTCATCTTCGTGGTCCGGATGGTCGTGTCGTAGCGACCGCTACATCGCAGTGTTGACAGAATAATGAACGCAAGAATCGTGGGAGAAACGACATGAGCGCAAGTCATCCGGTAGCCGGCCAGGAGGCGCCGTACTACTTCGTGCCCGGGCTCTCCGCCCATCCGGTGCGCGGCAGCATCGCGCTGCTGCTGTTCGGCCTGGGCATGGTGATGCTGGTCAACGGCCAGCCCGCCGGCAAGTGGGTCACGCTCGCGGGCGTGCTGAGCTTTCTGGTCGTGCTGTTCTTCTGGTTCGGGGATTCCATCCGCGAGTCCGAAAGCGGCCTGTACGGCCGGCGCATCGACGTGTCCTATCGCTGGGGGATGGGCTGGTTCATCTTCTCGGAAGTGATGTTCTTCGCCGCGTTCTTCGGCGCGCTGTTCTATGCCCGCGTGATCGCGACCCCGGACCTGGGCAACCTCGATCACCGCATGTTCCTGTGGCCGGACTTCGCGCCGGTCTGGCCGAACACCGGCCCCGCCGGCGTGGTCGAGCCCTTTGCCACGATGGGCCCGTTCTGGCTGCCCACGATCAACACCGCGCTGCTGCTGACCTCGGGCGTGACGCTGACGATCGCCCACCACGCGCTGATCGCCGCGCACCGCAGCAAGGCCATCGTCTGGCTGGCCATGACCGTGGTGCTGGGCGCGATCTTCCTGTGCGTGCAGGCCTATGAATATATCCACGCGTACAATGACCTGAACCTGAAGCTGAATTCGGGCATGTTCGGCTCGACCTTCTACATGCTGACGGGCTTTCACGGCTTTCACGTGCTGATCGGCGGCATCATGCTGGCCGTGATCCTGATCCGGCTGATGCGCGGGCACTTCACGCCCACCCATCATTTCGGCTTCGAAGGCGCAGCCTGGTACTGGCACTTCGTGGACGTCGTCTGGCTGGGCCTGTACCTGGTGGTGTACTGGATGTAGTGCGACACGGGCCCCGGCAGGTCGGGGTCCCGCAGGGCACGGACAGTGCCCGGACAGCGGCCGCGCGGTGTTGCGGCCGTCGTCACGTCAGGCGTCCGTGTCAGCGCAGGCCGGTGGCTTCGATCCAGCCCAGGGCGTGCGCCAGCAGCACGAAGAGGAACAGCGCCACCGACAGGCCGATCCGCACGGTCAGGGCCTGCACGGTGCGACGCGATCGGCCCTGATCCCGCATGAGATAGAACAGGGCCGACCCCAGGCTGAACAGGATGCCTGCGAAGGCCAGGATCACGATGATGCGCATGAGATTGCTCCGGCGAATGACAGATTATCGCAGCAACACCTTGCCCAGTGGCGGCGCGCCCGGGCCGGATGGCAGGGATGGCTGAGCGGGGCCCGCCACCGCCGCCGGCGCGCGCTGGCGATGCACCCGTGCGCGGCTGGCGCCTGTGGGTCGGCGTGATCGGTCTGCTGGTGATCGCCGCCGTGACCCTGAATGCGGGGCGCTGGCAACTGTCGCGCGCCACGGAAAAGGCCGAGCTTGCCGAGCGCATCGAGGCTGCCCGCCAGAGCGGTCCGCTGGCGTTGACGCCCGCAACGCAGGCCGATGCCCTGGTGCCCTGGCGCGACGCGGTGGCCCACGGCACCTGGCAGCCCGGCCACACCATCCTGCTGGACAATCGCAACCATGAAGGCCGCCCGGGCTACTGGGCCGCCACGCCGCTGTGCCTGACGAGCCCGGACGCGCCCGAGCCCCCCGAGGGCGAAGCCATCGACTGCGATGCCGCCGTCCTGGTGCTGCGCGGCTGGCTGCCGCGCGGCCAGCCCGGCCAGCCCCGGCCTGCGGTGCCGGCGCCCACGGCGGGCGCGCCCGTGCAGGGCACGCTGCTGTCGCACGTGCCCCGGCTGTTCGATCTGGCGGCCCTGAGCCCGGGGGAGGCGTCCACCGGCCCCGTGCTGGACTGGACCGAGGGTCCGCCTGCCGTGCAGAACCTGACGGTCGACACCGTCGCCGCAGCCACCGGCCTGCCGCTGCTGCCGGTCGTGCTGGAGCAGCGCAACGACACGGGCGACGGGCTTGCCCGCAACTGGGCCGGCCCTGCGCTGGAAACCGACAAACACACGGGTTATGCCCTGCAGTGGTTTTCGTTCGCCGCCATTGCCTTGATCGCCTTGGGAGTCATTCTTGTCAAAGCCATCCGCCGCCGCCGCCCCGGCTGACGCCGCCGCGCCCCGCCAGCGCTCGCTGGTGCCGCTCGTCCTGGTCCTGCTGGTCTGCATCGCCCCGGTGATCGCCGCCGTCCTGTACTACGCCAATCCGTCGTGGGTCCCGAGCGGGGGTGGCAGCTACGGCACCCTGCTCGACCCGCAGCGCCCGGTCCCGCCCGCGAGCGAGCTCGCCCTGACCGACCTGGAAGGCCGCCCCTTCGACCTGCAATCCGAGCGCGGCCAGTGGCTGCTGCTGACGGTGGATGGCGCGACCTGCGAAGAGGCCTGCGCGCGCAAGCTTTTCATGATGCGGCAGAACCACGCCAGCACCGGCAAGAACGTCGTGCGCATCGACCGGGTCTGGCTCATCACGGATGACGCGCCGGTGCCCGAGGCCGTCCTCACGGCCTACCAGGGAACCAAGATGCTGCGTGCCGATCCGAATCAGGTGCGCGCGTTCCTGGGCTCCGAATCCCCGGAACAGCACATCTGGATCATCGACCCCCTGAACAACCTGATGCTGCGCTTTCCGGAGGATCCCGATCCCATCCGCATGCGCAGCGATCTGGGCCGGCTGCTGTTCGCCTCCCAGGTCGGTTGATCCGCATGTCCCCTTTCCTTGCCGTTGCCCGGGCTGGAGCCCGCTGAGATGTCCCGTCTTCCCGTCGACCCGGCGCGCATTCGCGCCCGCTATCGCCGCATCGTCTTCCTCACCCTGTTCCTCACGCTGGACCTGATCATGTTCGGGGCCTTCGTGCGGCTGTCCGATTCGGGCCTGGGCTGTCCGGACTGGCCGGGCTGCTACGGCAGCTTCAGCCCGCTCGGCGCGCGCGACCACATCGGGGCGGCCGTCGACGCCCAGCCGTTCGGCCCGGTCACGCACGCCAAGGCCTGGATCGAGATGGTCCATCGCTACGTGGGTGCGCTCCTGGGCATGCTGCTCATCGGCATCGCCTGGATGGCCTGGCGGCATCGGGTGATCCTGCGCCAGTCACCCACCCTGGCGGTGGTGACCCTGATCGCCGTCTGCGTGCAGGGCGCCTTCGGTGCCTGGACGGTGACGCACAAGCTCATGCCCGTGGTCGTGACGACCCACCTCATGGGCGGCATGGCGCTGCTGGCGCTCCTGACCTGGCTGGGGGCGCGGCAAAAGCCGCACGACCCGGTGCCCATCGATGCCTGGCGCTGGCGTACCGCCGCCGCCATCGGCCTCGCGCTGCTCGCGGTGCAGATCGCGCTGGGAGGCTGGGTCAGCACCAACTACGCCGCGCTGGCCTGCCTGGATTTCCCGACCTGCCACGGCAGCTGGGTCCCCGACATGGACTTCCACGGCGGGTTCTCCGTCGTGCGCGCCCTGGGCGAGCTGCCCTCGGGCGAGATCATTTCCCAGAACGCCCTGACCGCCATCCACTGGACGCACCGCAATTTCGCGTTCGTGGTCTTCATCTACCTGGGCTGGCTCGCTCACCGGCTGGCCCGCTACCCGGGGCTGCGCGGCCCGGCCCGGCTGCTGGCCGCGTTCCTGGTGCTGCAGGTGCTGACCGGGATTGCGACGATCTTCCTGCAGTGGCCCCTGCTGCTGGCGGTGATCCACAACGGCGGCGCCGCCGTCCTGACGATGGCCTGCACGACGCTCGTCGTGCGCACGGCCCGGGCGGGAAAGCAGGCTCTCGCCGCAGACGATAAAATGGCGCCATGAGCGGTCTGACTGTTTCCCAGGCGCGTCTGCGGGTGCGCCAATACCTGGTGCTGACCAAGCCCCGGGTCACCCAGCTTGCGGTGTTCTGTGCCGTGATCGGCATGTTCCTGGCCGCGCCCGGGCTGCCCCCCCTCGATATCGTCGTGGCCGCCACGCTCGGGATCTGGATGCTTGCGGCCGCGGCGTTTGCCGTGAACTGCCTGATCGAAGACGAGGTGGATGCCCGCATGGCGCGCACGCGCCACCGCGCGACAGCCAGCGGCGCCATCCCGCCGGCCCAGACCCTGATCACCTCCGGGGTGCTGGGGGGGGCGGGCATGCTCGTGCTCTATCACTGGGTCAACCCCCTCACGATGTGGCTGACCTTTGCCACGTTCGTGGGCTACGCCATCATCTACACCGTCATCCTCAAGCCGCGCACGCCGCAGAACATCGTGATCGGCGGGCTCTCG
>JAAIGF010027215.1_pt1 | contig 30182 bp, 33 predicted proteins | sample 6487441 | NCBI WGS metagenome assembly JAAIGF01 (sample SAMN13974129, study PRJNA590717) | phyllosphere metagenome | biome: pepper field; feature: multiple bacterial spot infested pepper fields; material: pepper leaves; isolation source: leaves from pepper fields | host: Capsicum annuum ... | reverse complement strand
GAACAGGTCCTTGTTGTAGAACACCGCCTCGGTGCGCTGGGTGTAGGGCACGCCGTCGTAGCCGCCGTACTGGGTGACGGTCGACATCGTGGTCTCGCTGAACCGGTCGGCCCAGCCGTACTCGTCGTAGTACTCCTCGAGGTCGAGGCTCGCGCCGGCGTCGATGAACTCGCCGCCTAGGCCGGGGCCGGCCCAGGAGAAGAAGATGTCGGGCGCACCGCTGGTGCCGAGCGTGGTGCGCAGGGCGTCCTTGTGCGCGTCGACCGCACGCTCCTCGACCTTGATGGTGATGTCGGGGTTCGCGGCCTCGAAGTCGTCGACGATCTTCGTGATCGCGGCGTTAGCGGACTCAGCGGTCTCGTTGAGCTTGAACCAGGTGACCTCGGTCTTGCCTCCGGCGTCGCCGCCGGAAGAGCAGGCGGCGGTGCTGGCGAGCACGATGGCGGCGGCCAGGATGGCGCCGGTCTTGATGGCTGTACGCGTCATTGCGTCCTTCTCTCGATGCACGACGTCGACGTCGGATGCACTGCGACGGCGATGCCGTCGGACCGGGGTGGCCCGATGGGGTACTGCTAAGTTAGCGATAACCTATTCACCGGTCAACCACTTCCTCGAAGCTCATCACCGTTGAGATGAAAGCGTGACCGGTCGGCGGATAGACTCCGCGACGAGTGACGGCGATGCGCGACCGCCCCGCTCGCATGACCCACCCAAGGAGGTCGCGATGGCGCAGTCGAAGCGGGTGCCGAAGACGCCCCGCCCGAGCATGATCGACGTCGGCAACCACGCCGGAGTCTCCGCCCAGAGCGTCTCCCGGTACTTCACCGGCAAAGGCTACGTCAGCGGCGATGCGCGCGAGCGCATCGCCGAGGCCATCGCCGCGCTCGGCTACGTGCGCAATCAGGTCGCCCGCAACCTGCGGGTCGACCGCACCGAGACCATCGGCGTGCTCTGCCTCGGCCCGCTCAACTACGGCAACGCCGAGATTGTCTCGGGCCTCAGCGCCGAGGCACAGGCCGTGGGCTACTCGCTGATCATCACGCAGCTCGAGCTCGTGCGCGGTGACTCCGTCGGCCTGAAGCAGGCGCAGCACGCGATCGACCGCTTTCTCGGGTTCCAGGTCGACGGGGTGATTCTCACGACTCCGTTCCCGGGGACCGATCTGCTGCTCGATCGGATTGCCCCGAACCTGCCGGTGGTCGCGATGGCCGCCCGCGCCGACGATCCTGAGCACACGATCGTCACGACCGCGAGCTCCTACTCCGCCGGATTGCAGGCCACCCGCCATCTGCTCGGGCTTGGCCACACTCGCATCCTTCACCTCGCCGGCCCCCCGGACCGCAACGAAACCCACGAGCGCGCGCGCGGCTACCACGATGCCCTCGCCGAGGCCGGTGTCGAACCGCTACCCGTGCTACCGCAGCCTGACTGGACCGCCGCGGGCGGCCACGACACGGGCGCCACCGTCGACCCCTCCGGCTTCACAGCGATCTTCGCCGCGAACGACGAGATCGCGCTCGGCTTCATGAGCGCAATGCGCGAACGCGGCTTTCACGCGCCCGGCGACTATTCAATCGTGGGTATCGATGACATGTCCGAGGCCGCCTACTTCGCGCCGCCACTCACCACGATGCGTCTCGACTTCCACGCGCTGGGGCGACAAACGCTGCGCATGATGATCGCACGCATCCGTGATGGGGAACCAGCCCACGGCTTCGTGATCGACGCGGAACTCGTCCAACGAGCCTCCACCGCTCCTCCCCGTATCGGCCCACGACCCTGACCGAAGACGACGCCGCAGCTAACAACAGAAAGCTGCTTATCGGTTCACGCCAACTTCTTCGGGGTGAGCGTGGAGCACGGCCACCAGCCCCTCTCGTAGATCGCTGATGAACGCCTCGGGTACCTCGAGCGAGGGAAAGTGCCCTCCCGCGTCGGGCGCACGCCAGCGGACGATGTTGCTGAAGCGCTTCTCGGCCCACGGCCGGGGATGCTTCTCGATGTCACGCGGGTAGGTGGTCAGTGCCGCGGGCACCTCGACACGCAGACGAGGGTCGAGCGACTGGTGGCTCTCGAAGTAGATCCGAGACGCCGAAGCGCCGGTAGCTGTCAGCCAGTACAGGGTCACATTGTCAAGGAATGGTCGCGGGAGATCGTCTCAAAGGGGGTCTCGGCGGTGTCGGACCATTCGCTGAACTTCTCAAGGATCCAGGCGAGCAGACCAACTGGCGAGTCGACGAGGGCGTACCCAATCGTCTGCGGCGAGGTCGCCATCACCTTCGCGTAAGCCAGACGCCGCTCGTCGAAGGCCCGGGTTTCTTTGACCCAGCGCAGCTCCGCGGCATCGAGCACGTCCTCGCTGAGCCCGGGAGGCGCTTGCGGGGTCGTCGTGTGGATGCCGATGACGTGCTGCGGGAACCGACCGGCGAGCGTAATGGTGATCGGGCCACCCCAATCACCACCGAACGCGAGGAACCGGGCATAGCCGAGCCGCCCCATGAGCTCCACCCAAGCAGCCGCTATGCGTTCGGTGCCCCATCCTTCCTTGGTGGGCCGATCGGAGTACCCGAAACCCGGCAGCGATGGTGCAACGACATGGAACGCCGGCAACGTCGGATCGCGCGGGTCGGCGAGCTCTCCGATTACGTCGACGAACTCCGCGACGCTGCCCGGCCACCCGTGAGTCATGATGAGCGGCGTCGCATCCGCGCGACGTGACCGTCGATGCAGGAAGTGGACGCCGAGACCATCGATGACCGTGCGGAACTGCCCGATCTCCTCGAGCCGTCGCTCGAACGAACGCCAGTCATAGCCCGTGCGCCAGGAGTCGACGAGTTCGCTGACGACGTCGAGCGGAGGGCCCTGCTCCCAACGAGCTCGACCGGTCGCCTCCACTGCGGTCGTCGCGGGCTCCGGGAAGCGTGCTGAAGCCAAGCGAGTCCGCAGCGCCTCAAGCGCGTCGACGGTCGCACGCGCCTCGAAGCGAACAACTCCAGCGCCAGCGGGTGCATGCATGGGTCGCTCTCCTCGAGTCCCGCGGCGAGAACCGCTCACGCCGGTCCATCACCACGTCGCGTCTGCGAGCTTTCGAGCGTCTAGGTGAATCCAGCATCGACTCGACAGAACTGAGCTTATCGGTCCTCAACCCTCGACTGCGCCGACGCAAGCTAGCTCATCGAGCCCTTCGTGGCGACGCTGCTGGCGGTCGTCGCGGTCGGCGAGCGGCTCGAGCCGCTCGGCTGGGTCGGGCTCGCCCTGGTGCTCGCGGGCGTCGTCTCGGTGGCGACGGAACGGCGCGCACCCGCCTGAGCCCGCGCGCGCCGCCCGTTCAGCCGAGGGCGACGTCGAACTCGTGGCCGCCGTCGAGATAATCGAGCGCCGAGGGTATGTTCACCGCGTCCGGGAGGACGAGGGCCAACGGGCAGCGATGACCGGCTCAACCCGGACAACGATCAGCTCTCGCCTGGCCCCGATGCCCCGCGCCGTCGATGAGATCCATGGCGAGCCCTACATCGCGACCTTCTCGCGGACCGCCTGCAACTGCTTGCGGGCGTCCGGCCTGCCCCACAGTACCGAGCTTCATTTGGCCGCGATCCGGGGCGAAGGGCGGGCGCAGGGGCATTCCTCGTGTTGAGCGCGATCGCCGCAGCGATTCCGCTCAACACGGCGTCCGTCTTGTGCATCGTCTGAGCCGAGTGCCAGTCCGCGCGGGAGATCGAGGGTCAGCGCGAGACCGGTTCGGGGTCGGCGGCGCTTGCGAGCTGCTGGCCCGTCGGCCCTCCCTCCCAGTCCCCGGGGTGCTCGCAGGCGGCGGCGCCACACAGGACCGCACGCTCGAGCCGGTCCTCAGGACCGAGCCCGGCGACGGCGGCCGCGAGGTAGCCCGCGACGAACGCGTCGCCGGCACCGACGGTGTCCGCCACGACGACTCGGTGTGCGCCGGTCTCGAGCCAGCGACCGCGGACGAGCACGCCAGCGCCCTGGTCACCGCGCTTGACGACCACCTCGGCAGGTCCGAGCTCGGCCACCGCCGCCGCGAGATGCCTCGGGTCCGCTCGTTCGCCGACGAGTATCGCGAGCTCCTCCTCGCCGCCGAAGACGACGTCGCTCTGCGCGGCGATCTCGCGGTACACGTTCGCCGCGATCGCCGCAGGCCAGAGGGAGGGCCGGTGGTTCACGTCGAAGGACACCAGGGTGCCGCTGCGCCGGGCCAGCGCGACCGCGGCGCGCACCGTCTCGGCACCGCTTGCGGAGACCCCGGCGAGTACGCCGCTCACATGCAGCAGGTCGGCGCCGGCGATGTCCAGGGAGCCCAGGTCGGCCGGGTCGACCCTGCTGCCTGCGCTGCCGCGCCGGAGGAAGTGGACAGCGCCGCGACCGAAGGGTCGGCGCTCCTTGAACATCACCGCCGTCGGCGCCTCGGCGTCGACGATCGCGTGTGTGTCGACGCCCTCTGCCAGCAGCGTCCTGCGGATTCGGCGCCCGAAGGGATCGTCGCCGACGCGGCCGAGCCAGGCGCTCGACACTCCGAGCCGGGCCAGCCCGATGGCGACGTTGGCCTCGGCACCGCCGATGCCGAGCGAGGCTGCCGGGGCGCGCTCGAGGGCGTCGAGCTCGCTCCGCACGAGACCGAGCGCCTCCCCCACCGTGACGACGCGCCCCGTCATGCCGCGTGCTCGCGCTGCAGCCGGACGGCACGCGCGGACCGTGCCGCGAGCGCGTCGAGGTCGCCGTCGTCGAACACCCGCCCCTGGAGGTCTCCGCCGAGGCTCACCGTGATTGCCCCCGCCGCGAACCAGGCCGGGATGTCCTCGATGCTGACACCGCCGGACGGCATGATCTGCAGATCGGGGAACGGGCCGCGGAGCTGCCCGAGATAGCCGGTGCCGACCGAGCCGGCCGGGAACACCTTCACGGCGCTCGCACCACCGGACCAGACTCGATGGATCTCGGTGGGTGTCAGGGCTCCGCCGACGAACGGCAGCGCACGCTCGCGGGCTGCGGAGAGCAGCTCCATTGAGGCGATCGGTGAGACACCGAAGCGGGCGCCCGCATCGGCTGCATCGTCAACCTCCTCCGGCGTCGTGATGGTGCCGATCCCGATGCACGCCGCCGGGAGCGCCTCGGTGATCTCCGCGACGACCGACAGCGCATCGGGCGTCGTCAGCGTCAGTTCGAGACCGACGATGCCTTCCTGCACCAGGGTGCGGCAGACGGGCAGCAGCTGCTCGGCCCGGCGCGCGCGGAGCACCGCGACGAGCCCGCCGGCGAGCTCTTCGGGCAGCGCAAGGCGGCTCATGCCCTACCGACAACGTGTTCGATCAGTGCGAGCGCTCGGATGCTGTCGCCCGGATCGACCGGCACAGCGGCGCCGTCGAGGATCGCCGCGGCGAGTCCGCGGTAGAAGGCCGGGTAGTCGCCGGCGCGGAGGCCGATCCGCTCGACGCTGCCGTCGTGGCGGGTCAGGGTGGCCGTGCGGCCGTCGTCGTGCAACCCGAAGCCCTGGTCGCCAGGGCGGAGGCCGGCGATGAGCTGCGGCTCCTGGGGGTCGAGCCCTTCGAACACGATGGCCGCATCGGCGCCGACCACGCGGAATCGGGGTCGGGGCGCCGGGGCGATCGCGCTCATCCAGAGTCTGGTGCGCACTCCCGAGACGTGGCGGAGGCTGATGAACGCGTCGTCGTCGGCAGCCGCGCCGTCGCGACGCACGTCCAGCTCGGCATGGACGTCCTCGAGCTCGCTGTCGATCCGGCCGAACAACTGCTCGGCCTGATCGATGAGGTGCGGTGCGAGGTCGTAGGCGATGCCGCCGCCTGCGCGATGCGCTGCGGTGTCCTTCCACCGGGCGGTGACCATCGGCGAGAACCACTCGAAAGCCGATTCGAACTGGCGGATCTCGCCGAGCGCACCGGAGGCCAGCACCTCGCGCAGCGTCTGGAAGTCGCCATCCCATCGCCGGTTCTGGAACACCGTGAGCACGACGCCCGCCTCACGCGCATGCTCGACGACGGCCTCGGCATCGGCCACGGTGACGGCGATCGGCTTGTCGATCAGCACGTGCTTGCCGGCGTCGATGGCCCGGTGCGCGAACGGGGCGTGGGTCTCGTTCGGGCTGCCGATCACCAGCAGGTCGAACTCGTCGCCGCGCGCGAAGAGCTCGTCGACGTCGGCCAGCACGATCGCGTCGGGATGCTCGCGCGCGGCGGCGTCGACGCGTGCCGGCGTCGCGGTGACGATGAACTTCAGGGTGAAGCGGTCGTCCGCGGCGATGAGCGGTGCGTGGAAGACGCGTCCGGCGGTGCCGTATCCGATGACGGCGGTCCTGATGGTCATGCTCGTTCCTCTCGGGATGCGGGTCAGCGGGGGCCGATGTCGGCCGGCAGATGGGCGACGGCCTCGTCGATGGCGTCGAAGAGATCGTCGGGGATGCTCGTCTCGACGAGCGCGATGCTCTGCTCGATGCGCTCCGGGCGGGAGACGCCGAGCACGGTGCTGGCGATGCGCGGGTCCCGCACCGAGAACTGCACCGCGGCGGCCGGCAGGGCGACGCCGGCGTCGGCGCAGAGGCCCTCGACGGCGCGGATCGCGTCCAGCAGGATCGGCGGCGCCTCACGGTAGCCGTAGCGCGAGCTCGCGGCCGTGCCGGTGGCCAGGATGCCGCCGCCCAGTACGGCCGCGTTGATCACACCCATGCGGCGCTGCACCGCGGCGTCGATGAGGCGGTCGGCCGTGCGGTTGACGAGCGTCCAGCGGTTGTGGGTGAGCAGCACGTCGAAGAGGTCGGTCTCGACGTACTCGAGGATGGTGGCGGTGTCGCCGCCGGCGACGCCGATCGCACCGGCGACCCCGGCCTCCTTCAGCTCGCGCATCACCTCGAGCGGACCGCCGGGTTCGGACGCCTGGGCGAAGGTCGTGTTCTCGGGATCGTGCAGGTAGAGCAGCGGCACCCTGTCGACGCCGAGCCGCTCGAGGCTGCCCTCGATGGCGCGCCGCAGCTGCGCGCCGGAGAAGTCCCCCGTCGCGAGGTCGCGGGTGATCTTCGTGGCGAGCACGAAGTCCGCAGGCACGCCACCGACGCGACGGATCGCCTCGCCGATCCGTCGCTCCGACTCGCCGTCGCTGTAGGCGCAGGAGGTGTCGATCGCGCGGATCCGCCCGGTCAGTGCGGCGACCGCCGTCGCGATGCCGGCCTCGGCCTCGACCTCGTAGCCGAAGTTGCCCGGCATCGAGCCCAGCGGGGCTCCGCCCACGGTCAGCGGTGAGATCTCGAGACCCGTGCGGCCCAGGGTGCTGGTGGTCCAGTGCATGTCAGTCCTCTCGGTGGTTCCAGTCGAAGAAGCCCTCGGCCCCCGGCTCCAGATGGGCGGCCGCGGCCTCGCGGTCCCACTCGACGCCGAGACCGGGGCGGTCGCCGACGCGGACGAAGCCGTCCACGACGATCGGGCTGTCGAAGCCGTCGAGCACCTCGTACCACCAGGGGTCCATGGCGAGCGGGTACTCGAAGGCGATGAGGTTGTCGGGCAGGGTCGCCGAGACCTGGATGAGGGCGGCGAGCCCGAGCAGTCCGCTGCTCACGCCGTGCGGGGCCATGCCGATGCCGTAGAGGTCCGCGTGCTCGGCGATCCACTTCAGCTCGGCGAGGCCGCCGACGTCGCCGGGGTCCGGGCCGACGATGCGCACGGCGCGCTGCTCGATGAGCTCCTGGAAGTTCTGCCGCAGGTAGAGCTGCTCGCCGGTGTGCGTGGGCACCGTGGTCCGGGTGGTGAGCTCCCGGTACCCGCGCACGTCGTTCCACGGGACGAAGTCGCCGGTGAGCACGTCCTCGGCCCAGGCGAGGTCGAAGCGCTCGAGGGCGTTCAGCACGGTGATCGCGTCCGAGACGGTCCAGCCCGGACCCATGTCGAGCGCGAGCCGACGGTGCGGGCCGACGACGTCCTTCATCGCGGCGACGCAGTCGACGATGCGACTGACGGCGCTCGGAGTCAGGAAGCCCCGGTTGGGGTGCAGAGGCCCCTCGCGGAGGTCGCCGTAGAGGAAGTCCTCGCTGTGCTGCGCCATGAAGCCGTGCAGGCCGACGCCCTCCTTGAGGATCGAGAAGTTCTCGGGCGAGGCGGCCATGTACGCCATGGACGCGGCGTAGTCCTCGGGGGTGTGCTGGCCGAGCGAGGTGCGCACCCCGCCGTTGTAGACCCGCACGCGGTCGCGCACCTTACCGCCGAGCAGCCGGTGGATCGGCACGCCCAGCGCTCGCCCGGCGATGTCCCAGAGCGCAATCTCGATCGCCGAGACGACGGCGCCCCAGGGCTTCGAGGCCCCCATCCGGCGGATGCGGAGCATGCAGCGCTCGACCTCGGTCGGGTCGCAGCCGATGAGGCTGCGCCGGTAGACGTCGAGGGTCGCAGCCACGTAGGGCTTGGAGTGCTCGATCTCGGCAAAGCCGTCGATGCCCACGTCGGTGAGCACGCGCACGATGGGGCTGCGCCCGATCCGTGCGATGCGGATGTCCGTGATCTTCAACCCTTGACCGCCCCTCCGGTGAGCCCGCCGACGAAGTACCGCTGCATCACCACGAAGGCGATGACGATCGGCACGGTGAGGACGACCGAGGCCGCCATGGTGGCGCCCCAGTCGACCGAGAACTCCCCCGCGAACTCGGTGAGCGCGACCGGCGCCGTCTTCGACGAGGCCGAGCTCGTGAGCACCGAGGCGAACAGGAACTCGTGCCAGGACTGAAGGAAGGCGAACATCCCCGCCGCCGCGAGCCCGGGAGCGCAGACCGGCAGGGTCACGTAGGTGACCGCGTCGAACCGCGAACCGCCATCGATCTGCACCGCCTCCTCCAGCTCGACGGGGATCGCCGCGACCTGGTTGCGCACCATCCAGGTGACCAGCGGCACGGTGATCGCCAGGTGCGCGAAGGCCACGCCGATGGTCGAGTCGAGCAGGTTGGCCGCCGTGATGATCTGGTACAGCGGCAGCAGCACGACCGTGAGCGGCACGACCTGGCCGAGCAGGATGAACAGTGCCAGCGGCCTCGCCGAGCGGAATCGGAAGCGGGCGAGCGCGTAGCCGGCGCTGAAGCAGAAGATCAGGGTCGCGACCGCGACGAGCACGCCGACGACGATCGAGTTCCAGAGCGCCTCCGGCATGGAGCTGGAGGTGAAGACCGTGGCGTAGTGCTCCCAGCTCCAGGTCTCCGGCAGCAGCCTGGTCGGCACCGCGAAGATGTCCTCGCGGGGCTTGAAGGACGTGAAGATCATCACGGCGACGGGCGCGAGGCTCCAGAGCAGGAGCGCGGCGAGCAGCGCCCAGACGCCGACCCCGCCGAGGGTCTTGGCGAGTACGCGGTTCATGACTGCTCCTCGAGGTCGGTGCGCATCGTGCGCGCGAAGAGGACGGCGAAGCCTGCGCCGATGACAAGCTGCGCCATCGCGACGGCGGCGACGAGCGCCTGGTCGCCGTTCTGGAAGGCCTGGTACAGCAGGATCGGCAGGATGGTCGACGAGCCGGCCGGTCCGCCGCTGGTCGTGACCCAGATGATCGTGAACGAGTTGAGCGCCCAGATCGCCAGGGTGAGGGTGCAGATGCCCGTGGTCGTCCGGATCGCCGGCAGCACGATGTTCCATAGGATCGCCACGCCGCCGGCTCCGTCGAGACGAGCCGCCTCGTAGCGCTCCTCGGGGATCCCGCTCAGCGCGGCCGAGACCATCAGCATCACGAAGGGCGCGGTCACCCAGATCTGGATGAGGGCGACGGCGATCAGCACGATGTCCGGGTTCGACAACCAGCGGATCGGCTCGCCGATCACGCCGAGGTCGAGCAGCGTCTGGTTGAGGATGCCGTAGTCGGTCGAGAGCGTCCAGCGCCAGACCGTCGCGGCGACGACGCCGGGGATGATCCACGGGATCATCACGAGCGCCCGCCACAGTCCGACCAGCCGCAGCCGCTTGGACTGCAGCACGAGGGCGCCGAGGTAGCCGATGAGGATGCCGCCGGCGACCGAGCCGATGGTCCATACCGCGGTGTTGCCGAGCACGGGCCAGATGTTCGGCAGGTCGAAGAGGCGCCGCAGGCCGTCGCCGCCGTCGGTGATCACCCGGACGATCGTCGAGACGATCGGCACGAGCATGAGGATGGCGGTCAGCGCTGCGGCGGGCAGCATGAGGGCGAGGGGGCGACCGGCCCGTCGCGTGCGACGGGCCGGCGCGGTAGTGCGCGAAGACATGCGTTCCCTCGTCAGCCGGCCAGGGCTTCGTCGACGAGCTGCTGGATGGTCGCCGCGGCGGACGCGGCGTCCTTCCGACCGAGGGCGACCTGCTGGATTTCGTCGTGCACCGGCTGCAGGATGGCCGTCCAGCGCGGGTCGTTCGGCGCCGGGATGGAGTGCTCGGCGAGCTGCTCGGCGTACGCCGCGCGCTCCGGAGTGGTGAAGCGGGGGTCATCCGAGGCGCTGATCCTGGCGGGGAACGTCATCGTCAGCGCGGCCATGTTCTCGGGCCGGGCGAGGAAGGAAACCAGCTCCTTCGCTCCGTCCTGCTGCTCGGAGGCCTCGGGCACGATGTAGGCCCAGCCGACGCCCTGGGCGGTGCCGGGGCCGTCCGGGCCCGGCAGCAGTGCCGTGGCGATCGGGGCGCCCTGGTTGAGCGCCTCCTCGACGTCGAAGACGCCGGCGGGGTACATCGCGATGCGGCCCTGCAGGAACAGCTCGCGGATGCCGGTGTTGTCGAGCTCGAAGGAGCTGGAGCTGGCCCAGCCCTCGGCGATGGCGCCGCCGATCAGCTCGATGGCCGCGGCGCTGGAGGCCTCGTCGAGCACGGGTGCGCCACCCTCGATGGTGGCGCCGTCGGAAATCGCGAAGTCGAGGTAGCGCAGGATCAGGTCCATCGCGTCGCCCTGCATCGGCCATGCGGTGCCGACGACGTCGCCCTGGGTGAGCGCGCGGGCGTCCTCCTCGAACTCCGCCCAGGTCTCGGGCGGTCCGTCGATGCCGGCGGCCTCGAAGAGCTCGGGGTTGTAGATGAGGGCGTTCGTCGCCCAGCGGTACGGCACCGCGGGGGTGGCGCCGTCGAAGGTCAGCGCGTCGATGAGGCCGGGCGCGAAGTCCTCCTCGGGGAGGTCGTCGCCGTAGAGGTCGCCGAGGTCGGCCAGCTGGCCCTTCTCGGCGTACCCGCGGATGCGGCCGATGGACTCGGTGATGACGTCGGGGACGTTGCCGGAGTCCAGCGCCACGGCGACCCGGTTGGCGACGGTGTCGCCGGTCGTGGTGACGATCTCGACCTCGATGCCGTCGTGCTCGGCTTCGAACTCCTCGACGAGGGTCGCCGCCGTCTCGGCGTCCCAGTCCGGGACCCACCAGGTGACGGTGTCCTGCTTGCCGCCGCCGGATCCGACGACGTTGACGACGACGGTCGCTCCGATGGCGAGGACCGCCGCGCCGGCGATGCCCGCGATGACCGCGGTGCGTGCCTTGAATGCCATGCTCTCTGCTCCATTGCTCGAGTAGTCGCGCTCGGGGGTGCGCTGGAGCGATAATGCAACCTGTAATTACAGGATGTCAAGTAGTCGGCAACGATCCGTTCCGCACCTCGATCTCGAGGCGTCCTCGATCGCCCCGGTGATGCCCGGTGAAGCGCTCGATGGGGCGACCGGAGTCGTCGAAGGAGATGCTGTGCATGACCAGCAGCGGCGCCCCTGAAGCGACCCCGAGGAGGCTCGCGATCGGCTCGTGGGCGATGTCGGCCTCCACCGCACGGCGGGCCCGATCGAATCGCACGCCGAACTCGCGCTCGAGGATGCCGAAGAGCGAGACATCCTCGAGCGTGACGTCGAGCAGCGGGCGCCCGATGTCGAGCGGCAGCTGGGTACGCGTGAACGCCCACGGCGTGCCGTCGATCTCCCGGAGGCGCTCGATCTCGACGACGTCCTCCCCCTCGTCGACACCCAGGTCGCGCGCCACACCCGATGACGCGGGGATGATGCCCCGACGGAGCACCCGGGAGCGCTGCTCACCACCCCCCGACTGGATGTCCTCGAAAGCGCCGACGAGGGTCCCGCCGATCCCGCGCGTCGAGTGCCGGTCCGCCACGAAGGTGCCGCGGCCCTTCTCGCGTCGGATATGCCCTTCGAGCTCGAGCTCGAGCAGGGCCTGCCGAACGACGGTGCGAGAGACGTCGTACTGCTCGCAGAGCTCCATCTCGCCGGGAAGTCGATCCCCGGGTTCGTAGCCGTCAGTCGCGATGAGGTCGACGATCGCTTCCTTGAGCTGCACGTAGAAGGGGATCGGCGATCGCCGATCGATCGCCAGGTCGCTCATCGCACGGTCCCATCCGCTGCGCGCACGTGTCGGATCGCGCGCATCGCCAGCTCGTGGTCGGCGCTGATGGAGTCCAGGAGCCCCGACACGGCGATGACTCCGACCACGTTGCCGTCGAGACGCAGCGGCACCGCGCCCCCGGCGATCGCGTAACGCTGCGGGTCGAGCCAGTCCGGCGCGCGTCCGGAGAGCTCATGGCGCACGACCAGCTCCAGGCTGGGGATGTCGTGTCGCAGGGTGGTGTTGATCTTGCGCTGCAGCCAGCCGTCGTGCTCGGGGGTCGTTCCCGCGAACGAGGCGTGGAAGACGACCTGCTCACCTCGGACGACGCGCACGGTGGCCGGCAGCGAGCGGTCCAGCATCTCCCTGGCGGCGCCCTCCCCGATCCGCCTCGCCGTCTCGTGATCGAAGCGCGCGAGCTCGAGCTCGACGGCCTGGGCTCGGATCTCGTCGAGGAGCTCCTGCATCGCAGTGGTCATGCCGCGAGCCTAGCGAGCATAATCCTGTCCGGACAGCAGACAACCAACCTCCGCCTCGCGAGGGATCACCGCTGCCGCCCCGAACGTCGACGTCGGCTCAGCTGCTCGGCGCCGCGGTGCTCTCCCGTACCACCAGTGTCGTCGCCAGCTCGATCCTCGCCACCGAGCGCGCTTGGTCGTCTCGACGCGCGAGCACCATGCGGACACCCTCCATCGCCATCTCGGTGAGCTGCTGGCGGATGGTCGTCAGCGGCGGTCCGGCCCAGCGCGCGAACTGCAGATCGTCGTAGCCGACGACCGAGAGGTCGGCCGGCACGGCGAGGCCGAGGATGCGAGCCGCCTCGTAGACACCGAGCGCCTTCACGTCGCTCGCGGCGAAGATGGCGGTCGGTCGGTCCGGCCGGTCCAGCAGCGACAGTGCGCCGTCAGGACTGGCCTCGTCGACTTGCGGGTCGGTGAAGATCAACGTCTCGTCGACGGCGACGCCAGCAACCTCCATGGCCGAACGGAACCCGGCGACTCGGGCCCTCGTCGCCATCAATGCCCCGGTGCCGGCGATGACGCCGATGCGACGGTGCCCCAGTTCGAGGAGGTGCCTCGTCGCGCTGACGCCTCCGGCCCAGTTGGTGGAGCCGACCGACGGCAACTCGGGGTCCGCGGCGCCGACCGGGTCGACCACGACGTAAGGGATGTGACGCCCGGCGAGCTCGGCTTTGTCGTGCCGCGAGAGTGCCGTCGCGATGAGCACAATGCCACGGGGCTGTCGACGGGCGACCGCGGCCGCCCACCCCGGGGCGACACCGTGGTGCACGCCGCTCTCGCTGACGGTCAAGGTCAGGCCGTGCTCGCGCGCGATGGCACTGGCGCCGCGGATGATCTCGATCGTCCACGCTCCTTCGAGCGAGCCGAAGACGAGTTCGATGGTCTCCTCGTAGACGTCCTGCGAACCGGGCTTCCGATACCCGGCCTCAACCAGAGCGGCCAGCACGCGCTCCCGCGTGGCTGCGGCGATGCCGGCACGATCGTTGAGCACCTTCGACACCGTCGACACCGAGACCGACGCCGCCGAGGCGACCGCCTCCAACGTCGCGGGCCGGGCGGCCGACGCTGCATTCGCTTCCTTGCGCATGACGCTCATCGTGCACCATCTGGGCGGCAGATGCAGTCTAGTTTCGAAACATTTCCAATATCGTGCTCAAACTTGACGACGCTGTTTCGAGATCCTTAGCGTTCCTGGCACGGCCCGGCTGACGGGCCCACCCCATCCGCTCGAAGGAGAGTCCTGATGTCTCAACCCACCCCGCGCGGCACCCGCCGGGCGCTCTCGCTGATCGCCGCCGGCGCACTCATCGCGACGGTCTCGGCCTGTTCGTCCGGCACCACCGTCGCCGAGGACGACTCCGCCACCTCCGGCACCGTCGACTGGTGGGGCTGGACCCCCGAGATCGGCGTCGGCCAGCAGTACATCGACCTCTTCAACGAGGAGTACCCCGACATCGAGGTCAACTACCGCCAGATCGCGGTGGCCGACTACGACTCGGTGATCCGCCCCGGTCTCGCCTCGAACGACGGCCCCGACGTCTTCAACATGGCCCCGGGCGGCGGCGTCGGCGGCGTCGAGCGCTACGCCGCGAACGCGATCGACCTCACCCCCGCCATCGAGGAGGCGCTCGGCGCCGACTGGCAGGACAAGATCGCCGAGAACGGTGTGATCGGCATGACCTCCGCCGAGGGCGAGATGGTCGGCGTGCCCGTCGGCTCCACCTACGCCGGCTCGCTCTGGATCAACCCGGACACCTTCGCCGAGTACGGGCTCACGGCCCCGACCACCTACTCGGAGTGGAAGGACGTCTGCGCGACCCTCACCGCTGCGGGCGAGGTCTGCCTCGGCCTCGGCGCGGGCAGCAACGGCACCAACCAGGACCTCGTGCACGCCATCGCCAATAGCCTCGAGCCCGGCGTGTGGAGCGCCGCGGTCGCCGGCGACACCGAGTGGACCGACCCCGTGCTCGTCGAGGCGATGACGATCTTCGCCGACATGCTCGACAGCGGCATGGTGCAGGGCGGCGCGCTCGGCATGCAGCAGTACCCCGACGTGAACAACCTGTTCATGAGCGGCGGCGCGGCCATGGTCTCCATGGGCAGCTGGTACATGCAGTACAGCACCGTGGCGGGCATGACCGCCGCGGTCTCGGCGGCCGGCAGCTCCGAGGCCGAGCTCTTCCCGATGGTCAACATCCCGTTCCCCGACATGGGTGACGGCGCCGGTCAGGAGACCCTGTTCGGCGACGTCGACTACGGGCTCGCCGTCAGCAGCAAGGCTTCGCACCCGCTCGCCGCGCAGACCTTCGTCACCTGGCTCGGCACCAGCGAGGCCGCCCAGCAGCTCGTCGCCGACTCGCTCAACAACATCCCGTCGCTGCGCGGCATCACTCCGGCGTGGGACTCGATCGAGCTCGTCGACTCGGCCACCCAGGTGGAGACGCTGAGCGCGCTCCAGGAGCGTGCTTCCACGGTCGTCGAGCCGCGCCTCGGTGACATCGACGCCGAGCTCGGGCAGTTCATCAACGACATGCTCGGCTCCGTCGCCGCGGGGGACGCCACGCCCGAGGAGGCGCTCGCGACGCTCGAGGCCTCGGCGAGCTAACCGATGCCCGACCTCGGACTCCGGCCCGCGGGCCGGTCGGTAGCGGAGGGGCGCAATGCCCGCCGCTCCCGGCCGGCCCGCCGGGCCCCGGGCCCCCAGCGGCGCGCCAACGCGCTGCCCTGGGTGCTCCCCGCCCTCATCCTCTCCGTCGGATTGATTTCCTACTCGATCATCTACACCGGCTACATCTCGGTGCTCGACTGGGACGGCTACTCCCCCGAACCCGCCGTCATCGGCGGCGGCAACTACGAGCGTGCGTTCGGCGACCCGATCTTCTGGCTCGCGATCCAGCACACGCTCGTCTCCTTCGTGGTGACCTTCGCCTGCCAGGCGACCATCGGCTTCCTGCTCGCGGCCCTGCTGCACACACAGCCGTGGTTCCGCGGGCTCTACCGGGTGCTGATCTTCGTGCCGGTAATCCTCTCCCCCGCTATCACGGCGCCGGCCTTCCGGCAGCTCTTCGCGCCGGGCGGTCAGCTCAACGGGATCCTCGAGAGCGTCGGGCTCGGCGGCCTCGCGCAGCCGTGGCTCGCGCAGGGCGAGACCGCGCTCTGGGCCGTGATGCTCATCATGGTCTGGCACGGCACCGGCGTGAGCTTCCTGCTCTACTCGGCGGCCATGAGCCAGATCGAGCCCGAGATCCTCGAAGCCGCCGAGATGGACGGAGCGGGCAACGTCCGCAAGCTCGTCTCCATCGTCTGGCCGAGCGTGCGCGGCACGACCATCGTGCTCGCCACCCTCAACGCGATCGCCTCGCTCAAGGCCTTCGACGTGCCCTACCTGGTCACCGTCGGCGGACCGAACTACGCCACCGAGTACCTCGGCACGATGATCTACCGCATCAGCATCCCGCTGAGCCAGGTCGGCTACGGCGCAGCCCTCTCGGTGCTGCTCCTGATCGTCGCGCTCGTCGTCGGCATCGTGCTCAACCTGCGCCGCCGCGCTCCGAAGGGAGGCCGCTGATGCTGAAACCCCGCACCCTGCTTGGACGGATCGTCGTCCAGCTCGTGCTCATCGTCATCATCGTCCCGTTCGCCTTCCCGCTCGTCGTCATGGTGCAGGGATCCCTCGCCGGAGCGGGCTGGCAGAACTACGTCACCGTGCTCGCCGTACCCGAGCTGCCGCTGTTCTTCCGCAACAGCGTCATCATCACGGCCTCGACCATCGCCATCGTCTACGTCGTCGGCCTCATCGCCGCGTTCGGTTTCTCGAAGCTGCACGTGCGGGGCAAGGAGCTGCTGTTCTGGCTGCTGCTCGCCACGCTCACGCTGCCCGGCGTGGTCATGCTCACCCCGCTGTTCACCACCGCGAGCGCGCTGAACCTCTACAACACCTACTGGGCGGTGATCCTTCCGCTCGCCGCGCTGCAGGTGCCGTTCGCGGTGCTCATCGCCCGCAACTTCGTCAACGGCATCCCCGACGAGATCATCGACGCCGCCCGCATCGACGGCGCCAACACCGCGCAGGCCTTCTGGCACATCGTCCGCCCCCTGATGACCCCGATCGGCGCCGCCGTCATCGTGTTCACCTTCATCGGCGCCTGGAACGAGTACCTCTTCCCGCTCGCGTTCCTCGTCGACCCGAGCACCCAGACGCTGACCCAGCTGCCGCAGTTCTTCGTCGGCCAGTTCAGCAACGACCAGACCAAGGTGCTCGCGTCCGCCGTGATCATCGCCATCCCGCAGGTGATCGCCTACCTGTCCCTGCAGAAGCTGTTCGAGCGCGGCCTCGCGGCCGGCGCCCTGAAATAACCGAGAACGAGAAGGAACCCCGACATGCCGCACGCACGGATCGACCTCCACCGCCACCACGAGCCCCGTCTCGCCGAGCTGAGCAAGGCCGTGCTCGCCGGCATGGTCAAGGGCTTCGACATGCCGGAGGAGGACCTCTTCCAGATCTTCCGCCTGCACGAGCCCGGCGAGCTGGTCTACAGCCCGACCTTCCCGACGCAGCAGCGCGACGACATCATCTTCATCGAGATCGTCGCCGGCGCCGTCTACAGCGCCGAGCAGAAGCAGGCAACCGGCGCAGCCATCGCCGACGAGATCGCCGCCCTCGGCATCAAGCGCGACAACGTACTCTGCGTTGTCATCGAGGTCGGCAGCGGCGCCTGGTACGCCGCCGAGTCCACCTCCGCCTGAACGGAGCGAAGGACATGGCACGCACGCTCGCGCCCGGACAGACCGCGCGCATCCACATCCACGACGCCGTCACTGGCGAGGACGTCGTCATCCACGAGAGCACCGAGGTGCTCTTCGAGGCGCCGAACTGGTCGCTCGACGGCTCGTCGCTCCTGCTCAACGGCGACGGTGCGCTCTGGGCGCTCGACCCGCAGACCGGCGCCGAGCCGCGCCGCATCGCCCACGAGGGCCTGCCGCCGATCAACAACGACCACTGCCTCGCCCCCGACGGTCAGACGGTCTACCTGTCCTCCAACGACCAGCACATCTACCGCGGCTCCATCACCGGCGGCTCCGTGCAGCGTGTCACCCACGAGGACGGGGTCTGGCACTTCCTCCACGGCGTCTCCCCCGACGGCGGCCGGCTCGCCTACGTGCGCCTGCGCAGCTTCGACGAGCCCGGCAGGCTCGCGGTGATCAGCACCGACGGCGGGGAGAGCACGATCGTTGACACCGGCGACGGGCACATCGACGGCCCCGAGTGGTCGCCCGACGGCGCCTGGATCTACTTCAACACGGAGCGGTGGGCCGACCGGCCCGGTCACGCGCAGCTCGCGCGCGTGCCCGACGTCGGCGGGCCCGTCGAGCGGCTCGTCACGAGCGACACGGTCGATTGGTTCCCGCACCTCGCCCCGGACGGCGCCACAGCCGTGTACATCGAGTTCCCGACCGGCACCCTCGGGCACCCGGCCGACCTCCCTGTCTCCATCGTTGTCGTCGGCACCGACGACTGGGCCTCCCCGCTGCGGCGCATCGCACTGCCGGGCGGACAGGGCACGATCAACGTCAACAGCTGGTCGCCGGACTCGCGCCGCTTCGCATACGTCTCCTACCCGGTGACCGGCGCATGAGCGGCACCCGCCCATCGGCACCCAACTGGCTGCGACCGCTCGGCCGCACGGGCCTGACCGTGTCGGCACTCGCCGCCGGCGGCGGGCCGATCGGCGGGATGCCCGAGCTCTTCGGATACGACGTCCCGGAGCGACAGGCAATCGACCTCGTCCGCACCATCCTCGACAGCCCGATCCGAGTGATCGACACCTCCAACGGCTACTCGAACGGCAAGAGCGAGGAACGCATCGGCCGGGGTATCGCCGAGCACGGACGACTGCCCGAGGACTTCCTCGTCGCCACCAAGGTCGACCCGCGCGACGGCGACTTCTCCGGGCAACGCGTTCGCGATTCGGTCCGGGAGAGCCAGGACCGCCTCGGCCTCGACCGGTTGCCGCTGGTCCACCTGCACGACCCCGAGTTCCACCCCGACGCCGGGTTCGAGGCTTCGGGCGGAGCGATCGAGGCACTCGTCGAACTGCGCGACGCCGGCGTCGTCGGCAACCTGGGCGTCGCCGCTGGGCACACCCCGACGATCGAGCGGATGCTCGACCTGGGCGTCTTCGACGTCGTCCTCACCCACTCCCGGTTGACCCTGCTCGATCGCGGTGCAGATGAGTTGATCACCCGGGCCCACGAGGAGGGACTGGGCGTGATCAATGCTGCCGTGCTCGGCGGCGGGCTCCTCGCCAAGCGCGACGCCAAGCCGCTCTACGGCTTCCGCCCCGCGCGCCCCGAGGTGCTCGCTGCCGCAAACGCACTCCACGATCTCGCCGACGAGCTCGGAGTCTCCCTGGCCGACGCAGCCGTCGAGCACTCGCTGCGCGACAACCGGATCGATATGACCGTGGTCGGATTCTCGAAGCAGGAGCGTGTGGACTCAGCGTTGAGCGCCCTACAGCGGCCAGCAGACGCAGTATTCTGGCGTCAGGCGGTGTCACTCCTCCCGGCCCCGGCCTTCTGGCTTGACGCCGAATAGCGGTTGGGCGTTGCCAAGGCTTAGCGCCAGACCGGCGCTGACGTTAGACCCGCCAACGCCGCAGTGCCGGCAGTCGTCCGGCGAGCGATGTCGCCGACACAACAGGCATTATCAGCGGAGGCTCGACTCCGCCCCGCGACCGAGCAGGGATGGCTCACAACGGCGTCGAAGCGGGTGCCAGTCTCGCCCATCAACGCTTTTCGTTCTTCTCTTCCTCCGGTCTCATGAAGGAGTCCCAAAGCAGGACGACCACGATGACAAGCGTCAGCGCGATGTAAGCGAACGACGCCGCGCTAAGGCCGACCACGATGCGTGTCAGGACGATCAGCCACAGTGGGGGGCATTCAATGGAGCTCGAAGCCATCGAAACAATCGCGGTTGCAGTTCCGAAAACTGACGCGACTACGGCGATGAGGATGTGTGCCGCGGCCTCGTTTAGTGAGCGGATCGCTACGGCGTCGGTCGCGCGTCCTCTTGCCTGAAGTCGATCCTTCCAGGCGGCAACCTGCGTGAAGCCAGCGATGAGCGCCCCGATGAGCAGAGCAACGCCGGCGAGCAGTGCATCGCCCACCTCCAACGGCCCAACGAGACCCGCGGATACCCCGACGAGGATGGGAACCGCCACGAGCAACACACGGGCCGCGACGTCCGGCGGTTCGTGCTCGTCCTGCTCCCGACGCTTGCGAAGCCCGTCCGTCAGCCCGTGATAGAGGTCTCTGAGGTCGAAGCGCGCAACCACTCACTCATCTCCATCGCGTCGATAGCGTCGACATCGATCCGCTCTTCGCGCGCCACGATGCGCAGGCGGTCAGCGACCTTGTCGTAGTAGTAGTAGAGGCTAGGCTCACCGTCCGACACTGGGTAGGTGAAAAAGTCGCGCAGCGTGTCAACGGCAATCGTCGTCCCGCCATTGGGATTACTGACTTTGACGACCGCGTGATTGTACGGTTGCTCTTCGCCGGCGTCGAGCAGGTCCTGCTCGGCAAGAAGGTCGGCAAGCTCTGCCACACCTTGTGCCTGGCTGGACGACTCGTTACGACGAGTTCGGCCAGTCCACTTACGACCCGCAATTTTCGCTATCTCGCGATCCCTCTCGTCGAGCAGATTGATCACAAGGCGACGCTTCACCGGTTCGCGTCGCCCACCGCGGTCAGATGAGATTCTGGCTTCGAAAACGGCAGATGCCGACCTGGCATCAGCGATGATCTCGTCCAAGTACCGCGTGTCTGCTGCTTGTGCTTTCTCGAAGAGCAGGCGGTCCCGAACGGGCTTCAGACCCAAGCGCTCGCCCGCAGCGCGTTTAACGTCGCGCGCGGCCTCATCGGCCGCCAGCGCAGCTTTCTTTTGCAGGATGCCTTCCTGAGTAAGCATCCGGATCAGTTCCGAAGATGCGTCGCGCTGGCGATAGGTATGCGCCACCAGGAGAAACCTCTGTCCTGAATTGGGGAAGACCAGCGTCATGAAATGGTCAACCTCAGGCGAGTACTCCTTAATCGGGAGCGCCTCGACCCCGCTCCTCGTCGCTCGACGGTGGCTGCCCTGCTCACCTGTCGAGACGGTCAAGTGCACAACACCATTGGCGACGACATGGGGCTGGCCGATGGTCACCGATTTGATGGGCTTACGGGGTTCGTCTTCGGCCGGCGGCCGCGTCGGCTGAAGGAACTGAGTGCCTTTCGCTGCCAGGTCTTCGATCAGCCCCACGATCTGGGTGGCAGCGTCCGACTCGAACGAGGCCTCCTCCGCCTCACGATCCTTCTTCTGATTTTTGAACGTCTCGATGACAAAGATGCGGAATCCATGATCGCTCGCCATGATGAGAATCTATCTAGTAGGGGCGACACAATGCCCTCCCGCTAGACATTTTCACTCGCCTTCGCACGAGGCTTCAGCATCTTTCGCGATTCGGCGAGCGAGGCACGCTGCAAAGCGTGTTCGCCCTCCTGGCCGCGACCGTAGGATTCGACTGCTGCGCATCGTCGCGAGCGAATCGAGGGGGATATGGCCGAGAAAAAGACCTGCTTCATCGCAATGCCATTGACGACGCCGGCTTCGAAAGTCGAGGCGTACGGCGGTGATCCGGATCATTTTCTACATGTCCTCGAGTTCCTGCATGTTCCGGCAGTAGAAGCGGCTGGCTACGAGGCGATCCGTCCGCTAATGACCGGCGCAGACGTGATCCATGCCGAGATCATCAGACATCTCGAGGAGGCAGACCTTGTCCTGGTCGACATCAGCGGCCACAACCCAAACGTCTTCTTCGAGCTAGGCATCCGAACTTCCCTTGATCGGCCGGTGGCACTGATCAGCGACCATCTGACAGGCGACCTGCCGTTCGACACATCGATCATCAACACGCTGCCGTATGACGGCACGCTGCGGCCGTGGACGCTGGAGTCTCAGAAGCTTCTGGTTAAGGAGCACATCGCTGCGGCCGGCAACAAGGGCAATTCGAACCCGCTTTGGCGGTACTTCGGATTGACTCGCCGAGCGGAGGAAGCCGATGCCGAAGTCACTCCACAGGACGCGCGTACGGAACTCTTGCAGACAAGGCTAGATGCCCTTGAACGCTTGGTTGTCGGCCCACCCGGCGCCGCACTCGCAGAGATCTCCAAACGCCCTGCAAAGCGCATCCTCGAGCAAGCGTTCCTAGAGATTAGTGAGATCGCCGCTGAACACGGACTTGTCGTGCTCGGCCTTGAGGACGAGACCAATTCATTCACCGTCACCCTAGATCGCAGAGCCAGCACCGAAGCGATGACTCGAATGCACACAGTGGCTCGATCGTTCGGTCGAGATATCGCATTCACCCACGGCACCTAGGGGATGCGAGGCGGACGCAAACGCTTGAGGACGGAAACTGGCTGGTTCCGGTGGTTCGCAACTGTTGGCTTTTGAGACGTCCCGACTCCGGCTCCACGAGTTCGCGTCGAGGCTCGGAAGACACTGGGGATGCGATTCCCGCAACCATGTGTCGCAACCAATCCCCCACAACCATGTCGCCTGCGTTGGTTATGCGACACGGGCTCAAGGACCCGTCGGGTCTCTGCGCGCGGTGGGTGGCGTCAACCAAAGGTCGGACGCGCCCGTTGGCGACGACCGTCATCATGGGGGCATGACGTCAGAGCACCGCGGGGAACAGAGCCGGTTGCGCCGCTACTTGCCGATCGCCATCAGTGCGGTCCTCGCCATCGCGCTCAACACGACCCTCGCCCAGTTCACCGATCTCGGACTCCTCGGGCGGATCGGCGTGGCGGCGGCCGTGTTCGTGGCTGTCTCACTGATCGCTGAGGCCATCTGGCGCCGGACCGCAAAGCGGCGCGGCGAGACGAGCACCTCTACCTCCCCCGATGGTGCCGACGGCACCTCTGCAACCTGACCGCCTGGACCGAAGCAGCGGCGACACCACGCAGTCGACTAGCGATGTGAGCAGATCACGCCGGTTCTCTACCCACCCGGATCCGCGTGACGGCCTTTGCCCCGTGCGCCCCTGAGAGGAAGACATCGCATGTGCGCGACCATCGTGTGGGGAATCAATTCCGGCGCTTTCACGGACGATTTCACCGAATGGACGCATGCGCTGCTGGCGACCACGCCGGAGCGCAGCGAGTACCGCATCAAGTCGTCCCGGGTTCGACGGAGCACGGTGACCTTCACGCTCACCCGCAACGGGTGCGACTGCCGCGCGCTCGTCGGCGCCAAGGCAAGCAACGTCGGTCCTGACGAGATCGGCGCCGATGCGTTGCTGCAGTGGATCCGAGATTTCCCACAGATCGCCACGCACACGACGCGCTTGTCCATGCTGCGCGCCTGGAGTCCCGCGTCCCTCGAGCTCGTTCCGGCACGAGCGCGAGGCATCGTCGTGGGCGCTGTCGACGAACAGATCCTCCGCGACCTGGGCGACAACGCGTTGCTCACCATTGACTACTGACACCTCGCCGCGCCTGGCTTCACGGCCGCCAGCACGTTCACCTGCAGCGGAGGCAGCGGCGCTTTCATCCGAAGGGTGGACGCCCGTCGAACTCCCCGCTGCAACGATGTGGTGCGTGAAGTCAGCGAGCACCCCGTGAAGCACGTCTGGGCACTGATGGCTCTCCTGCTGGCCTTCTTCACAGCGCTCGGCGCGTGGGGTGCGGTGCTCCTGTTCCGCGGAATGGCATACAGCGCCTACCTCGTCGATACCTTGCCGACCGAGAACACCGTGCAGACCCCGGAGCTCGCCGCGGCGCACAGCACCATGCTGTCGGGCGTGGGCATCATCGCCATGGCGCTGCTCGGCGCCGGTGCCGCCGTTGTCCTCGGCATCACCCTGCAGCGCCGCGCAGCATCGTCGGCCCCGGCAGCATCGGTGCTGGTGCGCGGCGAGCGCTTCGACATCACCGAGACGCGCAGCAAGGACGGCGTCAGCCACCACTTCGCCTGGCGCAACGGACCCGCCAACGGAACCTACGGTTTCACCATCGGCCACGCGCCCGCCGCCGCACCGTCCATGCGCTCCGAGGAACTCGAGGCGCACGTGCACTCGTTCCTCGACGCGTTCTTCGCACCCGGCGGCGTCGGAACCCAGGACTTCCCGGACTTTGCCGAGGCTCGTCAGCGATCCCGCCCGGCATGAAGTCCCCGCCGCCGGCGCGTCCTCGATGGGATGGATTCGTTGCGCTCGGAGCTGCTGGAGTCGGCATCGGCTTGTTCTTCGTCGCAGCCGGTCACCCTGGCTGGGGTGCAGCGTTCCTGCTCATCGGATCGGGCTGGCTCATCCTCGCCACCCCTAGCGAGCTGCAGTCAGTTCGTCGTGATGTCGATGACGACGAACGGCACCGGGTAGAGCACGGCGTGGCTTTGCGAGAAGTCGATCGACGCCGGCACGGTCCAGAACCACACGTGACCGATGACCAAGCTGGCGACCACGACGATGAACATCACCCAGAAGCGTCGCTGTAGGATCGCTAGCGCCGCCGGGACCCCGTGACCGCCCTTCGCGAGGCGACTAATGCCCGAGTAGATCACGACCGCTAGGGCGATGAACACCAGCGGAGACGGCGTCATGACCGCTTCGACGCAAACCCCATTCGCACCGGTCACCAGGTCGCGCGGGCCGGAGCAGAAGCTTTGCGAGGCGTGCGACAGGCCGGCGTAGGCGAGTGCGAGCCCGGCGCCGAGAAGTACCAGCTTGCGCAGCCCCGCGAACACAGGATCCGTCGCGGTCACCTCGACAGGCCGGTACTTCGTCACAGTCGCCATCACTCCCCCTCCGCACTGAAGCTACACCGCGCCCGAGGCTCAGCCGACGCCGCTCACTGCCGCCGCAGTCTGACCGCGACGGCTCTGCCTCAGGACTCCGCCCCAGCCATGCCGGGCAGTACCGCTTCAATAGCCGTCAAGCCCTTCGCCGCTCGACGCTCCTTCGCCCGGTACAGCGTCGTCCGGCTGACACCGAACAGCTCCGCGACCTCAGCGGGGGTCTGCTCCCCCGCATCGAGCAGCGCGAGCGCGTGCAATTCCTGCGCCGGCTTGAGCTTCGGCTTGCGACCACGCAGTCGACCCTTCGCCTTCGCGATCGCCATGCCCTCTTTCGTCCGCTCACGGATCAGATCGGACTCGAACTCCGCGAACGTGGCCAGGAGCGAGAAGAACATGCGCCCCATCGGGCTCGTCGGGTCATAGGTCTGCCCACCGATCTGCAGCGCGACCCCCTTTGCGGTGATCGCGTCGGCGACGTCATGGAAGTCGCGAATGGAGCGCGCGAGACGATCGAGCTTTGTGACCACGAAGGTGTCCCCTTCGCGTGCGGCCGCGAGCGCCTGCTCGAGCGCGACCCGACCGGTAGTTGTGCGACCAGTGCGGCCGGCGTCGACGTAGATGCGATCTTCGGTGACGCCGGCGGCGAGCAGCGCCTCGCGCTGCGATGCCGCATCCTGCTTCGACGTCGACACCCTCGCGTACCCGATCAGCATGCTTCGCTCCCCCGGCACCGACTCGTGTATCGATAGAGGCACCCTCACCGGACAGATTACCGTACGGGTCTATCGTGCATGAACCGCCCAGCGGCGGCGGCAGCCCGGCCGGACCCCGACAGGTGTACGGAGAACGACGGTCTATCGCACAACATCGTCAACGGGCCCTGCCGAGCGAATGACGCGCGTCGCGCGGTGATGAAAGCCGTCTTGTTCGGCTCGCTCGAAGTCGAACAGCACCGCCTCGCCCGCAACAAGTTCCCGGAAGCCGCCCGCCTCGATCGCCGAGTAATGCACCCACGCGAGCGCGCCCGGAGGTAGCGCCTCAGACGTGATCGTGCCCCACCCCTGGTCTGGATCGAAGGACGCAACGGTACCCGTGTTCATGCGTCGAGCGTGGCACGACCAGCTCCACTCGTGTGCAGCACCGAGGTGTGCGGAGCACCATGGCCGTGCGTACACCCGAGGTGCGGTCATCGCAGCGCTGCGGCGAGCACGTTCGAGGCGTCGGAATGATTGGTGGAACTGCCCGCGGCCAGGCCGTCGAAGTCCAGGATCCTGGGCGTGCTGTAGCGCTGAGCGAACATTTCGACCGCTCGGCGGGTAGAAAGCACGCTCTGCGCAACGTAGTGTTGGTGTCGCAACGAGCACAAGCTCCGCGAAGTAAGCCCGGCAGTCTGCCCGACCTTTTGGTACGACGAGCCGGGCTCGCGCATTTAACCGGCGGGAACCGGTACGACCCGCTCGACAATGCTCGCGATCTTGCCCGTCCAAGGAGAGCCTGCCTGGTGATACCAGGCGGCGGCGTCCGCGATCCAAAGCAGCGGCTGTTCGCCGCGGTTGCGGTGGCTGTACTTGAGGGTGTTAAGGGCGCCGAGCTGGTCGAGCTTGCCGCGGATGATGCGCCGGTCGACGTCCTCCACGGAGGCGTCGCGCTCGAGCACGACGTCCGCGGCGCGGCCGGCCACGAGGTCGGTGACGAGTTCCTGCAACAGCAAGGGGCGGGCGACGCGATCCTTTACGCCCTTCATGACGTAGATCGTCACGCGCACGTCGAGCTTGCAGAACTCCCGCAACAGCAGGTCGCGCCGGTTGCCCTCCATGTTGAAGTGGATCGACGATCGGCCACCGTGGCGGAGGCTGCGGAGGGTCTTCTCGATCGTCGGGACGTCGCCGCGGGCGGTCGCGGCGGCGACGATGTAGTAGCCGCGGGCCTTCGACTCGTCGACGAAGAGGCGCTCGCCCGGCTGGAAACTCATGGTCTCGACCGTACTGGCGACCCCAGACGGGAAATCGCGCTACGCCGGCCTCAACGCCTCGATCAGGTGCGGCGACGTTCGATGAGCAGGGTGTCGCGCCAGGTGCCGGCGAGGGGGCCGTAGGTCATCAGGGCGATGTGTTCGCGGCGGCCGATGATGCGGAAGCCGGCGCGCTCGTGGAGGGTGAAGCTGGCGGTGTTCTCAGGGAAGATGCTTGCCTGAATCGTCCAGATGCCGGCGGCCTCGCTGTCCTGGATGAGCCGGTCCAGCAGTGCCCGGCCGACACCGCGGCCGCGCGCAGCAGCGGCGACGTAGACGAAGTGCTCGACCACGCCCGCGTACACCGGTCGCGCGGAAGTGGGTGACGCGGCGGCCCAGCCGAGTACGGTTCAGGCCTTCGTCCCCACCCAAGGTGGAATTCTCCCCTGCCATTCGAGCCCAAAGCTGGTTTCGGAAATTTTGGTTAACCGGTCAACCGATTCTTGACCCGCAGTGAGGGGTGGCTTTACTCTGCGGATCACGCCTGTTCGATGACGACACGGCGAAGTCGGGCGGCGACGCTGTGCGCGCCGCCCCTCAACAGAGGAGCAATGTGGCTCACGAATCGAATGAACCGAGAGCGTCTCGGCGGTCTGGACGGGTGGGGCTGGCACTTGCCTGCGCCGCCGCGGTCGCCTTGCCCCTCGGCGGATTGCCGATCACAGCGGAACGTGCGGTGGCGGCCGAGGTCGCCGATCCGGTGACCCCGCCCCGCACGATCATCACCACCGACCCTGAGCTGGACGACCTGAACTCGCTGTTGCGGATGTTCCTCTACAGCAATGAGATCGACATCCGAGGCCTCGTTTACTCGTCGAGCCAGCACCACTACGAGGGCGACCCGGCGAACGGCGTGGAGCCCTTCCGGTGGCCAGACCCGACCGATGTCTTCCACATCGACGAGGCGGTCAACCGCTACGAGGAGGTCTACCCGAACCTCTCGACCCACGCCGAGGGCTTCCCGACCCCGACCGAGCTGCGCGATATGATCACGTGGGGCAATGTCAAGACCAAGGGCGACATGGCCGAGGAGACCGAGGGCTCCGAAGCCATCGTCGAGGCCATCCTCTCCGACGAGCCGGGACAGCTGTTCCTGCAGGCGTGGGGCGGCCCGAACACCATCGCGCGAGCGCTGCTCTCCATCCAGGAGGACTACGAGGGCGAGCCCGGCTGGGAGGCGCTCAAGCAGGAGATCAGCGACCGGGTCGTGCTGACGAGCTACGGACAGCAGGACGACACGTTCGACGACTACATCCGGCCGAACTGGCCGGAGATCGAGCACCGCGAGGTCGCTACCGGCATCTGGGGCTACTTCGCCCGGCGCTCGGCGCTGCCCGAGTGGCAGAAGTACCTCTCGCCCGAGTGGACCCGCGCGAACGTCAGCGACGTGGGTCCGATCGGCGAGAGCTACCGAGTCTGGGGCGATGGCAAGCAAATGGCTGCCGGCTTCGACGACGAGGACTACTTCGGGCTCAGCGGCTACACCCGCGAGGAGCTCACGGCCATGGGCTACGGCGTCTGGGCTTCTCCGGAGCCCAAGGACGCTTGGATCTCCGAGGGCGACTCGTCGAATTTTGCCCTGCTCGTCGACAACGGTCTGCGCAACTGGCAGGACCCGAGCTGGGGCGGCTGGGGCGGTCGCCAGGCGATCAACCCGGATGACCCCTACCAGTGGCGCAATGACGACGTCAGCGATATCGGCCCGGACGGCCAGCCGCGTGACGACTTCGCCGCTGGGCGCTGGTTCGAGGACTTCCAGCTCGACTTCGCCGCCCGCATGCAGTGGACGGTGACGCCGGCCTTCGCCGACGCGAACCACGAGCCCGTCGTGACCATCGACTCCGGCCTCGACCTGACGGCTGCACCCGGCGAGGCCCTCGTTCTCGAGGGCGCGGCGACCGATCGTGATGGCGACGCGCTCACCGCCCGCTGGTGGCAGTACCGCGAGGCGGGCACCTACGAGGCCGAGGTGTCGGTCGACGAGGCCGCCGAGCTCGAGACCGGGTTCACCGTACCCTTCGACGCGCCGGTCGGCAGCACGATCCACCTCATCCTCGAGGTGCACGATGACGGCGACATCCCGCTGACCAGCTGGCAGCGCGTGGTGATCACGGTCGCCGAGGATGGGGCTCCCCGCCTCGTTGAGGCTCCGGCGGCTGCGGCCTCCACCGCGGGTTCCACCGTCGTGACACTCACCGGCAGCGGACTCGCGGGCGTGAACTCGGTCGCGGTCGGAGGCGCCGCGGCGACGGACGTGACCACGGCGTCCGACGGGCGCTCGATCACCTTCACCGCGCCTCCGCGTGAGAACGCCGGCGTGGCCGCGGTCGTGCTGAGCGGCCCGGGCGGTACGGCCGAGGGAGCGCTGCAGTATGCCGCGCCCACCGCGGACGGCGCGCAGCCCTCGCGCGGACCGGTCGACGGCGGCACGACGGTGACGCTGCTCGGTGGCGATCTCGGTCTCGCGACCGGCGTCGAGATCGACGGCGAGGAGGCGACGGCTGTCGAGGCGATCGATGGCGGTGTCGTCTTCACCACTCCCGCCGGTCGGGTCGGACCTGCTGACATCGTGGTCGAGCTCCCCGGAGCAGACGTCACGATCGAGGACGGCTTCACCTACGCCGACGTGACCGTCGAAGTCTCGGCGCGCAGCGTCGTCGCCGGCGGCTCCCTCGATGTCCGCGCAACCGGCTTCGCTCCGGGTGAGCGGGTCGAGGTGCAACTGAACTCGACGCCCGTTCAGCTCGCCCAGGCGACGGCGGACGCCGATGGCATCGTGGCGCTGCGAGTGACCGTGCCCGTGACCGTCGAGCCCGGCAACCACACCCTGTCGGTGCGCGGCGAGTTCTCCGGAACCGCCAGCGCGCCGCTCACGGTGAGGGCTGCCACCGAGCCTGCGGCGGCCGGCGGCACGCCGAGCCGCGGTGCCTCGTCGATGCCGGACACCGGCGCCGAGGTCGGATCGCTCGCGGCCTTCGCAGCACTGACGATGCTGCTCGGCGGTGTCCTCGTCGCAGCGCGCCGGCTGCGCAAAGCGTAAGTGACTCGGAGGTCGCAGGTCTATCGACCTGCGACCTCCGTGCGCTCCAGACGAGCGATCTACGGCTCTCCACCATCGCTCGCGATAAAGCAAGACAGGTGAGTCGGTACGCTCCTCACGGCCGGTCGCGCCTGTGGGAGGGCTCGCCGCGGTGCGGGCCCCAGGTGCTGAGGGTCATCGGCTCAGAGGGTGGTCATGCCGCCGTCGACGCGGAACTCCGCGCCGGTGGCGAAGGCGGCGTCGTCGCTCGCGAGGAACACCATGGCGCCCTCGACGTCGCGGGGGCTGCCGGCGCGGCCGAGCGGGATGCGCCCGACGATCGCGGCGCGCGAGGCCGGGTCCTCGCTGATCGCGCTGACGAGGGTGGTCTCGGTGTAACCGGGCACGACCACGTTGGCGCGAATGTTCTCGTGGGCGTAGGCCCCGGCGACGGCCCGGGCCATGCCGTGCATGCCGGCCTT
>JAAIGF010169781.1_pt1 | contig 30216 bp, 24 predicted proteins | sample 6487441 | NCBI WGS metagenome assembly JAAIGF01 (sample SAMN13974129, study PRJNA590717) | phyllosphere metagenome | biome: pepper field; feature: multiple bacterial spot infested pepper fields; material: pepper leaves; isolation source: leaves from pepper fields | host: Capsicum annuum ... | reverse complement strand
TGCCCGCGAAGAGGCCGGGCCTGGTGGCCAATATCTCCTGGTCATTCGCCGCCGCGGCCACCACCGCATTCGCGGGCAAGCCCGCTCCTACATTGATCGGAGCCCGGGCCTGGTGGCCAATTTTTCCGCCCATTCATCTTCGCGGCCGCCACCGCCCCCACGATGTACACACATCGATGGTTCGACACCGCCCGTCGTAGGAGCGGGCTTGCCCGCGAAGAGGCCGGGCCTGCCGGCCAATATCTCCTGGTCATTCGCCGCCGCGGCCACCACCGCATTCGCGGGCAAGCCCGCTCCTACATTGATCGGAGCCCGGGCCTGGTGGCCATTTTTCCGCCCATTCATCTTCACGGCCGCCATCGCCCCCACGATGTACACACATCGATGGTTCGACACCGCCCGTCGTAGGAGCCCGGGCCTGGTGGCCAATTTTTCCGCCCATTCACCTTCGCGGCCGCCACGGCCCCCACGATGTACGCACATCGATGGTTCGACACCGCCCGTCGTAGGAGCGGGCTTGCCCGCGAAGAGGCCGGGCCTGCCGGCCAATATCTCCTGGTCATTCGCCGCCGCGGCCACCACCGCATTCGCGGGCAAGCCCGCTCCTACAGGGCGCGCGCCGGATGCTAGAGATTGAGCAAGAAAGTGCCTTACATCGCATAAATTAAATTTAAATTGATTTTAAATTAAGATCAGGGGACGCTCTGCACATACTCTCGGCCCGCAGAGCACCCCGCCATGTCCACATCCCCCCGTGAACCGCGCAAGGATGGCGCCGTTACCCGTACCCGTATCCTCAAAGCCGCCGGCGAGCTGTTCGCCGCGCTCGGTTACGCCGAAACCAGCAACAAGGCCGTCGCAGCCAAGGCCAAGGTCGACCTGGCCTCGATCAACTACCACTTTGGCAGCCGCAACGGCCTGTACCTGGCCGTACTCGACGAAGCCCGCCAGCGGTTCCTCGACCTCAGTGACCTGCAACGCATCACCCAAAGTGCTCAAGCGGCCGAGGAAAAACTGCAGATACTGGTAGAGCTGGTCGTGCACAAGGCCACTTCGGCCCGCGACAACTGGCACCTGCGAGTACTGGCGGCAGAAATCCTCGCCCCCAGCCCCCATGGCCAGGCGCACCTGCAGGCTGCGGCGCCGCTGCGCCTGTCGCTGCTCAAGACGCTGTTCAGCGAAGTCAGCCACATCCCGGCCGACGACCCTGCCCTGACCCGCTGCATCCTCTGTGTCACGGCACCGTGGGCAATGTTGCTGATCGGCCCGCGCGGTGGTTCCGGGGCGCTGCACGAAATTCTGCAAATGCCCGTCGAGGCAGTTGCCGCCCAGCTGTATCGCTTTGCCCTGGCAGGCCTGCAGGACGCCGGCCGACAGCATGCCCTGGCCCACGCCATACACCGTTGAGGTACGCCCCGTGCAACCGCTATCCACTGATCACGCCCCTGCCGCAACGGATGCGCAAACCTCCATCCCGCTGCTGCTGGCAGCGCTGATGCTGGTGATGTTCCTGGCCGCCCTGGACCAGACCATTGTCTCGACCGCGCTGCCGACCATCGTCAGCGACCTCGGTGGGCTGCGCTGGTTGTCGTGGGTGGTCACCGCCTACCTGCTGGCCTCCACGGTGGTGGTGCCGCTGTATGGCAAGTTCGGTGACCAGTTCGGCCGCAAGCGCGTGCTGCAAGTCGCGGTCGTGCTGTTCCTGCTGGGCTCGGCACTGTGTGGCGCAGCGCAGACCATGGCCCAACTGATCGCCTTTCGTATCCTGCAGGGCTTGGGCGGCGGCGGCCTGATGGTGGTCGCGATGGCCGCCATCGGCGATGTCATCCCGCCTGCCGAACGTGGCCGTTACCAAGGCCTGTTCGGCGGTGTATTCGGCCTGGCCACGGTGGTCGGGCCTTTGATCGGCGGTTTCCTGGTGGAACACCTGTCCTGGCACTGGATCTTCTACATCAACCTGCCGCTGGGCCTGCTGGCGCTGCTGGTGATCGGCAGCGTGTTCCGCCCGCATGTGGCCCTGGTGCAGCACAAGGTGGACTACATCGGCGCGCTCTTCCTTACCGTGGCGCTGGGCGCGGTGGTGCTCATCACCAGCCTGGGTGGCAGCCTGCTGGAGTGGCAATCACTGGATATGCTGTGCTTGTCGCTGTTCGCCCTGATCGGCCTGGTCGGCTTTGTCCTGGAGCAACGCCGCGCCGCCGAACCAATCATGCCGCTGCACCTGTTCCGCCACCGCACGTTCGTACTCGCCGGGCTGATCGGTTTTATCGTCGGGGTGTCGCTGTTCGGGGCTGTCACCTTCCTGCCGCTGTACATGCAGGTAGTGAAGAACGCCACGCCGACCAGTGCCGGGCTGCAGATGCTGCCGTTGATGGGCGGCCTGTTGGTGGTGTCGGCGATTACCGGGCGACTGATCAGCCGCTGGGGCCGCTACCGAATTTTCCCGATCGCTGGCACCCTGCTGCAAGTGGTTGCCCTGGGCCTGCTCAGCCGGCTTGACCTGGACACCCCCATGGCGCAGATGAACCTGTACATGGGCCTGCTGGGCGCCGGCCTGGGCATGGTCATGCAGGTGTTGATCCTGGCGGTGCAGAACAGCGTCGAGCCGCGCCATATGGGCGTCGCCACCTCCGGGGCAACCTTGTTCCGCTCGATGGGTGGTGCAATCGGCGTTTCGCTGTTCGGCGCGCTGTTCTCACATACTCTGCTGGGTGGCCTGGCCAACGATTTCGCGGCTGGCGCCGGTGGCCCGGCAAGCCTGTCGCCTGCCGCCGTGCACGCGTTGCCAGCAGCCCTGCAACACAGCTACCTGCTAGCGTTTTCCGGCGCCATGCATGGGGTGTTCCTGCTGGCTGGCGGCATTACCAGTGTCGCCTTCGCGCTGTCCTTGCTGCTGCGTGAAGTGCCGCTGCGCCGGGCCACACAGGCGTGAAGAAAAGGGTGAAGCGGTTGCGGTCACTGTGGGGCTGCCCACAAGAAGACCGCGTCAGGTTCAAGCTGAACAGCCGCCCTTGTTGGCACTTGCCCGTACCGCTTCGGCCAACTTGCGCAGGTTGGCCTGGTGCGCATTCACCAGGCTGGTAATGCTGTTGTCGGCCGCCGTCTGCACGGAGGTGCGGCAGGTCAGTTCGACCTGCCCTTCCTGCTTCAGGCGCCACACCGCATCCAACGAGGCATAGCGCCCCGGCACCGTATCGAAGCGCTGCACGTCCACCCGCAGCGATGCCTTGCTGCCACCCGCCGGGCCGCCCAGCTGGTCCTGAAGGGCGCTGCGGAATTCATCCACCAGGTTGGCCCCCCACCATTCCGTTTCCAGAATGGCCAACCCGCTCGTCCCTTGGCGTACCACCAGCTGCGGGCGATCGACCTGAGGCGGCACTACCACGCGGGCCACCTGGATGTGCCGACTGCTGTCGCGCATCGGCTCGCTTGGCACCAGTGTGTGGTAGTTGTTCGGCGTACTGCTGCAGCCCCCGAGCCACACCAGCAGGCTGGCTACACCAACATTGCGCAGTCGTTGCATCAGCTGTCTTCTCCTCAGGGTTCCAGGTCGGCGGCACCGGCCGCTTTCGGCCGGCCACGAATCAGTGACTCAGGGTGGCGGCCCAGGTAATCGGCAAGGTCACGCAGCGAACGCGACATGCGCTCCAGCTCGTCCAGGGTTTCGCCCATCCGCTCGCGCTGCGGAGAGTCTTCGGAAATGGCCGAGTTGGCCGTACGCAAGGTCTTGTGCACCTCGTCCAGAGCCACCTTCACGTCTGGCAGTGTCTGGCCGTTGAACTGCTTGAGGCTGGCACGCAGCTCTCGCAGGCTGCCGTCGAGGTTACCGGCAATGCTCTCCAGCGGTAGCTTGGCAATGCGCTCCACCACCCGTTGCAGCTGTTCCTGCAACTGCTCCAGGCTGCCCGGTAGCGTGGGGATGACGATGGGGTTGGCCGCCATGTCAAAAGCCACCTTGGGCGCATCCGGGTAGAAGTCCAGGGAAATGAACATCTGCCCGGTGATCAGGTTGCCACTACGCGCCTGGGCCCGTAGCCCGTGCTCGACAAAGGTACCGATCAACTGCCGCGCCCCGTCCATGTCACCTTCAGTGTGCTTGAAAACGGCCAGCATCTTACGGTGTACCGGCCCCAACCGCTGCGGGTAGATCACCGCGTCGACCACTACCGGAAAGGTCTGCCGGACGGCATCGTAGTCCAGCTTGATCGAAGTTACCCGGCCAAACTCCACCCCCTTGAACTCGACCGGGGCGCCCACCGACAGGCCACGCATGGCCTGCTCGAAGCGCAACTGCAAATACTGAGCCTGGCCATTGGGCGGTGCCAGTGCGCTGTCGCGGTCGGCAAACAGCTGAAAGCGCGCCTGGTCGGCAGCTGGTTCGGCTTGTGGGGCGAAATCCGGCGAGCCGAAGGCCAGCCCACCGACCAGGATCGAAGACAGCGACTCGGTATCGACTTTGAGCCCATTGGCGCCAATCTGCATGTCCACGCCGCTGGCATTCCAGAAGCGGCTATCGGCGGTGACGAAGCTGTCATAGGGAGCCTGCACGAACACGCCGATCTCCACCCCCTTGCCGTCGTCCTGCAGGGCAAAGGACACCACCTCACCCACCGGGATCTTGCGGTAGTAGATCGACGAGCCGACATCCAGCGAACCCAGGTCGCTGGCGGTAAGTACAAAGCGCTTGCCCTTTTCGTCGTAGGTGATCGGCGGCGGCAGCTCCAGCCCGACAAAGGACTTTGCCGGGTTTTTCGACTCGCCGGAGTCGGCACCGATAAAACTCCCAGAAAGCAGTGTATCCACCCCGGACACCCCACCCACACCAATACGCGGGCGCACCACCCAGAAACGCGCACCCTCGGTGGCGAACGAACGCGCGTCGTTGGACAACTGCACCTTGGCAACCACACTCTTCTTGTCATCGGCCAGGTCCACCGTGGTCACTTCGCCAATCACCACGCTGCGGTACTTGACCTGGGTCTTGTGCGCCACCAGCCCTTCCCCGCTGTGGAAGGAGATGGAAATCACCGGCCCTTGCTGCATCCAGTTGCGCACCACCAGCGAGGCGCCGATCAGGATGGCCAGGATCGGTACAATCCAAACCAGCGACACGCTCCAGCGCCGGGTGCGCACTTGCACCTGTCCCGGCCCCTCGTGCTTGTCAGTCTGTTGCCCCATCACTGCGGCCTCCCCTCGTTGGCATGGCTATCCCAGATCAGGCGTGGATCGAAGCTCATCGCAGAAAACATGGTCAATACCACCACCATGCCGAAAAACAGGATGCCCACCCGCGGTTCGATGGTGCCAAGCCCACGCAGTTGCACCAGCGCCGCCACCAGCGCCACCACCATCACATCGAGCATCGACCAGTAGCCGATCAGCTCGACGAAGCGGTACAGCTGCGAGCGCTGGCGGCAGGCCCAGGTGGAGCGGCGTTGAGCGGTATAAAGCAGCAGGCCGAGGGACAGGAACTTGATCGCCGGCACCCCCACGCTGGCGATGAAGATGATCAGCGCGATGTCCCAGGCACCGGCCTCCCAGAACTCCAGTACGCCACCGCCAATGGTGCTCTCGCTACCGCTACCGAGCATTTCGGTGCGCATCACCGGCAGCAGGTTGGCTGGGATGTAGAACACCAGTGCGGCCAGCAGAAACGCCCAGCCGCGGCTGATGGCATTGGCCTTGCGCCGATGAATGGCGGCGCCACAGCGGTTGCAGGTGTGCGCGCCGCTGGCAAGGTCGCAGGCCTGGCCGCAGCCATGGCACAGGCACAGGCCCAGGTCGTCGGCGCTGGCCGGCGTGTACTCCCGCAAGTCGCTCATACCTGCTCCCACAAGTCGCGGATGTCCTTGCCGGCGATATGGATGATCAGCATGCTCAGTGCGGCCAGGGCCACCAGGCCAATGCCAGGGATAACATCAAGCAACCCAGCCAGCTTGATCACCGCCACCATCGCCCCCAGCAGGCACACCTCCAGCATGCTCCACGGCCGCAGGCTCTCCAGGCCGCGCATGCACAGGGCAAAGCCGGGAGCGCGGCGGCCAGCCAGGGCAAAACTCAGCACCCAGCACAGCACGGCGATCTGCAGCACGGGCGCAAAGATGATCGACAGAGCCATGACCAGGGCGATGAAGGTGATGCTGCCATGGCTGAGGATCAGCACCGAGTCCCACAACGTGGCTGAATGGGTCAGCCCCTGCATGCCAATGGTCATCACCGGGTAGTAATTGGCGAACACCAGCAGGATGCCGCCGGTCACGCTCAAGGCCAGACGCTGCTCGATGGTCAGCGACCGGTGCCGGTACAGCACCCCGCCACAGCGCTGGCACAATGCACGCTGATGTTTGTGCAGTGGCGCACGGTGGTACACCGTGTCGCAGTATTCGCAGATGATCAGATCGCTGGTCTGGCTCATGGCGGTTCCACCGGTGGCCCGGTTGCAGGCCATGATGCAAAGGGACAACGTGTGATATCCGGTTTAGACCATCTCGGCAAAACTGCCATCTGCCGGGCAAAAGCCGGACTATCCTGTGAGGCGGGCTCTCCGCCCAGTGGAGGTGTGCCATGCGTACGTTCACGTGGAGTCACCTGCTGGTGCTGCTGTGTGCGGCAACGGCAGCCCAGGCGCAATCAGTAGTGCCGCTCAAAGGCCAGAGCAGCCAGCAGATGCAACTGGATATCAACGATTGCAATACCGTCGCCACCAATGCCGCGAACAGCACGGCAACGTCCAGCGACCCGCATGTCGGCGGTCGGGTGCGTGGCGCGGCCGCCGGTGCCGCAGCCGGTGCAGTGGGCGCGCAGGTGCGCGGCAACCAGCATGACGAGTTGTACGACCGGATGGGCGACGATGCCAAGCAGGAGTACCGGCAGAACCGTGCCGGCGAGGTGGCCGCCGCGGGTGCGGCGGTCGGTGGCATGCGCCAGCGTCAGGACCGTCGCCAGGACCGGCGTAGCCAGGACCAGGCAAAAACCCAGGCACATGCCAGTACCTACAGCGGTTGCCTGCAGGGGCGTGGTTACCAGGTCAACCCTTGAGCCCTTGGCACGCCATGCCCATGAGGCATGGCGTGCCCATGTTCAGAACTTCGCCAGCTCTTCCCGGCAAAACTCCACGAACAACTGCGCCGGTTTGGTCAGTTGCACCCGTTTCAACCACGCCGCAGCCAACCCCGACAGGGCTACCGGTTCGGCAATGTCCAGCATGGCCAGGCGCTGGCCGTCATAGGTGTATTCCGAATGTGGGCGGGTCACCAATAGCGAAAAACCGAAGCCCTGCCCAACCATGCCGCGCACCATCTCGATCGACGGCGAGCTGAAGACGATGTTCGGTGTCAGCCCCATGTCGTTGAACAGGCTGACGAAGTAGGTGCGGCTGGGAGCCACGTCCAGCAGGATCATCGGCTCCGGGCACAGGTCTCGCAAAGAGACCTGGGCCTGGCCGGCAAAGCGGTGGTTCTCCGGCAGCAGCACATAGGGCTTTTGCGCTGGCATCAGCGGCTCGGCCTCGATCGTGCCATCCAGGTCATGGTCGTAGAGAAACGCCAGGTCGAAGGTGCCTGCCGTCAAGCCCTGGATCAGGTCCTGCTGCTCGCCGTCGCGCAGGCGGATATCCACGCCGGGGTAACGCTGGCGAAAGCCGGCGATCAGCCGCGGCAGGTACAATGGCGCCACGGTTTCGAAGCAGCCGATATCGATCTGCCCAGCCACGGTGTCGTTGTCGGCCAGGGCGTTCTGTTCGAATTCATGGGCCATCTGCAGCAGCGACTTGGTCTTGGCGTAAAAGCGCTTGCCGCTGGGGGTCAGCGATACGCCCTGGGCGTGGTGACGGATGAACAGTTGCACACCAAAGCTTTCTTCCAGGCTTTTGATCGCCGTGGAAATGGACGGCTGGGCGATGTACAGCTGGCGCGAAGCCTCGGCAACGCTGCCGGCCTCGACGGTGGTGACGAAGTACTTGAGTTGTCGCAAGGTATAGGCAGCCACGGGTACCTCTTGGTCGCCGGCCTGGGCGCTCTGGGATCATGCCTGACACTTTACCCTTGGCAGCAGCAAGATGGGGGCCGGGCGATGAAGGATTTACCTATGGCTTGAGCAGTTTTTTTGTGTCCAGCATCTGGACACTCCAAAGGGGGCCAATGTTCAGTTTCTGGACACACCACTCCCTCCCAGCCCGGTATTTCGCCTCTGTGCCGTCTTGGCACACCCCCTGCAACGTGCATCCGTGAACACAACAACACAGGATGCTTCGCGTGAATACCTTACTGCCCAACGCACTCTGGAATGAGCGGCTGTTCACCGGTACCTGGGTGCCGGGTGAACTGCCCGCCACTGCAGTCATTTCCCCCGGCAACGGCCAGCCGCTGGGTACCCTGGCCAACGCCGGTGCCAACCAGGTGGAGCAAAGTGCCCGCGAGGCCGCCAAGGCCCAGCGCAACTGGTATGCCCTGCCGTATGACGAGCGTGCCAAGGTGCTGCGCAAGGCAGCGGCCCTCGCCGAGCAGTACCAGGCCGAGATCGCCGACTGGATCGTGCGTGAAAGCGGCTCGACCCAGGCCAAGGCGGGCTTCGAGGTCTCCATCAGCATCAAGTCGTTGCACGAAGCCTGCGCCCTGCCTTCGCGCAGCCAGGGCGAAGTACTGCCCTCCACGGCCGGCCGCCTGAGCATCGCCCGGCGCCGCCCACTGGGCGTGATCGGGGTAATTTCGCCGTTCAACTTCCCGCTGTACCTGGCCATGCGCGCAGTGGCCCCGGCCCTGGCCACCGGCAACGCCGTGGTGCTCAAGCCCGACCCGCGCACCGCGGTGTGCGGTGGCCATGTAATTGCCCGCCTCTTCGAACTGGCTGGCTTGCCGGCAGGTGTGCTGCATGTACTGCCGGGCGGTGCAGAAGCCGGTGCGGCACTGACTGCTTCAGCCAGCGTGGCGATGATCCAGTTCACCGGCTCCACGGCCGCTGGGCGCAAGGTGGGTGAGGCTGCCGGCCGCCACCTGAAAAAAGTCTCGCTGGAGCTCGGCGGCAAGAACTCGCTGATTGTCCTGGACGATGCCAATCTCGACCTGGCCATCGCCAACGCCACCTGGGGGGTGTACCTGCACCAGGGGCAGATCTGCATGTCGACCGGCCGGGTGCTGGTGCAAAGGGGTATCTATGACGCCTTCGTTGAACGCCTGGTGGCCAAGGCACGCAGCCTGACCGTGGGCGACCCGGCCAGTGGCCAGGTACATCTGGGCCCGCTGATCAACACCGCCCAGCGCGACAATGCCCTGCGCATCGTCGAGGCCGCGCGCGCTGCCGGGGCCACACTGGCAACCGGTGGCTCGGCTGACGGGCTATTCTTTCAGCCGACCGTGCTCAGTGACGTGCAGCGTGACAACCCGGCCTTCCACGAGGAAATCTTCGGCCCGGTGGCCGTGGTGGTGCCGTTCGACAGTGACGAGCAGGCTGTGGCGCTGGCCAACGACACCGAGTACGGCCTGAGCGCCGCCATCCTTTCCCGCGATACCGGCCGCGCCTTGCGCCTGGGCGAACAGCTGCGCACCGGGTTGCTGCATATCAACGACCAGACCGTCAACGACGAAGTCATCAACCCCTTCGGCGGCGTCGGTGCATCCGGCAACGGCACCAGCATCGGTGGTGCCGCCAACTGGGAAGAGTTCACCCAATGGCAATGGCTGACCCTCAAGGGCGAAGCGCCTGCCTATCCCCTGTAATCCCGGAGAACAATAACAATGACAACACCCCTTTTGCGTCCCGTTCAAGCTGCTGTCACCCGTGGTAAAGGCGCGCCCTTCGTGCTGGAGCAGGCACGCATACGCGCGCCGCAAGGCGACGAGGTGCTGGTACGCATCGTCGCCACCGGCATGTGCCACACCGACATGATCGTTCGTGACCAGTACTACCCGGTGCCGCTACCGGCGGTACTCGGCCACGAGGGTTCGGGTATCGTCGAGGCAGTGGGCCCGCTGGTGCAGAACCTGGCCGTGGGCGACCACGTGGTGATGACTTACGGCTACTGCGGCCATTGCCTGGCGTGCGACGCCGGCCAGGCGGCCTACTGCCAGGACTTCTTCGGGCGCAACTTCAGCGGGGCCGGCCCCCAGGGCCAGCACGCTCTGCAGGATGCCCAGGGCGAGGTGCTGAATGACCACTTCTTCGCCCAGTCGTCATTCGCCACCTTCGCCCTGGGGCGCGAGAACAACACCGTGCGGGTGCCCAAGGAAGCCCCCATCGAGCTACTCGGCCCGCTGGGTTGCGGCATCCAGACCGGCGCCGGCGCGGTGATCAATTCGCTGAAGGTCACCCCTGGCAGCGCCTTCGCCGCCTTTGGCGGCGGTGCGGTTGGCCTTTCTGCCGTGCTGGCCGCGCAAGTCGCGGGGGCTGCAACCATCATCGCGGTCGACGTCGTGCCGTCACGCCTGGCTTTGGCCCTGGAGCTGGGCGCCACCCACGTGGTCAACAGCCGCGAGGCCGACCCGGTGGCTGCCATCCGCGAAATCACCGGCGGCGGCGTGCAGTTTGCGCTGGAGTCCACCGGCCGCCCGGAAGTGCTGCGCCAGGCCGTGGATGCCCTGGGTAGCCGTGGCGCGCTGGGGGTGGTCGGCGCACCGCCGCTGGGTACCACAGCGCAATTCGACGTCAACGACCTGCTATTGGGCGGCAAGGTCATTCGCGGCATCGTCGAAGGTGACAGCGTGCCGAAGAAGTTCATCCCGGAGCTGGTCAACCTGTACCTGCAAGGCCGCTTCGCCTTTGACAAGCTGGTGCGCTTCTACGATTTCGAACAGATCAACCAGGCCGCCGAAGACAGCGAGAAAGGCCTGACGCTCAAGCCGATCATTCGTATCCAGAAGTAAGCGCCAGGGGGCGGCCGTGCGCTGCCCCCACCCCATAACAAGAACAACGGAAAACCTGTCATGACTAAAATCTCCAGCCTTGCCTGGGGCACGCTGGCCTGCGCGCTGGTTTCGGCCAAGGCCCACGCCGTAGACGTGAATGCCGGCGACTACACAGCGCTGCCACCGGGCACCAACGTCGCCGCCTGGTACCAGCAGTTCAGCCGCGCCGACCGCTTCAACGGCGACGGAGCACCCGACGCTACCCACAACACCAGCCTGCGCTCCAACATCAGCATCCTGCGCCTGATCCACTTCACCGAGATCGCCGGGATCACGGTGGACCCACAAATCCTCCTGCCTTTCGGCCACGTCTACGACGTGAAAGTGGGGGGCCAGTCGCTGGGCAGCAACAGCGGTATGGCCGACCCGATCATCGGTGCCACGTTCTGGCTGGTCAACCAGCCGGCCGTTGGCGCAAGCGGCCGCTACTTCGGCATTACCCCGCTGCTGTACCTGCCGTGGGGCCAGTATGACCGCGGCGCCGGGGTGAACCTGGGCGAAAACCGCTGGAAAGGCGACCTGCAACTGGGCTGGGTGGAACCGTTGTGGGGCCGCTGGTCGATGGAGTGGTACGCCGATGCGGTGTTCTATGGCAGCAATGACAAGGCCGGCAGCGGCAGCCAGACCTTGCGCCAGGACCCGACCTACCAATTGCAGGCCAACCTGCGCTACGACTTCAACCCGGCACAGCGCCTGGCGTTGGGCTTCTCGGCCAGTGAGGGCGGCAAGCAACAATTGTCGGGGGATTACACCGGGCAGAAGACCGAGGTGCAGCAAGTGCGCCTGGAGTTCCAGCAGATGGTCGGCAAGACCGTGCAACTGAGCGGCCAGCTGACCCACGACACCCGCGTGGTCGGCGGCTTCCAGGAAGACACCGGGGTCAACCTGCGGGCGCTGCTGCTGTTCTGATTTGCCCGGCCGCCTTGACGCGCTGCTGGCAGCGGCGCAACGTGCGCAGTCAGTAGCGTGCCGCCAACCCTCACAAGGTATACCCATGGATCGCCTACAGCTGCAGTTGCACAGCGCCCGCCAGCAGTTTGCCGAAGGCCAGCCGTTGCCCGCCGGGCTACTGCCCGCGCCGATCGAGCGCTCGTGGGAACGCTCGCGGGCCGCCGGGCTCAGCCCGTGGCAGCCGCGCCTGGCCCACGGGCAACTGGATGTGATGCCCCTGACCGAGGCCGACAACCAGTTGGCCGCCTGCGTGCAGCCGGAGCTGGAGCGGCTGTGGGAGCTGATTGGCGATTCGCACTGGATGCTATTCTGCGTCAACCCCGAAAACCGCATTGTCCAGACCCGCAAGCCGGCGGGCATCGACAGCCCGCTGTCGGCGCTGCACGCCGGGCGCCGGGTCAGCGAGGTCGATGTCGGCACCACAGCCCCGGCCTGCACGTTGATGGACGGGCTGCCGGCCATCGTTGCCGGCAACCAGCACTATCTGCAGGAGTTTGCCCGGTTTTTCTGCGTCAGCGTGCCGTTGCGCGGGGTCAACGGCGAGCTGCTAGGGGCGCTGGACCTGACCGGCATCGGCACCCGCAACGCCGGGACCATGCTCGAACGCCTGAAGCACGCTGCGCTGGCCACAGAAAACAACTTCTTCCTCAACCTGCCGGGTTGCCGCATCCTCGAATTGCAACACGACCCCAGGCTGCTCGGCTCGCCGCTGCAGGCGCTGCTGGCGGTGCACGACGATGGCACCGTGCATGCGGCCAACCGCGCCGCACAACAGCTGCTGGGTGTCCCGAGTTATCGCCCTGAAGGCCTGACCCTGGAGCAACTGTTCGACCGCCCCGGCCACAACGGCCTCGATGGTTCCCCTCAACTGCTGGCCCTGGCCGATGGCTCACGCCTGTATGGCCGGCTGCTGGTGCAGCCCAGCGCCAAGCCACGACCGTTGCGGCCCAGCAGCACGACGCTGGGCAGTGACCGACGGGTCAACGCGCGCTTCGACGATGCCTGCAAGGCAGTGGCAGGCAACCTGCCGGTGCTGATCACCGGGCCGACCGGCTCCGGCAAGGAAGTGTTCGCCAAGGCCTTGCATGCGCACTGCTGCGCGCAGGCCCCGTTCGTGGCAATCAACTGCGCCGCCCTGCCCGAAAGCTTGATCGAAGCCGAGCTGTTCGGCTACGCCGAGGGCAGCTTCACCGGTGCTCGCAAGGGTGGCGCCATGGGCCTGCTGGAGTCCGCTGGCGACGGCATTCTGCTGCTGGACGAGATCGGCGACATGCCGTTGGCCCTGCAAAGCCGCCTGCTGCGAGCCTTGCAGGAGCGGCAGATCACCCGCGTGGGCAGCACCAGCACGGTAGCGCTAAAGGCCCACGTCATCGCCGCCACCCACAAAGACCTGGCCAGCCTGGTCAGCAGCGGCGGCTTCCGCGAAGACCTGTTCTACCGCCTGGACGGCCTGCGCGTGGCCCTGCCCGCCCTGGAGCAGCGGCTGGACAAGGCACAACTGATCGACGGCTTTTTCCAGCGCCCGGGCTTCCCGCCACTGGCACCCGAGGCCAGGCGCCAGCTGCAGGCCTACCACTGGCCGGGCAACCTGCGGCAACTGGAAAACGTGGCCCGCCTGGTCGGGGTGCTGGCCGCCGGTGAACCGTGCATCGGCGTACAACACCTGCCTGACGAGCTTCAGGGCCAGGCCGTCGTGGCCTCGCGCAACCTGGCCGACGCCACCCAGCAAGTGATCGAGCGCGTGTTACTGGCACATGCCGGCAATGTCAGCGCCGCCGCCAAGGAACTGGGCATTTCGCGTACCACCTTGTACAAGCGTCTGGGCGTTGCTCATCAAGGTGCCCACCGCAAGCAGTGAACACCAGGGACGTCACTAACCGCCGAAATTGGTCTGACCGCATAACATGAACGAACACATGATAAGCGGTCTACGAGAACTCATACCAATCGGTAGGGGGGGTTGAATATTCTCCTCGCCTCAACTGACGAATGATCCCCGGAATACTTGCAAGTAGTCTGCGGTCTAAATAGGCATCTACTGCTAATCCAACGGCGATTTCCGTGCCAATAACAACTGCGCCTGGGACACCCGGAATACTTGAAACTGCCCGATCTACTACATACCCTGCCGCGAACGCGGCAGTACCACTATCAAGTCTACCGAATAAATAGTCAGAAGAATCCTCTACATCCCAAGAAAAGCGATTTGCAACCCCGGCATAATGCTCAACGTCATCAAGGCTCATGGTTAAAAACGCTGTTTGCGCAGAAGGTGTTTGCCCAGCACGATGCACATGCAAATCTATTACAGTAGACTCTTGATTTTGAACGCCATTTTGGCGTTGAGATCGAGCGTCAAAAGAATACGTTGGAAGTTGGCTAGCCACCCAGTTTTTTGCCCGCGTCAACCATGCCCACCATTTTCCATTGAGATCACGCCTATTGACTGGGTCATTCTGACAGTAACTGTACGCATTGTACCCGCCCTCATGAAAGGGAGACCGCGTATCAGGCTGTATAAACCGCATCAATATCGGGTTATAGAATCGGTGTCCATTACCGAGAGGGTAACATTTTGAAATTAAGTCTCGTAATAGCCCATTGAATGCCAATCTGGTTACCCATGAGTATTCACCGCAAAAACCATAAGGTGAATATTTATGTGAAAAACCTTTGTAATCAAAGCCAAGCACTGAATTTGCCTGGTCATATCGAAAAAGCGAGACAGCATTGGGATTTATCTGCGCCAGCGCCATGTCCCCGGCCCGGAAAAATCGAAAATTGCGCTGTCCCACCTGATGCACAATACGATCACCTTTATAAAAAAATACGCTTCTTGAGCACGAACAATCTGATAGTGGCATCTGTTTATCTCCCAAAGCTTCATGTATTTCCTATTGTTCTAGCTTTGAGAGGTTATACAACTGGCAAATATGGCAGTTGACGCGAGTCGGCCTTTGGAGATAGCGACAACCAACGCTATGTAGTCTGGTTTCCCGGCTCATAGGATGCACGCCTGAGGTCGGGCCTGTGGCCAACGTCAGGCGTGCGGTTCTGGTGTATGGAATCGGTTTTAACGCAGCGCGGTACATGGCCAGGCATCAGCCGCGCAACTGGTACCAAGTGGTCTTGAGCTGCGAATACTTGTCGAAAGAATGCAGCGACAGGTCACGACCAAAGCCGGACTGCTTGCCACCACCGAACGGCACCGTCACATCCAGCGCATCGACCGTGTTCACCGACACGGTACCGGCCTTCAATGCCCGTGCCACCCGGTGCACCTGGTTGAAATCGTCGCTCCACACCGACGCTGCCAGGCCATAGATGCTGTCATTGGCCATGCGCACCGCCTGCTCTTCCGTATCAAAAGTGCTGACCGCCAGCACCGGCCCGAACACTTCCTCCTGTGCCAGGCTCATGCGGCCGTCCACACCGGCAAAAATGGTCGGCTCGATGTAGTTGTCCGAACCGTCGATGGTCAGGCGCCGGCCGCCACACACCAACTGCGCACCCTGTTGCCCGGCACGGGCAATGGCGGCCTTGATGCGGCCGGCCTGCTCGGCATCGACAATTGCCCCGGCACGGCTCGCCGGGTCCAGCGGGTTGCCGGGCAGCCACTGGCGGGCTTTGGCCTGCAGGCGCTCGATGAACTCATCATGGATGGCGCGTTGCACATAAAGCCGCGAATTGGCCGAGCACACCTCCCCCTGGTTGAAGAAGATACCGAATGCGGCCTTTTCTGCCGCCAGGTCCAGGTCCTGACAGTTTTCGAACACCAGGTTGGGGCTCTTGCCGCCGCACTCCAGCCACACCTGCTTGAGGTTGGACTGCGCCGAGTACTGCATGAAGTACTTGCCCACCTGGGTGGAGCCAGTGAACACCAGGCAATCCACATCCGGGTGCAGGCCCAGCGCCTGCCCGGCCTGCTCGCCCAGCCCGGGCACCACATTCAGCACACCTTCCGGCAAACCTGCTTCCAGTGCCAGCTGGGCCAGGCGCAAGGCCGAGAACGGTGATTGTTCGGCCGGTTTGAGCACCACACTGTTGCCGGCAGCCAGCGCCGGGGCCAGCTTCCAGGCGGCCATGTCGAGGGGGAAGTTCCACGGCACCACGGCTGCAACCACGCCGAGGGCTTCGCGTGTGATGGTGGCCAGTGCATTGGCTGCAGTGGGCGCCACTTGGTCGTAGAGCTTGTCCAGTGCCTCGCCGTACCAGGCAAACACATGTGCCGAGCCAGGCACGTCGATGTTGTAGGCGTCCATGACCGGTTTGCCCATGTTCAGCGAATCCAGCAGGGCCAGTTCTTCGCGATGGGCCATGATCAGTTCGGCCAGGCGCAGCAGCACTTTCTTGCGCTCGCCCGGGGCCATGCGCCGCCACGGACCTTGCTCGTAGGCCCGGCGGGCACTGGCGACGGCCAGGTCGACGTCGGCCTGGCCGCAGGCGGTGACCTGCGCCAGAAGGTTGTTGGTGGCAGGGTTGATGGCAGCGAACGTGGCACCGCCCTGCGCGTTGATGGGCTTGCCGTCAATCAATGCCTGGGCCGGGAGGTACAGGTCCGAGGCGCGTTGTTGCCAGAATTCGAGGGTGTACATTTGTACTCCTGATGGCTTTGAAGCAGTTTTTTTGTAGAAGGCAACACGCCCCTGTAGGAGCGGGTTTACCCGCGAACACCGGCAACGCCGGTGCCATACACCGCGTCGCATTCTTCGCGGGTGAACCCGCTCCCACAGGGGCTGCGTTGCGCCAGCAAATTTTTACAGCTTGCCGACCAAGCGCGCCGTGCGGTCTACGGCAATGCGGGTCTTCTCCACCAGCTCATCCAGCTCGCTGTGGTTGGCGATCAAGGCCGGCGCCATGATCATCCGCCCCAAGGTCGAGCGAATGATCACCCCTTCCTCGAAACCAAAGGTACGGCACTGCCAGGCCAGGTCGTTCTCGTTGGCAAACCGCTTGCGCGTCGGCTTGTGTTCGGCGAACTGCAGCGCCGCCACCAACCCGGCGCCCTGCACCTGGCCGATCAACGGGTGGTCGGCAAATACTTCGCGCAGGATGCGCTGCAGGTACGGCCCGGTGTCCTCTTTCACCTGGCGCACGATACCTTCATCGCGCAGTGCCTTCAGGTTGGCGATGGCCACCGCTGCCGCCACCGGGTGGCCGGAATAGGTCAGGCCGTGGGCGAATACCCCGCCACGCTCCACCAGTGCCTCGGCAATACGCTTGCTCAGCACCAGCCCACCCATGGGCACGTAGCCACTGGTCAGGCCCTTGGCAATCGACAGGGTGTCCGGCTCAAAACCGAAGTACTCATGGGCAAACCACTCGCCAGTGCGGCCAAAGCCACCAATCACCTCGTCAGCGCACAGCAGCACGTCGTACTGGCGGCAGATACGCTGAATTTCTGGCCAGTAGCTTTCCGGCGGGAAGATCATGCCGCCCGCGCCCTGGAACGGTTCGGCAATGAAGCCGGCAACGTTCTCGGCGCCCAGTTCGAGGATTTTTTCCTCCAGTTGCAAGGCGCAGCGGCGGCCGAACTCGGCCGGGCTCAGCTCACCGCCCTCGGCGTACCAGTAAGGCTCGTCGATGTGCGCCACATCCGGAATCAGCCCGCCCATTTCGTGCATGAACTTCATGCCGCCCAATGCAGTGGCCGCCAGGGTCGAGCCGTGGTAGCCGTTCCAGCGACCGATCATGATTTTCTTGCTCGGCTGGCCGACCACCTGCCAGTAGCGGCGCACGGTACGGATCAGCACCTCGTTGGCCTCGGAGCCGGAGTTGGTGTAGATCGCGTGGCTGTAGTGCCCCGGCAGCAGGCTGAACAGCAGCTCCGACAGTTCGATCACCGCCGGGTGGGTGGTGTGGAAGAACATGTTGTAGTAGGCCAGCTGGTCCATCTGCGTGGCGGCGGCAGCGGTCAGGTCGCGGCGGCCATAACCCAGCTGGGTGCACCACAGGCCGGACATGCCGTCCAGGTAACGCTTGCCCTCGCTGTCCCACAGGTGCAGGCGTTCGCCACCGACGATCACCCGCGGCCCTTCGGCGTTCAGCGCCTTCTGGTCAAGGAAGGCATGGATGTGGTGCGCGGCATCGGCTGCCTGGTAGTCACGGGTCTGGCGTTGCGGGGCGAAAGGCGCGTTCATTGTTGGTTTTCCTTTGCGGTGAGGCTTTGCGGTGGGGGTGCAAGGCAGCCGGCGCTCAGCGCAGCTTGCCCATGTAGCTTTCCAGCGGGTCCTGGCCCAGCACGCCCTGGGCATTGGCCAGCGCGTCGATGAACAGGGAAAACAGCTCGGACTGGGTGCCGATGTCGAGCTTGGCGTAGACGTTCTTGCGGTGCGACTTGATGGTTTCTTCCGAAACGCCCAGGCGCTCGGCCAACGATTTGGTCGAATGGCCACGCAATATCAGTTGGGCGATGCGGCACTCACGCTCGGTCAGCAGTGAACTGCCGAAATTGTTCAGCGCGGCGTGGATGCGTTGTTCGAGGATGTTCTCGAAGCGCCCGGCGCGGCTGTCCAGCCCGGCGAAGTGCTTGCCAAGTACCGCCAGCACCCAGGGCGTGATGCACCCGAACAATTCGCGGCTTGGCGGGTCGAGCTTGTCGGTGAAGGCCAGCGACACCGCCAGGCTCTGCCCGGGCGCCAGCTGCAGGATGTAATTGAGTTCGTCCTCCAGATGCGAGTGGCGGTAGAACGACTGGTAGTACTCGCTGACCTCGAAATGGTCAGGCGCGACTTCGAACAGGCCATAGCAACCGGACGCGACCTGCTCCACACAGGCACCGTAGAACGGGTCGAGCAGGTAAAAGCCCGACAGGTAACGGCTGACATTGCCCTCTGGCTGCCAGGGCGCCTTGTCGTCCTGCTGGAACAGTGCGCTAGGCATACCGTCGTGCGGGTACAAGTACACCGTGGTGGCCTGGATCGGCCTGATCACACCCAGTGCCGCAAACAGGTTGGCGGCAAAGCCTGGCCGGCCGATCGCATCGGTGACCTTGGCCAGGTGCTCGAACCATTGTTCTGAAAGCAATTGATTAATCACTGTGGGCCTGCCGTATGGAGTCAGGCACCGCCGCCAGTGCGGTGCGTTGTTGGCCAGATACTCCCATGGCATTGCAAACACCGGAATCACCCTTTGGGGTGAGCCGATTCGCAGCTGCCTGGGCTCACCCCAAAGGGTGATTCCGGGTGCCGCCGGGCTGTGGGAGCATCAACCCGCCCCAGCGCTGCGAGCCTTCCGCTCGACCTCCTTGCACAACGCCCACCGGTAGCGAGCCTGCTCGCCTGCCGCGGTGTCCTGCATCCCTTTCCAGGAGTTAGCAATGCATACAACAACAAGTACAGCCCATCGCCCTGCACATGGCACCGCCTCGCCCGCCAACTCGCAACCCGGCGCCACCAACGGCCGCTTCCGCAAGTCCATGGGCATGACCGCCCTGGTGCTGTTCGGCCTGGCCTACATGGTGCCCCTGGCCGTGTTCACCACCTACGGGCTGGTCACCCAGATGACCAAAGGGCACCTGCCCACCGCCTACCTGCTGACCCTCGCCGCCATGCTGCTGACCGCCTACAGCTACGGCCGCATGGTCCAGGCCCACCCCTACTCCGGCTCGGTCTACACCTACACGCGCAAGGCCTTTGGCAGCCACATCGGTTTCATTACCGGCTGGACACTGCTGCTCGACTACATCTTCCTGCCACTGCTCAGCTACCTGCTGATCGGTATCTACATGTCGGAATACTTCCCGGCCATTCATGCCTGGGTATGGGTGGCAGGCTCCATAGCCCTGGTCACCTTCCTCAACCTGATCGGCATCGAGTCGATCACCCGGGTGAACTGGATCCTGGTGGTAGCGCAGCTGGTGTTCATCATCGTCTTCGTCAGCTTGTCCGTGCTCAAGCTCAGCGGCCAGGCGGAGCCCGTGTCACTGCTTGCACCCTTCCACCATGACGGTTTCAGCGTACCGTTGATCATGACTGGCGCCGCCGTGCTATGCCTGTCGTTCCTGGGCTTTGATGCGGTATCGACCATGGCCGAGGAGACCAGCAACCCGACCTACCGTATTCCGGTGGCGATCCTTGCCGTGTCACTGATCGGTGGCTTGCTGTTCCTGGTGGTGTCGTATTGCGCACAGATGGTGTTCCCCGACTGGGGCAGCTTCGCCGACCCGGATTCGGCCTCGGTCGATGTCATGCGCCGGGTCGGTGGCGAGCTGCTGGTCACCGCCTTCACCGCCACTTACGTGGCCGGCTGCTTCGCCTCGGCCATGGTGTCGCAGGCCAGCGTGTCGCGGGTGCTGTTCGCCATGGGCCGTGACGGTGCATTGCCGCGTGCGTTCGGCCAGTTGGTGACCAGCAAGCGCGTGCCGGCCACGGCCATTCTGGTGGTCAGCCTGCTGTCGCTGATCGCCCTGGTGATCACCCTCGACACCGTGGCCAACATGATCAGCTTTGGTGCCCTGTTCGCCTTCTCGGCGGTGAACCTGGCGGTGGTCAAGCACTATCTGGTCGACCAGAAACTGCGCGGTGGCCGCAACGTCCTGCTATACGGCGCCATCCCCGGCCTGGGCTTTCTCAGCACGCTGTGGCTGTGGAGCAGCCTGACCAGCCTGTCGTTCACCATCGGCCTGTGCTGGATGGGTATGGGCCTGCTTGTGCTGCTGGGGCTGACCCGGGCGTTCCGGGTGAAGCTACCTGAGTTGCAGATGGCTGATTGAGAAAGCCTGTGCGGTCCCTGTAGGAGCGGCCCTTTCGCGACACAAGGCCGCTCCTACAAAAGCGCGGCGACGCTTCGGTGATAACAATCCGTTATCACCCGATCCGCATTAATCATTATTCAGGCCCCCGTTAGCCGCCTACAGTCCCAGCCCAACGACTGTCATTGCCAACGGGAAACGAAATGTCCATCGAACATCGCCTGAACCACATCGCCGGCCAGCTCAGCGGCAACGGGGACGTGCTTTTGAACAGCGTCGACGCCCACAGCGGCGAACCACTGCCCTACGCCTTCCACCAGGCGACCGGCGACGAAGTCGAGGCCGCGGTGCAGGCCGCCGAGGCGGCCTACCCGGCCTACCGCAGCACCAGCCCGGCCCAGCGCGCCGGCTTCCTCGATACCATCGCCAACGAACTGGATGCCCTCGGTGATGACTTCATCCAGCATGTGATGCGTGAAACCGCACTGCCCGAAGCACGCATCCGTGGCGAACGCACGCGCACCAGCAACCAGCTGCGCCTGTTTGCCGAGGTGGTGCGCCGTGGCGACTTCTACGCCGCCCGCATCGACCGCGCCCAGCCCCAGCGCGCCCCGCTGCCCCGCCCGGACTTGCGTCAGTACCGCATCGGCGTTGGCCCGGTAGCCGTGTTTGGCGCCAGCAACTTCCCGCTGGCGTTCTCCACCGCTGGCGGTGACACCGCATCGGCCCTGGCCGCCGGCTGCCCGGTGGTGTTCAAGGCGCACAGCGGGCACATGCTCACTGCCGCCCACGTGGCAGCGGCCATCGACCGCGCAGTCGCCAGCAGCGGCATGCCGGCCGGGGTATTCAACATGATCTACGGCGCCGGCGTGGGTGAAGCGCTGGTCAAGCACCCGGCCATCCAGGCGGTTGGCTTTACCGGCTCACTGCGCGGTGGCCGCGCCCTGTGCGACATGGCTGCAGCACGCCCGCAGCCAATCCCGGTGTTTGCCGAAATGAGCAGCATCAACCCGGTGATCGTGCTGCCGCAGGCGCTACAGTCACGCGCAGAGCAAGTGGCCAGCGAACTGGCCGCCTCGGTAGTGATGGGCTGCGGGCAGTTCTGCACCAACCCGGGCCTGGTGGTGGGCATCAAGTCGCCACAGTTCGAGCGTTTCGTGCACGCACTGGTGGCACGCATGGCCGACCAGGGGCCACAGACCATGCTCAACGCCGGTACCCTGCGCAGCTACCAGCAAGGCGTGCAGCAGCTGTTGTCACACCCCGGGGTGCAGCACCTGGCCGGCCAGCCGCAACACGGCAGCCAGGCCCAGCCACAGCTGTTCAAGGCCGACGTGAGCTTGCTGCTGAATGACGACCCGTTGCTGCAGGAAGAAGTGTTCGGCCCAACCACCGTGGTGGTGGAAGTGGCCGACGCACAGCAGTTGGCCGACGCCCTGGGCCACCTGCAAGGCCAGTTGACGGCCACGCTGATTGCCGAACCGGACGACCTGAGTGCCTTTGCCACCCTGGTGCCGCTGCTGGAGCGCAAGGCCGGTCGCCTGCTGTTGAATGGCTACCCGACGGGTGTTGAAGTGAGCGATGCGATGGTGCACGGCGGGCCTTACCCGGCCACCTCCGACGCGCGCGGCACGTCGGTCGGCACCCTGGCCATCGACCGTTTCCTGCGCCCGGTGTGCTTCCAGAACTACCCGGATGCCCTGCTGCCGGATGCGCTGAAAAGTGCCAACCCGCTGGGGATCGCGCGGTTGGTGGAGGGTGTGGCCAGCCGCGAGGCGGTTTGACCTGACTTTGTAGCCGCGGGCTTACCCGCGAAGAGGCTGGGACAGGCTCACACTATTGATGAAATTCTCTGGTCAGCATTCAATAGACACCACTGACACTGGAAAAAAATTCATCAAAAGGCAGCCCATGTACTCCTCCGAACGCCTCAAAGGCATCGATGTCTTCGTCGCCGTCGCTGACCTGGGCAGCTTCACGGCAGCCGCCGAGCGGCTCAACCTCACCAGTTCGGCCATCAGCAAGAGCGTGGCCCGCCTGGAGGCGCGCCTGGGCACACGCCTGTTCAACCGCACCACCCGCAGCCTGTCGCTCAACGAGGCAGGTGTGGTGTTCTACCGCACCTGCACCTCGGTGCTGGCCGACCTGGAAGAGGTCGAGCATGCGCTGGCCGCCAGCGACAACCAACCCCACGGCAAGGTGCGGATAGAACTGCCCGCATCCTATGGCCGCTTGCATGTGCTGCCACTGATACTCGACTTCATCCGCCTGCACCCTTTGCTGCAACCGCATGTGTCGTTTTCCGACCGGTTCGTCGACCCGGTGCACGAGGGCATCGATATCGTCGTGCGCATCGGTGGCCCGGATACCTGGCCAGCCACGCTCGGCCACCAGTACTTCGGTGCCCAGCGCCTGATGTTCTGCGCCGCCCCCACCTACCTGGAAAAGCACGGCGTACCGCAAGACGAACGCGACCTGGAACACCACCACTGCGTCGGCTATGGCCATACCGACGGCATGGTCAGCCCCTGGTTTTTCAAAGGCCGCCAACCTGGCGAAATGGAACGGCGCACCGTGCAGCCACGCATCGCGGTCGGCGATGGCGAGGGGGAAGTTGCCGCCGTGCTGGCCGGCCATGGCATCGGCCAGTTGCCCACCTGGCTGACCCAGCAACACCTCGATCAAGGGCACCTGGTCGAAGTGCTGCCGGCGCTGGCCACCGACGGCCTGCCGATGAACCTGGTGTGGCTGAAAAGCCGCGAAGGGTTACCCAAGGTACGTGCCTTGCTCGACTATCTGCTGCCGCGATTGGCGCCTCACGGCACCCGCAACAGCACAGCGGGCTGACGCGCAAGGCTGCCGACCAGCGGCACCAGGCCCAGCGCCAGCAACGCGACACCTGCGGCCACGTAGCCCAGGTACTCGATCCCCAGGCCTGGAATGGTCATGCCACCGAGCACGGCGCCCAGGCCGATCCCGGCGTTGGCAGCCGACACATTGGTGGTACCGGCCAAGGCGTGGGCGTGTGTCACCGAACTCATGACCCGCACCTGGCTGATGGGGTACAGCGCGGTATTGGCAACGCCCCACACGGCCAACGCCAGGCAGAATGCCAGGCCGGCACCTGCCAGCGGCACCAGCGCCGCCATGCCGATGGCCAGCAGCAGCAGGAACAGCGCCGTCGCCCTGAGCGGTGAACGGTCCACTGCGCGCCCGCCGATCCAGTTGCCGAGAAGGCCGACTGCGCCAAAGCCCATCAACCACCAACCAGTATGCGCCGGTGCTACGCCAGCAACCCGCTGCAGCAGATCGGCCAGGTAGGTGTAGCCGGTGAACATCGCGGTGAACACCACCACCGACAGCAACACATTGGCGAGGAAATAGCGCTCTTTGAAAATGCGGGCCTGCTGCATGAAATCGATTTTTGCCGTGCGGGCAACCCGCGGCATCCACACCAACATGGCCAGCGCCATGAGCAACGACAGCGCGGCCAGTATCCAGAACGCGCCACGCCAGCCCACGGCATTGGCTGCAACAGTGCCTAACGGAATACCCAGCAACATGGCCGCCGAAATGCCGAGGTACACCTTCGAGATGGCCTGCCCGGCTTTGTCGCGCCCGGCCAGGTGGCCCGCAGTTTCGCTGGCCGTGCCCCAAAACACCGGCAACGCCAGTGCCGGAATCACCCGAGCGATGGCCAGTACCCAGAAACTGCTCGATGCCGCGGCCAGCGCATTGGCCGCGGCAAACACCAGCAGGATGGTGATGAACAAGCGCTTGCGGTCCAGATGCGCCAATGCGGCTGTCAACGCAGGGCCGGCAAGCATGACGGTAAAGGCAAACAGCGTGACCAACTGGCCCGCCAGCGAAATCGAAATTCCCAGGCCCTGGCTGAGTGCGGGCAGCAGCCCGACGATCAGAAACTCGGTGGTCACGATCAGAAAGGCCGAGAAGGCCAGAATGGCGATGCTGATTGCAACGTTTCGGCCAGCAGTGGCAGCCCCAGGGCTGGGTTCATAGACAGACATCAAGGCAGGCTCCAGAAAAGATGCTGCCAGTTTATTGCCAAAAATTATTCCCATTTCTGGTGATATTTCATCAATTACATGACCTTGATTCATTAATGACAAGGCAATGTATACAACTTTCAAGAATCCTGATTACATAAGCGCGCGCCTATGACATCGGTAATCGCCGGTGCGTATTGCGACAGGCTTGCGCCATGTTATCTACAACCTCTGCAAAAACCCTCCTCGTCAAAAACGCCGAACTTCTAGTCACCATGGACGGCGAACGCCGTGAGATCAAGAACGGCGGCCTGTACATCGAAGACAACCTGATCAAGCAGGTCGGCCCCAGCGATACCCTGCCGCAGCACGCCGACGTGGTGCTGGACATGGCCGGCAAAGTGGTTATCCCTGGCCTGGTCAACACCCATCACCATATGTACCAGAGCCTCACCCGCGTGGTGCCGGCGGCCCAGGACGGTGAGCTGTTCAACTGGCTGACCAACCTGTACCCGATCTGGGCACGCCTCACCCCCGAAATGATCGCGGTGTCGACCCAGACCGCCATGGCCGAGCTGATCCTGTCCGGCTGCACCACTTCAAGCGACCACCTGTACATCTACCCCAACGGCTGCAAGCTCGACGACAGCATCCATGCCGCCGCCGAAATCGGCATGCGCTTCCACGCCGCACGCGGCAGCATGAGTGTGGGCCAGAGCCAGGGCGGCCTGCCGCCTGATTCGGTGGTGGAAAAGGAAGCCGACATTCTCAAGGAGTCCCAACGCCTGATCGAGGACTACCACGATGCCAGCCAGGGTTCGATGCGCCGCATCGTGGTGGCACCTTGCTCGCCCTTCTCGGTCAGCCGTGACCTGATGCGCGAAGCTGCCGTGCTGGCCCGCCATTACGGGGTATCGCTGCATACCCACCTGGCCGAAAACGTCAACGACATCGCCTACAGCCGCGAAAAGTTCGGCATGACCCCGGCCGAATACGCCGAAGACCTCGGCTGGGTCGGCCATGATGTCTGGCATGCCCACTGTGTGCAGCTGGACCAGCATGGCATCGAGCTGTTCGCCCGCACCGGTACCGGCGTGGCCCACTGCCCTTGCTCGAACATGCGCCTGGCTTCCGGCATCGCCCCGGTGCGCAAGATGCGCGACCACGGCGTACCGGTTGGCCTGGGGGTCGACGGGTCGGCCTCCAACGATGGCGCCAGCATGATCGGCGAAGTGCGCCAGGCCCTGCTGCTGCAGCGGGTCGGCTTCGGCCCCGACGCCATGACCGCCCGCGAAGCGCTGGAAATCGCCACCCTGGGCGGTGCCAAGGTGCTCAACCGCAATGACATCGGCGCCCTGGCCCCGGGCATGGTCGCCGACTTCGTCGCCTTCGACCTGGGCCACGTGGCCTATGCCGGCGGCCTGCACGACCCGTTGGCGGCGCTGGTGTTCTGCACCCCGACCCAAGTGCACACCAGCGTTATCAATGGCCGCGTGGTGGTCAAGGACGGCCAGCTGGCCACCGTCGACCTGCCACGCGTGCTGGAGCGCCACAACCAACTGGCGCACCAGTTGGTCAGCGGCGCCTGATGCGCCCGGGCTGCTGCGCCCCAGGCCGGGCGCAGCAGCCGCTTCCTGCCTGTTCAAGACTCAACGAATGCGACTGAGACCGTGCTGTTAGACGCATAAAATAACAAAGCGAGCTACTCACCATGACTTCTCCCGCTACATCTCGTCCGGAAGACGAGAACCTCGGCGTTGGCGCTAACCTGGCCTATGGCCTGCAACATGTGCTGACCATGTATGGCGGCATGATTGCCGTACCCCTGATCATCGGCCAGGCCGCAGGCCTCAGCGCTGGCGATGTCGGGCTGCTGATTGCAGCTTCGCTGTTTGCAGGTGGCCTTGCGACACTGCTGCAGACCCTGGGCTTGCCCTTTTTCGGCTGTCGCCTGCCGTTGGTGCAGGGCGTGTCGTTTGCCAGTGTCGCCACCATGGTCGCGATTATTGGCAATGATGGCGTCGGCGGCATGCAGGTGGTGTTTGGCGCGGTGATCGTGTCGTCACTGGTCGGCCTGCTGATCACCCCGCTGTTCTCCCGCATCATCAAGTACTTCCCGCCACTGGTGACGGGTATCGTCATCACCACCATCGGCCTTACCCTCATGCCGGTGACTGCACGCTGGGCCATGGGCGGCAACAGCAACGCCGCCGATTTCGGCAGCCCGGCCAACATTGGCCTGGCGGCATTCACCCTGGCTGCGGTGCTGCTGCTGAGCAAGCTGGGCAGCGCCAGCCTGTCACGCCTGTCGATCCTGCTGGCGATCGTGATCGGCACGTTGGCGGCGATGGCCACCGGCATGGCCGACTTCTCACAGGCGCTGCAAGGGCCGTGGGTAGCCATGCCGCAAGTGCTGCACTTTGGCGCGCCACAGTTCCAGGTGGCGGCGATCCTGTCGATGCTCATCGTCATCGTGGTGACCATGGTCGAAACCTCGGCCGATATCCTGGCCGTCGGTGAAATCATCGGCACGCCCGTTGACTCCAGGCGCCTGGGCAACGGCTTGCGCGCCGACATGATTTCCAGCGCCTTGGCACCGTTGTTCGGCTCGTTCACGCAAAGTGCCTTTGCGCAAAACGTCGGCCTGGTTGCCGTGACCGGGGTGAAGAGCCGCTACGTGGTGGCCAGCGCAGGCTTGATCCTGGTCACGCTGGGGCTGCTGCCAGTGATGGGCCGGCTGGTCGCCGCGGTGCCTACCGCTGTGCTCGGCGGCGCCGGGCTGGTGCTGTTCGGCACGGTCGCTGCCAGCGGTATCCGTACCCTGGCCCAGGTGGACTACCGCAACAACATGAACCTGATCATTGTCGCCACCTCGATCGGCTTCGGCATGATCCCGATTGCCGCGCCGGGCTTCTACCACCACTTTCCGGGCTGGTTCGAGACCGTCTTCCACTCCGGCATCAGCTCGGCGGCGATCATGGCGATTCTGCTCAACCTGCTGTTCAATCACCTGCGTGCAGGCAACTCTGACCAGCAGTCGGTGTTCGTGGCCGCCAGCGAACGCACGTTGCGCTACCGGGACATTTCCGGGCTGCATGAAGGCGATGTGTTCCGCGATGGCAAACTGTATGACAGGGAGGGCAACGAGGTGCCGATCATGGAAGCGGATGAGGGGCATGTAAAAGCGGGCAAGCCGGCAGTGGTGCACATGCACTGACAGCGCCTTCTCAGGCTAGCGTGCCCCTCGCATCAAACAAGGTGCAGGGGGCCGGTGATTGCCATTCATGGGTTGGTCAATGGGGGATAGCGATTTGAGGTTAAAGCGGCAGGCTTCTTCGCGGGTTTACCGGTGAAGAAGCCTGCGCTTTCAATCTTGTTTGAGGTAATCCACCAGCCTGAGCAACATGGCATCACAGCCCTGCAACTGCTCGACACTGACAAACTCATCCGGCTTGTGCCCTTGGTCCATGCTGCCAGGCCCGCACACCACGGTCGGGATCCCCGCCTGGTCGAACAACCCGCCTTCGGTGCCAAACGCCACGGTACCGAATTCATCCGAACCACTGAGCAACGCCACCAACTGTGCAGCTTCGCTGTCCTCCGGTGTAGCCAACCCGGGGTAGGCACTCAACGGTTCCAGGTGAATGGCGCTGGCGGCATTGACCTTGCGCATGCGCGGCAACAGCTCGGCCTCGGCATAGGTCTGCAGCTGGTCGGCCACCGCCTGTGCCTCGAGCCCCGGCAAGGCGCGCACTTCGAAATCGAACTCGCACTCGGCCGGCACGATGTTCAGTGCCGTGCCCCCTTTGATCACACCGGTCTGCACCGTAGAGAACGGTGGGTCGAAACGATGGTCGTGATGCTCTGGCTTGGCCAGGTCACCGCCGATTTCGCCCAGTTTGCCGATCAGCCTGGCCGCATACTCGATGGCATTCACCCCATAGGGTGCATACGCCGAATGGCAAGCAGCGCCATGCACCTGGCAGCGCATCGCCAGCTTGCCCTTGTGCCCGAGCACCGGTTTGAGTTCGGTAGGCTCACCGATCAGGCACAGCCGCGGCTTGTGCGGGCGCTGTTCGAGCGCTGCAAGCATCGAACGAACGCCCAGGCAGCCGACTTCTTCGTCATAGGAAAATGCCAGGTGCACCGGCATGCGCAGCGGTTGGGCGAGAAACGCCGGTACGGCTGCCAGCACCGAGGCGATAAAGCCTTTCATATCCGCCGTGCCACGGCCATAAAGGCGGCCATCGTGCTCGCTAAGCACAAACGGTTCGACCGTCCAGGCCTGGCCGTCCACCGGCACTACATCGGTATGCCCGGACAACACCACGCCGCCAACGTTATCTGGACCGATGGTGGCGAACAGGTTGGCCTTGGTGCCCTCCGGGTTGTGAAACAGCTCGCACGCCACCCCCAGCCCGGCCAGGTAATCACGGATAAAGCCGATCAGCGCCAGGTTGGAGTCGCGGCTGACCGTGGCAAAGCCGACCAGCCGGGCCAGCAGCGTGCGGCTGGCAAACTCACTCATCCCCGGGTACCCCATAGCTCGGCGCCGCGGTCGGGTTGAGGGCGCGGGTGACGTAGTCCTGCATTTGTGGGCGGTAGGCCTGCCACAGGCCATCGAGCACACCGATCGGGTCACTGTCGGCCCAGTCGACGCGCAGGTCCACCAGTGGCCAGGTCAGCTCGCCGGCAATCTTCAAGGCTGCCGAGTGTACCGGCCCGGCTTCGCCACCTGCGGCCATCGCCGCGTGCATGGCCGCCAGCAGCCGGTCTGCCAGGTGGCCACCCGCCTGTTCGAAAGCCTGCACCATTGCTTCGATCACCTGGGTCGAGGACAGCAGGTTACCTGCCGCTGCGCACTGTTCACCGGCCACGGCATTGTGCGTGCCGAGCGCTTCGCGCCCAGTGAACAACGCCACCTGGCCATTGCTGTCGATGACCGTCACCTGGCGGTACTCGCTCCAGCCATTGGCGCTCAGCACCCGGTCCAGCGCGCCAGCGGGCGACAACTGGCCCTGCTCCAAGGCATCGAGAATTTGTGGGCCCAGCGCCGGCAAGGTGATGTTCTGGGTGGAAACCGCGCCGACACCGGCACGTACCCAGGGGCAGCGGGCCCCTACGGCGATGCTCGACGAACTGATGGCGATGCCGACCTGGCCGGTTTCCTGGCAGCGGCCGATGATGGAGAAGGTCATGTCTAGGCTCCTGATGTGCTGTGCGATACACGGCATTCTGGGTGGAGCTTCCGGTAGGCGAAACGACCTTTTTCCGAGGGGTTGGGCAGGAAAAAACTAGGGTCTGGAAGAACATCCCGATTGCAGGGTGCTCGCCTTGGTATCTGTGCTGCCTGTTAGACCGCGCGGTACTTCGCGGCACAAGGCCCTACATTGATCGTAGGCCGGGCCTGGTTGCCAATATCCCCGGCCTTTCACAGTCGCAGCCATCACCGCCCCCATGACATACACACATCAAAGGTTCGACACCGCCCATCGTAGGCCGGGCCTGCCGGCCAATATCTCCTGGTCATTCGCCGCCGCGGCCACCACCGCATTCGCGGGCAAGCCCGCTCCTACATTCATCGTAGGCCGGGCTTGGTGGCCAATATCTTCTGGCCATTCATCGTCGCAGCCGCTACCGTTCCCATGGCGTACACACATCGGTGGCT
>JAAIGF010194993.1_pt1 | contig 30262 bp, 22 predicted proteins | sample 6487441 | NCBI WGS metagenome assembly JAAIGF01 (sample SAMN13974129, study PRJNA590717) | phyllosphere metagenome | biome: pepper field; feature: multiple bacterial spot infested pepper fields; material: pepper leaves; isolation source: leaves from pepper fields | host: Capsicum annuum ... | reverse complement strand
GCGGCCCAGCGCGTCGTAGCCCAGGCCGATCTCCGGCGCGGGATTGCCTGCGGGCGTCAGCGCGGTGAGGTTGCCGGCCGGGTCGAAGCCAAACCCGACGTCCAGCCCACCCGGGCGGGTGTCCTGGATGGCCTGCGGGCGATAGTCCAGATCGTACTGGCGGGCGAGGGTGCGGCCATTGCCGTAGGTCCAGCCGGCGGCCGGGCCGAACGGGTAGTAGCTGGCATTGCCCAGCAGCACCTGCCGGCTGCCGCCGGCGGGCGTGACGCCAATTTGCGTGGTCTGGCCTTGTGCATTGCGCACGTAATCGACCACAGCCCCGTTGGGATACGTCATCCGCCGCAACTGGCCGCCGACGGTGTAGTCATAACGCAGCACCAGCGCGGTGCCGTTGCTGGTCTGTACCTTGCGCACCAGATCGCCGAAGCGGTTGTAGCAGTACTGGGTGATGGCGCCGCCGTCCTGCATCTTGGTCAGGCGCCCGATGGAAAACGTCTCGCCGCTGGCGCACGCGGTCTGCGTCACGTCATAGGTGTAGGTGACGTTGAGGCTGGTGGTGGGGTGGGTGACCTTGGTCAGGCGATTGAGCGCGTCGTAGCTGTAGGCGGTGGTGTTGCCGCGCGCATCGGTCTGGGTGGCGCGGTTGCCGGCGCTGTCGTAGGTGTAGCTGGTGACGCCGGTGTCCGGGCTGGTGAGCTTCACCAACTCGCCGAAGCCGTTGTAGTCGTAGGTAGTGTCCAGGCCCTTGGGGTCGGTGACCTTGGTCAGGTTATCGAGCGCGTCGTATTCGAACTTGGTGTCGGCCTTGATGCCGGCGACATCCTGCAACGTGCGCGAGAGCCGGTTGAGCGGGTCGTACTCGCTCTGCGTCGCGGTTGCCAGCGCATCGGTCACGGTGGTGGCGTTGCCGTTGGCGTCGTACGCGAAGTCGGTGGGGTCGCTGGCGGCGGTGGCCTGGGTCTTGAGCTGGCCGAGCTGGTTGTACACGCGCGAGAGCGTGCGCTTCAACGTGCCGGCCGCGTCCTTGGTGTCTTCCTTGACGCGATTGCCGGCATTGTCCAACGTGTAGTGGACGGTGTTGCCCGCGTTGTCGGTGATATCGGTCAGCCGATGCGCCGCATCGTAGGTGAAGGCAGTGAACGCGCCATCGGGCTGGGTGACCTGCCTGACCAGGCCGGTGGGCCAGTAGTCGATGCGGGTGATGCGGTCATCGGCCTCGCTGGACGCATCGGCGCCACGCACCTTGGCGGCCGTCAGCCAACCGCGCGGGTGATAGCTGTAGTCGGTGACGATGCCATTGGCGTCCTTAATGGACAGCGGGCGGCCAGCGCCGTCGTAGGCGAGGTATTCGGTGGTTTGGCCGGCAGGATTAGTTGTTTTCAACAAATCGCCCTTGCGATAAATGCATCCACTTGCTGCTGAGGCACATCCTGCCGCATCTGCCATGTAGTACGCATAGAGCATTTGGTCGTTCACGTCTGTTCGGGGACCGTTTTTACTTCTCAAAGCCCACGCACGTGTACATGTGCCTGCGCTAACGTCACTTGGCAAGCAGTAGCTGGAAACAACTTGTCGCGTCAGATTGCCTTGCGTCGATGTTGTTGTGGCTGTTTGCACCTGCCCTAGCTCGTTGCGTGTAAACTCATTCTTTTGAAGCGTGACACCAGAAGCATTCAAGATTGAATACGAGTCTTGGACTGGAGAAAGTGCATTCCACGTGACCACCCTTCGACGATATAAAGTCCCTTTGAGCGATTCTGATAACTCCGTAATGACGCCCGACATAAAGTCGCGTTTATAATCTACTTTCCATTGCCCCTTAGAAAAAGACGAAGGGCCATTTGTTCCGTACGACCAAGCTTCCTCTGACACACCCTGAGACTGGGGTACAACACGGCCAAATGTTTGAATTGATCCGTAGTATTTGGATATTGCTCCATTTGGGTCTGTCACTGTCGAGACAGATGCGGCATCGTCATAGCTAACTTGGTAGGCACGCCCTTCAGAAACGGAGGTCACTGCACGCCCATTGTTATCATAGACATACTGAGCACTGGTTTTTCCATCCTCGCCAACGACAGTTGTCAGTAGAGTTGGGAAGCGAGGATCCTCATACTGATAACTAATGACCTCGCCAGTTGAGTATCGAATCTGGCGCAGACGTAGTCTTTCGTCGTGTACGTAGGTAATTGTGAAATCCGGAAAAACGATGGAACTTACTAATGGTGCTGCATTGGCAGAAGGGTTTGTGTAATTGAAGTTAATAACGCGGCCCGAACCAAATCGGAGTTTCTCTATCTTCTTATCAGCGCCGCGCTCGACTTCAACAACTTGACCTGATAGATACTCGACTTTTATCAGATATCCGTCCTGGTCGAACGTCTCGACAAATTTGTCAGATGTTCTAACCTGCTTTTTTCCCCCAACAGTCACAAAACGTATCGACTCGTTGTTTGCGCAAACAGCATTTCCACCTTGAAAAACGACTTGGCAGAGCTTCGCTTCAGGTGAAAGATACGCTGCCCATCCATATAGCCGCGATGAAAAATTATCCATCCAATTTTGTGTTGCAAACTTATGAGGATTCTTGGAATTGGAACTAAACGTGCGCTTGAATTCAATGCCTTCAAGGACTGCTTCTTTTTGCGCGTAAAACTTTTCGCCGCTAAAGACGTGAATAGGATTTCCTACCATCTCTCGGCAATCAGATGTATGACATGTTTCTATGTCCCCGGTAATCGTTCCCCAGCCGGGATAACCGCAGCCTTCACCCAAAAAAAACTGGACCTCTGAGGGGCAATACTTGATACGCATACCCGATATGGCAGCGTCCTGAGAAATCAGTCGCATATTGCAAACGTTATTCTGATCCCGCACAAAAAACCAGAACGTTACGACCTTTGACCATGATTCGATATCGGTTCTTCTAGAGAGCACCCAATCATCGGGTCGAATTTCCCCTCCGCTTCCGCCTCTCATTTGACTGCTGATGGCTTCGATTCCTGTGCCATTGCAGCTGTCGCGAAAACTTGGATACCAAGCATTTAGCGCGGCAATTTCCGCTGATTCGGATTTGCCAAGTCCACTAGGATAGAGGGTGCCTAGCGGAGTCGTTCGATTATTCCAGTATAGCCAATCTGTTTTCGAGGACGGGAACTCTCCACTAGAATAGGAATATTGAATCTTTCCGTTTTGCGAGGTCGCTTGGACATCTGTGTAATAGTCAAAGTATCGCGCACTCGCTCGGAGATATATTTCCGCCTCGGACTTTGTTTTAAAAGTTTTCTCCGGGATCGTCCTGCCTTCCTCGTCAATCCCTCGCACCGTCCAAGCCGCTTGTGAGACGTGACAAATCAAAAGCAAGACAATGCAGACGAAAAATTTAACCTTATTCATCAACCTTTCCTTAGGGATGGCAATGGCTGAGCAAAATTTTGGCAAACCACAAAGACGTGTGATTCGTCTTCCTACTCTGCCTTAGGTTGCCCCCAAGTTCAACAACTGTTCATCAAATGCTAGCCCTAGAGGGTGTTATGCACGTTGAGATGAGATGCGTTGGCCGTCAGCGGTGCGGAGCGGACGCTGCGTAGCGCCGGCTTGGCTGGCGCCAAGGCAAGCCGCGCGGCGCCCGCTCCGTGCCGCTGACGGCCAATCCTCGGGGAAGCGCCCTGTGGCGCGCCGAGACCGCGTTGCGCGCCTTGCCCAGGCGGCCAGCCTTGGCCGCAGCGCACGCCTTGTCTCGACGCGCCACAGGACGCCTCGTACTCACCTCAAAGTGCATAACACGCTCTAGTGAAAAGCGCGCTCGCTTTAATAACGTCAGTGGGCACGTCTGCTCAACGCAGCCAGCGTATTGAACAATCCACATCTTCTATGCTGAGGACACTCAAGGACTTTTTTTTTCTTCGTATCAGGTGTATTTCACCCGTGTTGCCTGGATGGCAGGCACGCCCTTGGCAACGGCAAGCGTTAATTCTTTTGGCTTCAATCACGGATTCGATAGTTCAAACAGCGTCAGCAGCTGTGTAATGTTCTTCGCCAGACCGCGATTGCGCACTTTGACGTGGCCAAACTGACGCTTGATCACCCGAAACGGGTGTTCCACCTTCGCATGCAGGTTGGCTTTGGTGTGCTCCCAGCGCTTGGTCACTTCAGTTTGCGCTTGTTCGTGATCTGCTTCAGCTTCGTGGGTTTCTCCGCGATCAGGTAGCGCAGCCTGCGCTTCATCTGCTCGCACGTCTAAAGCCCGTTGTAGCCGCTGTTCCCGCACAGCGTGTCCTCCCTGCCGTGCAGCAGCTTGTGCGCTGCGTGATATCGGCGACGTTGGCTGCCGTGTATCCGACGTGGTGCACCATCCTCAGGGTCATCGTCCACCCCGATGTGCGCCTTCATCCTGAAGTAATAGTGGTGGCTCTTCTTGGTCTGGTACATGTCCGGATCGCCTTGGCAATCCTTGCTCTTGTCGAGCTGGGCGCAACTATGGACGTGGCGTCCACGATCGCCCCGCCGCGCAAGCACTGACCCTTGCGTGCCAGATGCGCGTTGACGCGGTTGAACAGCTCACGCGCCAAATCGTGCGCTTCAGCAGGTGGCGAAAGTTGAGAATCGTCGTCTCGGCCGGCACCTCATCCAGCCCACGATCTCTACAGAACAGCGCACCGACACCGCGTCGTACAGGGCTTCTTCCGTCGATGGATCGTTCGATGCGTACCATTGCTGCAAGACAGTGAATGCGCAGCATTGTCTCCAGCTGATGTGGTTGTCGCCCGGCTGCCCCGACCTTGGATAATGCGGCTCGATTAGCGCCAACAGGTTTTTGCACGGCACTAAACGATCCATCTCGACCAAGAACACTTCGCGCCACGTCCGCTTGCGGTTGCTGTCGTACTCCGCATCGCCGAGATCAGTTGCACCGAGATCGTCCGCCCGGGTCGTTGGTCCACTGTGGCAATATCCAAGAGATAGTCAGGCCTTCTTGAAGCAAGTACCGTCAAAAAAAAGACCGGCAATTACGCCGGTCTTTGAGGTTCAAGTTTGGTGTGACTTACACCGACAACTCCAACAACAACTTATTCAACCGCCGCACATAGGCCGCAGGATCCTTCAGGCTATCACCCGCCGCCAGCGCCGCCTGATCGAACAACACACGGCTCAGGTCGCCGAAGCGATCCATATCCTGCTCCGCATCCAGCTTTTCGATCAGCGGGTGGGTTGGGTTGAATTCGAATACCGGCTTGCTTTCCGGCACCGCCTGGCCGCTGGCTTCCAGCAGCTGGCGCATCTGCAGGCCCAGGTCGCCCTGGCCGATGGCCAAGATCGCCGGGGAATCGGTCAGGCGATGCGAGACGCGTACTTCGGCCACATCGTCGCCGAGGGCGGCCTTGATGCGCGATGCCAGGCCTTCCTTGGATTTTGCGAGGTCTTCCTGCGCCTTCTTGTCTTCTTCCGAATCCAACTTGCCCAGGTCCAGGTCGCCGCGCGCCACGTCCACGAACGACTTGCCGTCGAATTCGGTGAGATAGCTCATCAGCCATTCGTCGATGCGGTCGGTGAGCAGCAGCACTTCGATGCCCTTCTTGCGGAACACCTCCAAATGCGGGCTGTCCTTGATTTGCGCGTAGCTTTCGCCGGTGAGGTAGTACAGCTTGTCCTGGCCTTCAGCCAAACGACTCACGTAATCGGCCAGGCCAACGCTTTGTGCGCCGGTGGTGTCGTGCGTGGACGAGAAGCGCAGCAGGCCGGCGATCTTTTCGCGGTTTGCATAATCCTCGGCCGGACCTTCCTTCAATGCCTGGCCGAAGTTGCGCCAGAACGTGGCGTAGTCGTCCGGCTTGTCCTTGGCCAGCTTTTCCAGCATGTCCAGCGAGCGCTTGGTCAGCGCCGACTTCATCGAATCGACCACCGGGCCGGATTGCAGGATTTCGCGCGAGACATTGAGCGAGAGGTCCGACGAATCCACCACGCCCTTGATGAAACGCAGGTACAGCGGCAGGAACTGCTCGGCCTGGTCCATGATGAAAACGCGCTGCACATACAGCTTCAGGCCCTTGGCCGAGTCGCGGTGGTAGAGGTCGAACGGGGCACGGCCGGGCACGAACAGCAGCGAGGTGTATTCCAGCTTGCCTTCGACCTTGTTATGGCTCCAGGCCAGCGGGTTGCCCGCGTCGTGGGCGATGTGCTTGTAGAACTCCTGATACTCCTCGTCCTTGATCTCGGACTTGGGGCGCGTCCACAGCGCGCTGGCGCGGTTGACCGCTTCCCATTCGGGCTCTGCCGGCTTGTCGGCGGCTTCGCCGTAATGCTCCTTGCGCATCTCGATCGGCAGGCCGATGTGGTCGGAGTATTTCTTGAGGATGCCGCGCAGCGTCCAGCCATCGGCGAACGATTCTTCGCCTTCCTTCAGGTGCAGCACGATGCGGGTGCCGCGCTCGGGCTTGTCGACGCTGGCGATCTCGAATTCGCCTTCGCCACGCGAGGACCAGTGCACGCCTTCGCTGGCCGGCAGGCCGGCGCGGCGCGAATACACGTCCACCTGGTCGGCGACGATGAAGGCGCTATAGAAGCCCACGCCGAACTGGCCGATCAGGTTGGCATCCTTCTTCTGGTCGCCACTGAGGTGCTTGAGGAAATCGGCAGTGCCGGACTTGGCGATCGTGCCCAAGTGCGAGACCGCCTCCTCGCGGCTCATGCCGATGCCGTTGTCGTCGATGGTGACAGTGCGCGCGTCCTTGTCGTAGTCGACGCGGATGCGCAGCTCGCCGCTGCCTTCCAGCAGCTCGGGCTTGACCAAGGCTTCGAAGCGCAGCTTGTCGGCGGCATCGGCGGCATTGGAGACCAGCTCGCGCAGGAAGATTTCCTTGTTCGAGTACAACGAATGGATCATCAGCTGCAGCAGCTGCTTGACCTCGGTCTGGAAGCCGAGCGTCTGCTTGTCGGTTTCAACGGTCATTGGGGTCGTGCTCCGTGGTGGTCCAGGCCGCAACGCGGCCGATGGCCTGGGGGATGCGGCCTTCTGCCGATTTTTCAAGGCGGGCCTGCGCGAATGTGCCGCGCGGCGGCTGGCGCGGGGCAGGGCGGCTGCGGCGATGGCGGCGGTATCATGGCCGGCCATTCGTCCTGCCTTGAGCCATGTCGCCAACTGCGCTACTGCCGTGCTGCACCCGCCCGCCCTCGCCAGGTGCGGGGCGATGAGCCGCCCGCAGCGCCCGGCCTCGTGTGGCGCGGAAGGCCAGGTGCGTATTGTTGGCGGGCGCTGGCGCAATACGCGGCTGGCGGTGCCCAGCTTGCCCGGCCTGCGCCCCAGCAGCGACCGCGTGCGCGAAACGCTGTTCAACTGGCTGATGCCGCGCCTGCCCGGCGCGCGCGTGCTGGATCTGTTCGCCGGCTCCGGCGCGCTGGGCCTGGAGGCGGTGTCGCGCGGCGCTGCGCATGCCACCCTGATCGAACGCGACCCCGGCCTGGTGCAGCGGCTGCGCGAGCACGTGACCCGGCTGGATGCCGCCACGCAGGTGCAGGTGCTGCAGGAAGATGCGGTGCGCTGGCTGGAGCGTGCGCCCGCAGCGCTGGCTGATATCGTCTTCGTCGACCCGCCGTTCGCGGCCGGGCTGTGGCCGGCAGTGCTGGAGCACCTGCCGGCGCATGTGGCGGCCGACGCCTGGCTGTACCTTGAAGCGCCCGCCGATGCGCCGCCGCTGCTGCCGGCCGGCTGGCATCTGCACCGCGAGGGCGCCACCCGTGAGGTGCGCTATGCGCTGTACCGCCGGGCCGCTGCTACACTGAAGAGCGATCCGACCCCGGTAGTCTCCGTATGAGCGTTGCCAATAGCCGCACCGCCGTCTATCCCGGTACCTTCGACCCGATCACCAATGGGCATATCGACCTGGTGAATCGCGCCGCGCCGTTGTTCGAGCGCGTGGTGGTGGGTGTGGCGTATAGCCCCTCCAAGGGCCCGGCATTGTCGCTGGAGCGCCGCGTGGCGCTGGCCCAGGAAGCGCTGGCGGCGCATACCAATGTGGAAGTGCGCGGCTTCGATACCCTGCTGGCGCATTTCGTGCGCGAGATGGGCGCCGGCGTGCTGCTGCGCGGCCTGCGGGCAGTGTCCGACTTCGAATACGAATTCCAGATGGCCAGCATGAACCGCCATCTGATCCCGGAGGTGGAAACGCTGTTTCTTACCCCGGCCGAGCAATACAGCTTCATCTCGTCCTCGCTGGTGCGCGAAATCGCGCGGCTGGGCGGGGATGTGTCCGGCTTCGTGCCGGCATCGGTTGTCGAGGCCTTGCGGCAGGTGCGCCAGTCCCGCGCGCAGGCCTGATCATCTGCAGTTACATCACCACATGCATTTCAAAGGGAGGAGTTTCATGAAACACACCATGCGCGCTCTGGCGCTCGCTTCGATCGCCGCTCTGGCGGTCACCGCCTGCAAGAAGGAAGAGCCGGCACCGATCGCTGCCGCCGCACCGGCCCCGTTGACCGCACCGGCCAAGGACGACAACGCCGGCTGGAAGAAGTACCTGCAGGAAGTGGTCGGCCAGAACCTGGGCACCACCACCAACAGCCCGTTCCTGTACTACTTGCCGCCGGAGTCGGACGCCGAATTTGCCGGCAGCTACGAGCGTCAGCTGGAAAGCGTCAAGACCGCGCTCGCGCGTGGCGTGCAGCCGGGCAACATGCTGGCCTTCGGTTCGTCGGCGTCCAGCAAGATGGCCGACCTGATCGATGCGGCGTTCAAGGACGTGGCACCGGACTCGATGAAGGGTGTGCGCGTGCTGTTCATCGGGAATGCTGCCGACAACGCGCGCGTGCAGACCATCGTCCAGCCCAAGGGCGCGGAATACATCTTCGTTGAAGCCAAGTAATGCCGTAGCAGGCCGGATGCGCGGAAGGGCGCATCCGGCCGCAGCCTGGGAATGCACCATGCTGCCGAGTTCGCACTCCACCGGAGCCGGCCGCACCAGGCCGGTGTCCGACAGCGCCCAGGGCGCTATCTACCTGCCGCTGCGCGCCATGGGCGCCCGGCTGCAGCAGCACATTGCGTTCCAGCGCCTGCGGTTGCAGCGCGCCGCGTCGCGTCGCATCGTAGTGCCGATATGTCTCTGAAAATCAACGAGCTCTGCGTCAACTGCGACGTCTGCGAGCCTGCGTGCCCGAATCACGCCATCTCGATGGGCGAAACCATCTACGTCATCGATCCGGCACGTTGCACCGAGTGCGTGGGCCATTTCGACGAAGCGCAGTGCGTGGTGGTGTGCCCGGTCGAATGCATCGATCCGGATCCGGCCATTCCGGAAACCCATGACCAGTTGCTGGCCAAGCTGATGCAGTTGCAGCGCGATCACCCCGAACTGTACGAACAGGAGCCCCCCGCCCCGTGAGCACTTTTTCCCGTCGTTTTTCTTCGCGCGGCGTGTTGCTGCTGGCCTTTGTGCTGGCGCCAGCGGCCTGGTGCGCCGATGCCGCCAAGCCGGCGACGGCCACCACCGCAGCGGTCGCCGCGCATCCACCCGGCGCGGCGATCGCCAGCGGCCATGCGCTGGCCACCGATGCCGGCCTGCAGATCCTGCGCGAGGGCGGGAATGCGTTCGATGCCGCGGTGGCGGTGTCGTCCACGCTGGCGGTGGTCGAGCCGATCAGCTCAGGGCTGGGCGGCGGCGGTTTCTTCCTGTTGCACGACGCCAAGACCGGCAAGGACGTGATGCTGGACGCGCGCGAAACCGCGCCCGCGTCGGCCACCGAAGCGCAGTTTCTCGACAAGAAAGGCGAGCTGGACCGCGACCGCTCGGTCAATGGCCCGTGGTCGGCGGGCATCCCGGGCTTGCCCGCAGCGCTGGTGGAGCTGGCTGCCAAACACGGCCGGCTGCCGCTGAAGCAGTCGCTGGCACCCTCGATCCGCATCGCGACGGAGGGTTTTCCCGTCTACGCGCGCATGGCCAAGGGCTATGCCTCGCGGCGCGAGGTGATGGAGCGTTACCCCGGTACGCGCGAGGTGTATCTGCGCGGCGGCAAACCCATTGCCGAAGGCGACACCTTCAAGCAGCCGGAGCTGGCGCAGACGCTGCAGCTGCTCGGCGACAAGGGCTTCGACGGGTTTTACAAGGGCGAGACCGCCAAGAAGTTGCTGGCCGGCGTGAAGCAGGCCGGCGGCCAGTGGAGCGCGGCCGAGCTGGCCGGGTACCGGGTCAAGGAGCGCGCACCGATCCAGTTCGACTACCGCGGCTGGAAGATCACCACTGCGCCGCCGCCGTCGTCCGGTGGTATTGCGCTGGCGGCGATGCTGCAGATCCTGGAGGGCTGGGACTTGAACACGCTCGATGAGGTGCATCGCACCCATCTGGTGGTGGAGTCGATGCGCCGCGCCTACCGCGATCGCACCTTCTTCCTGGGCGACCCGGACTTTGTGGACGTGCCGCAGCGCGTGCTCACCAGCAAGGACTACGCGCAAGGCCTGCGTGCCACCATCAACCCGGACAAGGCCACGCCCAGCGATCTGCTGTCGGGCAACCCCACGCCGCTGGAAGACGACGAGACCACGCACTTTTCCATCATCGATGGCGAAGGCAACCGCGTCGGTGCCACCCAGACGGTGAACCTGCTGTACGGCTCGGGCCTGATTCCCAAGGGCACCGGCGTGCTGCTCAACAACGAGATGGACGACTTCGCGCTCAAGCCGGGCACTCCGAATGCGTTCGGCGTGATGGGCTACGCCGCCAACGCGCCCAAGCCGGGCAAGCGCATGCTCAGTTCGATGACGCCCACCTTCATGGAATCGGCCGACAAGGCGATCGTGCTCGGCACCCCGGGCGGCAGCCGCATCATCACCATGGTGCTGCTGGGGATCCTGGGCTACGACGCCGGCCTGGATGCGCAGGCGGTCAGTGCGCTGCCGCGCTATCACCACCAGTGGTTGCCGGACGTGATCGACGCCGAGACCAACGCGTTTTCGGCGCAGACCGCCAAGGGCCTGCAAGCGATGGGGCATGCACTGAAATTGCCAGGCGACACCGCCGAAGGCGGCCGTGGCTCCAGCCATGTGTGGGGCAACCTGCAAACGGTGGAGTGGGACAAGCGCCGCAACGTGCTCAGCGGCGGTAGCGACCCGCGTAACCCGGTGGGCAAGGCGCAAGTGCAATTGGACGCGACGGCACGCTGAGGCGTGAACCCGATTGCGTCGACGCCCGGTAGCCGGCAAGGCGGCCGGGCGTTGTTCGTTGTTTCGATCAAGCGCCATCGATGCAATGCGACCGTGGTTGCCTGGGCTGGCGCGTTTGCTGCCGCCCAGCATGCGCTTGATTGCTGACATGCAGTGATGATGAGCGCGGCATGGCTGCGTGCGAGGCGATCCGCGCAAGGGGCGCATTGCTGCAGCGATGCGGATTGACGCATCGGCTATGCCGGCATTGGACTTGTCGCTGCAAGATAATGCGGCGACCATCGTGGCATGACTATCTTCAAAACTCTGCTCACCAGCCTGATGATCGTTTCGCCCGTGCTCGCCTGCGCTGCAGAGACAACCGGCAGGCAGGAGGCCGTGGCGGCCAGCGACGCCATCCACGTCAACCAGCTGGGCTATCTGCCGGGCTCGGCAAAAATGGCGATCGTCGGGCTGCCGCCGCAGGGCACCGCGCAGCGTTCGGACCGCTTCACCGTCGAAGATGCACAGGGACGCAGCGTGTTGCAGGGAACCCTGCAGCCGGCCGCGATGTGGTCGCCGGCCGGACAGCAGGCGCGGGTGGCGGATTTTTCCGGGCTGCGTGCGGTCGGAACCTATCGGTTGAAGGTCGACGGGCTGCCGGCATCGGAGACCTTCGCCATCAACGCGCATGCCTATCAGCCCCTGGTCGATGCAGCGTTGAAGGCGTTCTACTTCAACCGTGCCAGCACCGCGCTGCCGGCACGCTACGCCGGGCGCTATGCGCGCGCGGCCGGGCACCCGGATACGCAGGTGCGCATCCATCCGTCCGCAGCGTCTGCAACGCGTCCGACCGATAGCGTGATCAGCGCGCCCAAGGGCTGGTACGACGCGGGCGACTACAACAAGTACATCGTCAATTCCGGCATCAGCACCTACACCTTGCTGGCGGCCTACGAGCAGTATCCGGCGTTCTTCAGGTCCAAGCCGCTGACCATCCCCGACGATGCGCCCGGCGTGCCCGGCATCCTGCAGGAGGCCTGGTGGAATCTGGACTGGATGCTCGCCATGCAGGACCCGGCCGATGGCGGCGTGTACCACAAGCTCACCGACAAGCAGTTCGATGGCTTGGTGATGCCGGATCAGGCCACGCAGCAACGCTACGTGGTGATGAAGACCAATGCCGCGACCTTGGACTTCGCTGCGGTGATGGCCGTCGCCAGTCGCGTATATGCGCCATTTGAAAAGCAGTATCCGGGGCTGTCGGCGCGCATGTTGAAAGCCTCGCGGGCTGCGTGGGCGTGGGCGAAGCAGCATCCGGACGTGATCTACCAACAGCCCAGCGACGTACGCACCGGCGGTTACGACGATGCACACCTGGATGACGAATTCGCCTGGGCGGCGGCCGAGTTGTACATCGCCACCGGCGAGGATGGGTTCTACGACGCGATGATCGCGCGCAACGTGCCGGCCACCGTGCCGTCGTGGGGCAATGTCGGTGGGCTGGCCTGGATGTCGTTGGCCGCGCATCGCGACCGACTCACGCCGCATGCCGATCGCGCGCGGATCGCACGGGAGATCACCGGACTGGCACAACAGCTGGCCGACACCTGGCAATCATCGGCATGGCGGCTGGCGATGAACGACAGCGATTTCGTGTGGGGCAGCAATGCAGGGGTGCTCAACCGCGCGATGATGCTGCTGCAGGGCTACCGGTTGACGCAGCAGCGGCAATTTCTGGATGCGGCGCAATCGCAGCTGGACTACATCCTGGGCCGCAATCCGCTGGGACTGTCGTTCGTGACCGGGATAGGCAAACGCACCCCGATGCATATCCATCACCGCCCCTCCGAGGCCGATGGGATCGAAGCGCCGGTGCCGGGTTGGCTGGTCGGCGGCCCGCAGCCGGGGCAGCAGGATGCCAAGGAGTGCAAGGTGCCGTACCCCTCCAAACGGCCGGCGTTGTCGTACCTGGACAACTTCTGCAGCTACTCCACCAACGAGGTGGCGATCAACTGGAATGCGCCGCTGGTGTATGTGAGCGCGGCGATCGAGGCGTCGACGCGCTAAAGCGTCGCTATCAAGCCGATGCCGCGGCTGTTCCTTTTCCCGTCGGGAGAAGGTGGCGCGCAGCGCCGGATGAGGGTACGGCGTCGGCAGGAATACTGATACACCGTACCCTCATCCAACCCCTCTCCCGGGGGGAGAGGGGCTTAAACTCACTCCAGCCGCGTCCCAAAAATCCGGTCGCCTGCATCGCCCAGGCCGGGCAGGATGTAGCCCTTGTCGTTGAGGTGGTCGTCGATGGCCGCGGTATAGACCTCGACATCCGGGTGCACCGCTTCGAGCGCCTTCAGGCCTTCCGGCGCGGCGACCAGAAAGATGCCTTTGATGCGCCGTGCGCCGGCGCGCTTGAGCATGTCGATGGTGGCCATCAGGGTGCCGCCGGTGGCCAGCATCGGGTCCAGGATCAGGGCGTCGCGTTCTTCCAGGCGGCCAGTGAGGCGTTCGAAATAGGGCACCGGTTGCAGGGTCTCTTCATCGCGCTGCAGACCGACCACGCTCACGCGTGCGGCAGGAATCAGTGCCAGTACGCCGGGCAGCATGCCCAGACCGGCGCGCAGGATCGGTACCAAGGTGATCTTTGCGCCGGCAATGCGCTGCACCGTCACCGGGCCGGCCCAGCCCGGCTGGGTGTGCGATTCGGTGTCCAGATTGGCGGTGGCCTCGTAGGCCAGCAGCGTGCCCAGTTCGGTGACCAGTTCGCGGAAGCCCTTGGTGCTCAACGCGGCATCGCGCAGCAGGCCGATCTTGTGCTGGACGAGGGGGTGGCGGACTTCGACGATTTTCATGGGCAGCGGCAGGCGGGAGAGGGGCACAGTGTGCCGCAGCCGCGCGGTGTGTCGCCACACTTCGGGTGTGATCGCTGATGCATATGTCATGTCAGTGAAACGTCGTAGACATAGTGTGCCCACCCATTCTTAACCGATTGGGGAAGCACCCGTGTTGAACAAGACTCCGCTCTGCCTGGCGATCACGCTGACGTTGGCTGCGGCCACGTGGAGTCCGCTGGCGCACGCGGCCCAGGGTGCGGCCACGGGCGGCGCTGCCAGCGCTGCGGCAATCGACCTGGAGCGGCTGGAGGTGCGCCCGCAGCTGGAAGCGCAGGAGCGCGCAGTCGATCTCAAACGCGCCTCCGATGCCATCCAGGACGCCGTCGCCTCCGATGCGATGGGACGTTACCCGGACAAGAATGTTGCAGAATCCTTGCAGCGCCTGCCCGGCGTCAGCGTGACGCGCGACCAGGGCGAAGGCCGCTTTGTGGTCATCCGCGGACTGGATTCGTCGCTCAACAGCGTCACTATCGACGGCATGACCATGGGCACGCCGGAAGACGGCACGCGTTCGGCACCGCTGGACGTGATTCCTTCCGATTCCACCGAGCGCCTGAAGGTGGTCAAGTCGCCGACCCCGGACATGCCGGGCGATTCCATCGGCGGCGCGATCCAGGTGGAATCCACCTCCGCCTTCGATCGCGACGGACGCACCTTGCGCGGCTCCATCGAAGCCAGCCACCAGTCGCTGTCGGGCAAGACCAGCCCGAAGGGCGCCTTCAACTACAGCGACATCTTCAATGGCACCTTCGGGGTGGCCGTGGGCGTGAACTATCAGGACCGCGAGTTCGAATCGGACAATACCGAAGTGGCCTACGACACCTTTGACGGTGGCGCGGACGACGATCTGTTCGCCGGCGAAGTGCAACGCCGCAAATACTTCATCGAACGCACCCGCATGGGCGCGAACCTCAATCTGGACTGGCGCCCGGACGCGGATAACCGCTACTACCTGCGCACGCTCTACAGCCGTTTCGACGATGCCGAAACGCGTCAGCGCACCATCTTCGGGTTGAGCGATGGCGAGGTCAGTGCCAATGGCGACGGCACCTATCGCGTGGACGACCTGCCGGCCGACAGCATTTCCAAGCGCGTGCGCTACCGCACCAAGAAGGAAGACACCATGGCGTTGAGCGTGGGTGGCGAAAACCGCCTGAGCGCCGCCACCGTGGATTACAAGCTGGGCTACACCAAGACCCGCGAGCGCGTGAACGATGAAAAGGAAGCGCGCTTCAATTACGACGGCGACGATCTGGCGGCCACGGTGGATCAGCGCAGTGGCATTCCGAAGCTGGGCTTCTCCGACAACGGCTGGCAGAGCAACGATGATTTCGTGTTCGATCGCTTCGTGATTGCGCCCACGCAGGTGGACGACAGCGAGCGCAGCGCGCAGATCAATGTGCGCTTTGACGGCGAGCATTCCAGCCTGAAGATGGGCGTGCTGGGCCGCTGGCGCGAGCGCGGGGTGAACGTGGACGAAAACGAGCTGCGTCGTGGGCCGGCCATCGACCTGAGCGACTGGACCACTCCCGCGCCCGAGCACCGTGGCGGCACCTTGGGCCAGAGCATCGGCTCGGACGGCATGCGCCGTTACTGGAACACCTCCGGCGATCTGTACAGTGCACGCCCGCAGGATGTGGGCGGCAATCTGCAGACCTCGCTGCAGGACGATTACACGGCCACCGAAGATGTCTTCGCCACCTATGCGATGGGCACCTGGGACATCGGCGCACTGCGCATGATCGCCGGCGTGCGCGTGGAAAATACCCAGTTCGATGCCACCGGCAACCAGGTAGACGTGGCAGCCAATGGCCGCACCGCCACGGTGACGCCACGCGAGGCTTCCAGCAGCTACACCAACGTGCTGCCCGGCCTGCATCTGCGTTACGACAGTGGCAACGACTGGGTGCTGCGCTTTGCGGCCAACAAGACCTTGTCGCGCCCGGCGTTCGGCGATGTGTCGCCACGCGTGAGCATCAACCGTGGCGATAACGAGGTGAGTCTGGGCAACCCCGATCTCGATCCGTACCGTTCGCAGAACCTGGACCTGTCGTTCGAAAAATACCTCGGCAGTACCGGCGTGATCTCGCTGGGCGTGTTCCACAAGTCGATCGACGACTACATCGTGCAGACCATCAACACCAACGATGCGGAATTTCCGGGCCTGCAGGTCACACGCTCGATCAATGGCGACACCGCAAAGGTGCGCGGCGCGGAATTCAATTGGCAGCAGACCCTGGACTTCCTGCCCGAGGGCTGGAATGGCTTTCTGGTTGGTGCCAGCGCCACGCTGCTGGACAGCGATTTCAATCCGGGTCTGGAAAATCGTGCCGGCGACGACTTCACCCTGCCGCGTTCGTCCAAGCGCATCTACAGCGGCCACCTGGGCTACGAAAAATACGGGTTCAGTGCGCGCGTGGCGGCGGTGTATCGCAGCCAATATCTGGACACCATCGGGCAGAGCCGTGCGTACGATATCTACGTTGCCCCACACACGCAGCTGGATTTCAGCATGAACTATCAATTCAACAGCCACGTCAGCCTGTATCTGGAAGCGCAGAACCTGTTGGACGAGCCGTTGGAGCTGTATCAGGGCATCCGCTCGCGCACCCTGCAAAATGAAGAGTACGGCCGCACCTACGCGCTTGGCCTGAAGGTGGCGCTGTGATCGCACCACGCACCTTCGTGCAGATCACGCTGCTGTCCGCTGCCGCCGCATTGGTCGGTTGCGCCAGTGCCCCGGCCGGCCGCGAAGCCGACGAAGCGCTGCTGAAGGATCCCTTGCTCAGCAAGGCCAAGGTAGCGCACGAAGTGGTGCCGGAAGCCTTCATTACCGCGCTGACGCCAGCGGACAACCTGGATTCGCCGGCCAGCTGGATGGCGCCGGATGGTCGCCGTTGGGTGATCGCCACGGCCAAGGACACGCATGCGCTGGTGGTGTTCGACGGCGACAGCGGCAAGCGGCTGCGCGTGGTCGGCGGCAAGGGCAAGGCCCTGGGCAAGCTCGACCGCCCCAATGGCATTTCGGTGGTCGATGACCTGGTGTTCGTGGTGGAGCGCGACAACCGGCGCGTGCAGGTCTTCTCCTTGCCCGATCTGACGCCGGTGACGGCGTTTGGCCAGAACCAATTGCGCGAGCCCTACGGCCTGTGGGTGCGCAAGCACGAGGGCGGCTACGAGGTGGTGGTCAGCGACAACTACATGTCGCCGGCCAACAAGGATCTGCCGCCGCCGCTGGCCGAGCTTGGCCAGCGCTTTCGGCGTTATCAGCTCGATGCTGCAGGGCAGGGCTGGCAGGCACGACTGACGCAGAGTTTTGGCGACACCAGCGAAGCGGGCGCGGTACGGATTGCCGAATCGGTGTTCGGCGATGAAGCCAATGCGCGGCTGATGATTGCCGAAGAAGACGTGGCCGTGGGCACGCAGTTGCGCGACTACGGCATTGACGGGCGGTATCGCGGCCGCAACGTCGGCGCCGGGCTGTTCAAGGCGCAGGCCGAGGGCATCAGCTTGTTCGCATGCAGCGACGGGAGCGGCTACTGGATCGCCACCGATCAGTTCAAGGACCGCAGCGTGTTCCAGGTCTTCGATCGCAAGACGCTGGCGCATGTCGGCGCCTTTGCCGGCCGTGTGACCGCCAACACCGATGGCGTGTGGCTGGATCAACGCAGCGATGCGCGCTTTCCAGGTGGCGTGTTCTATGCGTTGCATGACGACCAGGCAGTGGCCGCGTTCGATTGGCGCGATATCGCGCGGACATTGCGCCTGAAAGAGTGCACGCCATGATGGCCGCGCGCAGATCGGTCTCTGCGTTGCTTGCGGCGATCGCAACCATGAGCGTTCCCGCCTCGGCCGCCGACCGGGCTGCCGAACCCAATACGCAGGTGCCGGCGGGTTCGACGCATTATGTTGCCGATGGCTTCCCGGACCGCATCGTCGCCACGCCGGCGCAGGACGCGGCCACAGGCTTTGCCGTGGCCTGGCGCACCGACGCCAGCGTCGACAGACCGTGGCTGGAACTGGTGGTCGCCGGCGATTCGCCGGATGTAGGCACGCCACGACGCATTCGGGCCAGCACGCTGACGCTTGCCAGCGAAAACGGCAGTTCGCATCACCATCGCGCCGATGTCGACGGGCTGCAGCCGGACACGATGTACGCGTACCGCTTGCAGGGGCAGGGGACCTGGGGCGCGTGGAATCACTTCCGCACGGCTGCCACAGCCACCACGCCGCTGACCTTGCTGTATTTCGGCGATACCCAGAACAAGAATCTCAGTCTGGTCTCGCGGGTGATCCGTCAGGCCTGGCGCTCGGCGCCGGACGCCCGGCTGGCCTTGTTCGCCGGCGACCTGGTCAGCGGCAAGGACGGCCAGGACGACAACGAATGGGCCGAGTGGTTCGAGGCCGGGCGCTGGCTGCTGGAAGGCACTGCAGTGGCGCCGGCGCCGGGCAATCACGAATATCACGAAGAGGGCGAAGACACGCCGCAGGCAACCCGCGTGCTCGGCAGTCATTGGCCGGTGACCTTTGCGTTACCGCGCAACGGGCCTTCGGCCACCGCGCGCACCAGCTACTGGTTCGACTACCAGGGCGTGCGCGTTGCCGTGCTCGACGGCACCTCGGCGCTGGACCTGGGGACCGGCCCCGCGCAGGCGCAGTGGCTGGACAAGGTGCTGGCCGACAACCCGCATCCCTGGTCGATCGTGCTGATCCACCAGCCATTCTTCTCGCCGCGTGCCGATCGCGAAAACGAAAAGTTGGTCGCACAGGTGCTGCCGGTGATCCGACGCCACAAGGTGGATCTGGTGTTGCAGGGCCACGACCACACCTACGGCCGACGCGGCGATGCGGCCGGGCAGGCGACGCCGGTCTTCGTGGTCTCGGTCGCCGGGCCCAAGCAGTACCGCCTGTCGGACATGGCGCGCACCACCATGCGCCCGGTGGGCGAAGACACCCAGCTCTATCAGGTGCTGCGTCTGGACAGCCAGCATCTGGTGTACGAATCGCGCACGGCCACCGGGCGTCTCTACGACGCGTTCGAACTGCAACGCGACAGCGACGGCAGCAAACGCTTGATCGAACGCGAGGCGGGACGCATCGCGCCACGCAATTGCCCGCGCAGTGCAACGCTCAAGGGGCGTGCGGATCGATGCTGGGAATGAGCGAGGGCAGGCAACAGCCTGCCCAAGCATTACCGTGCTACTGGCGGCTGGGCAGCAGTGCGCAGACGGTCTGCAAGCTGCACGTGGTTGCGTGTCCGCTGCCAGCTTCTTCGAGGTGCCCGACCGCCGCCTTGAATATGACAGGGCAGCACGCGGTTTAATCCGGATTTCGACTGTATTTATGCGTTGTTTCAAAACTTCGCATCTGCATAGATTGTTTCTATGAGCTTGCAGTTGATCATCATGTACTGCGATTTATGTCACGTCGATAGTGCGACTACGGTTGGTACGGCCGGGCCAGCGACCAGGTAGCCGAATCGATGCGGCACTGCGGTGGCGGCTCGGTTCCCCCACCGCCCGAGTCGCCCCCCATGATTCCCCAATTGATTCACCTAACCGCACCCACCAAGCAGCTGCTGTGGGAAGAGCGCAGGATCTGCGATCGCCTGCAGCGCCTGTTGCCTGGATGGACCTGTTACGTCTGGGACGATGCCGATAACGCAGAACTGATGCGGCGTGCGTTCCCCGAGTTTGCCCAGCGCTACGAGCAGATCCGCTTCGGCGTGATGAAAGCCGACATCGCCCGGTGCGCGTACATGCACGCACATGGCGGCTTCTACTTCGACACCGACTACAAACTGCTACGACCGCTCGATGCGCAGGTGCTGTCGCAGCATTGTGTGTTGCCCGTCGAGGAAGGTGCGCCGGGCCGGGAAGACTTCAAGATCGGCAATGCCGTGTTTGGCTCCGAGCCCGGGCATCCGTTCTGGCGCGCGTTCATCGAGCACGTCTTTACCGCGCATGCCCCGGAAACGCTCCAGGATCACCGCGAGATCCCGATGATTTCGGGCCCGCGTGGGCTGACGCGTTTCTACAACGCGCATGGCGGGCAGTTCGCCGACATCCTGTTCCCGCCACGCGATGCCTTCCATCCGGACCGCACCTGGTTCGGGCTTGGCCATCGTGGCGGCAAGATCGCGATCGGCTCGCACCTGTGCTGGGCATCGTGGCGCGGCAAGTCGCCGCGGCGTGCGCTCACCAACTACCTGCGCCGCAAGTTGAATGCGGTGCCGATCTGAGTGGCAGCGTGCACGGTGATACGGCAATCGACCTGGGGCAGGGCCGCTCAGGTCGAATCTGGGTGAGGTCATCGCCCTGCATGCTGCAGGCGATTTATGCAAGCGCAAGCTTGCATGTTCTCGTGGCTTCGCATCGTGTGTTGCAGGTATTGCGCAAATTCAGACCAGGCAACGCAGTCGGGACAATGGCTGATGACCCACCCTGGATCGGCTGGACGCAACCGAAGACTTGCGCCACTGTCGCCGGCGCTGATCGCGGTTCCAGGGCGCCGCGCAGAGAGCTGGTGGAAGACCTGTCAGCCATCTGCCGCACGCCGACGACATGCGCGCCGGCGTGCCGCGTGGAGCAAATCAGGCCGCTGCGGCCTGCACCTGACGCGGGCCTTCCTTGAGCGCACGTGCGATCAGGCCGACCAGCAGATCGAGTTCGTCTTCATCCATCGCAAAGTGCGGGGTGAAACGCAGCGAATTCTCGCCGCCGTGGATCACGTTGACGCCGCGGTGGCGCAACCACTCCTCGGTGGAACCGGCGCCGTAGCACTTGAATTGCGGTGCCAGTTCGCAGGAGAACAACAGGCCGGTGCCTTGCACCTTGGTGATCAAGCCGCCGAGTTCGGCCTGCAGCGCCTCCAGCTTGGCAATCGCCTGCGCACCGCGGATGCGGATGTTGTCCCGCACCTGCGGGGTGAACAACGCCAGGGTGGCGCAGGCCACATCGAGCGCGCGCGGGTTGGTGGTCATGGTGTTGCCGTAGGTGCCCTTGCGATACACCTGCGCGGCGTGCTCGGTCACCGCCAGTACCGACAGCGGGTACTGCGCCGCATTGAGCGCCTTGGAATAGGTTTCCAGGTCCGGCGGGTCGAGCTGCTCGAATCCCGGGTAGTCCACCACCGACAGCACGCCATGCGCGCGCAGCCCGGCCTGGATGGAATCGACCAGCAACAGGCTGCCATGGGTACGGGTCAGCGCGCGCGCGGCGGCGTAGAACTCGGCCGGCAACGCACGCCCCGGGTCGCCTTCGCCCATCACCGGCTCCAGGAACACCGCTTCGATAAACCAGTGATTGCGCGCGGCCTCATCGAAAGCGCGTTGCAACGCGGCCACGTCGTACGGGGCGATTGCGATGACCGAATCCTCGTCGCGATAGCTGGCCAGGTATTTGGCGTAGGTCTTGCGGCTGGAGTCCGAATACAGGCCCGGGCGATCGGTACGGCCATGGAAGCTGCCCTTGACCACCAGGCGCTTGATGGTGGCACCGGCGTGCCGCGCGCCGGGGTCGGTGTGCAGCTTGGCGTTGGTATCGACGATGCGGGCGGCCAGGCCCACCGCTTCGGAGCCGGAATTGAGACACATGAAGCGTGCGAACGGGCAACCGCCGCGGCTGTGGCCGATCTCGGCACGCAGGGCGCGATCGAGCCGGCGTTGCGCCAGGCTGGGCGTCATCACGTTGGCCATCACCTGCGGGCGCGCCATGGCCTCGAGCACGGCCGCCGGCGTATGGCCGAAGCCGAGCATGCCGTAGCCGCCGGCGTCGTAGAGCACCGCGCCCTTGAGCGTGACCACCCACGGCCCGCGCGCCGCCAGCGCCACGTAGGGGGTCACTGCATCGTCGGCATAGAAGTTGATGAAACCTTCCTGCACTGCGCCGATCTGAGCCTCTTCGTCCAGGTCCAGCAGGTCGGCGGCGTCATCGCGCACCAGCGCATATTCGGCTGCTGCTGCATGGATGGCCTGCTGCAGGTCAGGGTGGCTGACGGCCAGGCGCGCGATGGTCGCGTCGTCCAGGCCTTCGGTCAGGCGGCGGCCGGCATGGGCACGCAGCGGGGCGAGCGGGGCAAGGACGGACATGGCGCATCTCCTTCAAAGGTGGCGTTCCCTTTCTATTATCGGCAGAAGATCGGCGTTTGGCAGCGTGAATCTGGGCAGGAAGTACGATATTTTCGGCGATTCGCCGAAACGAATGCACAATAGTGAAGATCACCCCCTCCGACGAACGCCTGTTGTCGCTGCTGCGCGAGGACGCGCGCGCCTCCACCGCCCAGATCGCGCGGCGACTCGGGCTCTCGCGCACGACCGTGCAGAGCCGCATCGAAAAGCTCGAACGCGACGGCGTGATCAGCGGCTACACCGTGCGCACGCATGACGACTACGAGCAGGGCCGCATCCGTGCGCACATCCTGATCACCGTGCTGCCCAAGAAGATGCCGGCCGTGGTGAAGGCGCTGCGCGATATCCCGGAAGTGCGCCTGCTGCACTCGGTCAGCGGTGCCTACGACCTGGTCGCCCTGGGCGTGGTCGGCGGCGTCAACGAGATGGACGTGCTCACCGACGCCATCGGCGCCATCGACGGCGTGGAGCGCACGACCAGCGCGATCATCCTGTCGACCAAGTTCGAGCGGTGAATCGGGAATCGGGAATCGGGAATCGTAAGAGCAGCGAATCGGGGGCGGAAAGGCGACGATGAAGCGCTGCCGCCCGTCCGATTCCCCATTCCCAATTCTCAATTCCCGGCCGCAGTTACACTATGCGGCTACTCCGCCAACGATCCTGCGGCCTTGAAGAAGTCCGATTTCCATTACGAGCTGCCCGAAGAACTGATCGCCCAGGCGCCGCTGGCCGAACGTGCCGCCAGCCGCCTGCTGGTGGTGCCGCCGGCGCCAGCGGCCTTCGGCGACCGCCAGGTGCGCGATCTGCCCGAGCTGCTGCAGCCCGGCGATCTGCTGATCTTCAACGACACCCGGGTCATTCCGGCGCGCTTGTTCGGGCAGAAGGCCAGCGGCGGGCGAGTGGAGATCCTGATCGAGCGCCTGCTTGGCGAGCGCGAGGCGCGCGTACAGATCGGCGCCAGCAAGTCGCCCAAGGCCGGCAGCGTGATCGCGCTCGATGCCGGCGGCCAGGCCGAGGTGCTGGGCCGCGATGGCGAGTTCTATCTGCTGCGTTTCCAGATCCCGACCCCGCTGGAGCACTGGCTGCTCGAGGCTGGCCGCCTGCCGCTGCCGCCCTATATCCGCCGCGAGCCGGGTGTCGAAGACCGCGAGCGCTATCAGACCGTGTTCGCGCGCGAAGTCGGCGCGGTCGCCGCGCCCACCGCCGGGCTGCACTTCGACGAGCCGCTGCTGGCGCGCCTGCGCGAGCGCGGGGTGGAGTTCGGCCACGTCACCTTGCATGTGGGCGCCGGCACCTTCCAGCCGGTGCGGGTGGACAAGCTCGACCAGCACGTGATGCACAAGGAGTGGCTCAACGTCGGTGCCACGCTGGTCGAACAGGTACGCCGCACCCGCGCCCGCGGCGGCCGCGTGATCGCGGTGGGCACGACAGTGGTGCGCTCGCTGGAAAGCGCCTGGCGCAAGACCGAGGCCGCGCCCGAAGGCGAATTGCAGCCATTTGCCGGCGAAACCCAGATCTTCATCCTGCCCGGCTACCGCATCCGCAGCGTCGACGCGATGGTCACCAACTTCCATCTGCCCGAAAGCACCTTGATGATGATGGTCTGCGCCTTCGCCGGCCGCGAGCGCATCTTCGCCGCCTACCACCACGCCATCGCGCAGCGCTATCGCTTCTTTTCGTACGGCGATGCGATGTTGTTGTGGGGCGGGGAATCGGGAGTCGGGAATGGGGAATCGTAAGGCGGGACCCGCCGAACGATCAGCCACCTGCCAATCGCTCTTCCCATTCCCGATTCCCGACTCCCCATTCCCGGCCCCTCAATGTCCCGACTCCAGTTCCAGCTCCAAGCCACCGACGGGCATGCCCGACGTGGGCGCCTGACCTTTCCGCGTGGCACGGTCGAAACCCCTGCGTTCATGCCGGTCGGCACCTATGGCTCGGTCAAGGGCATCCTGCCCGAGCAGATCCGCGCGCTGGGTGCGGAGATCATCCTGGGCAACACCTTCCACCTGTATCTGCGCCCGGGCCTGGAGGTCATCGGCGATCACGGCGGGCTGCACGGATTTGCGCGCTGGGATGGGCCCATCCTCACCGACTCCGGCGGGTTCCAGGTGTTTTCGCTGGCGCATCGCCGCAAGATCACCGAGCAGGGCGTGACCTTTTCCTCGCCGACCGATGGCGCGCGGGTGTTCCTGGGCCCCGAAGAGAGCATGAAAATTCAAAAGGTGCTCGATTCGGACATCGTGATGATCTTCGACGAGTGCACGCCGTACCCGGCCACCGAGGACGTCGCGCGCCGCTCGATGGAGCTGAGCCTGCGCTGGGCGCAGCGCTCGCGCGACGCGCACGACGGGCTGGGCAACGATGCGGCGCTGTTCGGCATCGTGCAGGGTGGGGTGCATCCGGACCTACGCAGCCGCTCGCTGGATGGCCTGCAAGGCATCGGTTTCGACGGGTATGCGATCGGCGGGCTGGCAGTGGGCGAGCCCGAGCACGAGCGCAACGCCATGCTCGAACACCTGCATCCGCGCCTGCCGGCCGAGCGCCCGCGTTACCTGATGGGCGTGGGCCGCCCGGAAGACCTGGTCGAAGGCGTGGCACGCGGGGTGGACATGTTCGATTGCGTCATGCCCACCCGCAATGCGCGCAACGGCCACTATTTCACCTCGTTCGGCACCGTGCGCATCCGCAACGCAAAGTACGAACGCGACCTGGACACCATCGAGCCGGGCTGCGGCTGCCATGCCTGCAGCAGCGGCTATACGCGCGCCTACCTGCGCCATCTGGACCGCTGCAACGAAATGCTGGCGCCGATGCTGGGCACCCTGCACAACCTCTGCTACTACGAAAAACTGATGGCCGACATGCGTGCGGCGATCGCTTCGGGAACCTTTGTGGAGTTCCGGCGGTCCTTCTATGCGGCACGCGGCGCCACCACGCCGCCGTTGCCGGGGGAAACCAGCTGAGACCGGCCGTCCGCGCCCCCGGCGCGGACGGCGTGGAACCTGCGTGGCATAATTCCCGGCTGTTCCGCCCCGGCGGTACCTGAATAGCGAGCGGGCCCATGGGCCCGCTGGCACCAAACTAGGATGCACTGAATGAATCTGCTCGATTTCCTGATCCCCGCTGCCCAGGCGCAGGCCGCTGGCGGCGCGCCGGCACCCGGCCCGATGGGAGGCCTGTCTACCTTCGCGCTGCCGATCATCCTGATCGCCGTGATGTACTTCCTGATGATCCGCCCGCAGATGAAGCGTCAGAAAGAACACAAGGCGCTGCTGGACAAGCTGGCGCGCGGCGATGAAGTGATCACCTCCGGCGGCGTTGCGGGTGTGATCACCGACATCGGCGACAACTTCATCAGCGTGGAAGTGGCCGATAACGTGCGTATCCGCGTGCAGAAGAGCGCCGTGGGCCATGTGCTGCCGAAGGGCACGCTGAAGTCGGCGAGCTAAACGCGTCTTGCAACGGCTGCGCCGCTATCAGGCAGGCGCAGTCGTCAGGTGGAACCGGAGGTTGTGACCCACCGGTTCCGCCGTACCGCCCGTATCCATCTGAAGACCATTGGCGACGTTGTACCGGTCGCTTGAAGTCGTTCTCACTGCTAGGCGCGGCGCCGGGATGGTGCCACGCGGGACTGTCGCAATGCTCGAATTTCCTCGCTGGAAGTACTTCCTGATCCTGCTGGTACTGGCCGTCAGCGCGCTGTATGCGTTGCCCAACGTGTACCAGAAGGACCCGTCCGTGCAGATCACCGCCAGCCGCGGTGCGCAGCTCGACGACGCATTGCGCAGCCGCATCGACGGTGAGCTCAAGAGCGCCGGCATCACCCAGAAGGCGATCACAAAAGAAGGCGACAGCCTGATGGTGCGGTTGCCTTCGCTGCAGGCGCAGACACGCGCCAACGACGTGTTGCGTCAGCAGCTGGGCGAGAACTACACCGTGGCGCTGAACCTGGCCTCCACCGTGCCGGACTGGCTGGCCAAGCTGGGCGGCCGGCCGATGGTGCTGGGTCTGGACCTGGTGGGCGGCGTGCACTTCGCCATGCAGGTCGACCAGAAGGCCGCGCTGGAAAAGCGCCTGGACGGGTTTGCCGAAGACATCCGCACCACCTTGCGCGATGCGCGTATCCCGTATCGCTCGGTGGAACGTCGCGCTGACAACAGTATCCAGGTCAACCTGGGCGAGGGCGCCAATGCCGACGCCGCGCGCGTGACGCTGGCCAAGGCGCAGCCGACCCTGACCTACGACGTCAGCGGCCAGAACATCGCCGTGAAGGTGCCGGAGGCCGAGCTCAAGCAGATCGCCAGCGGTGCGATCGAGCAGAACCTCACCACCTTGCGCAACCGCGTCAACGCACTGGGCGTGTCCGAGCCGACCATCCAGCGCCAGGGCGAGGACCGCATCGTGGTCGAACTGCCCGGTCTGCAGGACACCGCCGAAGCCAAGCGCCTGATCGGTGCCACCGCCTCGCTGGAATTCCGCGCCGTGGTCGACGGTAATGCCGACGATGCCGTGCGCAGCGGCAACATTCCGCCGGAGGCCAAGGTCTATCGCCTGCGCGACAGCAACGCGCCGGTGTTGTTGAACAAGCGCGCGCTGGTGACCGGCGACCAGATGGTCAGCGCATCGGTCAGCACCGACCAGAACGGCATGCCGGCAGTGGCGGTGACGCTCAACAACGTCGCCGGCCAGCGCATGTTCGACTACACCAGCGCCAACGTCGGCAAGCTGATGTCGGTGGTCTACATCGAGCGCATTCCCACCGTGACCATGGTCGACGGCAAGGAAGTGCGCAGCGTACGGGTCAAGGAAGAAGCCTTGTCGCCGACCCGCATTGCCGGCGTGTTCGGCAAGAACTTCCAGACCACCGGTCTGGAAAAGACCGAAGCCGAGAACCTGGCCAAGCTGCTGAAATCCGGCTCGCTGGCCGCACCGATGGATTTCGTCGAGGAATACGTGATCGGCCCGAGCCTGGGTGCGGAGAACGTGGAGCGCGGCGTCACGGCGGTGGTCTACTCGTTCCTGTTTACGCTGGTGTTCTTCACCATCTACTACCGCGTGTTCGGCGCGATCACCTCGGTGGCGCTGCTGTTCAACCTGCTGATCGTAGTGGCGGTGATGTCGCTGTTCGGTGCCACCATGACATTGCCGGGCTTTGCTGGCCTGGCGCTATCGGTCGGTCTGTCGGTGGACGCCAACGTGCTGATCAACGAGCGTATCCGCGAAGAGTTGCGCCTGGGCGTACCGGCCAAGTCGGCGATTGCGGCCGGTTACGAAAAGGCCGGTGGCACCATCCTCGATGCCAACCTCACTGGGCTGATCGTGGCAGTGGCCCTGTATGCGTTCGGTACCGGCCCGCTGAAGGGCTTCGCGCTGACCATGATGATCGGTATTTTCGCCTCGATGTTCACCGCGATCACGGTCTCGCGTGCGCTGGCGGTGTTGATCTACGGCAGCCGCAAGAAGCTGAAGTCTGTCGCTATTTAATGCGAGTCCCTCGCAAGAGCCCGTCTGTAATGCGAGTCCCTCGCGAGAGCCCGCACATCCATGTGCGGACTGCTTAGGAAGATCTTTCAATGAAAATTTTTCCGCTTCATCTGATTCCCAACGACACCAAGATCGATTTCATGAGCTGGCGCAAGCCGGTGCTGATTTTGATGCTGGTGCTGGCAGTCGCCTCGGTCGGCATCATCGTCGGCAAGGGTTTCAACTACGCGCTGGAATTCACCGGCGGCACGCTGGTACAGACCTCGTTCCAGAAGACCGTGGACGTGGATCAGGTGCGCGAAAGGCTGTCCAAGGCCGGCTTCGAAAACGCCCAGGTGCAGAACGCCCGCGGCGGTAATGAAGTCATGATTCGCCTGCAGCCGCATGGCCAGAACAACAATCGCGACGATGCCGCTCGCACCGTTGCCGAAGATGTGCGCAAGGCGGTGACCAGCGATGAGAATCCGGCCACCGTGCAGCCTGGCGAATTCGTCGGCCCGCAGGTCGGCAAGGATCTGGCCTTGAACGGCGTGTATGCCACGGTGTTCATGCTGGTGGGCTTTTTGATCTACATCGCGTTCCGCTTCGAGTGGAAGTTCGCGGTGGTCGCCAGCCTGACCGCGTTGTTCGATCTGCTGGTCACCGTGGCCTTCGTGTCGCTGACCGGCCGCGAGTTCGACCTGACCGTGCTGGCCGGCCTGCTGTCGGTGATGGGCTTTGCGATCAACGACATCATCGTGGTGTTCGACCGCGTGCGCGAAAACTTCCGTGCCCTGCGCGTGGAGCCGCTGGAAGTGCTCAACCGCTCGATCAACCAGACGCTGTCGCGCACGGTGATCACCGCGGTGATGTTCTTCCTGTCGGCACTGGCGTTGTACATCTACGGCGGCGAATCGATGGAAGGCCTGGCCGAGACGCACATGATTGGTGCGGTGATCGTGGTGATCTCCTCGGTGATCGTGGCCGTGCCGATGCTGAGCATCGGGCCGTTCGCGGTGACCAAGCAGGACCTGCTGCCCAAGGCCAAGGATGTGGAGGCGCTGGCGCGCCGTCCTTGATGGGTTGGCAAGCGGTGTGACGAGAAACCGCGCATCGCGCGGTTTTTTCGTTTCTGGCGTTGGGCGTCGTGACTGCACGGTTATGCGCTGTGACGCCACGGCTCAAGATCGTGAACACTAGGGATTGCGTCGGAGAGGTGATGCCGATCGATACGCAGTACGTTGCGGGAGAGGGCCGCTGGCCAGGATGAAACGGCGTGTCCAACTGAGATGCGCCTGCACGGTGCGCAGGCTGTAGCGCCGAACGCGCAAACGGCCGCGCACTTGATCGAGCAACTGCATCGACGGACGTGCTGTTACACCGTTGTTCTTGGGGGGGTATTTCATACGCCGTGTCCTTGCTGGATAAAACTAGAAACCGCGCAAAGGTAGAGTCCGTTTACCGTCGCGTAATCTCGTGATCGCGGCTAGGATTTCCCATTCACAAAGCGCCAGCGATCGAAGATACTCCGTGCAACACCGCAGTTCGGCAGTCCAATAGTAGTTAGGCAGAGGGAGAAGCTTCATGGGGGTCTTAGATAAGACAGCGCACACCTTGACGTGCTCATGTGGCGTCATCGAGTCGCAGTCTATCGTTGAATATGGCTCTGCTTATGGCAGTGGTGGCTGGCAATCTGGCAAACCGTTTCAGCGCTTTGACGTACTTTGGGGGCCGAACAGTCAATCTACCGGTCCCACGATCGCGTCTGCGACCTGCAATTCTTGTGGCAAAGCGCCGACGACTTCGATCTCGTAGCACGTATGGAATTGCTGCTAACAACTCATTCAACCCGAAGTTGCTTCGCAACTCGGCTTAATTCAAGCATTAGGCCGCAGGAGATGGTTATGTCGCAGTCCTTAAAATCTGTTCTTCAACGCCTCGAGCAGATCATCACGCCGCCCACGTCGTACACCAATGGCACAGTTGTCTTGTATCCGGATGCAACAGAATCCGGCCCTGTTGCCGACCTCAAACGCGATATATGGGGGAAGTGTGTCGCTGTCTTAGACACCGGCAAAGCTTGGCTCTCCCGAAAGCAACCACTGGGCTTAAGGCACTTGTCAGGCAATGAAAGCGATAAGGCCGAGTCGGTGCTGGCCCAAGATTCCGAGTGCCGGGCTTTCCAAGAAGCAGTGATGCTCGCTCAGACAGCTGAGAACTTGTTGCATGAAGCTGCGGCCTAACAACTCATTCAAGCAGAATTTGCTTTGCAACTAGGCTTAATTCAAGCGTTAGGCGGCACAGGAGAGATCAATGAAGACCATACCGACCCGACGCGAACTCCAGCAAATCGTGGATCTCCATGTACTGCAGATTGTGTCGGTTCAAGACGGCGGAACCGACGGAGGACTAACTCTGCTGCGGCTCCACCAAGAGTTTGAGGATGAGTTTCAGCCACTTCTCGCCGATAAGCCATATACGGCTCTGCAACGCACCTACAAGCAGTGGGTTCACCCCCGTTTTCACGGACACTTACAAGAAGGCCGATCAAGGCCATGAGGAGTGTTCATGTCAAAGCGCAGGAAGTTCACTGCCGAGTTCAAGCGTGGCGCGGTTGAGCAGGCCAGCCAGCCCGGCGTCAGCTGT
>JAAIGF010392605.1_pt1 | contig 30312 bp, 35 predicted proteins | sample 6487441 | NCBI WGS metagenome assembly JAAIGF01 (sample SAMN13974129, study PRJNA590717) | phyllosphere metagenome | biome: pepper field; feature: multiple bacterial spot infested pepper fields; material: pepper leaves; isolation source: leaves from pepper fields | host: Capsicum annuum ... | reverse complement strand
GGACATCACTGATTACATCGTGAGGTTTTACAACGAAGGTCGCCTGCACTCGACGCTGGGTTATGTCTCTCCAAACCAGTACGAGCGCCATACAGCCTGACATCACCTACTGATGTGTCCGGAAAAGTTTGACCAGCACAGCAACCCGGAATGCACCTCACCGCTACCTCAATCAGCTTCTTCTTTATGTTCCTTTTGGCCGCCTTGTGCGGCCTTTTTTATTCCCGGAGTACCGATGGACCCTACTGACCTAGGCCCAGGCACAGCTACCTGGCTGGGCGGGACCGGCACCATCCTGCTTGGTGGTTTTTTATGGCTGCGCAAGTTTCTTTCCAGAGACGCCGCCGACCGGGCAATGGACAACGCCGATATCGGCACTGTCCGGCGTCTGAATGAATTGCTCGATTCCGAGCGTGAGGCTCGCAAGGAGGCTGAAGCCCGGGCTGACCAGTTTGCCAGGGAGCGTAACGAACTGGCTGCTGCGGTGGGCCGGATGGAAGGCAAGGTTGAAGTCCTGACCAGCCAGATTTCCCAGCTCACTGAAAAGGTGACGACGCAAAGCGCCGAGATTGCCCGGTTGCGTTCTCAATTAGGAGGTTCCACGGATGGACAGATGCGCAATTAACTTCATAGCCCGCCACTGGTGGCGTCGGGTGGAGATCTGGGTGATCGCCGCCTTACTGGCGGCGGGCAGCCTGACGCTGGGGTTTCAGGCCGGGCAATGGTCGGCCAACTCCGAGCACACCAAGCAACTGGCCGAAGTACGCCAGGCATACGACGCGGCCATGGGCAAGCGGGATATCAGCCTGGTCAAGCTGGCGCAGAGCGCAACTCAGGCGGTAGACAAGGCCGAAAGTGCCGCATCGGCGGCGACCGAAGCGGCCAATACCGCCAGCCGTGCGGCTGACAAGGCCGATGCGGCGCTTAGCAAGGTCAGACAGTAACCCTTCGATATCCAACATCTCTGGATTTACTCATGAAAATCACCCCGATTGTTGCTCATCTGCAGGCGACATGCCCGACCTTTGCCGGACGAATCAGCCCCGGTATCTATTGGAACGCTGCGCTGAACGGCACGACGTCCGGTTACCCCTCGGCCTACGTGATCGCCACGGGCGATTCGGCAACGGCCAATGACCTGGCCAACGCGGTCCGCCAGAACATCACCGACCGGATTGACGTGGTCGTGGTGCTCGCCGGTAACGACGAAGGCGGCCAGGTGGCGAGCGAACAACTGCATGCCGTACGTGCGGAACTCTGGCGTGCGCTGGTCGGCTGGAATGTCGGTAGCGATTACGAGCCGCTGGAGTACACCGGCGGCGCGCTGCTCCAGGCCAGTACTTCGCAAGTGGCGTGGCGCTTTGGTTTCGCGGCGCAGTTCCAACTGGGCCGCAATACATCCGATCAGCCTGCCGAAACCTGGCACGAGGCTTTTCTGGATGGTCTGCCGGGTTTCACCGGCGCGACATTCGAGATGGATTGCATCGATCCGGCAGATCCGAACCTGAAATCTCCCGGACCCGATGGGCGTATCGAAGTGAAGTTCTCAGGAGACGTAACACCATGACTCAACGCATCACTGTGATTCCGGCCCCAGGCCGTGTTGTACCCGATCCGGAGGCTGGCGACCTGCTGCCGGCCGAAGGTCGTGAAGTCCGATTCAACGCATGGTGGCAGCGTCGTTACAACGACGGCGATGTCACCACTGCAACCGAGCAACCAACCACCAAAGCCGTCACGGCGTAATCAAGAGGAAGCCAAACAATGGCTATCAGTTTCAATAACATTCCATCCGATGTTCGTGTTCCGCTGTTCTATGCGGAAATGGACAACTCTGCAGCCAACAGCGCGTCGGCGAGCATGCGTCGCCTGATCGTTGCCCAGGTCAATGACGATGCAAGCGGTCCTGAAATCGGTTCGCTGGTACTGGTGCCCAGCGTATCGCTGGCCAGGAATATTGGCGGCCAGGGTTCCATGCTGGCCTCGATGTACGAGACCTGGCGCAAGGCCGATCCGACCGGTGAAGTCTGGTGCCTGCCGCTGCTCAACACGGTCGGTTCCAAGGCCAGCGCCACCATCACGGTTACAGGCACTGCCACCGAGTCCGGTGTTCTGAGCCTGTATGTCGGTGGCGTGCGAGTGCAGGCCACCGTCGTCAATGGCGCGACCGCTGCCCAGGCAGCCAGCGCGTTGTCGGTGAAAATCAATGCTACGCCGGACCTGCCGATCAAGGCCGAGGTCGAAGCAGGTGTCGTGACCCTGTCCGTCAAATGGACGGGTGAGAGCGGCAACGACATCCAGTTGGCCTTCAATCGCCTGGGTAAAACCAATGGCGAGGTGACTCCAGCCGGTCTGACCGTAGTTGCCACTGCCCTGACCGGCGGTGTCGGCACTCCGGATCAGGTGGCTGCACTGGCCGCGCTGGGCGATGAGCCTTTCGAGTTCCTGTGCGTGCCATGGACCGATACCACCACGCTGGATGCCTGGAAATCGGCAATGGATGACAGCACCGGTCGCTGGAGCTGGGCCAAGCAACTCTATGGCCACGTCTACAGCGCCAAGCGCGGCACGGTCGGTACGCTGGTCGCCGCAGGTCAGTTGCGCAACGATCAGCATGTCACGATCCAGGGCGTCGAAGTTGGCGTTCCTCAGCCGGTGTGGGTGCAGGCTGCAGCGCTGGCTGCGCGTACTGCCGTGTTCATTTCTGCTGATGCCAGCCGTCCGACCCAGACCGGCACCTTGCCTGGCCTGGACCCTGCGCCTGCCAGTGCGCGCTTCACGCTCACCGAGCGCGAGTCGCTGCTGCGTTATGGCATCGCTACCGCTTACTACGAAGGCGGTTACGTGCGCATTCAGCGTTCGATCACCACGTACCAGAAGAACGCCTACGGTCAGGCGGACAACTCGTACCTGGACAGCGAAACCCTGCACCAGTCGGCGTTCATCATTCGTCGTCTGCAGAGCGTGATCACCAGCAAGTATGGCCGCCACAAGTTGGCCAACGACGGTACCCGTTTCGGCGCCGGCCAGCCGATCGTCACGCCAGTCACCATTCGTGGTGAGCTGATCGCTCAGTACGCCAGGCTCGAAGAAGAAGGCCATGTGGAAAACGCAGAACTGTTCGCAGAGTATCTGATCGTCGAGCGCGACAGCCAGGACCCGAGCCGTATCAACGTGATGTTCCCACCGGACTACATCAACGGTCTGCGCGTGTTCGCCCTGCTCAATCAGTTCCGCCTGCAGTACGACGCTGCGGCTTAAATTCAACCTCAACATTCAAACCCGCCTTGTGCGGGTTTTTTCATTCTGGAGATAGAAAACATGGGTCAGAAAGTAGCTGGTACTTGCTACATCAAGGTCGACGGCACTCAATTGACCATCAGCGGCGGCGTTGAAGCCCCTCTGATGAACATCAAGCGCGAGACCGTCTTGCCGGGTTATTTCAAGGAAACCGACAAGGCGCCGTGGTTGAAACTCACTGCGCTCCACACCCCTGACTTTCCCTTGAAAGCGCTCACCACCGGTGTGGACATGACCATCACCTGTGAGTTCAAGAACGGCAAGGTCTACGTCCTGTCGGGCGCCTACCTGGTCGATGAGCCGGGCAGCAAGGGCGAAGAAGGCACCATCGAACTGAAATTCGACGGTAACCAGGGGAGCTGGCAATGAGTGAAGTCTTCGTACTGGCGAGCCCGGTCGAGGCTCACGGGGAATCCCTTTCGCAACTGACTTTCCGTCGCCCTACGGCGCAGGAAGCGCGTGCGATCAAGGCGCTGCCTTACAAGATCGACAAGCACGAAGAGGTGTCGCTCGATCTTGACGTTGCTGCGAAATACATCGCGGTCTGCGCAGGCATTCCTCCGTCCTCGGTCGATCAACTGGACCTTTCCGATATCAACAAGCTGAGCTGGAAGGTCGCGAGTTTTTTCATGGCAGCGGCATCAGAGACCTCGAAGGCCTGATAGCCGTCGTCTACGACCTCGCGTACTTCTGGAAAATTGACCCCGAACTGATGATGTCCAGGGATCTGGACATCATCACCGAGTCGATTTTGCAGTCGCAGCGTATCAATCAGATCCTGCAGGGGGAGTGATGGCAAATCCACTCAAGCTTGAAACGCTTTTCAAAGGCGTCGATGAGCTGTCTCCTGCTCTGGCTAACATGCGCAAGAATGTCGATTCTTTCAGAACCGGGCTCGAAGGGTCCGGTCTGGGAAACATCAACCTTGCAGGTGTAATCGAGGGGAACGCCTTTACGGGCCCCTTGATTGCCGGAGTAAAGGCAGCAATCGGTTTTGAAACATCCATGGCCAATGTGAAAAAGGTCGTGGCTTTTGAGACACCGCAGCAATTCCAGCAGATGGGCACCGATATTCTGGACCTGAGCGAACAGCTCCCGGAAACCGCCAATGGAATTGCGGCCATCGTGGCAATGGGCGCCAAAGCCAGCGTGCCGCGTGAGGAGTTGAAAGGCTTTGCAAGCGATGCGGTGAAAATGGGCGTTGCTTTCGGCCAGACGGGGGCCGAGTCGGGCGAAATGATGGCTAAATGGCGGTCTTCGCTCAGCCTTACACAGCCTGAAGTCCAGAAGCTTGCCGAGCAGATCAACACCCTGGGCGGTAATGATCTGGAGAAAGAAATTGCAACCATGGTCACTGCAATGGCGCCGCTGGGTGCTGTTGCAGGAAAGGCCTCCCGGGAAGTTGCGGCCATGGGGGCCACGCTGGCAGGCATGGATGTGCCGGCCGATGTGGCGACCACAGGCGTCAAGAGCCTCATGAAAACGCTGACCGAAGGCGGTCCAGCGAAAGCCGGGGCTTTCAAGGAATTGCAGCTTGATATCGATCAACTGAGCCAGGGCATGCAGACGGACCCTTCCGGAACTATCGAAAGTGTTCTGAGTGCCATATCCAAAGTTGACCCCGTCAAGCAGGGCGATGTGATTTCGAGTCTGTTCGGAGCCGAATCGCAGGGTGCCATAACACCGTTGCTGAAGAATCTTGACGGACTGAAGGCCAACTTTGCCAAGGTGGCAGAGGGTGCCAGGTCCGCAGGCTCCATCGAGCAGGAGTTTGCCGATAACTCGCTCAATACGGCAGTTGCCATTCAGCAGATGCAGAACCGCATGGATCGACTGGGCATCAATGTCGGTGGCATTTTCCTGCCCGCGATAAACGATGCGCTGGCCGTCATCGGTCCCATGATTTCCATGGTCGCTGCATTGGCGGCCGAACACCCCGAGGTCATCAAAGGCGTTGTAGGCGCTGCGATTGGCTTTGGCGTGTTGCAAGTGGCCGTACTGGCCGCGACCAATGCTGCTCGTCTGTTCAGCATGGTGATCGGTTTGTCGCCAGCGGTAATCGCCGTGCGCGCCATTGCCCTGGCGGCGGGCGCGCTTATTGCCAACTGGTCTTCTGTCGCACCGTTTTTTGCGGACATCTGGGAGTCGATCAAAGGGGCTGCCAGTGTGGCCTGGGACTGGCTCAAGGCTGCGTTCGACTGGACGCCACTGGGCATGATCGTGGCCAACTGGCAGCCACTGGCCGATGTTTTTTCAGCGCTCTGGGGCGTGATTGTGGCGTTATCCACGCCGGTTCTGGAGTTCTTGAAAACCCTGTTCGACTGGTCGCCGTTGGGGCTGATCGTTGCGCACTGGCAACCGATCACCGAGTTTTTCGGTGGTGTGTGGGAGGGGATCAAGGCCTCCGCAGCGCTGTTTTTCGACGTATTGCAAAACCTGTTCGACTGGTCGCCGTTGAGGTTGATTGCAGTGAACTGGCAACCGGTCAGCGAGTTTTACGGCGGCCTGTGGGATGGGATCAAGGCCGCAGCGCTTGTCATCGGCGATGTGTTGAAAACCATGTTCGAGTGGTCGCCCCTGGGGATCATCATCAAGCATTGGGAGCCGATCAGAAGCTGGTTCACGGACCTGTGGACGGATGTGCGGTCGGGTATCGACTCGGTATTGAGCTTTTTCGGCGTCGGGGAGGAAGGGATTCTCAAAGGCACCAGCAAGAAACTCAATGAGTTTGCCGAAGCACAAAGGCTGCGCAATGCGGGGCCTGGTGGCGGTACTGGCGCGTTGCTGATGGCAGATGCCGTCGACACCAGTCAGCTGAATCAGCAACGCCTCAACGCTGCGACGGGCGTGCCATCGACCAGCCAACTGCTGGCTCCTCCAGGGCTGCCAGAACCCGGCAGTCTGCTTCTGCAAGGAGCAGCTGCTAATCGGCGTCTTGAAGGTGAGCTCAACATCCGTTTTGACAATGCACCGGCGGGCATGCGCCCGGAAGAGGTGAGGACCAATCAGCCAGGCTTGACGATCTCGCCAAGCGTTGGCTACCGAACAATCGGAGGAGCAGGATATGACTACATGGCGTGACAGGCTGATGCCCGCTTCTTTCCGGGGTATTGGTTTCTTTGTCGATACGGATTCTGTTCCGGTCGGTCGCAAAGGGCAGCTTCACGAGTTTCCACAACGCGACGAGCCTTATTTCGAGTCGCTGGGCAAGGAATCCCAAATCTATACGATGGAGGCCTTCCTGGTTGGCGATGACTGTTTCGAGCGTCGTGACAGATTGCTGGAGGCTCTTGAGGCCAGGGGGGCAGGCGAGCTTGTCCATCCGTGGCTGGGACGCATGCAGGTGCAGGTGGGCGGATGCATCCTGAAGCACAACCGGGCTGAAGGTGGCGTCGTCAGGCTGTCGTTGAAGTTCTATCCGGATCAGCCGCTGCGCTTTCCGACGTCAACGGTCAATACCAGGCGTCAGCTCGTACAGGCTTCTGACGGCTTGCTGGCTTCGGCGCTCAAGCGTTACAAGGCGGTCATGTCTGTGGTCGACGCAGCGCGTATCAATATCCAGGCGCTGCGCAGTACGTTGTCGGGGATCTTTGCCGTGATTCAGCGGCAGTTTACCCCCTTCATGACGATCTACTCGGATGTGACCAGCCTGGTTCATTCGCTGGTCAATGCGCCCCTGACGTTGAGCACCATGTTCTCCAGTTTCTTTGCCAGCTTTGATGGGGACAGCAGCAGTAGCAGTACCGGCTCAAGTGCCAGTTTCAATGCGAGCACGGGGGCAGGTTCAAGCACTGGCACAAATGCCGGAACAGCTACCAGCGCGAGCGCGAGCGGCAACAGTTCGTCCGTCAATTACAGGGCGACGATTTCCGATGCCACGCAGCAGGCCGAGTCCATTGCCAGTATCAATCAGGTCAATCAGGGCGGCGGTCTCGATACCGGCTCTACGGCCCAGGCGACTGCCAATCTGGTTCAGGATGCTTTGCTGGTCAAGGTTGCCAGAGTGGTGGCGAGCATGCCGGTTGCCACTGCTGCGGTGCCGATCATTGCCACGCCGTCACTGGAGCATCAAGTGGTAATGCCGGTCGATCGTGCTCAGGTGCCTGTCGCCGATGACGTGATCGAGTTGCGGGACACGCTCAGTTCGGCCATCTGGGAGGCTTCGCTGAAAGCTGACCCGGAGCATTACCTGGTGCTCAACACTTTGCGCCAGGCCTTGATCCGTCATCTGAACGCGGTGGCTGCTTCCGGGGTACGACTGGTCGACATCAAGGTGGCCGAGCCGCTGCCTGCGCTGGTTCTGGCTTATCGCCGCTTCGGCGATGCTACCCGCCTGACCGAGGTCGTGCAGCGTAACCGTGTCCAGCATCCAGGCTTCCTGCCGCCAGGCACTCTGAAAGTCGCGCAGGAGTAACCCGATGGAGAAAGAAAATGCTGTCACCTTGTCGGTGGGCGGTATGGATTACGGTGGCTGGAAAACCATTTCGATCTCTGCCGGCATCGAGCGTCAGGCCCGCAGTTTCACGATGGGCATTACCTGGCAGTGGCCTGGACAGAACATCACCCGGCCTATCGGGCAAGGCGACAAATGCGAGGTTCGTATCGGGGGGGATCTGATCCTGACGGGCTGGGTCTTTGCGACACCTATCAGTTATGACGACAAGACGATCACCCTGAGTATTTCCGGGCGCTCTCTGACGGCCGATCTTGTCGATTGCACGGTGATCAACAAACCCGGTCAGTGGAAGGGCCAAGGGGCGCTCAGCATCATTCAGGCGCTTGTGGCTCCTTACGAGGTGGGCGTGGTGAGTGAAATCGCCGAAACCGGCAAGATTGCCGACCACACCATTGAACCTGCTGAAACGGTGTTCAAGTCCATTGACCGGATCCTGACGAAGTTTCGCATTTTCTCTACCGACGATGAGTGGGGGCGTCTGGTACTGGCCAGGCCAGGCAGCAAGGGGCGGGCAGTTGACCGGCTGGAGCTTGGTCAGAACATCCTTTCTGCGTCGGCGCCTCTCGATTTCTCCGGCACTTTTTCCGAGTACCGGGTGATCGGGCAACGCGCAGGCAATGACAAGACGTTCGGCAAGCAAGCCAGCGAGGTGTCGGCGCAGGCTCTCGATGCCAGGGTCAGTCGCAAGCGCGTTCTGGTCATCCATGAGTCGTCACCTGTGACCCCCGAGCTGGCCCAGAGCCGGGCGAACTGGGAGCGCAGCAATCGCATGGGCAAGACGCAGGTCACGACCTACAAGGTGCAGGGCTGGCGTCAGTCCAATGGTGATCTCTGGCGACACAACACGCTGGTGCGAGTCGTGGATCGGGTGATCGGGTTCGATCAGGACATGTTGATCTCGCAAATCACGTACAGCCTCGACGAGAAAGGAACGCTGACGACCCTTGTGGTCGGCCCTCCTGAAATGTTCGACGCCGAACCCGACGACCCGCACAAGACTGCCAAAAAGTAGAGAGCGGTAACGCTACGTTGCCCTCCCCGAACAGGAAAATCCCAATGAGCATACTCAATCGCATGCTGGCGCGTGGCACGGTTGTGCTCGCCAGAGCCAGCAGCAAGATGCAGGCGCTGCAAATGCATCTGACTGCTGGTGAAATCAAGGACGATATGGAGCACTTCGAGCCCTACGGTTTCACCAGCAACCCTTTGCCTGGCGCCGAAGGCATTGCAGCGTTTATCGGCGGTGACCGGTCCCACGGACTGCTGCTGGTGGTTGCGGATCGCCGTTACCGCCTGAATGCCCTGCAGTCGGGGGAGGTGGCGATCTACACCGACGAGGGGGACAGGATTCACCTCAAGCGCGGCAAGGTCATCGACATCGAAACCAACACCCTGAACGTCAAGGCCGCCGTGGCGGTGAACTTTGATACGCCACAGATCACCCAGACCGGCAAGATCGTTTCCCGGGGCGATCAGGTTGCGGGCGGCATCAGCCAGATCAGCCATACGCACGGTGGCGTACAAGGCGGCAATGGCCAGAGCGGGCCACCCGTGGGAGGTGCCTGATGATTATCGCAGGCTCTCTGGAAGCTTCATTGCTGCGCTCGGTCATCATCAGCCTCTTCACCTGGCGTCGCGCCGGGCCGGATGACCAGATCGACGATGACGAACGTTATGGCTGGTGGGGCGATACCTATCCGGCGGTGACGGATGATCGTATCGGCTCGCGTCTGTGGCTGTTGCGGCGAGTGAAACTCACCGCTCAGACGCAACGGGATGCCGAGTTCTACGCTCGCGAAGCGCTTCTCTGGCTGATCGAAGACGGCCATGTGCAGGACATCGAAATCCTCACCGAGCGGGTTGACAACCACCGCTTGAATCTCGGCGTCGTGCTGGTCGTTTCCAACGGGCAGACCGTGCGCTTCAACCCATCCGAACAGTGGCAGGTGATCTATGCCGTTTGAAACTCCTACATTGCCTGCGCTGGTCAGCCGTATACAGGTCGACATGGCTGATGAAGCGCTGCGGCAATCCGATGCACGTGTGTTATCGCGTGCCCACAGTGGTGCAGCCTATGGGCTTTATGGCTATCAGCGCTGGATCGCCGACCAGATCCTGCCCGACACGGCCGATGACGAAACCCTGGAGCGGCAGGCCATCCTCAGGCTCCGGCAACCGCGCAATGCTGCGCAACCGGCCAGCGGCTCGGTGCGCTTCACGGCGGCAGCGGGTGCGGTGCTGGATGCCGACACCGTACTGCAATTCAGCGATGGCCGTGCCTATCGCGTTACCCAGGGCCTGACCACGGTGGCAGGCAATAACGTGACCACCGTCGAGGCGGTGGAAGCGGGCATTCTGGGTAACGCCGATGCCGGTCTGGTCATGACCGCCGTGCAGCCCATCGAAGGGATCGACAGTAGCTTCACTGTGCTGGCTGACGGTCTGAGCGGTGGTACCGCCCAGGAAAGCATCGAATCGTTGCGTTCTCGCGTGGTGCGTTCATACCGTGTGATTCCCCATGGCGGTAATCAGGACGATTACGTCACCTGGGCGCAGGAAGTTCCGGGGGTGACCCGCGCATGGTGCGTGCGCCGTTACATGGGGCCGGGCACCGTGGCGGTTTTTGTCATGCGTGACAATGATGCAACACCGGTCCCCGATGCCGAACAGTTGGCGCAGGTGGCGGCTTATATCGAGCCTTTACGTCCTGTGACGGCTGAACTGTATGTGCTGGCACCGGTACAGAAGCGGGTCGTCTACACCATCAAATTGATGCCGGATACTTCTGCCGTGCGTGCTGCCGTCGAAGCACAGTTAATGGACCTGCACAACCGCGAAGCAGGGCTTGGCGAGACGCTGCTGTTGACCCACATTGCTGAGGCGATCAGCGGCGCTACGGGCGAAACCGATCATGTATTGACTTCTCCTGTTGCCAACGTGCAAGCCAGCCCAAATCAGTTACTGGTATTCGGAGGCATTCTATGGGTGTCTTGAGAACCGCTGATCAGTACGCCGATCAACTGCTCGCCCTTCTACCTTCGGGGCCCGCATGGGATCCGGAGCAAGTCCCGCAATTGCAGCAGATAATTACCGGCTTATCCCGCGAATTCGCCCGTATCGATGGCCGGGCTTTCGCTCTGCTCAACGAGATGGACCCGGCCAGCGTCAGCGAACTGGTTCCTGACTGGGAGCGGGTAATGAACCTGCCCGACCCATGCCTTGGCTTGAGCCCACTGTTCGAGGATCGACGTCTGTCGGTACGTCAGCGACTGGTGGCCGTAGGAGGGCAGACCCCCGCGTTCTATGTCGACATTGCCATCAGTCAGGGCTATCCCAATGCCACCGTCACCGAATACCGAGCGCCCCGTATGGGGCGTTCTCGTTTCGGCAAGGCGCATTTCGGCACCTGGAATGCGCAATTCATGTGGGTCCTGAATACAGGCGGCCGCAAGCGCCAGGGGCGCCGCTTTGGCGCAAGTTACTGGGGGGAGCGTTTTGGCGTGAATCCCGGAACGGCTATCGAGTGTTTGATCCGTCGTGCGGCACCTGCCCACACCTTAGAGTTTGTCAATTTCAACTGAGGAGTAACACCGTGGACTATCCAAAAAGCGTCCCCAGCGTCGGGCTGGTGAATGGAAAGTTTGTTGATGAAAATACCGTTTCTGGAGCGCCGGGATCGTTGATTTCCGCTAGTTGGGGGAATGCGGTAACGGATGAGCTACTGGCTGTTATTCAAGCAGCACAGATCGAGCCGAGTGAAGGGGATCTGGATCAGTTGCTGGAAGCCATCCGTTATATCGTTCAGGACGATGCGTATACCAAGAACCGTGTTTACAACAAGGAAGAAATCGATGCCTTGTTGAAAAATAATAATCTGGTGCCTATTGGGATGATGGTTCCGTTTCCAAAGGCATCTGTTCCCCCCGGGTATCTTGAAGTGGATGGCAGTCTGCAGAGTATTGCTGCTTACCCTGACCTTGCTGCTTATCTGGGGACCAGTTACAACAAAGCAGGCGATCCTGCGGGGTACTTTCGTCTTCCCGAGTCGCGTGGCGAGTTTCTGCGTGGGTGGGATCATGGACGGGGTGTGGACGCTGGGCGAGGTCTGGGTAGCTCTCAGGCCGATAGTCTTCAAGGCTTTCGTCAGGAGTCTATCAGATACGTAAGTGGTGGCGTGGGGAACGACGATGGTGGTGTCGGTGCCAGCGCTACTGGCTTTGCAATGGGCACCGCAGTTCAGGGAACTCGTCCTAGGAACCTGACGGGTGCATTTTTTTCCGACGGTGTGAACGGCGAGCCTAGGGTCGGCTCCGAAACACGTGGTCGAAACATAGCAGTTATGTGGTGTATCAGGGCTTGGAATGCGCCGATTAATCAGGGAAGTATTGATATCGCGGAACTGGCCGAACAAGTGCAAAAGCTCTCGATTAACGGGCCTGTTGTAGGGAGTATTCGTAAGGGGAGCATGAGTATCCTCACTCCTGCGGCGACAGCAACTTACTCAGCCGATGAGTTAGTGCTTGTAACGGTTCTTGGTAGCCAATCGTATCGCTTGGCTAACTTTAACAGGTCGGTCAATCTCGCGACTGTTGGGGTTGGCGGCATGGACACTGGCACTGCACCAGTCAGTGGTTATGTAGCCATTTATGCAATCTATAACCCTGTGACCAAGATCTCGGGGTTGTTGGCCACTAACGCTGTAGCGAAGGTCAGTGAGGTTTATAATGGAGGCAACATGCCAGCCGGATTCAGCGCATCATGTTTGCTTACTGTACTTGTTACGGACTCCAATAGAAATTTCAATGTCTGCACAGTTCGTGACCGCACCGTTCATATCTCAAGTGCATATGTCTACAGCACTCAGTCGATCGTTTCTGGCGCGCTGGTTGCCCCTAGTACCGTACCGCCGAATGCTGTTTCCATTTCAGGCACTCTGGACTGTACTTGCACGACATCTGCTCAACTGGGGATTTTGGTGCTTGATGGAGAAACAGGGACTGGCCTGAGAAGTCTGATCGGCTCCGTCACTGCAAATGGAACGATTGTTTGTCCTTTTAGCGAGGTGAACCTTGATACCAGCAAGCGATTCACCGTCAATACCAGTATCGTCGGAAGTGGCACCGCTACCTTCCGAGTAGCCACCTCGGAGTATAAAGTATGAAGTATCTAGAAATCATAGATGGTGTTGTTGTGTCTGCATTCAGCGGTCCGCAAGACTCCGAGAATTGGCCAAATCTAGTCGAGGTAGAGGACGACGATCCACGGTATGTCGCCTTTATGGAACCTTTGGAGCCAGACAAGATTGCACTTGCGGTCTCTACCCGCGATAGTCTCCTGTCTACTGCTGCTCTGCGCATAGCGCCACTGCAGGACGCTGTCGACCTTGATGATGCCAGTGAGGCTGAGATCGCGTTGCTCAAACAGTGGAAGCAGTATCGCGTGGCAGTGAACCGGTTGGACTTGACAGCAGATCCCATCATCTGGCCTGAACAGCCGCAGTAACAACTTTGTCGCGTTAAGCGGATTTTCCTCATCTGAAATGACTCCCCCCTCACGGCCTCGCTTATGCGGATTTTTTAGTGCGCGTTTGGTCGTGGGCGAACGTTCTGCCGTGCCTTGGCATGGCATCTGGAGAAAACATGCCCATAACCCAACAACAACTCCAGCAAATCCTCCCCAACGCCGGCCCTAAAGCCGGCGTTTTCGTCTCCGCGCTCAATGCCGCCATGAGCCGATACAGCATCGTTACCCGCTTGCAGGTGGCAGCGTTCATTGCGCAGATCGGGCATGAGTCCGGGCAGTTACGCTATGTCCGGGAGCTGGGAAGTGACGACTACCTGAAGCGCTATGACACGGGGCAACTGGCCTTGCGCCTGGGTAATACCCCCGAAGACGATGACGATGGACAGTTCTATCGTGGACGGGGGCTTATTCAGGTCACGGGTCGGGCGAACTATGTGGCGTGCGGGGAAGCGCTGGGGCTGGATCTGCTCAATCATCCCGAGTTGCTCGAACAGCCGGAGCATGCCGCCATGTCCGCGGGCTGGTTCTGGGATCGGGCAAGGCTGAATGCCTTGGCCGATCAAGGAAACTTCCTGTTGATTACCAGGCGCATCAATGGCGGCACCAATGGACTTGCCGAACGAGAAGCTTTTTATCAACGCGCTTTGCAGGTGTTGTCATGAAGGTTCTGGATCTGCGCGCAGTGGCTCTGGCTCTGTTGTCGGGATTGGCGCTGGGAGCCTGGGCGGCTTGGCAATGGCAGGCCAGCAGCTATGGCCAGCAATTGGCCGAGCAGGCACAGATTCATCTGCAAGAACGTGAGCTTGCTTCCAGGGCCGTCATTGCCTGGCAGGAAGCTCAACAGAAACTGCGACGGGACATGGAGGCCCGTCTGCAAACCAGCGATGCAACTCACTACAAGGAATTGAGCGATGCACAGAAACTTCAGGCTCGCTTGCGTAGTCGTCTGGCTACTTCTGATTTGCGGCTGTCAGTCCTCCTCGCCGCTCCCGCCAGCGGTGCTGGAGAGCCCGCCACTGCCTCCTCCGGCAGCCTGGTTCATGGAATCACGCGAGCCGAACTTGACCCGGCGGCTGCTCAACGAATTGTCGCCATCACCGACGACGGAGACCAGGGACTGATTGCTCTCAAGGCCTGTCAGGCTTATGTCCGTGAAATCTCCCGCTGAACTCCCATCCCCAATGCCGAGACTGCGTCAGCAGTATCGGCTTCCTCCCGGCAGACACTGATCTGCCACCTGAAAGCTCATCTGACCGGATACATGACCTGTTTTCCCCGGCACAATCATATTGCGCCGTGTGATTCGGTAAGTTAATGTCCCGAAACGTATAGATGAGACGCCTCCCGTGACGATTGTCAGCAAACTCTTGATGCGCGTTATCAAGGCCCACGCCCGTTGGCGTTGGCGCGCCTGACTATTTCTTTTCCGGCCTGCCCGGACCTGTACCTGTATGCCTTCGCTCCCCTGATGTATTTCGCCAGGTCACATGCCGGACCTTTGGTGGATACGCAAGCGGGCTCGACTCGGAAGGCCGAATAAAGTCAGTAAATTCAAAAGGTTGATAGCAACATGCTGCTGATGATCGATAACTACGACTCCTTTACCTATAACGTCGTGCAGTACCTCGGTGAACTGGGTGCCGACGTTAAAGTGATTCGTAACGATGAGTTGACCATTGCTCAGATCGAAGCCTTGAACCCGGAGCGCATTGTCGTTTCGCCCGGCCCTTGCACACCCAACGAAGCCGGTGTCTCGCTTGAGGTGATCACTCACTTCGCGGGCAAACTGCCGATTCTGGGTGTCTGCCTGGGGCACCAGTCCATTGGCCAGGCGTTCGGTGGCGATGTGGTGCGCGCCCGTCAGGTCATGCATGGCAAGACCAGTCCTGTCGTTCATGAGGACAAGGGCGTGTTCAATGGCTTGAACCATCCTCTGGTCGTGACCCGTTACCATTCGCTGGTGGTCAAGCTCGACACCCTGCCTGATTGCCTTGAGGTCACCGCCTGGACCGCGCTGGAAGATGGTTCGATGGACGAGATCATGGGGCTTCGCCACAAGACGCTGAATATCGAAGGGGTGCAGTTTCACCCCGAGTCGATCCTGACCGAGCAGGGCCACGAGCTGTTCGCCAACTTCCTCAAACAGACCGGCGGCACTCGTCAGGAGAACCTCTCATGAGTTCGCCAATGACTATCAAGACGGCGCTCAACCGCGTCGTCAATCATCTGGACTTGAGCACCGACGAGATGCGCGATGTCATGCGTGAAATCATGACGGGCCAATGCAGCGAAGCGCAGATCGGTGCCTTTCTGATGGGCATGCGGATGAAAAGCGAGAGCATCGATGAAATCGTCGGTGCCGTCTCGGTCATGCGTGAGCTGGCAAACAAGGTCGAGCTGCAATCGCTGGACAAGGTTGTGGATATCGTCGGTACCGGTGGTGATGGTGCCAACATCTTCAACGTCTCCACGGCTTCGGCTTTCGTGATCTCGGCTGCCGGTTGCACGGTCGCCAAGCACGGCAACCGTGCGGTGTCAGGCAAGAGCGGCAGTGCCGACCTGCTGGAAGCGGCGGGCGTGTACCTGAACCTCGATCCGGTCCAGGTGGCGCGTTGCATCGACAGCGTGGGCATCGGCTTCATGTTCGCCCAGTCCCACCACAGCGCCATGAAACATGCCGCCGGTCCGCGTCGCGACCTGGGGCTGCGCACCCTGTTCAATATGCTCGGCCCGCTTACGAATCCGGCTGGCGTTCGCCATCAAGTGGTGGGTGTGTTCAACCAGGCGTTGTGTCGCCCGCTGGCGGAAGTCCTGTCGCGCCTGGGCAGCAAGCATGTGCTGGTGGTGCATTCTCAGGACGGTCTGGACGAGTTCAGCCTCGCGGCACCGACTTTTGTCGCTGAGCTGAAAAACGGCGAAATCACCGAATACTCGGTACAACCCGAAGATCTGGGCATGAAAAGCCAGAGCCTGTATGGTCTGGCGGTCGAAAGCCCGGCTGCCTCTCTTGAGCTGATTCGGGACGCTCTTGGGCGTCGCAAGACTGAACATGGCCAGAAGGCCGCGGAAATGATCGTGCTTAACGCCGGTGCGGCACTCTATGCTGCTGATCATGCCTCCAGCCTCAAAGAAGGCGTAGAACTGGCACACGATTCCCTGCACACCGGCCTGGCCCGGGAAAAGCTGGACGAATTGGGTGCTTTTACGGCGGTATTCAAGCAGGAGAATGAAGGATGAGTGTGCCAACCGTACTGGAAAAGATTCTCGCCCGTAAAGCCGAGGAAGTGGCTGCTCGTCGTGCCATTGTGACCCTGGCGGAGCTGGAGCGGCAGGCCGCGGTGGCCGATGCGCCTCGCGGTTTTGCCAATGCCTTGATCGAGCAGGCCAGAAGCAAGCATCCGGCGGTGATTGCCGAAATCAAGAAGGCCTCGCCGAGCAAGGGCGTGATCCGGGAAAACTTCCAGCCTGCCGAGATTGCCAAAAGCTATCAGGCTGGCGGTGCGACCTGCCTGTCGGTCCTGACCGATATCGATTTCTTTCAGGGCGCCGATGCCTATCTGCAGGAAGCCCGTGCGGCCTGCAAGTTGCCGGTGATCCGCAAGGACTTCATGATCGACCCATATCAGGTCGTCGAAGCCCGGGCTCTGGGTGCCGACTGTATCCTGTTGATCGTGGCAGCGCTGGATGACGTGAAAATGGCCGAACTGGCAGCGGTTGCCAAGGGTGTCGGTCTGGACGTTCTGGTTGAAGTGCATGATGGCGATGAGCTGGAGCGCGCCCTGAAAACTCTCGATACGCCACTAGTGGGTGTCAACAACCGCAACCTGCATACCTTCGAGGTGAGCCTGGAAACCACGCTGGATCTGCTGCCGCGCATTCCTCGCGATCGTCTGGTCATTACCGAGAGCGGCATCCTCAACCGGGCCGATGTCGAGCTGATGGAAATCAGCGATGTGTATTCCTTCCTGGTGGGCGAGGCCTTCATGCGCGCCGAGCAGCCGGGAGCGGAATTGCAGCGTCTGTTCTTCCCGGAGCGTGGCGTGCCGGTCACTGGCTCGGCTCTTGATTGAGTCGTAGACCATGACGGTCGTCGACATCTGCATCGAAAAAGGCCTGCAGGCCGAACAGGACCTGCTGGCTTCGGTGTGTGCCGGTGACGCGGATCATGGGCTGCTGTTCTGGCGCCCGAATGATCGGGCGCTGGTCATGCCACGGCGGATGAGTCGCCTGCCGGGTTTTACCGAAGCCAGTGAAACCCTTGCAGACAGCGGCTGGCCTGTCCTGCTGCGTGAAACGGGCGGTGAACCGGTGCCACAGTCTTCTGCAACCGTGAACATTGCTCTGGTTTACGCACAGCCCGGCACGGATGCCGACCGGGACAGAATAGAAAACGCCTACCGACGTTTGTGCCAGCCGATTCTGGATCTGCTGACCGAACTGGGTGGCCAGGCTTCGCTGGGGGAAGTGGACGGCGCATTCTGCGACGGCCGTTTCAACGTCAACCTCGATGGCCGCAAGATGGTCGGCACCGCCCAGCGCTGGCGTCAAAGCCAGGGTGGAACACGTCCTGTGGTGCTGGCTCATGGCGCCTTGTTGCTGGACAACGAACGTCAGCAGATGGTGGCTGCGGTCAATCGCTTCAACGAATTGTGCGAGCTGGACGCGCGAGTACGAGCCCAAAGCCATATTGCCTTGTATGAAGCCTTTCCCGAAGGCGGCTTCGATGTGCTCGAACGCTTGAACCAGTCTTATCGGCAGATGCTGGCCAGGCTCTGAGCAGCACCGGCGTCAACGGGTTCCGAACACCACCATGGTCTTGCCTTTGACGTCGACCAGTTGCTGCTCTTCCAGAGACTTGAGCACGCGCCCGACCATTTCCCTCGAACAGCCGACGATACGTCCGATTTCCTGACGGGTCACCTTGATCTGCATGCCGTCGGGGTGCGTCATGGCATCCGGTTGCCGACACAGATCCAGCAACGTGCGGGCCACTCTTCCGGTCACGTCGAGGAATGCCAGGTCTCCGACCTTGCGCGTCGTATTGCGCAGGCGATCAGCCATCTGGGCGCCCAGGGCATAGAGAATTTCCGGCTCCTGGTGCGTCAGCTCGCGAAACTTGCAATAAGAGATCTCGGCCACTTCGCATTCGGTCTTGGCGCGAACCCACGCACTGCGCACGGTTTCATGGCCTGCCTGTTCGAACAGGCCCAGTTCGCCGAAGAAATCCCCGCTGTTGAGATACGCGACGATCATTTCCCGACCCTCATCGTCCTCGATCAGGATCGTTACCGAACCCTTGAGAATGATGAACAACGACTCGGATTTCTCGCCAGCGCAGATGATATTGCTCTTGGCGGCGCAGCGACGGCGTTGTGCATGAGGGAGAAGCTTTTCGAGACTCTTTATTTTGGGTGTCACTGTGATTGCGACCATGCGTGTATTCCGAAAAAAGACCCTTCGCCAAATGGCACTTTTATAGGTATCGGCTGCACTGGCATTCTCGCCAGCTTTTCGACGAGGGTTTGAGAACATTTGCGACCTTTCCTACATCTTGGCCGCAAAAAGCAATTTCTGAGGCCTCTCCAGCGGATTCCCGGGCCTGTGCTAAGCTGGCTCCCTTTTTAGCAGTGGAGTCTGGTGATGAAGGCACGCATCCAATGGGCTGGCGAAGCCATGTTCCTCGGCGAGTCCGGTAGCGGTCATGTGGTGGTAATGGACGGCCCGCCTGAAAGCGGCGGTCGCAATCTGGGCGTACGCCCGATGGAGATGGTGCTGATCGGTCTGGGCGGTTGCAGCAACTTCGATGTCGTCAGCATTCTCAAGAAGTCCCGCCAGCCTGTCGAAAGCTGCGAAGCCTTCCTCGAGGCCGAGCGTGCAAGCGAAGACCCCAAGGTTTTCACAAAGATCCACCTGCACTTCGTCGTCAAGGGGCGCGGTCTGAAAGAAGCCCAGGTCAAGCGTGCCATCGAGCTTTCGGCCGAGAAGTATTGTTCAGCATCGATCATGCTGGGTAATGCCGGTGTAGAGATCACCCACGACTATGAAATTGTCGAACTGGGCTGATATAGACATCCAACGATCATAAAAACGGCGCACACTCTGGCAGACGGCTTCCGACGTCTGCATAATGCGCGACTTTTTCAGGCGCGGCATGCATTGGTTTTCTGCAGCTGCGCCAGAACAGACAACCAAAATCGCCAACGCGAAGAGGTGTTAACCGTCCTACGCAGCTGAGCGCCGCTCATCTGACGGGCATGCTTGATCACGCGGCTGGCGCCGCACACATATAGAGAGTTTTTAACGGTGAAAAGCAAACTCAAGCTCCACGGGTTCAATAACCTGACAAAGACCTTGAGCTTCAATATCTATGACATCTGCTATGCGGAAACCCCGCAAGACCAGCAGGCTTACGTCGAGTACATCAACAGTGTGTACGACGCCGAACGCCTGACGCGGATTCTGACCGATGTTGTCGATATCATTGGTGCCAATATCCTGAACATCGCCCGTCAGGATTACGATCCGCAGGGTGCCAGTGTGACCATTCTGATCTCCGAGCAGCCGGTAACGCCTACCGAAAGCCAGATCGAAGAGTCGCCAGGTCCACTGCCGGAAACCATTCTGGCCCACCTGGACAAGAGCCACATCACGGTTCACACCTATCCGGAAATTCACCCGGTCGATGGGATCGCGACTTTCCGCGTGGACATCGATGTGTCGACCTGTGGCGTGATTTCACCGCTCAAGGCGCTGAACTACCTGATCCACAAGTTCGAGTCCGACATCGTGACGGTCGACTATCGCGTGCGTGGTTTCACCCGCGATGTAGAAGGCAAGAAGCACTTCATCGATCACGAGATCAACTCGATCCAGAACTACCTCTCCGAAGATACTCGCAACGGTTACCAGATGACCGACGTGAACGTGTATCAGGAGAACCTGTTCCACACCAAGATGCTGCTCAAGGAGTTCGAACTGGATAACTACCTGTTCGGCGACGCGACCAGCAACCTGTCCGCTGAGCAGCGTGCACAGGTCACCGCCAAGGTGAAGCACGAAATGCTGGAAATCTTCTACGGCCGCAACGTGGCTGTCTGATTTCACTGCAAACAAGAAAGGCGCCGATCAAGGCGCCTTTTTTGTGTGTGGCTGAAAGTCAGATCCGGTACGTACTCTTGGTCATGACCTTGGCCAGGATGCTCATGCCGAACTTGACCGGTGCCGGAAAGCGAAAGCCTCCGGCGTCCAGTGCGGTTTCGGCGTGCTGTTCTTCGTCTATGCGCATCTGCTCCAGAATCGCTCGGGACTTTTGATCCTCGGCAGGTATCTGGTCCAGATGTTCGTTCAGGTGCTTGCAGACCTGATCTTCGGTCGCGGCCACGAAACCCAGGCTGACCTTGTCGCTGATCAGACCGGCCGCTGCGCCAATGCCGAAGGACAAGCCATAGAACAGCGGGTTGAGCACGCTGGTATGACTGCCCAGTTGATGAATGCGTTGTTCGCACCAGACCAGATGATCGATTTCTTCTTCGGCGGCATGCTCCATGGCCTTGCGTACCTTGGGGAGCCTGGCGGTCAAGGCCTGGCCCTGATACAGCGCCTGTGCGCAGACTTCGCCGGTGTGGTTGATGCGCATCAGACCTGCTACATGACGAGTGTCGACATCGTTCATCTTGTGTTCGGGGCGCAGGATGGCGGGCGAAGGCCGATGAGAATGCCCGCTGGAAGGCAGCAACGTGCGCATTGCGCTGTCGGCCTGCAACAGAAGACGATCAAGGGGAGAGTAGTGACGTTCGGTAGCCATGGGCACCTCCGGATAGGTCCATGCTGGCCAGTTTACCCCAATCGGAGCGGCCAGGCTTGAGCTGCATCATCCTGTCGAACCCCCTGAACAGAGCACCCGCGGCCCCGACAGGATGCAAGCTATTGAAAATACGGACTCAGCCCGGCGGCCAGTTCATCTGGCGCTTGCCCAGAACATGCATGTGAATGTGATAGACGGTCTGTCCACCCAGCTCATTGCAGTTCATGACGACGCGGAAACCTTCTTCGCAGCCCTGTTCCCTTGCCAGACGCTGGGCCGTGAAAAGAATATGGCCAGCCAGCCCCTTGTCTTCTTCGGTCAGGTCATTGAGGGTGCGAATGGGCTTTTTCGGGATGACCAGAAAGTGTACGGGCGCCTGAGGGGCGATATCGTGGAAAGCCAGTACCTGATCGTCTTCGTAGATGATATTGGCCGGGATTTCCCGATTGATGATCCTGGTAAACAAAGTATCCACAGCCGTTTGCTCCTTTTGGGTGGATGGGTCATGGCCGGTCGACTGGCCGGTCCCAATGAGATCGAGTTTACCGAGCGATAATTATTTGTCACTCAGCGTGGGCAGCAGGCCTTGTTGATATAGCCGCTGATTTGACGAACCAGCCAGCGCGAGCCCAGTCGCGGGCTGAAGGCCCATAACCGGTTGCGCAGCCGGGGGATGATAACAGCCTTGTTTTTTGCCAGCGCGCGCACGGTATACAGTGCCACCTCTTCGGGGGTCATCATCTTCTCGTCATTCACCTTGAGCTGAGCCGTGCGAAAGAACGGCGTACGGGTCGGACCGGGACACAGGACCGATACTTTTACCCCGTTTTTCCTTACCTCTTCGCGCAAGCCTTCGGAAAAGTGCAGCACGTAAGCCTTGCTTGCGTAATACGTGCTCATCCATGGCCCGGGCTGGAAAGCAGCCACCGAGGCTACATTGAGAATCTGCCCACCGCCCTGCAGCGCCATCAGGTTGCCGACGGTATGGCACAGGCGAGTGAGGGCGAGAATATTCAGGTCGATGAGGTCCTGCTCGGCAGCCCATTCCTGGGCCAGAAACGGGCCGCACGTCCCGATGCCGGCGCAATTGACCAGCAGGTCAATCTGATGGTCGCCATCTTCCAGCTCCAGAAGGAAGCCCGAAAGACGCAACGGCTCACCCAGATCGCACGCACGAAACAGTACCTCCACGCCAAAGCGTTGGGTCAGCTCGATAGCGATGCTTTCCAGGCGGTCGCGATGGCGGGCAACCAGCAGCAGATTGTGCCCGCGACGAGCCAGGGCTTCGGCCATGGCCAGGCCGATACCGCTGGAAGCGCCTGTTATCAGGGCGTAACGGGTCATGCATTTCTCCATTGAACGTATTGCAACCGGTATTTCGCGGACCGGCTCATGAGCAACGTATTGCGGACTGGCTGTTTAAAGCCTTTGCCCTGATACCGATGGGGCCTGCTGGGCTTCATCGCTGTCTGAATCGTCATCATAGGGCAGGGACTGTTCGTATTCGCTGGCCGTGGTTTCGAGTTCGTTTTTCACGATATCGAGACCATTGTTGAGCACGATCGAGAGGATCAGGCTGATGAAGACAATCCATAGGCAGGCCAGCACTTTCACGGACTTCGAATTCGGAGGCGGTGGCGCACCATATTTATTGGGGCCTCCAGTACCCGGTACGATCATCATCAGGAAGGGAAAGATACTGCCTATGACGGGAGCCAGGTTAAGCAGCAGGAGCCAGCCGCTCCAGCCTGCATCGTGCAGGCGTTGAACCCCCATCTGCACGCTCAGGACAAAGAATGCAGCGACGGCTACAGTGCTCAACAGGCCACCACCCACCAGTGAAACGCTCATCACCGCAACGCAGACACCCATGGTCGCAAGGCCCGCGACTACCAGCACCAGGCTCCAGGCCAGATAGCGCAAGCGACCTATGCGGCCTTCAACGCTGAACACCTTGAGCGGCGAATAGGCGGGCAGGTCGGGTATGACGGCTGCCTTGGGAGGCGCGTAGGGCGAGGGGGCTGGCTCGGGCTCTGCAGGCGTGCGATAGGGTTTGGGCTCGCTGACTTCATCCAGGCTCAGGCTGATTGCCGGATCAGGCTCAATGCGTGCTTCGACGCCGGCGTCATTGAGCGCCTGGATATATCTCTGGGCATCGGCCTGAGTCAGCCCGCGCTTGAGGGATACAGGATTGCCGTTGAACAGTCTCTCTACTGCCGAGGTTTCACTCTTGAACAACTGGGCCAGGTTGAGTTTTGCTGTTTCCAGCTCAACGCCATTACGCAATTGCCCTTCAAACATGATCTTGAAGTGGGTATCGGCCATCAAGGGCTTCCTTGTCTCGGTATAAGGTGCAGCGCGGGCAGTCACTATGGATCATGGCGTGGCTGCCCGATAGGGATCAGAACGGTTTGACGACGACCAGAATGACAACAGCCAGCAGTATCACTACAGGGACTTCATTGAACCAGCGGTAAAACACATGGCTGCGGCCATTTTCACCTCGCGCGAAGCGTTTCACCTGCGCGCCGCACATGTGGTGGTAACCGATCAGCAGGACAACCAGCGTCAGCTTTGCATGCATCCAGCCCTGGCTGAAATACCCTGACGGACTGAAACTGATCAGCCAGCCACCGAAAATCAGTGTGGCAATCATGGCAGGCCCCATGATGCCTCGGTACAGCTTGCGCTCCATCACGCTGAAGCGTTCCTTGCTGATCGTGTCTTCGCTCAGTGAGTGGTAGACGAACAGCCTCGGCAGATAGAACAGACCTGCAAACCAGCAGACCATCGATACGATGTGAAGCGCTTTGACCCATAAAAAGAGCATTTTCGGTTATCCCCAGGTTCACGGTGGACAAATAGTAGTGGGTTGCGCGGTCATACGTCACGTTGTCGGTTGTCGCAGAGGCCATAGGCTCATATCATCGACGGCTTTCCAGTTGTTTCGTTGAGGGCAGGTTATGGTCAAGGTCGGTATCGTCGGCGGCACGGGTTACACCGGGGTCGAGCTGCTGCGTCTGTTGGCACAGCATCCGCAAGCAGAAGTGGTCGTTATTACCTCTCGCTCGGAGGCCGGCCTTGCAGTAGCCGACATGTACCCCAACCTGCGAGGCCATTACGATGGTCTGGCTTTCAGCGTGCCGGACGTCAAGACGCTCGGCGCATGCGACGTCGTGTTCTTCGCCACGCCTCACGGTGTTGCTCATGCTCTGGCGGGCGAGCTGCTCGCTGCAGGCACCCGGGTTATCGACCTCTCCGCAGACTTCCGCCTCCAGGATCCGGTTGAATGGGCCAAGTGGTACGGTCAGCCTCACGGCGCGCCTGAGTTGCTCAAGGATGCCGTATACGGCTTGCCTGAGGTCAACCGCGAGCAAATCAGAAATGCCCGCCTGATTGCTGTACCGGGTTGTTACCCAACCGCAACTCAGCTGGGGTTCCTGCCTTTGCTGGAAGCAGGTCTTGCCGATAACTCCCGCCTGATTGCCGACTGCAAGTCGGGTGTCAGTGGTGCCGGTCGCGGCCTGAGCCTGGGTTCGCTGTACTCTGAAGCCAATGAAAGCTTCAAGGCCTACGCGGTCAAGGGGCATCGCCATCTGCCGGAAATCAGCCAGGGGCTGCGTCGCGCAGCAGGCGGCGATGTCGGCCTGACCTTCGTGCCGCACCTGACGCCGATGATTCGCGGCATCCACTCCACGCTGTACGCAACCGTTGCCGACAAATCGGTAGACCTGCAGGCTCTGTTCGAGAAGCGCTATGCCGACGAACCTTTCGTGGATGTCATGCCGGCCGGCAGCCATCCGGAAACCCGCAGCGTGCGTGGTGCGAACGTCTGCCGTATTGCGGTGCATCGTCCGCAGGGTGGCGATCTTGTCGTTGTGCTGTCGGTTATCGACAACCTGGTCAAGGGCGCGTCGGGTCAGGCAGTACAGAACCTGAACATCATGTTCGGTCTGGACGAACGTGCCGGTCTGTCGCATGCCGGCATGATGCCTTGAGCTACAAGCTACAAGCTACAAGCTACAAGCTACAAGCTACAAGCTACAAGCACTTGCGGCTTGTAGCTTGACCGCTTGCCGCTGCTCTTCACTTCAATAGTTGACCAGTTTTCTAGGCGAAGCGGATAATGTCCGTCATTACGCATTATGACGGCTTAACGCCGGGAGATATCTGACATGAGCGTCGAATCCTTTACTCCTACAGCTCTGGAGTTCACCCCAGGAGCCGCGCACAAGGTGAAAACCCTGGTCGATGAAGAAGGCAATGATCGCCTGAAACTGCGGGTTTTCGTAACCGGCGGTGGTTGCTCCGGTTTCCAGTACGGTTTCACTTTCGATGAAGATGTGGCGGATGACGACACCGTCGTCGAGCGCGAAGGCGTCAGCCTGGTTGTCGATCCGATGAGCTTCCAGTATCTGGCGGGCGCGGAAGTGGACTATCAGGAAGGTCTCGAAGGTTCGCGTTTCGTGATCAAGAACCCGAACGCTTCTACCACCTGTGGTTGCGGTTCTTCGTTCTCCATCTGATCGTGCTCCATACGAAAACGCCGCGCATATGCGCGGCGTTTTTCGTTGTGGCTCAGGTCAGGCGGGATAGATGGCGCCCAGGACTCGCAGCCCTCTGGCCCCGGTCACGGTTGGCCGGTTGGCCGGTACGCTTTCCAGGCAGCAATGCGCCAGCCAGGCAAACGCCATCGCTTCGACCCAGTCCGGGTCTACACCGAATTTTGCCGTGCTGCTGACTTTCGTTTCAGGCAACAGCGCTGCCAGTCTGTCCATCAGCGCCACGTTATGGGCTCCGCCGCCGCACACCAGAAGCTCTGTAGTGCTTGATTGCGCCGCTTGCAGAGATTCTGTAATCGTCAATGCGGTCAGCTCAAGCAGGGTGGCCTGTACGTTCTCCGGCGCGATGGTTGGCAGCTGGAACAGGTGATGGTGCAGCCAGCCCAGGTTGAAGACTTCACGACCGGTGCTCTTCGGACCTTTGGTCAGGAAGAACTGATCGCTCAGCAATCCCTTGAGCAGCGCAGGATCGACCTGGCCACTGGCAGCCCATGCGCCATCCCTGTCGAAACTCTGATGACGCTGCGACTGAATCCAGGCATCCAGCAGCACGTTGCCCGGTCCACAATCGAAGCCGGAAACAGGGCGGTCCGATTCGATGATGCTCAGGTTGCTGAAGCCGCCGATGTTCAATACGGCACGACGGTCCTTGTTGTCGTCGAACAGCGCTTCATGGAACGCCGGCACCAGTGGCGCACCCTGGCCGCCTGCTGCGATATCGCGACGACGGAAGTCGCTGACCACGGTAATTTCGGTCAGCTCCGCAAGCAGGGCAGGGTTGCCGATCTGAATGCTGAAACCACGCCCCGGCTCATGACGGATGGTCTGGCCGTGACTGCCGATGGCACGTATCTGGCCTGCAACCATGTTCTGCTCTTGCAGCAGGGTCGCTACGCCTTGTGCTACCAGCTTTACCCACTTCTGCTCGGCAATGGCGGCGCGTGCCAGTTCATCTGCGCCGCTGGAGCATAGGCCGAGCAGTTCGGTATACAGATCTTCCGGCATCGGAATGTAATGAGTTGCCAGAAGCCTTGGACGGTCATCCTGCTCCAGTAGGGCGATATCTATCCCATCGAGGCTGCTGCCGGACATCACACCTATATAGAAGAAGGCCATGGATTACCTTTTATTGGAGGCCAGCGTGGTGGCCTTGTCATGGTCCATGCGCGCCATCAACGGTTGGCTTTGCTGCATGAACCGCTGTTTTTCGGATTTGGCGATCGGGTCCGCCATCGGAAGTTTCTGACCCAGTGGATCGACGTGCACGCCATTGACCTGGAATTCATAGTGCAAGTGCGGGCCTGTCGACAAGCCGGTTGTTCCAATATAGCCGATCACCTGACCTTGCTTGACGCTGCCGCCGGTTTGTACGCCTTTGGCGAAGCCTTGCATGTGTCCGTACAGCGTACGGTAAGTCTCGCCGTGCTGAATGATGACGGTGTTGCCGTATCCGCCGCGCCGCCCGGCCAGGATGACCTTGCCGTCACCGGTTGCCTTGATGGGCGTACCGCGTGGCGCAGCATAGTCGACGCCCTTGTGAGCACGGATCTTGTTCAGGATCGGGTGCTTGCGGCCCAGGGAAAACATCGAGCTGATACGTGCGAAGTCCACCGGAGTGCGGATGAAGGCCTTGCGCATGCTGTTGCCGTCAGCGGTGTAGTAATTGGTATTGCCTTGCTTGTTGGTGTAGCGAATGGCGGTGTAGGTCTTGCCGCGGTTGGTGAAGCGTGCGGACAGGATATTGCCGGTGCCTACGGTCTTGCCATTGATGACTTTCTGCTCATAAACCACATCGAATTCGTCGCCCTTGCGGATGTCCTGAGCGAAGTCGATGTCGTAGCCAAAGATATTGGCCATGTCCATGGTCATGCTGTGGGAAAGGCCTGCACGCTGTGCCGACTGGGACAGGGAGCTGTTTATAACGGCGTGAGCATAGGTTTCACGTACGGTAGGCTTGCTGACTTCACGGCCGAACGTGAAACCGGCGTCCGTCCTGGAGAGGCTGATGGTCTCCAGTTCGCTGAGTTTGCTGTGCAGTTGCTTGAGCTGGCCGTCAGGGGTCAGTTCGAACTGGAGAACCTGGCCGTCCTGCAACTTGCTGAACTGTTTGGCCTGTTTGTCGCTGGCCATGACCTCATGCACGGTCGTGGCAGGCAGTCCTACCTTTTCAAATAGTGTCGACAGGGTGTCGCCCTTCGAGACCACAACTTCCTTGTGATACGGGCTCTTTATATCGGTAGCCGGGGTTGGCTGAGCTGATGCGCTTTCCTGAGTCTGATCTTCGCCGTTGTCGATCTGGGCGAATGGAGAAACAGTGCTGTCAGGTGTGGCTTGAACGGCTTGCTGAGCGTCTTGATTCTGTGCGTTCTGATCGGGTGCTTCCAGATCGAGAACCAGGTTTGTCCGTTTTGCTTCAACTTCGCTGGAAGGAAATACCAGGAGTGCCAGGCTCAGCAGGGCGGCGATGCCGCTGGCAGCGAGCAGGTGACTCTTCGGATAAAGCGGAGGCGCTTTAGGCGGTGGCGTGTCGATCATAGGTAATTTGACTTTGAAAAAGGTGAAATGGAAAAGATGAATGACATGATGAAGATGAAATAACTGTATAAAATATAACCAAAACCGGCTCGAAGCAACCCTGCTGACGTATCGGTGTCAGATTCGTGGGCGTGTGCCGGGCAAAAACTTGTAATTGGGCTCTGATCTTGTATGGTTGGTTCCCTTTAAATTGGGGGCTGATATGAAGTCGGTTGAAGAGCAGCTCGCGCTTATCAAGCGTGGCGCGGATGAACTCCTGGTCGAGGCCGAACTGGTCGCCAAACTCAAGCGCGGTCAGCCGCTGCGTATCAAGGCGGGTTTCGATCCAACTGCGCCGGACCTGCATCTGGGACACACCGTCCTTATTAACAAGCTTCGTCAGTTCCAGGATCTGGGGCATCAGGTCATTTTCCTGATCGGCGACTTCACCGGAATGATCGGCGACCCGAGCGGCAAGAGCGCAACTCGTCCTCCGCTGACGCGCGAGCAGGTTCTGGATTACGCCGAGACTTACAAGGCCCAGGTCTTCAAGATTCTCGATCCGGCCAAGACCGAAGTTGCATTCAACTCCACCTGGATGGACAAGCTCAGCCCGGCGGACTTCATTCGCCTGTCTTCGCAGTACACCGTTGCGCGGATGCTGGAGCGTGATGACTTTGACAAGCGCTATAAAGGCAGCCAGCCAATCGCCATTCATGAGTTCCTGTACCCGCTGGTGCAAGGCTATGACTCGGTCGCGCTGCGTGCGGATGTCGAACTTGGTGGCACCGACCAGAAGTTCAACCTGCTGATGGGGCGTGAGCTGCAACGTTCATATGGCCAGGAAGCGCAATGCATTCTGACCATGCCTTTGCTGGAAGGTCTGGACGGCGTCAAGAAGATGTCCAAGTCGCTGGGTAACTATGTGGGTATCCAGGAAGCTCCTGGTGTCATCTATAGCAAGCTGGTTTCGATTCCCGATGCCTTGATGTGGCGCTACTTCGAACTGTTGAGCTTTCGCTCCATGGAAGAGATCAATGAATTCAAGGCGGAGTGTGAGGCGGGTGCCAATCCGCGTGACATCAAGATCAAGCTTGCCGAAGAGATCGTTGCTCGTTTCCATGGTGAAGAAGCGGCTGCAACTGCACATCGTTCGGCGGGTAACCGTATGAAGGATGGCGAGCTGCCAGACGATTTGCCGGAAATTTCGGTCAGTGCTCCTGAAGATATGCCCATCGCGGCCGTCCTTAATAAGGCAGGTCTGGTGAAGAACTCTGCGGTCGCTCGTGATCTGCTGGCTTCCGGCGGCGTGCGTATAGATGGTGAGGTTGTGGATCGCGCCTTTGTATTCAAGGTCGGAGCGACTCATGTCTGCCAGGCGGGTAAGAAGGCTTTCGGGCGCATTACCCTTGTTTTGGAAGAAAGTTCAAATTAAGTGTTGACGGGCGATTTAATCTCTCTATAATTCGCCCCACTTCCGGCGCAGACGGAGCTGAAAAAGCTTTGTAAATCAATAGTTTGCAAGTGTTTGACGGTTCATTGAGTCAGCCTGGAAGGGCTTCGGTCGCGGTTGGATCGACAGCGGTGCGAGAAAGGGTTTGACACCGCCTTCGGGTGCTGTAGAATTCGCCTCCCGCTGACGAGCAACGCGAAGTTGATCGAAGCGCAAGTGGTTGAAGTTGCAAAGGAAACTTTGAAACTTGTTGAAATAACCGCTTGACAGATTCAGAGGTCGCTGTAGAATGCGCGCCTCGGTTTAGACGAAAGGCTCAACCAACGCTCTTTAACAACTGAATCAAGCAATTCGTGTGGGTGCTTGTGGCGTAAGACTGAAGTCAACAGATTATCAGCAACGCAAGTTACTCCGCGAGAAATCAAAGATGTAACCAATGATTGCTGAGCCAAGTTTAGGGTTTTCTCAAAACCCAACGATGTTTGAACTGAAGAGTTTGATCATGGCTCAGATTGAACGCTGGCGGCAGGCCTAACACATGCAAGTCGAGCGGTAGAGGGGTGCTTGCACCTCTTGAGAGCGGCGGACGGGTGAGTAATGCCTAGGAATCTGCCTGGTAGTGGGGGATAACGCTCGGAAACGGACGCTAATACCGCATACGTCCTACGGGAGAAAGCAGGGGACCTTCGGGCCTTGCGCT
>JAAIGF010124242.1_pt1 | contig 30393 bp, 26 predicted proteins | sample 6487441 | NCBI WGS metagenome assembly JAAIGF01 (sample SAMN13974129, study PRJNA590717) | phyllosphere metagenome | biome: pepper field; feature: multiple bacterial spot infested pepper fields; material: pepper leaves; isolation source: leaves from pepper fields | host: Capsicum annuum ... | reverse complement strand
GTCCGCAAGCAGCCAACCCCCGCGCACCGGTTGACGATCGGCATCCCAGTCGGGAAGCACCCAGCGTTCGCAACGACGGTCGTCGAGCATGAATACGTGGCGGTCGGGGCGATGCGTGTGGCCGTGCACCAGGCGCGTGGCGCCGTGGGTGCGCAGCATGTCGTCGACCGCAGCGGCGTTGACGTCCATGATGGCGTCGGTCTTACCGGCTTTTTCGTCGCGGCTGTCTTGCCGCAAGCCCGCCACGATGGCTTCGCGCTCGGCCAGCGGTTTGGCCAGGAACGCAGCCTGCCAGGCGGGTTGGCGCACCTGTTGGCGAAACGCCTGGTACGCATGGTCGTCGGTGCAGAGTTCGTCGCCGTGGCACAGCAGGAAGGCGCCGGCGGGCGTGCGCACGTCGGCCACGGCTGGCAGCAGCCGGGCACCGACGGCGCGGGCAAGCCGCTCGCCCATCAGGAAATCCCGGTTGCCGTGACCCAGCCACAACTCGGTGCGCGTGGCCGCCGCCTTCAGGCCGGCCAGCGCGGCCGCCAACCAGGGTGCGGGCGACGCAATGGCGTCGTCACCTACCCAGGCTTCGAAGATATCGCCTGGCAGCAGCACGGCTGCCGCCTGGTCCGATGCCATCTCCAGCCAGGACAGGAAGGCATCCTGCGTGACGGGCGCATGCTCGCCCAGGTGCAGGTCGGACGCCAGCCAGGCCGCCCCCTCGATGCGCAACACGGGCGCGGTGGTGGGCGAGGCCGGCGCCGACACCGGCTGGGCGAGCGTGGTCGTCATCAGGCGACGACTTCAGCCTTCTCGATCACCACGTCTTCGACCGGCACGTTCTGGTGCGGCGACTTGGTGGTGGTCTTCACGCCCTTGATCTTGTCGACCACGTCGGTGCCCTCGACGACCTTGCCGAACACGGCATAGCCCCAGCCTTGCGAGGTCGGTGCGCTGAAATTCAGGAAGTCGTTGTCGGTGACGTTGATGAAGAACTGGGCGCTGGCCGAGTGCGGCGCGCTGGTGCGGGCCATGGCCAGCGTGTAGCGGTCGTTCTTCAGGCCGTTGTCGGCTTCGTTCTTGATGGTTTCGCGGGTGTCCTTCTGGCTCATGCCGGGGGCGAAGCCGCCGCCCTGGATCATGAAGTTCTCGATGACGCGGTGGAAGATCGTGCCGTCGTAATGGCCGCTCTTGACGTACGAGATGAAGTTCTCGACGGTCACGGGCGCCTTGGCGTCGTCGAGTTCAATGCCGATCAGGCCGAAGTTGGTGTGCAGGTTGACACGAGTGCTCATGGATTCAGGACCTCTGCTTTTTCGATCACGATGGGTTGGGTGGGGACGTTCTGATACGGCCCCTTGGTGGTGGTGGCTACGGCCTTGATCTTGTCGACCACGTCGCGCCCCTTGATGACCTTGCCGAATACCGCATAGCCCCAGCCGCGCGGCGTGGAGTCGCGGTGATCGAGCGACGAGTTGTCGCGAACGTTGATGAAGAACTGCGACGTGGCCGAGTGTGGATCGGACGTACGTGCCATGGAAATGGTGTACGCCGCGTTCTTCAGGCCGTTGTCGGCTTCGTTGCCGATCGGTGCGCGTGTCGGCTTCTGCTGCATCTCGGCGGTGAAGCCACCGCCCTGGATCATGAAGTCGTTGATGACGCGGTGGAAGACGGTGCCGTTGTAATGGCCGTCGCGCACGTATTGCAGGAAGTTCGCGGTCGAACCGGGCGCACGGGCGTCGTCGAGTTCGAGGACGATGTCGCCACGGTTGGTATGCAGGGCGACTTGCGGCGCAGCCCAGGCTGCGCTGGCTGCCAGGCTGAGCGCCGCGGCGAAGAGGATGCGTTTCATGCGGAATTCCGAAAAAGGAAGCTTGGCCGGGGGCGCAGCGGCGCGCGCCTCCCGGGGCGGGAGGCAGTCTACCGGCCTTGGCCGCGCAACAGGGTGTCGACCTGCAACTTGAGCGCCTGGCTGCCGCCACCGGCCTGGCCCAGCGAACGCGACGCGAGCTGAAGATAGACGATGCCCAGGTTCTCGTGGGCCAGGGCGTACTGCGGATTGGCGCGCAGGGCCATCTGCAGGGAATCGCGGGCCAGGTCGAGCTGGTTGTCGGCCAATTGCAGCGCGGCCAGATTGTTCCAGGTCTCGGGCAGTTCCGGGAAGCGCTCGGTCATGTCGGCATAAAGCGCGCGGGCTTCGTCGCGGCGGCCCAGCTGTGCCAGGGCGCGGCCGCGCAGGAACAGCATCTGCACGTTGGTGCCCGGCCGCGAACGATTGGCTTCGTCCTTGGCCGTGAAGGCGTCGAGTTCGCTCAGGGCCTGGGCGTTCTGGCCACGGTCCAGCAGACCCTGGATGCGCGTGGCCGCTTCAGCGGGCGTTTCGGGCAGGGACGTGTCGACCGACGGCTTGAAGCGATCGAGCGAGCGGGCCAGCCACGGAATCAGGTTGGGATCCTGCGAGGCGGGAGCAGGGGTCTGCGCCAGCGCGGCCGATCCGGCGACGAGAAGAGCGGCCAGCAGGCCGGCACGGCCAGCGGTACGGCGCGAAAGGAACGAAGAGGCGATGATCACGCAGGTCTCGCAGGAAACGGAAATCCTGGCGCTGCACGGCAGCCGGATTTCACGGGTTGATATACTTTCCCCCCGATTTTAGCCCCGGCGGTGGAGACATCTCCGGAGCTTCACGTTTCCAAACCTTCGGCGCTCATGCTCCAGATCTACAACACGCTCTCGCGTACCAAGCAGCCCCTGCAACCCACCGAGCCAGGCCACGTGCGCATGTACGTCTGCGGCATGACGGTCTACGACTACTGTCACCTCGGCCACGCGCGGATGCTGGTGAGTTTCGACGTGGTGCAGCGCTGGCTGCGTGCCAGCGGTCTGCAGGTGACTTATGTACGCAACATTACCGATATCGATGACAAGATCATCCGACGAGCGGTAGAGCAGAACAAGCGTATCGGCGAAGTCACCGAGTTCTTCATCGATGCCATGCACGAGGACGAGCGGGCCCTGGGCGTGCAGCCGCCCGACAAGGAGCCGCGCGCCACCGAGTACGTCGGCCAGATGCTGGACATCATTTCGCGCCTGGAAGCCAACGACCTGGCCTATCGTGCCGACGATGGCGACGTGAACTTCGCGGTGCGCAAGTTCGTGGGCTACGGCAAGTTGTCGGGCAAGTCGCTCGACGACCTGCGGGCCGGCGAGCGCGTGGCCGTCGACACTGCCAAGCGCGATCCGCTGGATTTCGTGCTGTGGAAGGCCGCCAAGCCGACCGAACCGGAAGATACGCGCTGGGAATCGCCTTATGGCGTGGGCCGCCCGGGCTGGCACATCGAGTGCTCGGCCATGAGCCTGGCCCTGCTCGGCCTGCCGCTCGATATCCACGGCGGTGGCCCGGACCTCAAATTCCCGCACCACGAGAACGAAATCGCGCAGACCGAAGGTGCATTCGGCGGCCAGTTGGCCAACACCTGGATGCACTGCGGGCCGCTGATGGTCGATGCCGAGAAGATGTCCAAGTCCCTGGGCAACTTCTTCACCATCCGCGACACCCTCAAGCACTACGATGCCGAAGTCGTCCGCTTCTTCATCGTGCGCAGCCACTATCGCAGCCCGCAGAACTATGCCGGCGACAACCTGGCCGATGCCAAGGCGGCGCTGACGCGCCTGTATACGGCGCTGGCCAACACCGAGCCCGATGAAGCCGGCGTCGATTGGGACGCGCCCAGCGCCCAGGTCTTCAAGGCCGCGATGGACGACGACTTCAATACGCCGGAAGCCATGGCGGTGCTGTTCGAACTCGCTGCCGAGGCCAACAAGACCGGCTCGGCGCGCACGGCAGGGCAACTGCGTGCGCTGGGCGGCGTGCTGGGCCTGCTGCAGCAGGATGCGCGCAGCTTCCTGCAAGGCCGCAGCGGCGCGGCCGCCACCGATGCCGCCGTGGCGGCCCAGGCGCTGGCGCTTGGCGATGCGGGTGGAGCGGTGGCACTGGGCGGCGGCGACATCGATGCGCGCATCGAGGCACGCCGTGTCGCCAAGGCTGGCCGAGACTTCGCCGAAGCCGATCGCATTCGCGCCGAGCTGCTGGCCGAAGGCATCGTGCTGGAAGACAAGCCTGGCGGTGCGACCGTCTGGCGTCGCGCGTGATCGGCGAGCCCGGTAACGGGCCTGCCATCGCCGGCGTCGACAAGCCGGCTTACTGGGATGATGCGGTCGTGCAGCTCGTCGAGCGCGATCGCATCCTGCGCAAGCTCATCCCGCGTTTTTCCGATGTGCATCTGCTGGCCCGCCGGGATCCGTTCGAAACCCTGGTGCGGGCAGTCGTGGGCCAGCAGATTTCCGCGATGGCGGCCGATGCGGTCTGGTCACGCGTCGCGTGTGCCAGCGGGCAGGGCGTGACGCCGGCCGCGGTGGCGGCCATCGGCGCCGATGCCTTGCGCACGCTAGGTCTGTCGCAGCGCAAGGCCGAGTACGTGCTGGACCTCGCAGCCCATTTCGGCGACGAACGGATCCGTCCCTGCCTGTGGGCAGCGATGGATGACGAGTCGGTGATCGCGGACCTGACTGCCATCCGTGGCATCGGCCGCTGGACAGCCGAGATGTTCCTGATTTTTAATCTGCGGCGGCCCGACGTCCTACCTCTGGATGACATCGGGCTGTTGAAGGCGATATCGCTGCACTATTTCAGTGGCGAGCCCGTCTCCCGTTTCGAGGCGCGGGAAGTGGCGCAGGCCTGGAAGCCGTGGTCCACCGTGGCGACCTGGTATCTGTGGCGCAGCCTCGACCCCGTACCTGTGGAGTATTGATGCGCAACGCATTCCTGGAATTCGAACAACCCATCGCCGAACTCGAAGGCAAGATCGAGGAGCTGCGTTTCGTCCAGGCCGATTCGGCCGTGGACATCTCCGAAGAGATCAGCCGGCTGCAACAAAAGAGCCTGGCGCTGACCAAGGACATCTACGCCAAGCTCACGCCTTGGCAGACCGCCCTGGTGGCCCGCCATCCGCAGCGTCCGTACACGATGGACTACGTGAACCTGATGTTCACCGACTTCCACGAACTGCACGGCGACCGCATGTTTGCGGACGACCAGTCGATCATCGGCGGCCTGGCGCGGTTCAACGGCACGCCCTGCATGGTGATCGGTCACCAGAAGGGGCGCGACACCAAAGAACGTGCCGCGCGCAATTTCGGCATGCCCAAGCCCGAGGGCTATCGCAAGGCCCTGCGCCTGATGCGCCTGGCCGAGAAGTTCGGCATCCCGGTGTTCACCTTCGTCGACACGCCGGGTGCCTATCCCGGCATCGACGCCGAGGCTCGCGGACAGTCCGAAGCCATCGGCCACAACCTGTACGCCATGGCCGAACTGAAGGTGCCGATCGTGGCCACCATCATCGGCGAGGGCGGCTCGGGCGGCGCGCTGGCCATCGCCGTGGCCGACTCGGTCATCATGCTGCAGTACTCGACCTACTCGGTGATCTCGCCGGAAGGCTGCGCATCGATTCTGTGGCGCAGCCCGCAGAAGGCGCCGGACGCTGCCGAAGCACTGGGCGTGACGGCCAATCGCCTGAAGACGCTGGGCCTGATCGACAAGATCGTCAACGAGCCCGTGGGTGGCGCACACCGCGATCCGACGCTGATGTCGCAGATGCTCAAGCGCGTCCTGACCGACTCGCTGCGTCAGTTCCAGGGCATGAGCACCGATCAACTGATCGACCAGCGCCTGCAACGGGTAATGAGCTATGGCCGCTTCAAGGAGGCCGGCAAGGCCTGAGGCCTTGTCTCGCCAGGCCAGTGCCGCCATCGAGGCGGCGCTGGCCGGGCTGCCGCAGGCACCCACGACCATCGCGGTCGCCCTGAGTGCCGGACCCGACTCCGCCGCGCTGACCTGCGCGGCCGCCAGCCTGGCGCGCCATCACGCATGGCGCGTGCTGGCTTTCCACATCGATCATCAATTGCAGCCACAGTCTTCGGCCTGGGCCGATGCCGCCTGCGCGATCGGTGCGGCGCTTGGCGTGCCGGTGCATGTCGAGCGCGTGGTGGTGAACGCAGACGGCGACGGCATCGAAGCCGCCGCCCGCGTGGCGCGGCACACGGCGCTGGCCAACCTGGCGCGTGCCCATGGGGCGGACGCCGTGCTGTTCGGCCATCACCTGGACGATCAGGTGGAAACCGTGATGTTCCGTCTGCTGCGCGGCAGCGGGATCGACGGCACGCAAGGCATCGCATCGCACGCAATGCGTGACGGCGTGCACTTCCTGCGCCCATGGCTGGGACTGCCGCGCGATTCGGTGCGCGCCATCGCCACCGACTTTGCGGCGGCCCACGGTTTGGTGCTGGCCGATGATCCGACCAACGACGACACCCGGTATGCGCGCGGTGCCCTGCGCACCCATGTGCTGCCCGCTGTGGCCCACCACTGGCCAGCCTACCGCCAGACGGTGTCGCGCTTCGCCGCGCATGCCGCCGAACTGGGGGCGCTCGCCGACGAGGTTGCCGAGGCGGACTTGAAGGCGCTGTCGGTGCGCGATCCCTGGTTGGATGACTGCCTGTCGATCAGCCTGTGGCGCGAACTGTCGACGCTGCGGCAGCGGCTGGCGTTGCGTGCCTGGCTGGCACGCGCCGGGGCCGTCATGCCGACCCAGGCGCGGCTCGATGCGTTGTGTGCGCAGGTGCTGATGGCGGCGCAGGACCGGCAACCTGCCTGGCAGCATGACGGACTGATGGTTCGGCGCCATCGCGACTGCCTGGCATTGGACAGGGCATGGCAGGGGCCCGACCCTGCCGAGGTGCCGTTGACCGGATCGATCGACGTCGGCGTCGTTCCGGTGGCGGCATGGCAGGGAGCCCTGCACCTGGACGCATCCCACTCCGGTATAGACGTCACTTGGCTGTCGCAAGGAGTGCTGACTCTCGGCCCACGGCGCGCCGATGACCGCATGCGTCCTCGTGCGGGCGGCCCGCAGCGCAGTCTGCGCAACCTGTACCAGGAGCAGGGTGTGCCACCTTGGTTGCGCACCCGTCTGCCCGTGCTGCGCCGCGATGGCGTCGTGGTGTTCGCGGCTGGCCTGGGCGTCGATGCCGACGCGCCGCGAACGGCTGACGGCGTGGCGTTGCGGTGGGTGCCGGACGCGTTGCCGCGACAGGCGGACGGCTGATGTGTATACGAATGGCAACGTGTGGGCTACCATCCAAGGTTTGCTCGTCCAACCCCGCCAGTCAAATCAACATCGTCAAATGGCCTTAATCGTTCACAAGTACGGTGGCACGTCGATGGGCTCGATCGAGCGCATCAAGAACGTCGCCCGCCGCGTCGCCAAGTGGCATGCCGCCGGCCATCAGGTCGTCGTGGTTCCTTCGGCCATGTCCGGCGAGACCAATCGCCTGATCGGCCTCGCCAAGGAAATCACGTCGCAGCCCGATCCGCGCGAACTCGACATGCTCGCTTCCACCGGCGAACAAGCCAGCGTTGCGCTGCTTGCCATCGCCCTGCAGGAAACCGGGCTCGACGCTCGCAGCTACACCGGCTGGCAAGTGCCGGTGCGTACCGATTCGTCCTTCACCAAGGCACGGATCAAGGCCATTGACGACCAACGCATTCGCGCCGACCTGGCTGCGGGCCGCGTGGTGATCGTGACGGGCTTCCAGGGTATCGACGACGACGGCCACATCACGACCCTGGGTCGCGGTGGTTCGGACACCTCGGCCGTGGCCGTGGCAGCCGCGCTCAAGGCCGACGAATGCCTGATCTATACCGACGTGGACGGCGTGTACACCACCGACCCCCGCGTCGTGCCCGAGGCGCGCCGCCTGCGCGTGATCTCGTTCGAAGAAATGCTCGAGATGGCCTCGCTCGGCTCCAAGGTGCTGCAGATCCGCTCGGTGGAATTCGCCGGCAAGTACCGGGTGCCGACGCGCGTGCTGTCGTCGCTGACCGACCCCATGATCCCGCTCGACGAAGAAATGAAGTCCGGGACCCTGATCACTTTTGAGGAAGACGAAAAAATGGAAGCCGCCGTCGTTTCCGGTATTGCATTCAGCCGTGACGAGGCCAAGGTCACCGTGGTGGCCGTGCCCGACAAGCCGGGTGTCGCCTTCTCCATCCTGGGTCCGATCGCCGCCGCCAACATCGACGTCGACGTCATCGTGCAGAACCAGTCTGTCGCCGGTACCACCGACTTCTCGTTCACGGTCAGCCGCAACGAGTTCCAGAAGACCCTCGACGTGCTGAACCAGCAGGTCGTGCCGGCCGTCGGCGCCAAGGAAGTGGTTGCCGATTCCAAGGTCGCCAAGGTGTCGATCGTCGGCATCGGCATGCGCTCGCACGTGGGCGTGGCCAGCCTGATGTTCAAGACGCTGTCGGAAGAGGGCATCAACATCCAGATGATCAGCACCAGCGAGATCAAGACCTCGGTCATCATGGAAGACAAGTACCTGGAACTGGCCGTGCGCGCGCTGCACAAGGCTTTCGGCCTGGATCAGAACGCCGAGGAAGGTGCAGTCTGACGACTGCGTAAAAAAAGCGGGGCAATTCAGCCCCCGGGTCGCAGAGCTGTGCTAAACTGCGGCCTCGCTTACGGAGACGTGCCCGAGAGGCCGAAGGGGCTCCCCTGCTAAGGGAGTATGCGGCTAAAACTGCATCGTGGGTTCGAATCCCACCGTCTCCGCCAAGATCTACGCTTGGCGATGAAGCCGACAGGTCAATCGTCAAGCGTGTCAAAAAGCCGCTGCATTCGTGCAGCGGCTTTTTGCATTGTGCGGCTCCCTCCGCAATCGGGTTTGCTGACCGTGGCGCTTCCGTTGAGGACGCCACCTCTGTCGAAAGACCTGTCAGCGATCGACCTGGAACTGCTCTCGCAGGGAATCCAGGTAACGGGTCAGCAGTGCATGCACCTGGGCCAGCTTGAATTCGCCTGCTTCCTCCAGCACTTCACGGGCAGGGTGGGAAACCGGGCGTTCGAAGCATGCGCTCAGACGAACGATGCGACGGTCCTGCGGATCTTTCTCGCGTCGAATCCGGCCAGCCTGTTCCAGACGGTCGACGATGGCGGTGACATTGCCTGCGCTCAGACCCGACAGCCGGGTCAGTTGTCCCGTCGTCATGGGACCGAGTTCGGCAACGATGTCCAGGGCGCGAAGATCGCCGGGACTCAGGGTGGTGCGTGCCGCGTGTGCCGTGTGCCGCAGGGTGGTGTAGACGGCCAGCCTGCGATCCAGCAACTCCATCAGTTCGGTGACGGTGTCGTAGCCGTCAGCACCGGTGTCGTTGGGGCGGGGGGCGGACATATAGATGGCATCGAGTTGAGCTGACATGAGCGGATACTCGTGATGACGTTCGGATCGGAGACGGGACGACACCGGAGTGTCGTCCCGCTGTGTTCGGCAGGCATTCAAGCCTGCCGCCTGTGACGCTCAGCGACGTCCGCCGCCGAGGATCCCGCCGAGCAGACCGCCACCCTGGGCGCCCGGCTGGGTCGTGCCTTGGTTGCCGGTGGCGTTGGCAGGCGGGGCGACGATGACGCCGACCACGTTGCCGACCAGACCGGTGACCGGTGCGAGCACACCCGTTGCCGGTGCCGTACCCGTGGTCGGTGCCGGGGTGCCGGTGCTGACACCCACGCCAGCCCCTGCACCTGCACCCACTGTCGTGCCACCCGTCGATACACCTGCTCCCACACCCACGCCCAAGCCTGCCGTGACGCCGCCAACCAGGTTGGTCACCGGGGCGAGGACGCCGCCGGTGGTGCCACCTGCGGGCGGCGTGGCACCGCCGACTGCGCCGACCACACCGTTGACCAGGCCCGCGACCGGAGCCAGGACACCGGTCGGTGCGCCACCTGCGGGCGGCGTGGTGCCACCGACTGCGCCGACCACGCCGTTGACCAGGCCTGCCACCGGAGCCAGCACGCCAGTCGGCGCGCCACCTGCGGGCGGTGTAGCACCGCCTGCCGAGCCGACGATGCCGGTGACCAGACCCGCGACCGGGGCAAGAACACCAGCCGGTGCGCCACCTGCGGGCGGCGTAGCACCGCCGACCGAGCCGACCACACCGTTGACCAGACCCGCAACCGGAGCGAGCACGCCGCCGGCCGGAGCGCCCGGCGTACCTGCTGCCGGTGCCAGACCACCCACGACTTGCGTGACCGGGGTCAACAGACCTGCCACTGCGTTACCGCCCGTGCCGCCTCCGGTGACCGGTGCGACCACTGCTGCGACCGTACCCGTGACGTTCGTGACCAGCGTGCCGACCGGCGACACCGTGCCATTGCCGTTGCCCGTCAGCGGGGTCAGCAGACCTGCCACCGGTTGCAGGGGCGCGCCGTTGGCCGTGAGGCCAGCCGTCAGATCCGACACACCGGTGCCGACCTTCGTCAACACCGTGCCCAGCGGATTCGGGTTGGCCGGATCAGCCACCAGCAGGCCGCTGGCCGCCGCCACGCCCTGACCGGTCTGGTTGAGCAGACCACCGACACCTTGCGTCAGCGGGCCACCTTGTGCTGCCGTGCTGACACCCACCTGGCTGACCGCACCGCCGATCTGCTGCAACAGGTTGCCGGCCGGCGCACCGATGCCGGTGGTGCCGCCGACTTGCTGCGTCAGTTGGGTGACGTTGGTCACCACCGGTGCCACGACACCGTCGGCCACCTGACCCACGCCGCCCAGGATCGGACCTGCCTGCACCGGCACCACGTTGTCCACCGCACCGCCGACCTGCGTCAGCGTCGGCTTGAGCACGCCTTGTTGCGGCGAGGTCGAGCCCAGTTCGGTCACCAGACCTTGCACACCGCCCGTCAACTGGTTAAGCGCCGTGCCCAGCGGATTGGGGTTGGCCGGATCCTTGTTGACCAGACCGCCCGTGGTCGCCACGGCATCGCCCACTGCACCGACCAGCGTGCCCACGCCGTTCTGCAGACCCGAGGTCGGCGAGCCGGTGTTGGACGTACCCAGTGCGTCACCCGTTGCGCTCACGGCGTTGCCCACCGTGGTCAGCAGGTTGTCCACGGGCTGGCCCGTGCCGGTTGCGGCACCGATCTGCTGCGTCAGGCCCGTCGTCGAATCGACGATCGGCTTGACGGCGCCATCGAGTGCACCACCGACCTGGTTCAGGCCGTCCTGCAGGCCGAGCTTGTCGCCAGTGAGGTTGTCGAGTGCCGAACCAACCGGGTCGAGGGCGGGCTGAAGAACGCCCGTGATACCGCCGCCACCGTTGTTGCCGCCACCGCCGTTGTTGCCACCACCACCGTTGTTGCCGCCGCCACCGTTGTTGCCGCCGCCACCGTTGTTGCCACCACCACCGTTGTTGCCGCCACCGCCGTTGTTGCCGCCACCGCCGTTGTTGCCGCCACCGCCGTTGTTGCCGCCGCCGCCGTTGTTGCCGCCGCCGCCGTTGTTGCCGCCGCCGCCGTTGTTGCCGCCGCCACCGTTGTTGCCGCCGTCGCCGCCGCCGTCACCACCCGAGCCATCGGGAGGCGGCGCGACTACGCCGCCACCGCCGTTGTCGCCGCCGCCGTCGCCGCCAGAACCATCAGGAGGCGCAATGACGCCACCGCCACCGTTGTCGCCACCGCCACCGCCGCCGGAATCACCACCACCGCCGCCACCGTTGTTGCCGCCGCCACCACCACCACCGCTGTCAACGGGAGGAGGGGTGCCGGGGCCTGCATCGTGACGGTGTCCGGAGGAGCCGCAACCAGCCAGCGTGGCCAGTGCAAGAAGGACCGCGCTGGTCAGCACGGCAGTACGAGGAATGAAGCGGGTGGGTGCGGACATGATGGGCTCCTGTTGGATTGAACGTCGCACGTTGTCTGATGCGTGACTAAGTGCAACGGCCATGCCAACTTGGGCCCTGATGCCGACGAACGGTAACTCGGCAACCGGGTGCTTGGGCTGCAAACCCAATATCCATGCGGTTCTTCGAGATGATTCGCGATTTGGGAAGGTCGCGCTGATGGCGACGGACGAAGCCTTTGGGACGGTCGAAAATCCCGGGACGTTACGGGCTCGCGCACGGGACGTTACGTAACGTCCCGCGTTCCCGACGTCACTCGATCTGGGCGGAGAAGGTCGCGTTGAAGCGCAGCGGCCGGTTGCTTTCACCGACGGGACGATCGCCCATCGGTTTGGCGACGTTGAAGTCGAGCGTCTGACGGCGATCGTCGCTCAGGCGTAGCCCCAACGCTGCCGATGCCAGTTGATTGTTGGTCTGGCCTGGCAGGGGCTCATCCAGTCTGCCGTAGGCATAGTCCACCGACACGTATGGCTGCACGCTGCGCAGAATGCCCAATGGCACGGCGAAGCGCCGGTTGAGTTCGAGCGACAGGCCGATGCCGCTGTCCCCGCCCACTTCGCCCGACGGATAGCCCGCGCCGAATCGTGCGCCCCCGAATGTGATCTGCTCTGACGGAGGCAGGGTGTACGGGCTGTACTGCGCCGCCATCGACGCCCGCAGCCCGAACGAGGCAGGCAGGACGATGTTCTGGGTCGCACCGATGTTCAGCCGGGTGAAGCCCAGATCGTATGCCGTGGTGCTGCCCTGTCCGGCGCCAAGCCCGCCGATCCCGCGGCTGATGCCTGCGGTCAGGCTGCGTGACTGGTTGGCATCGGCTTGCGCGAAGGTCACGTCGGCTTGCAGCACACGGGTGTGCGTGACCAGCGACACGCTGGCACCGTCGGTGATGCGGCTGTAGCGGTCGACGTTGTTCGACGCGTAGACCCCGGCGCTGACGTTCAGGCTGTGGCTGGTGCGCTGGATCACCGGGTAGTTCAACGACACGCCGACGCGCTCGTTGCGAACGTTGCGCGCCAGGCCCAGTGCACGCAGCGCGTCGTCACGTGGCTCGGCGCGATAAGTCGATGCGTTCACGCGTGCTGTCAGCCCGTCACCACCCAGCGGCTGCAAGTAATTGGCCGCGTAATAGTGGGGAGTCTCGCCGCCGCGCGGAAGGGCTGCGCTGAGCTGCACCTGCTCGCCCAGTGGGCTCAGTGCGTTGGTCGTGACCGTGGCGATCGCGGTGGTGCTGCTGCCCACCTGGCCGATGTACACGCCGCCGCTGACAGCAGAGCGTTCGATGTTCAGCACCAGTTCCGTGGCACCGTCGGCCCGTTGCGGTGCGGGCAACTCGGGCCGGATGCGCAAGCCCGGCAACTGCGCCATCAGGTTCAGGTAACGCTCCAGCGTGCTCAGGCGCAGCGGACGGTCGGCCTCGATGTGGGCGATGTACTTCCTGAGCGTGTCGGTGGAGCCGCCGGCATCGCCCTCGATGCGGGTGCTGGCCACATAGCCTTCGACCACGGTGACCTGCACCTCGCCGCCCGCAAACGATTGTTCCTGCAGCAAGCCGAACGACAGGGCATAGCCCGCATCCTGGTAGCGCTTGGTGATGCGCTGGGTCTCCTGCGCCAGTTCACCCAGGCTGATCTCTTTGCCTGCCAGCGGCGTGAGCATGCCCACCACTTCGTCGAACGGTATCGCCGTCACGCCGCTGACCGCGAAGTGCCGTGGAACGAGCCGTTGCGCCAGCCGTTGCTGCACGGCATCCGAAGGCGGGGCGGCTGGCACGGGTACCGCCTGGGGTTCGGCAGGTACGGCCTGCTCCAGGGGAGGGAGCGAGTCCACAGGGTTGCCGCGCAAGGGCGTGTCGGCCAAACCTGCCCCCGCGTAAAGGCTGGTGCAGGTCAACACCAGACGCAGCCCGGCCACCGTCCTGCTGCGCGTGGGAATTAATACGGTCGAGTTCAAAGGCACTCCGAGACGATTCGCCGAGATTTTGCCCACCTATATTGTCTGGCTCAGCAGGCAGATTTCTAACCAATTCTGACTTTCTGTGGAATTACCCCTCTATTTGGCCTTTGAATATGTCTTGGGTGTGCTCGCCCCAAGGCGTGCGCATTTCCGGTCGCTTCCGGATCAATCTTCTCATTCGAGATCATCATGCAGCCAGGCGATATTGTCCCGCTCTCGTTCAGGCCGGGGCTGCTTGCCCTGTCTTTCATATTGTCCGCGCTGGGGGCATACGTCGCGCTCTACGCCGCGGCACGTTTCAAATCGGAAGATGGCAGTATTCGTTACGGGAGCGTCGCCGTTGCCGCCATTTCCCTCGGCGGTATTGGCATCTGGGGCATGCACTTCATCGGGATGGACGCCCAGCGCATTCCCTTTCTCGTTCAATATCGCATCGTGCCCACGGTTGTCAGCCTGCTGATTGCGATCTTTGCGTCATTCGTTGCCCTTTGGTATGTAGGGCGTGGCACCTTCAGCATCGCCAACTGTGTACTGGGTGGCGTTATCGCCGGCCTGGGCGTTTCAGCCATGCACCACGTTGGCATGGGCGCGACCCACATGCAGGCCGAGTTCGCCTGGAACATGCGCGGCGTGCTGATTTCCACCATGATCGCCATCCTCGCCGCCACCGTGGCACTGTGGCTGGCCTTCAACCTGGAAGGCGAGTCCCAGCGTGTAGGGGCTTCCTTGATCATGGCGGCGGCAGTCTGCGGCATGCACTACACCAGCGTCGTGCTCAGCCCCCTGGTGTGCATCGTGCCGCCTGCTCCGTCAGCGGCCACCTTCGCCGGATGGAAGCTCCCGTACCTGGTGTTTACCGTCAGTGTGATTGCCCTCGTGGTCATGAGATGGCAACTGGCCCGTGCAACACGTGCGTCGCAGCTGCGCATCGAGGAGCGCATGGGCGCCTTATTGGAAGCACGCTCTGGCGATCACGGCGAATATAGGGGAAATGCTTGAGTTGCAATTTCGGTAATTCAAAACTTTCTTTGCGGGCATTCAAAATATAACTGGCTTGGAGGGGCTTGGGGTCGTTTCCATTACCAGAGTGATGATGTTGCAAGCTGTTGCTTTTGGTTCTGACAAGTTCTGACAAGCGCTCGCTACCCGATTCAGGTTTCGACAGAATGAATTCATGCCTGATCGAAGTCTCGATCAAGGTGTGCGTCGAGTGTTGATTTGAATCATGCTGATTGATACTCGACCACGCGGTGCCTGGCCTTATGTGCAGGCGATGGTCGGGGGAAACCCCATTTAACTGAATCGTGCGTCCGGTATTATTTGGCTGTTACGGTGCACTTCATTTAAAGAGGTGAGGTCATGAAAGACCAGATCGTAGATTTCTTGCGAGAAGAAGATGGTGCGACGGCGCTGGAATATGCGCTGATCGCTGGATTGGTCGCGCTGGCCATTGTGGTTGCAGTGACCCAGTTCGGTGGCGCATTGAATACTCTATTTCAGCGGCTTACCACCGCTGTGACCGGGGCTACGCCTGCCGGTGGTGGCGGTGGTGGCACGACGCCGCCTTAAATCCAAGCGCTGAATATGCAAGTGGCGGAAAGCGCTTGGTTGAGTCCAACCTTGTGTGGATTCTGGGCGCTGAATCTGTCGGCTTTTTTTGCCGACTGGTTCTTCCGCCGCGTTCCGAATTGGCTGGTTCTCGCAGGCGCTGCGGTACAGGTTTTTTTACTGATCCTGTCCGACGCCGGCTATCACGTTGGAGGCCAACTGTCGCCCACTCAGGCAGTGGTTGGTGCGGTAGTTGCCTTCGCCTTCTTGCTGCCTTTCTACGCGTTTCGTGCAATGGGCGCAGGAGATGTGAAGTTCTTCGCTGTGCTAGGCCTGTGGCTGGGCCTGCCTGATGTGTTGATCGTCTGGGCGTTGGCGAGCGTACTGGCAGGTTTGCATGCGGTGGTTCAGGTGGTCAGTCGCGGCGCAATGAATGTGCATGCGCCTGGATGGCAGTTCTTCGATTGGGCGCCTGCTGGTACCAAGCGGCGCGAGATGTATGACTGGTTTCATGCGAGGCAGGGCGGGCGTCGAGGCATCCCTTACGCCGCTTATCTCGCCGTCGCAGCGGTCACTGTTCCGCCTGCGATGTCCATGATCTAAAGCCCGGCGCAGCAAGCCGGCAGTTGCAAGGGGATGCATCGTGTGGGGACAGACTCGGGGAGCGTCATCGCGCACCACCAGCCGGTCGCTGGCGGTGGGCAGCAATGGTCAACGCGGTGCGTATGGCCTCGAGTTCGGTATTGTCTTCATCGCTTTGTTCGCCTTGTTCTACGCGGTCCTTACGCTCGGCCTCATCATGACCGCCCGGCAGTCGCTTCAGCTTGCGGCTGAAGACGCTGCACGCGTCAGCTTGCGCTATCAGGCTGCAGGCACCTCCATCCTTCCTCAACTTCAAGCGCGTGTGAATCAGGCTTGCGCGGTCGCGACCTCCCGTAGCAGTTGGATCGGCGGCATGGGCGGCTCGTCCACGACATGCGCGATTCGCGTGTCAGGCACGGGCCTTTGTGGGACGACGGGGGCGTGCTGCCTGGAACTGCGTGCGGGTGGGCCTTCGGTCAATGTCAGCGGGTGCGCCACGCCAGCCTCTGGCTGGAACGTGAGCGTCAGCGTCAGTTACGACCAGTACCGCCAACACCCGCTGGTACCCACCCTCCCGGGATTGGGCTTTGTTTTGCCCACGCGGCTGTTCGCCCAGGCATCGGCCTGGCTGGCGCCTTCCATGCTTGATCAAGGGGCCTGACATGCAGCTTGCCCCGGTGCCTCCTGGTAGACGACGTACGCAACAAGGTGCTGCGGCCATTGAATTCGCGCTTGTGATGAGTCTGTTCCTGCTGGTCCTTTATTTCGTCATGAGCTATGGCGCCATCTTCGTGGCGCAGCAGACGTTGGAGCGCGCAGCCTCGGAAGCCGCTCGCGTCATGGTTGCCGCTCAGTCGAACGCATTGACTGCTACGCCTGGTGTTCCGGGCGCGCCCTCAGCGCTGACACCCGAACAACTGGGAGTCGCGACTGCGACGCAAGCAGTCCAGTGGTTGTCGACATTCCGACAGTCACAGCAACAGGCGCCCATCACTCCTCAGATCGCACAGAGCGCAACCTGCGCCGCCAACATGGCGTGCCGCACCATCACTGTGACTTACCCAGCGTATGCGGATCATCCATTGGTGCCTCGCCTGGTGCCCGGTTTGCCGATGCCCAGCGTGCTGAGCGCCAGTGCGACCGTACAGCTTGATCCGGTCCTGTGGAAGCGGGCTGGCGGCGCTATCTAACTTTTCGACCTGGACGAATTGCTCCCATGAACAAGGCAACCAAGATCGCCGCCGCCGTATTACTGACGCTTGCGTTACTGCTGGCGGTGCTGGCGATTTTGCTTGCACGCCAGCCAGCGCCAACGCCTGCGCAACCGGTGGTGGGCGCCGTTCCGGAGCAACCCGCCGTACCCACATATCCCGTCGCGGTGGCAGCTCAGCCCATCCCTGCAGGCAAGCCGATCGAAGCAGCCAGCCTCAAGGTGGTGCAATTGCCCATCCGTCCGGAAGGCACGCGTCCGCAGGTTGAGGATTGGGTAGGAAAAATTCCCTCGCGGGCTTTGGGCCTTGACCACCCCCTGACCGACGCCGACCTGCAGCAAGGCATCGTCGCGTTCCTGCGAGAGGGCGAACGCGCTGTGCCGATGATGATGGAAAGTGCATCAGGCCTGCGTATAGCGCAGGGTGATGTCGTCGACGTCTTTTTCACACTGCGTGATCCGATCGACGCGCAGGACGCGCAGAGCCGCCTGCTTCTGCCGGCTACTCGGGTGCTTGACGCCCCGCCGTTGCCAGAGAACTCGCCACCGAATTCGAACCGTACCGTCGTGCTTGCCGTGGCGCTTCCTGATATCAACCGTGTGATGCTCGCTTCCCAGCATGGCAAGTTGTCATTCGTGCTGCGGCCTGCTGGCGAAGCTGCGTCGGTGGATCCGACGCTGTTCGTTCAACCCGCTCCCGTGCTGGCTACCCGCGCAGGCTTGAACGAGGCAGATCGGGCACGGTCAACGCAACCCGCCAATCAGGCCTTTGCCGGCCTTGGATTGAAAGCACTTGCGCAGCCTGCTGCCGGGTCGCCAGCGGCCACGACGGCATCGAGCTATGCGGCTCCGAGCCGGGTTTCCCCATCTGCCCCGGCACGTTCGACGCCGCGCGCAACCCCGCCCAGCCAGATCGAAATCATTCGCGGCGGCCAATCGGAGGTCATGCCATTTTGATGCGGCGAATCTTTTTCGTATTGCGTGCGGTGACGCGCGGTTTGCCCTTGATGCTCCTGGGAGTGGTCACTGCTTGGGCGGTCGAACCGGGTGCGGTCATCAAGCTGGCGGTACGCGACCAGTACGAGCTGACTTCTGCAAGCAGCCCTGAGCGTGTCGCTATCGGCGATCCGGCGGTTGCTGATGTCGTGGTGCTCAAGTCCATGGGCGGACGGCCAGGAAGTGTGTTGCTCGTTGGTAAAAAGCCGGGCTCGACGACGTTATCTTTATGGACCAAGGGCGCCCGCGAGCCCCGCACTCATGTCGTGACCGTATTGGGTGATATGGCAACGCTGCTGCCAAGCGCACCGGGTACCTCGGTGGATGTGCTGGGCGAGCGTGCCGTGGTGCGTGGCCAGTACGCCGGCTTACAGGCGCACGAACAGGCTTTGATCACTGCGCAAGATGCGATCGGGGAGGGCACCGTGGTCGACACCTCGACCATTGGTGTGGGCGGCGTGGTGCAGGTCGACGTGAAGGTCGTGGAATTCAGCAAGACGGTGCTCAAGGAGATCGGCTTCAACCTGGTGAGATCCGGAAACGGTGGGTTTGCCTTCGGTCTGTACAACCCTGGTCGCTACACCGGTGGCGCTGCGCCGGGGAGTGGCACCGTGCCGGGGGCAGCGGCCGCAATCAGTGACGCTTTCAATCTCGTGTTCACCAACGCTGCCCGCAGCTTCTCGCTCAACCTCAGCCTGCTGGAATCCAACGGCATGGCTCGTGTGCTGGCAGAGCCTTCCTTGGTGGCTTTGTCAGGTCAGAGCGCGAGTTTCCTCTCGGGCGGTGAACTGCCCGTTCCCAGTGCGGGCGCCCTGGGTACAACGAGTGTCGAATACAAGCCGTTTGGCATCGGTCTGACATTGACCCCCACTGTGCTGTCGCGGGATCGCATCGCCTTGAAGGTGGCTCCCGAGGCCAGCGATATCGATTGGGCCAATGGCGTGCTGGTCAATGGCTTGCAAGTTCCCGCCATCGTGACGCGGCGGGCCGACACAACTGTTGAACTTGGCGATGGTGAAAGCTTCGTCATAGGCGGACTGGTGTCGCGCACCACAGTGTCCAACCTCGACAAGATTCCCCTTCTGGGCGACTTGCCGATCATCGGGACGTTTTTCAGAGGAATGCGGTACTCGCAGCAGGAAAAGGAACTGGTGATCGTCGTGACACCGCGCCTGATCCAGCCGCTGGCCAGGGGCACGGCGCTGCCCCTGCCCGGCGACGCCCAAGAGCGCCGCGACTCGCCCGGCAATGCGTGGGGGAGCTACGTCATGGGCACGGCTGGCCGTGACGTCGTTCCGGGTTTCTCGCGTTGAAGCGCGTGGCTATCAGCAGGAAATGACCATGAACGTTCGCAACCATGAATTCGCTGCCCTCCAGGGGGTGCTTCCACAGTTCGTGTTCTGCTCGCAGGATCCCCAGGCTGCGCATGAGCTGGCGACCGGTTTGGGCAACACGGGCGTGCTGGTGCAAGAGAGCGGCGAATCGGCCGATCTGGTTGCGCGCATCACCACGCTGTCGCCGCAGGTGGTGTTCCTGGACTTCGCTGTCGGCGGTTCCGCGCAGAAACTCTCTGCCAGCGTGGACCTCGCGCAGACCTTGCGCCGTGCCTTGCCGGGGCTGCCACAGATTGCTGTCGGCACCATGGCCTTTCCCGGCGGCGCGATCGCTGCCGTACGGGCTGGCGTGCGCGAGTTCATCGATCTGTCTGCCGGTGCGGTGGAAGTCCAGGCAGTGGTCACCCGCGTGCTGGAATCCGTGTCCACCGATGTCGCACCCGTGCCGGTCGCACGGGGCAAGATATTCACCATCGTCGGGTCGCGTGCGGGCGTGGGGGCGAGCACCCTGGCCGTGCATTTCGCCGCCTTGCTCCAGGCGCAGCGCGAGTCCGCTTCGGGCGTCAAGCCGGCCGGCAAGGAAGGCAAACAGGATGTGCGCAGCCGCGCTGCCCTGCTGGACCTGGGCGCCCCCGTCGGCGATGGTCAGCTCTACCTGAACGTCGGCGCCGATTTCCACTTTGCCGAGGCCGTACGCAACTTGCGCCGTCTCGACGACACGCTGGTACGCACCGCGTTCACCCACTCCAGTCATCACGTGGCAGTGCTGCCTTTGCCGCGCGATCTGAGCGAAATGCGCAGCGTCTCGCTTTCGGATTCGATGGCATTGATGGAGCGCCTCAGGTTGTTCTTCGATGCAGTGGTGGCCGATGTCGGCGGCATGTCGAATCCGGCTTTCATCGACCACCTGGTTCGCATCACCGACGAAGCCTGGCTGGTGACCGACCAGAGCGTCGGGTCACTGGTATCGCTGGCAGACCGGTTGCGAGAGCTGGAAGCGGGCGGTGTCGCCCGCGATCGGCTGCGCCTGATCGTCAATCGCTATGACGAACGCTACGGCATGACCGCCGAACAGATCGCCGAGCGGTTCAACGTCAAGCTCCTGGCCACCTTGCCCGATCGCACGCTTGCCTTGATGAGCAGTACCAACCAGGGGCGCCTGCTGACCGATGTAGCCGATCGGGACCCATACGTACGCGGTCTGCAAGGCCTGGTCGATCGCATGGGCACGCCTGCCTCCGCGCCCAAGCAGGACGGTGGCTGGATGTCGCGTCTGCTTCACTCCAACAAGAAGGCGCATGCATGAACACGACCATGCTGGAGTTCGCCGATGAGGGCGCGAGCTTCACCCAGTCCCAGCGCTTCCAGGACGTCAAATCGGCGGCGCACGAACATGTGCTGTCGCGTATCGAGGAGCTGGGTGCCGAGTTCGGACGCTGGTCGCGCAGCGCCATCAACAAATTTGTCGACCTGGAAGTCGACAGCTTCGTGCGCCTGCGCCGGGTGCCCATCAACGAAGGCGAAGCCCGTCTGATCGCCAGTGCCCTGACCAAGGAGCTGGCGGGGTTGGGCCCGCTGGAAGATCTGCTGTCCGACCCGGCGGTCGAAGATATCCTCATCAACGGCTACAACAGCGTCTTCGTCTCGCGCCGCGGCATCCTGCAACGCGAGACGCTGCGGTTCTCCGACAACCAGCATCTGCTGCGCATCGTGCGCCGCATCCTCGCCCCCCTCGGGCGGCGGCTGGACGAATCCACGCCCATGGTCGACGCGCGCCTGCCCGATGGCGGCCGTCTGAACGTGGTGATCGAACCCCTGGCCGTCGACGGCCCGATGGTGTCGATCCGGAAGTTTCGCCAGGACCCGCTCAAGCCTGCCGACCTGCTGGCCTTGGGTACCTTCGATGAAAACATCCATCGTTTGCTCAGTGCCGCGGTGCGGGCACGCTGCAACATTCTGGTGTCCGGCGGAACCAGTTCGGGGAAAACCTCGCTGCTCAATGCACTGGCGTTCTTCGTCCCCGAAGGCGAGCGCGTCGTGACGGTGGAAGACACGGCAGAACTGGCGTTGCACCACCCGCACGTCGTGCGTCTGGAAGCGCGTCAGGGCGGTTTCGATGGTTCCGGCGCCGTGTCCATCCGTGACCTGATTCGCAACAGTTTGCGGATGCGCCCGGACCGCGTGGTCGTGGGGGAAGTTCGCGGGCCCGAGGTGATGGACATGCTGCAGGCCATGAACACGGGCCACGACGGCTCGATGGCCACCATCCACGCCAACTCCGCGCGCGAATGCCTGTACCGGATCGAAATGCTGGCTGGCTTTGCCGGCTTCAACGGTAGCGAGGACAGCTTGCGCAGGCAGATCGCCAGCGCGCTGGATTTCATCGTGCAGATCGGACGGCTGTCCAATGGGCGTCGACGTGTGCTGTCGATTACCGAGGTCACCGGCACATCCGACAACGTCATTGCCACGCAGGAACTCTATCGGCATGAGAGCATCGTTGGCGCCGACGGCGAAGAGCGTGATCGCTGGGCGTCATTGGGCATTCTTCCTCATAGCCCGAAGCTGGCACGGTTGCGTGATGAGCTCCGGCCTGCCACACAGCCTGAGCCGCCTGCCGAGCCGCCGTCTCCGAGCGGTTTTTGGGGCTTGGGACGGGGATGAACGGCATGGCCGAACTCATCTTCCTGGAGCGTAGACGATCATGACGCCGACCGTACTTGCCCTGTGCCTGGGAGCGCTCGCGCTTGGATGCGCTGCAGCGGCGCTATTGACATGGCAGCTCTCGCTTGCACGGGCACGACACCGGGCAGCGTCTGCATTTATGGAACAACGGCTGGCGAGGGAGGCAGGACTGTCTGCGCCCGAAGCACAGACGCAGGCGCAGCGAACTGCGCGCCCTCGGACGATCATTCCCGCTTGGGACGCCTTGCTGCTGGGCGCAGGCATCTTCCCGGACACTCGCTTCTACTTATTGCTTGTTACCCCGCTGGTATTGGGATTTCTGGTCGCAGTCGTGTGGGGCGGCGCCTTGTCGGCGGGGGCCTTCACCTTGTTGTATGTAGTCGGCGCCTATTTCTTCCTGTGGTCCAGGCAGCAGCGCCGGCAACGCCGCATGTCACAGCAATTGCCAGGCTTCATCGATGCCATGGTGCGTCTGATCCTGGTCGGCAACAGTCTCGGTTCCGCATTTCAATCGGCAGTGTCCAGTACCGACCTGCCATTGCGCGAGGTACTGGATCGCTGTAGTCAGCAGGTCTCCGCTGGCAAGGATCTGGACGAAGCGTTGCGCCAGGGCGCGCGCACGTACTGCTTCAACAACCTGTATCTGGTGGCATCGGTGATCGGGGTCGGTATCCGGTTTGGCGGCCGCAGCGATCAGGTGCTCGATCGTATGGCGAACTTCATGCGCGACCTTCAGCATGCGCGCGAAGAACTGGTGGCCATGTCGGCGGAAACCCGTTTGTCTGCATGGATCCTTGGCCTGATGCCGGCAGGGGTGGGCGGCTTCATCCTGATGTTCAACAACGATATGTTCATGAGCATGTGGCACGACCCTGCAGGTCGCAAGATGCTGCTTTTCGGTGTCGGGTTGCAGGTCCTGGGCTGTTTCCTGCTGTACCGGCTGGCGAAGGCTGTCTGACATGATGATCTCGTATGTCCTGTCAGCCATTGCCCTGTTGCTGCTGGCTGCAGCCGTGGGTCTTGTTGGCGTGTCGATCGTGCGCCGCGCCGCGCAGCAGCAGCGCAGCCGCGAAAGCATGAACGCACGCTTGAATGTGCGGGCAGCTCAGGCTCAGCGCGATGCGGCGACTGCTGCCAATGAAGAAGTCCCGCTCGACGCGGGGGCCGACGGGTGGCGCAACCTCTTCGCCAGCAAGTCGGCCCGACTGGGCAAGCGCGCTGCCAGCGGAAAGCTCGGCGAGCAGTTGCTCAGCAAGGAAGATCGCGTGTTGTTGGCGCAGTGCGGAATGAATGCCGAGTCCCAACGAAATGCTTTTGCACTATGGCGTGTCGGTCTGGCTATCTCCCTGCCGATCATCGCCATCCTCGCACTGCCGGTGCATGGCCTCCTGCAGAACCTGATGGCGGCCTTCTTCGGCTTCGCAATAGGTCTGATGGCACCGAAGTGGATCTTGCGGCGTCGTGCGTCGGCGCGGCGTGAACAGGCGGCCGCCGAGCTTCCTCTGCTCATCGATCTACTGCGTCTGCTGCAGGGGGTTGGCCTGTCCCTTGACCAGACATTGCATACGGTGATCAAGGAATTCAGCGTAGTGCTGCCGGTGCTCTCACAGGAACTGGCGATTGCCAACGGACAGTACGAGCGCGGACGCACGCGTGAACAGGCGCTGGGACGTATCGCCACCATGTTTTCCGACGACAACATCAGCACGTTGATGCGCATGCTGGTCCAGGTCGACCGGCACGGCGGTGCGGTGCAGGAACCCCTGCAGCGGTTCAGCGAACGCTTGCGTGAGCAGCGAAAACTCGAACTCAAGGCCAAGGTGGGCAAGCTCACGGTGAAGATGACCGGCGTGATGATCGTCACGCTGCTGCCGGCCTTGATCATCGTGACGGGAGGCGCAGGGTTTCTGGCGATCTTCCGCGGTCTGTCGAGGATGGGATGAGTATGCCGAGTTCGATGCAACGGATCGTCGGGGCTTTACCTGTCTTGGGCGTCATGACAATGCTGTTGGTCCTGGCGGGATGTGCGGCGGACAAGCCTGTGGCAGGTTATGGCCTGCCACCTGCCGAGTCCACGCGAGCTGCGGGATTGCTGCCTCCCCCGCCGGATACCGCAACCCCGGACAACGAGGCCATGTATCGCTCGTTGATCCAGCGTATGCAGGCCCAGGGTTTGTTTTTCGCTTCACTGGCGCATATCGCCAAGTTCGAGCAGCAGTTCGGGACGAGTCCGGATACTCAGCTCATGCGGGCGCGTGCGTTGCGTGAGACCGGTCAGATGGCCGATGCCGCAGCGCTTTATCGGCAGGTGCTGGAATCACCGCAGTCAGCAGCAGGCTGGCACGGTCTTGGGCTGATCGCGGGGGCGCAAGGGCGATTCGCCGAATCTGCGCACGCGCTTGCCCAGGCCGTACGACGTGCGCCGACGGATGCGCGAGTGCTGAACGACTACGGCTATGCGTTGATGCGCAGTGGCAGGTTGTCGGATGCTCGCGTGCCCTTGGCGCAGGCTGCCGAACTTGAGCAGACGAATCCGCAGATCGTGGCCAATCTTGCGGTGTATCTGCGGGCCAGCGGGGAAACCGACCGTGCCGAGGCTGTCATGGATCGCGCTCAACTGGCTCCGGTCACCCGTGCTGCCATTGTGAAGCAGGCCGACAGTATTCGTATTGAAGTCCCTGTTGCAGCGGCAGCGGGCGAGGAAGTCCGGAACGGTCCGGATGAAGCATCTGCGGCGGTGGCACCGTCCGCACGCGATCGCCAGGCAGTGCGTCCCGTGGTGTCCCGTATCGAAACCGCCGCGGCACCCGCTGCACCCGTCCAGTCCGTTCGATTGCCAGTCTCCCCAGTGGTCGCGTCAACCAGTCCACGGCCGCCCGAGGCTCGTGCCGATGGGGCAGGTATCGCATTGCCCATGCACTCCATGTTCGAGCGCTTTGGCGCTGCTACCCCTTGATTTCCGGAGTACTCATGCCCCACGTCTCCAACTGTTCACGTCATCCCCGTCATATCCTGCGCGCAGGATTCATCGTGTTGGCGGCTGGCTCATGGGCGACCAGCGCTATGGCGCAGTTTTCCACGCCGCTGACCGCTGCGCCTTCTGCGGCTACCACGCAAGTGCCAGCGTCCACCATGCAAAGGCCGGCCGAGACGGCGGCGACTCCAGCCGTCCCCGTTGCTGTAGTGCCGGCTGTCGCAGTGCCTGCCGCGATGCCTGTTGCCGCCGCGTCTCGACAGTCTCCGGGCATCGGTCCGGTTCCAACCCAGTCCGGACGGCCGCCGGCAGTGGGCGACACTGCGCGCCATCTGCTTTCCTCCCAGGCTGACGGCCGCGCTGCTGGCGCTGCACAGCCCATGCTGGGGGCGACCGCATCGCTGAGTTGGAAGCGATATGTCGATAGCTTCACTCACCCCATTCCCGAGTTCTATGAGTCCAGCGTCGGGAAGGGAGAAGGTTCGACTTCGCCCTGAGGCCTATCGTGATTCCGCAGCCCTTTCGCATGAGGTTTCGCACTCATCGGCCTATCGCTGCGGCGCAGCGCGGATCGGTCGTCCTGTCGGCCGCGGTCGCGTTGGCTGTGTGTGTCGCACTGATGGCGTCGGCCGATATCGGATATCTGTATTACATCAAGCGTGAAATGCAAAAGGCCGCCGATCTGGCTGCCCTGGCAGGTTCGCAAACCTTGCCCAATCCATGCACGGCGGCCCAGGCTGCGGCCACACTCAACATGGGTGCGAACCTGCGCTCGACGCGCTTTTCGACCGGTCCGACCTTGCAGGTCACCTGCGGCAGGTGGGCGCCCAGCGCGGGGGCGGTCGTCGCGAGCGGTCAGGCGCTGGAAGATGGGGGCAGGTATTTCACGCCGAATGCCGCTAGTGCGAACGCGGTACAAGCCGTGATTTCTGGCAACTTCAGCGCCTTCATGCTCGGTAGCCGTCCTGTTCGGGTAAGCGCCGTCTCCGTACGCGAGCCACCAGTGGCAGCGATCACGCTCGGCACGGCGCTGGCCAACCTCAAACTTGGCGGCATCAATCTATCTGTCCTGTCGCCCGACGGCGGGGCCCGCATCACCTTGTCAGGTTTGCTGGGGCAACTGGGCATTCCTGTCGATGCGAACATCGGCGTCGCCCAGCTCAACGGGCTGCTGGCCGCGAACAATGTGTCGGTGGCCCAGCTCATGACGGCAAGCGCCAATCTGCTGCCCCAGGCTGGCAATGCGCTTGCAGTCCAACTGCGAGGCCTGGCCAACACGCTCAACGCTGATGCGGTGCTCAGCAAGCAACGGGTGGTGCTGGGCGGGCCGGGCAATGGCCTGTTCGCCAACCTGACGACCAGCAGCGTGCAGGAGTCGATATCGCAGGCGCAGGCCGCGCTCAATGCGGAACTCAAGGTGGCGGACATCGTGTCGGCGGCGGCGGCCATTGCCAATGGTGGCAATGCGGTGTCGGTTCCCGGACTGACCTTGGCGGGCATTGCAGTAAAAGCCGCGGTGGTTTCACCCCCTAGCGTGGCGGTGGGGCCCGTCGGCACGGTTGCCCGCAATGCGCAGATGCGCTTGTTCATCGATATCGATTCCGCTGCGATTCCCGTCGTCAACCTGGTCGCAGCGGCGCTGGACACGCGAATCCGCCTGCCGCTGTACCTGGACGTCGTGCGTGGGCGCGCCACCATCACGAACATCGATTGCAGCGCCTCGCCACGGACGGTGGATGTGCGCGTCGAAAGCCGCATTCTCGGGGCCTGCGTGGGAACGGCCGCGCCTGCTGCGCAATTCACCGACACGCAATTGTGCGAGTTGCCGCCTGCCGTGTCGTCGCTGACCCCGGTCACGATACTGCGCGTGTTGGGGCATGACACCCTGACGACCAAGTTGTCGATATCTGCGTTGGACTCCACCGAAACCTTGACCCGCATGGCCGCAGGCGAGGTGCGCAGCACCTCTAACCAGTTGCAGATCGGCACGACGCTCAGCAATGTGATTGCGCAGCTCAGCAATACCCTCGCGCAGGTGGGCACGTCGCAGCCGACAGGCACGGTGTCCCCTTCCACCAATGCCACGGATCTGGCCGCGCGTTATCTGACGCAAGCAGGCAAGGATGCCGCCGGCAGGTATCGAATCGACAATCTCATTCCCTTGCTTCAGAACGGCAATACGGCCACGGGCGGGTCGTTGCCCCCCCTGGGTACCTGGAACATCAAGGGAAGTGTCCCGTATGCCTGCGGGTTGGCAGGTCTCGCGACCTGCTACCGCGACGGCACTGTCTGGGAATCTTTCGGCAGTACGGTGACGGGGTCTGGGCAAGGTCTGCTGGGCAGTGTGCTGACCACCGCCTTGGGAGGTCTGGTCGTCGACAACTGCAGCGGGCTGCTGGTCCAGATCCTGAACTACAACAACTGCGTGGCGAGAAATCTTGCTTCCTACCTCCAGACCAAACCGGGCGGGGTCACCGCGCCACCCGGCACTCCCCTGGCCACCTGCACCAGCCTGCTCTGCACTGCGCTCAAGCCCGTGACCGACGGACTGAGCGGCGTGCTCAATACGCTGGGCTCCACGCTCGCATCGACACTGTCGTCCGTTCTTGGCACCCAACTGGGCGTGTCACAGTTGTCTGTCGACGGCATTTCCTGCGGCAATGTCCGCCTGGTTCACTGATCGCCCATGCCCCTGACCGCCAAAGCCCTGTCCAAGTCCCGCCTGCCCACCCGCGATCTGGTGGTGTACGTGTGGGAAGGCAAGGCCGACATCTACGAACGGATCTCGGCCTGGCTGGCTCCCCTGGACGTCGATGTGGTGCGCGCCGACGGCATGGCGATCGATGAGACTCGCCTGCAGCAGGCGCCGTCGGTGGCCATCATTTCCGTGACCGCCATCGATCGGCCCGACTTCACCGTGCCGGGGCAGCGGCTGCATCAGGGCCTGCCGGTGATCTGGGTCGCCGCCGCCGCGCGCGAGGGCGATCCCGGCGTTTATCCGGCCGACTACGAAAACATCCTCGCGCTGGATTTCTCGGGCGCCGAATTGCGCACCTTGCTGGCCCGTTTGGCCGGGGCCTTGCGCGATGCCACGGCGGCGGACGCACGTCCTGAGCCAATGATCGCGACCTCCACCCGCATGCGCGAGCTGCTGGCCGAGGCCCGTGCCTTTGCGGACTGCGATGCCAGTGTGCTGGTGCATGGCGAAACCGGGGTCGGCAAGGAGCGCATCGCGCAGCTTCTGCACGAAGGGCACCGCCGCTACAGCAAGGGGCCTTTCGTAGCCGTTAACTGCGGCGCCATCCCCGACGGCTTGTTCGAGTCGCATTTCTTCGGCCATGCCAAGGGCGCCTTCACGGGCGCGCAGTTCACCCATCGCGGTTACTTCGAACAGGCCGATGGCGGCACGCTGTTCCTCGATGAAATCGGTGACCTGCCGCTGTATCAACAGGTCAAGCTGCTGCGCGTGCTCGAGACGCGCACCGTCACGCGGCTGGGATCGACGACCGACACACCGGTCGACTTCCGCGTGGTCGCGGCGACGCACCGCAATCTGCGCGACCATGTCGAGCAGGGCCTGTTCCGGGCCGACCTGTACTACCGCCTGGCCGTGGTCGAGCTGAAGGTGCCGAACCTGGAAGAGCGGGGCGCCGACGAGAAGATCGCGATCTTCCAGCATTTGTTGTCGCAACACCTGCCAGCCGACGTGGAGCCTCTGCCATCATGGCTGGCCGGGCGTGTCGCGACCACGCGCTTCGCTGGCAACGTGCGCGAGATGCGCAACATCGCCGAGCGTATCGGCATCATTCGCCGGCAACTCGGCCAATGGGATCAGGCAAGGCTGGAACGTGTGTTCGCCGAGTTGCCGCCGGTGCCCGCGCTGGCGCGCAGCCCGCGCGATGCGGCTGAGCGTGAACGGGTGCTGGCGGCGCTCGATGCCAATGGCTGGCGCCGTCAGGACACGGCGCAGCAGCTCGGCATCAGCCGCAAGGTGCTGTGGGAGAAGATGCGCAAGTATCAGATTGCCGATGCCGAAGCCGAGCCGGCGGGCGAAGTGGAATGACGAAGCGCGGGCAAGGGCTCATCACGTATGGCGCAGGATGCCCGCCCGTATCACAATGACGATAGCTCGGCGTAAATGCCGGAATACCTAGGAAAAACGGCCGACGAGCCGGGGGGAAATGAAGTGACGAAGACTGTTTCGCGCAATGCCCTGCAGGGCATGCTGCTTGGCCTGGCTGCGGCCACGTTGCCGGCCACGCTTTGGGCACAGGTTGCATCGCCCACCGCGCCCGCCGCTGCACCCGTGGTCACCCAGACGGCACCTGCCGCACCTGCCGCGCCCAACGTGCCGGACAACAGCACGGTGGCAGAACTGCAGAAGCTGATCCAGGACCGCGTACTCAATGAAATGCGCACCACCTATAACGGCCGCTACGGGGCCAGCCTGCTGTTCAAGCCCGATTCCCTGAGCTATTACGTCGCCTTGTTCCATCAGCGCAATTTCTGGCGCGTGGTCAAGACCGATTCGGAAGCCCAAGCCGAACAGCTCTACCAGGACTTCGTCAAACAGACCCAGGATCTGGCCAGTGTCGATATCCAGCGCATCAGGCTCGACGCCGAGCGCGCCCGCACGGCTCGCCTGATCGAAACCAACGAGGGCCGTCTGACCACCCTGCAAAACGATCTGCTGGTGCGCCAGCGCCAGGAAGAGCAGGTGGCCGCATCGCAGCAGCAGGCGCGTCAGCAGGCTGCGGAGCTTGCCAACCAGCAGCGTGCTGCGCGTGAGGAACTGCTGGCGCTTGAACGCCGCATCCAGACCCTGGAAGCGCAGACCGGCGCACAGGCCGACGTGCCGAACGTAACGCGGACGCGCGCGGCCGCTCGTCCCACGCAGAAAGTGCTCGAAAAATAAGAGTCGGGGTGGCAGCTTTCAAAAAAACTGCTATACTCTTTTTTCTTCAGCGCGCCCGTAGCTCAGTTGGATAGAGTACTTGGCTACGAACCAAGGGGTCGTGGGTTCGAATCCTGCCGGGCGCGCCACCCAATTCGTGTAAAAAGCCGGTGTCAAGCACGCCGGCTTTTTCGTTAAGCCACTTGGTGGCTTTCGACAAGGGTAGGGAAGTAAATAAAGTTGGGCCGGTTGTCTGGAGGTGGCAATCGGGTGGAAGCATCGCAAGCTGTATTCAGTCAGCGGGTTTCTGCAAAACTGCTTTTTGATGATGCTCTATAAGTTTTACTGGAGCATGACTTAAAAAGTGTGTTATAAATTCGCCTCTTCAGCGCGCCCGTAGCTCAGTTGGATAGAGTACTTGGCTACGAACCAAGGGGT
>JAAIGF010105232.1_pt1 | contig 30410 bp, 24 predicted proteins | sample 6487441 | NCBI WGS metagenome assembly JAAIGF01 (sample SAMN13974129, study PRJNA590717) | phyllosphere metagenome | biome: pepper field; feature: multiple bacterial spot infested pepper fields; material: pepper leaves; isolation source: leaves from pepper fields | host: Capsicum annuum ... | reverse complement strand
GCTCAGGCCGGTGCGCGCCATCAGCTTCCTGACGGCGGGAACCGGGCCGATGCCCATGACGCGCGGCGCCACGCCAGCCGCCGCCGATGCGACGATGCGTGCGCGCGGGCGCAGGCCGTAGCGTTCCACCGCGGCCCGACTGGCCACCAGCAAGGCGGCGGCACCGTCGTTGATGCCCGAAGCATTGCCAGCGGTCACGCTGCCGTCGGGATGCACCACGCCCTTGAGCTTGGCCAGCGCCTCCGGCGTCGTGTCCGGGCGCAGGTGTTCGTCGGCATCGACCACGATCGGGTCGCCCTTCTTGCGCGGGATGGTGACCGGCACGATTTCCTCGGCCAGCCGGCCCTCGGCCTGGGCGGCCGCGGCGCGCTGCTGGCTGCGCAGGGCGAAGGCGTCCTGGTCGGCGCGGCTGATGCCGTAGTCGTCCGCCACGTTCTCGGCGGTTTCCGGCATGGCGTGCGTGCCGTGCAGCGCCTTCAGTTGCGGGTTGACGAAGCGCCAGCCCATGGTCGTGTCCTGCAGGCTCATGTTGCGCGAGAAAGCGCTGTCGGCCTTGCCCACCACGAAGGGCGCGCGCGTCATGCTTTCGACACCACCGGCGATGATCAGGTCGGCCTCGCCTGCCTTGATGGCACGGGCGGCCGCACCCAGCGCGTCCAGGCCCGAGCCGCACAGGCGGTTGACGGTCACGCCCGGCACGTCGATGGGCAGGCCGGCCAGCAAGGCCGCCATGCGGGCGACGTTGCGGTTGTCTTCGCCCGCCTGGTTGGCGCAGCCGTAGATCACGTCGTCGAGCGCGGTCCAGTCGACCGAGGGGTTGCGGTCCATCAATGCCTTGATCGGCACCGCCGCCAGGTCGTCGGCACGGACGTTGGCCAAGCTGCCGCCATAGCGCCCGAAAGGCGTGCGGATGCCGTCACAGATGAATGCGTCGTTCATGCGGGTTCCCGTATTGATCCGAACCGGTCAGGCGCGCGCGTCGATCAGCGGCACGGCGGTCAGGCGGCAGAGTTCGTCGAAGTCCAGGCCGTCGACCATGTCGATCACGCGGGGCGCACCCTGCGTCAGGTCGATCACGGCGAGGTCGGTGTAGATGCGGCTCACGCAGCCGATTCCCGTCAGCGGGTAGGTGCACTCGGCGACCAGCTTGCTGTCGCCCTGGCGCGTGAGGTGCTCCATCATCACCAGCGTCTGCTTGGCGCCGATGGCGAGGTCCATGGCGCCGCCCACGGCGGGGATGGCGTCGGGCGCGCCGGTGTGCCAATTGGCCAGGTCACCGGTGGCGCTGACCTGGAAGGCCCCCAGCACGCAGACGTCCAGATGGCCGCCGCGCATCATGCCGAAGCTGTCGGCGTGGTGGAAGAAGGCGCCGCCCGGCAGCAGCGTCACCGGCTGCTTGCCGGCGTTGATGAGGTCGGGATCTTCCTTGCCGGCCTCGGGCGCCGGGCCCATGCCGATGACGCCGTTCTCGCTGTGAAGAATGATCTCGCGGTCGGCCGGCAGGTGATTCGCCACCAGGGTCGGCAGGCCGATCCCGAGGTTGACGACCATGCCGTCCTGGATGTCCTGGGCAACGCGCGCCGCCATCTGGTCGCGCGTCCACTTGTTCGTCGGTGCTGTCATGACTTGTCGTGGCCTCGCTTCAGGGACGGACGGGCGTGGGAACCTTCACCACGCGTTGGACGAAGAGCCCCGGCGTCACGATCGCCTCGGGGTCCAGCTCGCCGAGTTCGACGGTGTCGTGCACGGCAGCAATGGTCAGCTTGGCGGCGGTGGCCATCACCGGGCCGAAGTTGCGCGCCGTCTTGCGATACGTCAGGTTGCCCCAGCGGTCGCCCCGCTCGGCCTGGATCAGCGCCACGTCGCCTGCGATGGGGTACTCCAGCACGTAATGGCGGCCATTGATCTCGCGGGTTTCGCGTCCCTTGGCCAGCTCGGTGCCGTAGCCGGTGGGCGAGAAGAACGCGCCGATGCCGGCACCCGCCGCGCGGATGCGCTCGGCCAGGTTGCCCTGGGGAACCAGTTCAAGTTCGATCTTGCCGGCGCGGTACAGGCCGTCGAACACCTGCGAGTCGGCCTGCCGAGGGAACGAGCACACCACCTTGCGTACGCGGCCTGCCATCAACAGGGCAGCCAGACCCGTTTCACCGTTGCCGGCGTTGTTGCTGACGATGACCAGATCGCGCGCGCCCTGGTCGATCAGGGCGTCGATGAGTTCGGCGGGCTGACCGGCCGTGCCGAAGCCGCCGACCAGGATGGTCGATCCGTCCTGGATGCCGTGGAGCGCTTCCTCGACGGAAACAGAGATTTTGTTGATCATGAGCGCCTTGCCAAAACGGCTGGCTGCTGGTGCCGCAAACACCGCCAGTCCGTGCAAAATGTTCTATATACGAACATTAGTTCTTAAGACGAACTAATGGAACGCATACTAGCGACGCGCGCCGGGGTCGCATACAGGGGTTAACACCAATGACGGAGATGGGTCAGGAGCACGCACCTGCACCGGGAGACAGCTATGTTCAGTCGTTCGCACGGGGGTTGGCGGTCATCCGCAGCTTCAGCGCGGACGCCCCGACGCAGACCATGGCCGAGGTCGCCGAAGCCACCGGGCTGACGCGCGCCGGTGCCCGGCGCATCCTGCACACCTTGCAGGCGCTGGGTTATGTCGAGGTCGATGGCAGGCAGTTCCGCCTGACAGCGAAAGTGCTGGACCTGGGCTTTGCCTATCTGTCTTCGCTGCCGCTATGGAACCTGGCCGAGCCCTTCATGGAAGACTTCGTCCAGGACGTGCAGGAATCGAGTTCGGCCGCCGTGCTCGAAGGCACCGAGATCGTCTATGTGCTGCGCGTGCCCACGCACAAGATCATGACGATCACGCTCGGCGTAGGCAGCCGCCTGCCCGCCTACTGTACGTCCATGGGCCGCGTACTGCTGGCCAGCCTGCCGGAAGACGAACTGCACGCCCGCCTGAAGCGCAGCAACCTGGTGGCGCACACTTCGCGCACGGTCACCGACATCGACACGCTGATGGCGCGCATCGCCACCGTGCGCGAACAAGGCTTCGCCGTGGTAGACGAAGAACTGGAAAGCGGCCTGGTGTCGCTGGCCGTACCGATCCGCGGCCGGCATGGCAGCGTATTGGCGGCCATCAACGTCAGCGGCCACACCAGCCGCGCCACCGCCGACAGCATGCGCGAACAGTTCCTGCCCAAGCTGACGGCAACCGCGCAGGAAATCAGCCGTCGATTGGGGCACACGCGGGGCAAGTGAGGAGCCGAAAAGGGGCCGATGCGGCCGAGCGGATAAACTGCCCGCTCATTACGCAATCACGTACAGGCTTCCATGATCCTCGTCACCGGCGGCGCCGGCTTTATCGGCGCCAACTTCGTGCTCGACTGGCTGGCATGCCAGGACGAGCCCGTCCTCAATCTCGACAAGCTGACCTACGCGGGCAACCTCGACAACCTGACGTCGCTGGAAAACGATCCGCGTCACGTCTTTGTCCACGGTGACATCGGCGACACCGAGCTGCTGGGCCGGCTGCTGGAAAAGTACCGTCCGCGCGCGGTGCTGAACTTCGCGGCGGAAAGCCATGTGGACCGGTCGATCCTGGGGCCCGATGCGTTCGTGCAGACCAACGTGGTCGGCACCTCGCGCCTGCTGGAATCGGTGCGCGCCTACTGGAACGAGCTGACGCCCGAACAGCGTGCCGACTTCCGCTTCCTGCACGTGTCGACCGACGAGGTATACGGCAGCCTGACGCCCGATGCACCGGCCTTTGCAGAAACCAACCGCTACGAGCCCAACAGCCCGTATTCGGCCAGCAAGGCCGCCAGCGACCACCTGGTGCGCGCCTGGCATCACACCTACGGCCTGCCGGTGCTGACCACCAACTGCTCGAACAACTACGGCCCGTACCACTTCCCCGAGAAGCTGATTCCGCTGACCATCGTCAACGCGCTGGCTGGCAAGCCGCTGCCCATCTACGGCGACGGCCTGCAGGTGCGTGACTGGCTGTTCGTCAAGGACCACTGCACCGCCATCCGCCGCGTACTGGAAGCCGGCCGCCCTGGCGAGACATACAACGTCGGCGGCTGGAACGAGCAGCGCAACATCGACATCGTGCGCGCCATCTGCGCCCTGCTCGATGAGTTGCGTCCGCGTGCCGACGGCAAACCCTACGCGCAGCAGATCACCCACGTCACCGACCGCCCCGGCCATGACCGGCGCTACGCCATCGACGCCCGCAAGATCGAGCGCGAACTCGACTGGCGTCCTGACCACACCTTCGAACAAGGCATCCGGGCGACGGTGCAGTGGTACCTGGCGCACGAAACCTGGGTACACAACGTGCAGAGCGGCGCCTATCGCGAATGGCTGGCCCGCCAATATGAACGCAACGGCACCCCCAGCCTGCCTGCCTGACGCGACGACACCTGAAGAATTTTCGTCGAGAATTTGCGGGGATGGTGGCCTGCCGTACGCCACCGTCACTTCGTGGCGGCACACCGCCCGTTCGTAAGAAAGTCCATGCAGGCAGCCGTCGCAACGCCATTCAAGTACGCGCCGACGGCGAGCCGGCAAGATGTTCGTGGCGCTTAAGCTGCCGTCCCTATCACGGCTTGTGAGCCGGCGGTAAAGAACCGTGGCCATGGCCTGCCGGGAACCCCGGCAAGCACGATGGCAGCCCAATCATGCTGCCTCTTCGCAGGCGGGCATCAAAACGAGCCGAGCAGACGCGAAGGCGCGGGTGTCGGGGCCGGGGCGGATGCACGTTGGCACGACGCGGGGGCGGGAGCCCCCACCGCGTTCGTGGCGTCGGGCAGCCGACCCGGCCCCGACACCCGCGCCTGGCTCTAGAACCCACCTAGCTCACGAAAAACACCCACACGCAAGCGACACGCTGCCAGCCCCCCCTGGTCGCCGCGACGACGCCAAAAGAAAAACGGCCCCCGGAAAGCAGACATCTCGTCCGGCTTCCGGGGGCCATTGGCGTTCAACGCAAGGCTAGAAGCCTAGCGCATGCGGCAGCCAGGTCGAAATGGCCGGCACGAAGGTCAGCAGCACCAGCACCACGGCGTACGCCACCAGGAACGGCGGCAGTTCGCGCGTCAGGGCCGACAGCGGAACCTTGGTCGCGACCGAGGTCACGAACAGCAGACTGCCCACCGGCGGCGTGATCATCCCCAGCGTCAGATTGACGATCACCACCATGGCGAAGTGGATCGGATCGATGCCCAGCGCGGCCGAGATCGGCGCCAGGATGGGCACCAGGATCATCACCCCCGGCAACGGCTCCATGAAGATGCCGAACAGCAGCAGGAAGATGTTCACCGCGATCAGGAAGGTGATGGGCGACAGGTCCCAGCCGACGATGGTGTTGGCCAGCATCTGCGGCACGCCGTTGATCGTCAGCACCCAGGCAAAGGCCTGGGAAGCCGCTACCACGAACAGTACAGATGCGGTCAGCATGGCCGCGCGGGCGGCAATGGCGGGAATCGCCCGCCACGTCAGGGTGCGGTAGATGAACTTGCCGCATACCAGCGCATAGAACACCGCCACCACCGATGCCTCGGTCGGCGTGAACACGCCGAAGCGAATGCCGACCAGGATCAGCACGATCAGGCCCAGGGCGGGAATGGCATGAATGCTGTTGCGCAGGATCTCGCGGCCCGTGGGGCGCGGTTCGCGCGAACGGTAATCACGCTTGCGACAGACCCACCAGTTGCCTGCGGCCATCGCCAGTGCGATCAGCACGCCTGGCGCGAAGCCTGCGATGAACAGGGCGCCCACCGATACGCTCTCTTCCTGCAACGCATAGATGATCATGATGATCGACGGCGGGATGATGGGGCCGACGATGGCGGTCGCTGCGGTCAGCGCCGCGGCGTAGGACCGTGCATAGCCGGCCTTGTCCATCATCTTGACCATCATCGCGCCGGGACCGGCGGCGTCGGCCAGCGCCGAGCCGGAGATGCCCGAGAACAGCGTCAGCGACAGCACGTTCGCATAGCCCAGGCCACCGCGAAGGTGGCCGACGAACTGCGAGGCGAAGCGCAGCAGCACGGCGGTCAGCGCACCACCCGACATGATCTCGGCGGCGAAAATGAAGAACGGCACCGCCATCAGCGGGAAGCTGTCGATGCCGGTGAACATTTCTTTGAACACGATGATCTGGGGGTACTTGCCCCCCACGAGCACGGCCAGCGATGCCGACATGCCCAGCGCGAACGCCACCGGCATGCCGATCGCCATCAGTACGATGGCGGCAATGAAAAGCGTGAGGACCATGTCCCCTCCTACAGCGACGCAGCCGACTCGGCGTCCATTTCATCGGATTCGACGAAACGACCGGCCGCGACGTACCCGCGCACGATGAACAGCAAGTGCACGAAGCACAGCAGGAAACCAACCGGCAAGGCGGCGTAGATCCACGCGAACGACACGTCGGTGGCAGGGGTGGTCTGGAAGCGCATGCGCCAGGCGTAGTCGGCGGATGCCCACGCCATGACCAGGCAGAACACGCCGATGCCAGCGGCGATCAGGCCACGCACCACACGCGCGGCAGGCGGCGAGACGGCTCGGTGAAGGTTGTCGATGGCGACGTGGCCGCCGAATCGCAATACCAGTCCGGCGCCCAGGAAGGTGCTCCAGATCATCATGTGGCGGGCCACTTCCTCGGCCCAGATGATGGAGTCGCCGGTGGTGTATCGCAGCACGACGTTGGCGAAGACGATGCAGGCCATCGCGATCAGCAGTGCGATGAGCACCCAGCGATTGCAGGCTTCAAGCCCGCGTTCGAGTCGGTCCAGCATAGGGGAAAGCCTTGAAAACAAGCAGGCCCGGCTACGGTGTGCGCAGCCGGGCCGGAATCACGCGACGCGTGCTTACTGGGTCGCTGCGATGCGGTCGAGCAGATCCTTGCCGTACTTGTCGGCGTACTGCTTGAACGCGGGGCTAAGGGCTTGCTGGAACGGGGCCTTGTCCTGCAGCACGACCACCTGCATGCCTTGCGCCTTGAGTTCCTCGACTGCCTTGACGTCGGTTTCCTCGACGAACTTGCGGGTCGCGGCGGCGGCGGCCTTGGCGCCATCCTGCACGGCAGTGCGCTGGGCAGGCGTCAGGCCTTCCCAGAACGTCGGCGACACGAGGATGGCGACCGGCGAGTAGACGTGGCCGGTCAGCGTCAGGTGCTTCTGCACCTGGTACAGCTTGGCCGAGGTCACGACCGACAGCGGGTTCTCCTGACCGTCGATGGTGCCCTGCTGCAGTGCGCCCATCACGTCGGGCCACGACATCGGCGTGGGCGAAGCGCCCAGCGTGCGGAAGGCCGTGATGTGCACCGGATTCTCCATGGTGCGCAGCTTCAGGCCTTTGAGGTCGGCGGGCGCAGCCACGGACACCTTGTTGTTGGTGATGTGGCGGAAGCCCTGCTCGCCCCAGGCCAGCGCGACCAGGCCGCGTGCCTTGAACTTTTCGAGCAGGTCCTGGCCGATCGGGCCGTCGAGCACGCGGCGGGCGTGGCCGGAATCACGGAACAGGAACGGAATGTCCATCGCGCCGACCTGCGGCACGAAGTTGCTCAGCGTGCCGGTCGACACGATGGCGGCTTCGACGGTGCCCAGTTGCAGGCTTTCGATCAGTTCGCGTTCGCCGCCCAGGGCGCTCGCCGGGAACTGGCGGAACTTCAGGGTGCCGTTGCTGGCGCGTTCAGTGGTCTCGGCCCAGGCGTTGGCGCCTGCACCGTAGTGGGAATTGACCGCCAGGGCATAGCCCAGTTTGACTTCCTTGGCCTGGGCGAAGGCAAAGGTTGCGGTGGCGGCAAGTGAAGCGGCGACCAGCGCCTGCACGGCTGTGCGAGTAAAGCAACCCATGTCCATCTCCTGATGACGTGTCGAACGTGCGCGCATCATGAGGCGCGCGTTTGAAAAGGCAAAAAAGTATAAGCGTCACGACCTGTTGCAACCTAGGTGTGGCGACTAGGGACAACCCGTCATATGGCACTCGCCTGCGCCCGCCGGCGCCCCTCTTCGCGAAGTTCTTCCACCATCAGGCGTCCGGCTGGCGGCAACGCCGCGCCGCGCCGCGTCACGATGCCGAAAGGTTCGGTGCGGGCCTGTATGCGCAATGGCAACATGCAGGCCATCCCCGATTGCGCAAAAAAGGCAGCCGTCTCAGCAGAAAACAGCGCGATCAGTTGCGGATCCTGCTGCAGCAACAGGATGGACGTGAAGGTGGATGCCGTCTCGATGGCATGGGCCGGCAAGGGCAGGCCCGCCTCGCTGAACTCCCGTTCCAGCAAGGTGCGCAAAGGCATGTGACGCGGATAGACGATCCAGCGATACGGCACCAGATCGGCCAGGGTGACCGTGGTGGCATTCGCCAGCGGATGCTGCGGGCCGACGGTGATCTGCGCGTATTCGTCGCACAGCCATTCGAAGTCGAAGTGATCGGGCTGGGACGCCACCGTGGTCCGGCAGATCGCCATGTCCAGCCGCCCTTCGCCCAGCAGGTGCAGCAGGCGCGCGCTGGTGTCTTCGAACACTTCGATCGACAGCGCTGGCTGCTTTTCGCGCAGGCGGGTCATGGCCTGCACCAGCACGGTGGGCATGGCGCCCGCAATCGCGCCGATGGCCAGCCGCCCGCCGTGGCCTTGCAGGATGCCCTGCATCTCGTCACGCAAATGACCCAGGTCGGTGCTGATGAGCCGCGCATAACGCACCGCGCAGCGCCCCAGCTCGTTGGGCGACAAACCGTGCGTGTGCCGGGAAAACAGTTCGGCGCCGAAGATCGATTCGATCTCGTGCAGGGCCTTGCTGGCGCCCGGTTGCGTCATGCCGATCTGTTCGGCGGCCCGATGCAGCGAGCCTTCGTCATCGAGGGCGATCAGCAGCCGCAACTGCCGAAAACGCAGCCGCGACGCGATGGCGTGAAGCGAGGGTAAATGCGGAGAGGGAAATTGCTCAGATGTCATCTCGTTATCGCCCGATCAGCCAGTTCTCATTAGACGGTCGCCTCGGCGGCTGCCTAAATTGCGGCCTCTGCGGCATGTCGACGAGCGCGGATCATACGCGCCGGACGTGGGCACCGGACAGATAGCCCGCCGCTGCACGAGGCAAGCAGCGGTGAACGACAACATGTGATTGGCGGCTGACGCCACGAGGACAACATCAATGAACCAATACGATTTCGCCGGCAAGGGCGCAGTGGTGACCGGCGGTGCACAGGGCATCGGCTTCGCCGTCGCTGAACGCCTGATCGCAGGCGGCGCCCGCGTCGCCCTGTGGGACGTGGACCCGGCCGCACTGGCCGATGCCGCCGCGAAGCTGGGCGAAGACAAGGTCTTGACGGTGCAAGTCGACATCACCTCGGCACAGGCCGTGGAAGCCGCGGCCGCACGTACCGAGGAAGCCTTCGGCGCCATCGACGTGCTGGTCAACAGCGCCGGCATCGCGGGTGCCAACGCACCGCTGGCCGACTACCCGCAGGACGAGTGGCGCCGCATCATCGACATCAACCTGAATGGCGCCTTCAACGTCAACCAGGCGGTGGTGCGCCGGATGATCCCGCGCGCCTATGGCCGCATCGTCAACATCGCGTCGATCGCCGGCAAGGAAGGCAACCCGAACGCATCGGCCTACAGCGCCTCGAAGGCCGCCGTGATCGCCATGACCAAGAGCCTGGGCAAGGAAACCGCCGGCCTGGACATCGCCGTCAACGCCATCACCCCGGCTGCTGCCCGCACCAAGATCTTCGAACAGATGTCGCAGCAGCACATCGACTACATGCTGTCGAAGATCCCCCGCAACCGCTTCGTCGAAGTCAACGAAGTGGCAGCGATGGTGGCCTGGCTGGTGTCGGCAGAGAACTCGTTCACCACCGGCTCGGTGTTCGATCTGTCGGGCGGCCGCGCGACCTACTGATGACCCGGCTGGCGTGGGCCTGGACGCCCTCGCCTTCCATGAAAAAACAATAATCCCCACCGGAGAACGCAGGCTTGGCCATCCGGTGCCAGGCTTGCGACACACCCGCCCGAATTCTTGCAAGCGCTTTGCCCCTTCGCCGGGCGAACCGGTTGCCAGGATGCGGGCCACCTGCCCCCTAGGAGCCGACATGGCCTACCAACCTCCCCTCGCTGCGGCGGCGCACGCCCCCGACGCCAGCAGCGACGACGCCTTGTTCCGCAAGGTCGCCTGGCGCTTCATCCCGCTGTTCGTGATCTGCTTCGTCGCGGCCTACCTGGACCGCGTCAACATCAGCTTCGCCAAGCTGCAGATGCAGAGCGAGCTGGGCCTGAGCGACGCGGTCTACGGACTGGGCGCCAGCATCTTCTTCATCGGCTACTTCTTCTTCGAAGTGCCCAGCAACATGCTGCTGCACCGCATCGGCGCCCGCATCTGGATCGCGCGGATCATGATCACCTGGGGCATCGCGTCGGCGTGCACCATGTTCGTGACCACCGAGATGGGCTTCTACATCATCCGCTTCCTGATCGGCGCGCTCGAAGCCGGCTTCGTGCCCGGCGCGCTCTACTTCTTCACGAAGTGGTTCCCGGCCAGCAAACGCGGCCAGATCAACACTTTCTTCATGGCATCGATCGCGCTCTGCGGCCTGATCGGCGGCCCGATCTCCGGCGCCATCATGAAGTTCATGCACGAGGTCGGCGGCCTGTCGGGCTGGCAGTGGCTGTTCCTGCTCGAAGGCATCCCCTCGGTGGTGCTGGGCCTGGTCGTGCTGTGGGTGCTGGACGACGAGATCAACGACGCCAAGTGGCTGAGCCAGCCGGAAAAGCAGCGTCTGGCCACGCTCATCGCCAGTGAACGCAAGTCCGACGAGGTGCACGCCTTCGGCGCGGCGCTGCGCGAACCGATGACCTACGTGCTGTCGATGATCTACCTGGGCCTGGCCGCAGGCATCTACGGCCTGGTGTTCTGGATGCCGCAGCTTGTGCGTACCGCTGGCACCGAAGACACCTTCATCATCGGTCTGATCACGTCGATTCCGTACCTGGTCGCCGGTATCTCGATGATCTGGCTGGGTCGCCATTCCGACCGTACCGGCGAGCGTCGCTGGCACCTTGGGCTGGCCACGCTTGCCGGGGGTGCGGGCTACGTCATCTGCGGCCTGTTCGCCAACAACACCCTGGCCCTGGTCGGCGGCCTGACGCTGGCTGCCAGCGGCATCATCGCGGCCATCGGCCTGTTCTGGGTGCTGCCGCCCCGCTTCCTGTCGGGGATGGCCGCTGCCGCCGGCATCGCGCTGATCAACTCGCTGGGCCAGTTGGGCGGCATCATCAGCCCCTACATGGTAGGCAAGGTCAAGGATGTGACGGGCAGCACCACCCTCGCGCTGTACGCGATCGCCGGCCTGTGCGTCATCTCGGCCGTGCTGATCCTGTGGGGTCTGCCGAAGCGCCTGTACTTCCAGGAAAAGACCTGAGGCGGTGACACCGCTTCACGCAATGCAAAACGCCCGGCTTGGCCGGGCGTTTTTCGTTTCTGCGCAGCGAACTGCGCAAATCAGGTGCTTACTGACCCTGACCAGCCGCCTGGGCAGCCGCCAGCGCCGTCATGTTGACCACGCGGCGCGAGGTCGACGACGGCGTCAGGATGTGCACGCTGGCATCGGTGCCCAGCAGGATGGGGCCGATGGTCACGCCACTGCCGCCGACCGTCTTCAACACGTTGAACAGGATGTTCGCGGCGTCGAGGTTGGGGCAGATCAGCACGTTGGCCGAGCCGGTCAGCGCGCTGCCGGTTTCGCCGGCCTGGGCACGGATGGCTGCCGACAAGGCGGCATCGCCATGCAGTTCGCCGTCGGCTTCGATCTCGGGCGCCAGCTCGCGGAAGCGCTCGTAGGCCGCGCGCATCTTGCGGGCCGACGGACGCGTGGAGCTGCCGTAGTTCGAGTGCGACACGAAGGCAACCTTGGGCGGCAGGCCGAAGCGCGCCACTTCCTTGGCAGCCGCCAGCGCGATCTGGGCCAGTTCCTCGGCATCCGGATCGTCGTTGATGTAGGTGTCGGCGATGAACAGCGTGTGTTCGGGCAGCATCAGGGCGTTGAGTGCCGCGAAGTTCTGTGCGCCTTCCTTCAGGCCGATGACGTCGCGCACGCGCTCCAGGTGGTGGTCGTAGCGACCCACCAGGCCGCACAGCATGGCGTCGGCGTCACCCAGCTTGACCATCAGCGAGCCGATCAGCGTGTTGGAACGGCGCACGGCGGCCTTGGCGGCTTCGGGCGTGATGCCGTCGCGTGCCAGCGGCTGGTGATAGGCCTCCCAGTACTGGCGGAAGCGAGGATCGTCTTCGGGGTCGACCACGTCGACTTCCTTGCCCAGACGCATGCGCAGGCCAGCCTTGAGGATGCGGGCTTCGATCACGGCGGGACGACCGATCAGGATCGGGCGTGCCAGGTTTTCGTCGATGACGACCTGCACGGCACGCAGCACGCGTTCGTCTTCGCCTTCCGCGTAGGCCACGCGCTTGTTCGCGGCCTTGGCGGCAGCGAACACCGGGCGCATGAACATGCCGGTCTGGTAGATGAAGCGGGTCAGGCTTTCGCGGTAGGCCGCGTAGTCTTCGATCGGGCGGGTGGCCACGCCCGACGCCTCGGCAGCCTTGGCGACGGCCGGCGCGATCTTCAGGATCAGGCGGGCATCGAAGGGCGTCGGGATCAGGTAGTCGGGGCCGAACACCAGTTCCTTGCCCGGGTAGGCGGCGGCGACTTCATCGCTGGTTTCGGCCTTGGCCAGATCGGCGATTTCGCGCACGCACGCAATCTTCATTTCCTGTGTGATCTTGGTCGCGCCGCAGTCCAGGGCGCCACGGAAGATGTACGGGAAGCACAGGACGTTGTTGACCTGGTTCGGGTAGTCCGAGCGGCCGGTGGCGATGATGCAATCCGGGCGGATGGCCTTGGCCAGCTCGGGGCGGATTTCCGGCTCGGGGTTGGCCAGCGCCAGGATGATCGGCTTGTCGGCCATGGTCTTGACCATCTCGGCGGTCAACACGCCGGGGGCCGAGCAGCCCAGGAACACGTCGGCACCGTTGACCACGTCGGCCAGCGTGCGAGCCTCGGTCTGGCGGGCGTAACGCGCCTTCGACGCATCCATGCCGCCCGGGCGGCCTTCATAGATCACGCCCTTCGAGTCGACCATGAAGACGTTCTCGGCCTTCACGCCCAGGCCGATCATCACGTCGACGCAGGCGATGGCGGCAGCGCCTGCACCCGATACGGCGATCTTCACCTCGCCGATCTGCTTGCCGACCAGTTCCAGGCCGTTGAGCAGGGCGGCCGACGAAATGATGGCGGTGCCGTGCTGGTCGTCGTGGAAGACCGGAATGTTCAGGCGCTCGCTGAGCTGCTTCTCGATGTGGAAGCACTCGGGGGCCTTGATGTCTTCGAGGTTGATGCCGCCCAGGGTGGGTTCGAGCGCGGCGATGATTTCCACCAGCTTCTCGGGATCGCGCTCGTCGAGTTCGATGTCGAACACGTCGACACCGGCGAACTTCTTGAACAGGCAGCCCTTGCCTTCCATCACCGGCTTGCCGGCCAGGGCGCCGATGTCGCCCAGGCCCAGCACGGCGGTGCCGTTGGTGATCACGCCCACCAGGTTGCCGCGCGAGGTGTACTCGTAGGACGCCAGCGGATCGGCCTGGATGTCCAGGCAGGGATAGGCCACGCCCGGCGAATACGCGAGCGACAGGTCGCGCTGGTTCATCAGCGGCTTGGTGGGGGTAACGGAAATCTTGCCCTTGGATGGGCTGCGGTGATATTCGCGGGCGGCGTCGCGCAGCGCCTGTTCGGCGTCGGAAAGTTGCTTGGACATGGAATCGCTCTGGTCTTGGTCGGTTTGCTCTGGACGTCGAGCCGGCAGCGGATGGGCCATGGCGGCCGCGGGTAGCGGGGGCCATCAGGCTGGGCAGCTCTGCGGGTGGCCAGAGCGCCGGGCCAGGCGCGCGAGGGCGTGCCAGCAGTCAGACGTGCAGGCAATGCTAACCCGCCTGGGAAATGTTCGCGCTGCGTACCCGCAAGCCTGGCCAGGATTTTCTGGTCATCCGGGCCGTGACCCCCTGCACGACAGGATCACTTCTTGCTCGCCAGCGCCCCTTCATGCCCACCGCAAGCACTGGAAGGAGTAACCCGCACATGGCCCAGACCGTAGGCGACTTCCTGGTCGACCGCCTTTATCAATGGGGCGTTCGCCGCATCTATGGCTATCCCGGCGATGGCATCAACGGCGTGTTCGGCGCCCTGCAGCGTGCGCCGGAAAAGATTCGCTTCATCCAGGCCCGGCATGAAGAAATGGCGGCGTTCATGGCGGTGGCGCATGCCAAATTTACCGGCGAGCTGGGCGTGTGCATCGCCACGTCCGGTCCGGGCGCGTCTCATCTGTTGACCGGTCTGTACGACGCTCGCATGGACCATGTCCCGGTGCTGGCCATCTCCGGCCAGCAGGCCACCACGGCGCTGGGCGGCCATTACCAGCAGGAACTCGATCTGCTGTCCATGTTCAAGGACGTCGCCGGGGCCTTCGCCCAGCAGGCCAGCGCGCCGTCACAGGTCCGTCACCTGGTCGACCGCGCGGTGCGCGTGGCCTTGGGCGAGCGGCGGGTCACCGCCCTGATCCTGCCGAACGACCTGCAGGAACAGCCTTACGAGGAGCCTGCGCGCGCGCACGGATCGCTGCATTCCGGCGTTGGCTGGAGCAAGCCCCGCGTGATTCCCACCGAAGATGACCTGGACCGCGCCGCGGCCGTGCTCAACGCCGGCCACAAGGTGGCGATCCTGGTAGGCGCGGGTGCGCTGGGCGCATCCGCCGAGGTGACCCAGGTCGCGGAACGGCTGGGCGCCGGGGTGGCCAAGGCGCTGCTGGGCAAGGCCGTGCTGCCCGACGACATTCCTTGGGTCACCGGCGGTATCGGCCTGCTGGGCACGCGACCCAGCGACGAGATGATGCGCAACTGCGACACGCTGCTGATGATCGGCTCCGGCTTCCCCTACGCCGAATTCCTGCCCAAGGAAGGCCAGGCGCGCGGAGTGCAGATCGACCTGAAGCCCGACATGCTGAGCCTGCGCTATCCCATGGAGGTCAACCTGACGGGGGACGCCGCCGAGACCTTGCGCGCCCTGCTGCCCCGCCTGAAGGCACGCACCAGCGACACCTGGCGGCGGCGCATCGAGCGGTGGACCTCGCGCTGGTGGGAAACGCTGGAGGCCCGCGCCATGGTCGACGCCGACCCGGTCAACCCGCAGCGGGTGGTGTGGGAGATGTCGCCGCGATTGCCCGATCGCGCCATCGTGACCAGCGATTCCGGGTCGTGCGCCAACTGGTTCGCCCGCGACTTCCGCGTTCGGCCGGGAATGATGTGTTCATTGTCGGGCGGGCTGGCGTCGATGGGTGCGGCCGTGCCCTACGCCATCGGCGCGAAGTTCGCGCACCCCGATCGTGCCGTGGTGGCGCTGGTGGGCGACGGCGCCATGCAGATGAACAACATGTCGGAACTGATCACGGTCGCCAAGTACTGGCGCGAGTGGCAGACGCCGCAGTGGATCTGCGCGGTCTTCAACAATGAAGACCTGAACCAGGTGACCTGGGAACAGCGGGCGATGGAAGGCAATCCCAAGTTCGAGGCCTCGCAGGAAATCCCCGACGTGCCGTACCATCAATTCGCGACCTCGATCGGCCTGCAGGGCATCTACGTCGATCGGCCCGAAGATGTGGGACCGGCCTGGGAACAGGCTTTCGCGTCGCCTCGCCCGGTGCTGCTGGAATTCAAGACCGACCCATCCGTACCGCCCCTGCCGCCGCACATCACCCTGGAGCAGACGAAGAAGTACGCCGCCTCGATCGCCAAGGGCGATCCCGAAGCCGGTGCCTACATTCGGCAGAGCATGCGTCAGTTGTTCGCTGGCTTTGGCCGCCGTTCCTGAACCGATCGCTGTCACAGAAGGCATCCACCATGGACCAGCCCGTCGACCCGCGCCACACCAATCCCGCGTTTCGCAGGAGACCTGCCTTGACCGACCTTTCCGCGCCCACCTCGCCGTCCGATGCTTCGGCTGCCCGGCAACGGCCCGCGCCCACCCGCGAATCGATCAAGCGGGCCTTCCTGGACCATGTGCTCTACACCCAGGGCAAGCTGCTGGACAAAGCCAGCCCCAATGACCTGTTCCACGCGCTGGCCCATACGGTGCGCGACTGCATCCTGCCCGCCTGGATGCAAACCGCCGTGACCTACCGCGAACAGGGTGCGCGACGCGTGGCGTACCTGTCGGCCGAGTTCCTGATGGGACCATTCCTGTCGAACAACTTGCTTAGCCTGGGCTTGCTCGACGAAGCCCGCGAGGCGCTGGCCGAACTGGATATCGACCTGGACGACCTGGCCCGCATCGAGGAAGAGCCGGGACTGGGCAATGGCGGCCTGGGAAGACTGGCCGCGTGCTTCATCGACTCGCTGGCGACGATGGAGATCCCGGCGATCGGCTACGGCATCCGCTACGAGTACGGCATCTTCTACCAGACCATCATGGATGGCTGGCAGGTCGAGAACACCGACAAATGGCTGCGCTACGGCAACCCATGGGAGATCCATCATCCCGAATGGGGCGTGGAGGTCAAGCTGGGCGGTCATACCGAAACCTACACCGACCAGGAAGGACAGTTCCGGGTACGTTGGGTGCCGAACAAGACGGTGTCGGGCGTGCCCTTCGACTATTTCATTCCGGGCTACCGGGTGAATACTGCCAACACGCTGCGCCTGTGGCGGGCCGAGGCGACCGAGGCATTCGACTTCTCGACCTTCAACCGCGGTGACTATCTGGGCGCCGTCGACCGGAAAGTCACATCGGAAAACCTGACCAAGGTACTGTATCCGAACGACGAAAGCGAACAGGGCAAGGAACTGCGTCTGGAGCAGCAGTACTTCTTCGTGTCGTGCTCGTTGCAGGACATGATCCGCATCCAGTCGCAGCGCAACGTACCCGTCACCGACCTGCACCTGAACTTCGCCATCCAGCTCAACGACACCCACCCCGCCATCGGTGTGGCCGAGCTGATGCGCCTGCTGGTCGACGAGCACGCCATCCCGTGGGAACAGGCCTGGGAGACCACGCGCCACGCCATCGCCTATACCAACCACACCCTGCTGCCGGAGGCCTTGGAGCGTTGGCCGCTGGAGCTGTTCAAGCGCGTGCTGCCACGGCACCTGGAGATCATCTACGAGATCAATGCCCGCTTCCTGCACGAAGTCCGCATCCGCTTCCTCAACGACGAATCGCGCCTGTCGCGCCTGTCATTGATCGATGAAAGCGGCGAGCGCTACGTGCGCATGGCGCACCTGGCGTGCGTGGGCAGCTATGCCGTCAACGGCGTGGCCGAGCTGCATTCCGAACTGCTGAAGCAGGACGTGTTGGCCGACTTCCACGCCATGTGGCCCGAGAAGTTCACCAACGTCACCAACGGCGTGACGCCGCGCCGCTGGATCGCCCTGAGCAACCCGCGCCAGGGCGAACTGATGACCGAGCACATCGGCGACGGCTGGGTACGCGATTGGGAGCAGGTGGAGAAGCTCACGCCCCTGATCGACGACGCGGCCTTCGGCGAGAAATGGCGGGCGGTCAAGCGCGCCAACAAGGTCGATCTGGCGTCGCTGATCAAGCGCCGCACCGGCGTAGAGGTCGACCCGGATTCCATGTTCGACGTGCAGGTCAAGCGCATCCACGAATACAAGCGCCAGCACCTGGCCGTGCTGCACATCGTCGCCCTGTATCACCGGCTCAAGTCCAATCCCAACCTGGACATGGTGCCGCGCACCTTCATCTTCGGCGGCAAGGCGGCACCGGGCTATCACCGCGCCAAGCTCATCATCAAGCTCATCACCGCCGTGGGCGAGGTCATCAACCACGATCCCGCCGTGCGCGATCTCATCAAGGTCGTGTTCGTGCCGAACTTCTGCGTGTCGATGGGCCAGCGCATCTACCCGGGCGCCGACCTGTCCGAGCAGATCTCGCTGGCCGGCAAGGAAGCCTCCGGCACCGGCAACATGAAGTTCGCCATGAACGGCGCGCTGACCATCGGCACCATGGACGGCGCCAACATCGAGATCCGCGAGGAAGTCGGCGCCGACCAGTTCTTCCTTTTCGGCCTGACCGCCGACGAGGTCTATGCCCATCGCCGGCGCGGCTATCGGCCCCATGCGTTCTACGAGCAGAACGCCGAGTTGCGTGCCGTGCTGGACCTGATCCGTGGCGGCCTGTTCTCGCGCGGGGACGCCGACCTGTTCGTGCCGATCATCGACGAACTCATGCACCACGACCCCTACATGCTGATGGCCGACTACCAGTCGTATGCCGATTGCCATGCCGAGGTCGACCGCGTGTACCGCGACCAGCAGGAATGGACGCGCAAATCCATCACGAACACGGCAAAATCCGGGAAGTTCTCTTCCGACCGGTCCATTCGCGATTACTGCGAACGGATCTGGAAGACCAAACCGGTTCCCGTGGAGTTGAAGGCTTGAGTCAGTCCATTAGCATTCCCGAAGGCCTCGCCTTCAGCGATCTCGCCCTGTCGCGCAATCCGCAAACAGGCGATATCGAGTTCGACTGGGCGCCGATCGCCCAGATCTGCGCCCACAACGGCATCGATCCGGTCGCGCTGGCGCGCGTGCCGGGCGATGTCGCCGGGCTGGTCGCCAGTTGGTACGCGCAGCATCGGCGTGCCGGCGGCGCCTCGGACCCGGTGTATGCCGAGCTGATCGGAGAGGTGGACGGACCCGTCGGACACGCTTGAGCGGGTACAGGGGTTGCTGCACTGCAGAATTGTTTTTCTGCTATCCAGGAGACGCATCATGGTTGCATCCGACACCCGACCCGACGAAAGCGACAAGGCCCCGATGGGCGGCGCCCGACCCGACGTGAAGGGTATCCAGGGCGTTGCGCCCGAGCCCGACGACTGCCCCCAGCACGAGGACGAGGATCTGGCGCTGTTCCTGCGGCACGATTCGAAGAAGAACTGACGTCAGCCCGTCGCCCGACCGTTGGGCGCGATTATTGCGAAGCACTCGGCATCCATCCACTTTCAGGAGATCCGGATGCTTCGCAAACTCATCATGTTCGCCATCACTTCCGGCCTGGCTGGCAAGGCATGGCGCGCCTACCGTGACAGCCGCAACAAGACCATGGTCGTGCGTCGTGCGCCGGCGCATCCCGACCTGCGTTCGCAGCCGCGTCGCAAGGTGAGCGATCTGCCGCCGGTCTGATCCGAGGGGCGATGCGGTGGAAGCCGCGTCGCCCTTTTTCCATTGCCGGCTATCACAAAGCGCCCCATCTGACTTGACGCTCGTCAAGAATTTCAGCATCATTCCAGCCTATCGATTACCCTTAATCGATAAGGGAATACCCGAGTCACCATCGGGAAATTGAGCCGACCGCGGCTGTGGATGTCCTGTTCCAGGCCACTCCCCGCTCTCTCCACCCTCTTTTCCAGCAATCGTTCGCCGCACGGCTTCGCCGTCGTGGCGTTGTTGTCTGCCGAGCCATTCCAATGAAGAAATTCCTCAAGGCACTATCCGGCCTGGTCCTGCTGCTGGTCATCGCAGCCGGGCTGTTCCTCTACTGGCCGCTGTACCAGCGTTCCGTTCCCGCCCCCGAAAACGACAAGCCGGTCGACGCCGTGCTGATCGGCGGCGGCATCATGAGCGTGACGCTGGCGACCTATCTGCAAGAACTGGAACCCGACTGGAACATCCACCTGTTCGAACGCCTGGACGGCGTCGCGCTGGAAAGCTCGAACGGCTGGAACAACGCCGGTACGGGCCACTCGGGCTTCGCGGAACTGAACTACACGCCGCAGAACAAGGCGGGCGAAGTGGAAGTGGCTCGCGCGATCAACATCGCCGAACAGTTCGAAGTGTCGCGCCAGTTCTGGGCCCACCAGATGCAGGCCGGCCGCCTGACCAAGGCCAGCGACTTCATCAACCCGACGCCGCACATGAGCTTCGTCTGGGGCGACGAGAACATCGAATTCCTGCGCAAGCGCCACGCCGCGCTGACCAAGAATCCGCTGTTCTACGGCATGGAATATTCGGAAGACCCCGAGCAGATCCGCAAGTGGGCGCCGCTGATGATGGAAGGCCGCGACCCCAAGCAACGCGTCGCCGCGACCTACATGCCGCTGGGCACCGATGTGAACTTTGGCGTCATCACCAACCAGCTGACGCAATCGCTGCGCCGCAGCCAGAACTTCCACCTGCAACTGCAGCACGAAGTCCGTGCCCTGCGCCAGAACGCCGACAAGACCTGGAACGTGACCGTGGCGGACCTGAAGTCCAACACCGAGCGCACCATCAAGTCGCGCTTCGTCTTCATCGGTGCAGGCGGCGCCTCGCTGGAGCTGCTGCAACTGTCGGACATCCCCGAATCGCGCAACTACGCAGGCTTCCCGGTCGGCGGTCAGTTCCTGGCCTTCCAGAACGACGCCATCACCGGCCGTCACGACGTCAAGGCCTATGGCCAGGCCGAGACCGGCGCCCCGCCGATGTCGGTGCCCCACCTCGACGCCCGCATGCTCGATGGCAAGCCGACCGTGCTGTTCGGACCGTTCGCCCTGTTCAGCACCAAGTTCCTGAAGGAAGGTTCCTGGACGGACCTGCTCAGCTCGGTCAACCACGACAACGTGTTCGGCATGCTGAAGGTCGGCGCCAACAACCTGGACCTGGTCAGCTACCTGATGCAGCAGGCTGCGCTGTCGGACGACGACCGCCAGGCTGAACTGCTGAAGTACTTCCCGCAGGCCAAGCGCGAGGACTGGAAGCTGATCACCGCCGGCCAGCGTGTGCAGGTCATCAAGAAAGATCCGAAGCTGGGCACCGTGCTGCAGTTCGGCACCGAGATCGTGACCGACCAGGACGGCACCATCGCTGCCCTGCTGGGTGCCTCGCCCGGCGCGTCGACCTCGCCCCCGATCATGCTCAACGTGCTGGCCAAGGCCTTCCCGCAGCAGATGAAGGACGGCTGGGAAGCCCGCCTGAAGACCATCGTGCCGTCGTATGGCGTCAAGCTGAATCCGAACGCCGCGCTGACCAACGAGATCCGTGGCATGACCAGCAAGTCGCTGGACCTGCCGTACATCGAGGTCCCGGAAACGCTGACCCCGGGTGCCACGGCGCCCAAGATCGTGGTGCCGGCCACCGGCAACCGCAACAACGAGATGCAGGCGCTGTAAGCTGCATCGAGATGCCGGGCCTCGTGTCCGGCAGGAAAGACAAAAGGCCGCTGATGCGGCCTTTTGTCATGGTGGAGGCCGAAGCCTCCGGAACGCACCCGATTACTTGGCGTTCTTGGCAGCGGTTTCGACCTGCTTCTGCAGTGCCTTGCCCTTTTCCCAGTGCGCCTGCAGTGCCGGCAGGGTCTTGGCAGCCCAGGCCTTCACGTCGGCATCGTCAGCCTTCTTGGACGCGTCTTCGAACAGCTCGACGGCATCTTCGTGTGCATCGTCGGCGATGTCGTCAGCGTATTCCTTGTCGAAGTCCATGCCCTGTTCCTTGCTCAGGTCCTCGACCTTCGAGCGGACCTTGCGCGGCTGCTCGGCCGGCAGGGTGAACTGCTTGGAAGCGGCCAGCGCCTTCAGCTCGCCGTCCACCTTGGTGTGATCGGCCACCATCATCTCAGCGAACTGCTTGACTTCCGGCATCGTGGCGCGCTGTGCGGCCAGCTTGCTGGTTTCGATTTCGAGCATGCCCGACTCGGCGGCACGCTCCAGGAACTTCTTGTCGCTGCCCGACAGTTCAGCATGTGCAGCGCCCATGCCGGCGAGAGCGAGGGTCAGGGTAGCAGCGGTGAACTTGAGGATTTTCATGGGTGTTGCTCCGTGGGTTGATGATCTGCAGGACATACAGCAAAGCCCGTACCCAAGGCAGCTCGGCCACGGCGTCTCGCCCCGGGGGCCTTGCCCGACGTATGCTTGACGTTTGTGTCCGTCAGCCCCGCGTCCTCGGAGACCCCATGCCTTTCCCCCACCCGAATGCCTGGACCTTTCCCTATTCTTCCCAGCGCATGCCTGTTCTTGCCGACAACGTCGTCAGCAGCTCCCAACCGCTGGCAAGCGCGGCCGCCCTGCGGACCTTCGCCCAGGGCGGCAACGCCATGGACGCGGCGCTGGCAGCAGCCACCACGCTGACCGTGGTCGAGCCCTGCATGAACGGCATCGGCGGCGACCTGTTCGCCATCGTGTGGGACGGCAGCACCCTGCATGGACTGAACGCATCCGGCCGCGCGCCCGCCGCATGGACGCCCGAGTACTTTGCGAAATACACGGAAATGCCGCGCCGCGGATGGGACACGGTCACGGTGCCGGGGGTGGTGTCGGGCTGGCGTTCGCTGCATGACCGCTTTGGCACGCTGCCGTTCGAAGGCCTGTTCGACTCGGCCATCGGCTACGCCGAGAACGGCTGGCTGGTGTCGCCCATCGTTCACCGCCAGTGGGCACCGCAAATCATCGACCACGCCGAACTCGCCGACCACCCTGGCTTCTTCGACGGCTTCCTGGTCGACGGCAAGGCGCCTGCGCCTGGCACGCGATTCAAGTATCCCGGCCAGGCGGAAACGCTGCGCCGCATCGCGGCATCGGGCGGGGACGACTTCTATCGCGGCGAGCTGGCCAAGCGCATCGCCCGCTTCGCCAAGGAAACCGGCGGCGCACTGACCGAAGTCGATCTGGCCGCCCACACCAACACCTGGGAAACGCCGATCTCCAGGCAGTACCGCGACCTGACGCTGAACGAAATCGGCCCCAGCGGCCAGGGCATCGGTGCACTGATCGCGCTGGGCATTCTGGACGCGCTGCCGGGCGGCCAACCGGTGCAGGACAGCGCCGAACATTTCCACTTGCAGATCGAGGCGATGAAGCTGGCGTTCGCCGACATCCATCGCTATGTGGCCGACCCGAGCGCCATGCACGAGGTCACCGCGCAGGATCTGCTGGACCCGGCCTATCTGGCCAGCCGCGCTGCCACCATCGACCCCAACCAGGCGCAGTACCCCGGCCCGGGCAAGCTGCATCACGGCGGCACGGTGTACCTGAGCACGGCCGATCGCAACGGCATGATGGTGTCGCTGATCCAGTCCAACTTCAAAGGCTTCGGTTCGGGCCTGGTGGTGCCCGGCACGGGTATCTCGCTGCAGAACCGGGGCTGGGGTTTCAACCTGATCCCGGGACATCCGAATCAGGTCGGACCCGGCAAGCGGCCCTTCCACACCATCATTCCCGGCTTCATCACGCAGGACGGCCAACCGCTGATGAGCTTCGGCGTGATGGGCGGCTCGCTGCAGGCACAGGGCCACGTGCAGGTCATGGCGCGCCTGGCGGATCATCGCCAGAACCCGCAAGCCATCATCGACGCGCCGCGCTGGCGCGTGCACGACGACAACCGCACCGTCATGGTGGAGTGGAATTTCCCGCCGGAGGCCGTCGAAGGCCTGCGCGCCCGGGGCCATGAGGTAGTGGTGTCGCCGCGCTTCTCGGATGAGTACGGCGGTTCGCAGGCCATCCTGAAGCTGGCGGGCGGGGGCTACCTGGCGGCTTCCGACCAGCGCAAGGACGGTCAGGCAGCAGGCTTCTAAGCCAGCCCATGTCAACGCCTGACAAGGTTTGTTGGAGTTTCTAACGGACCTGAACGACCGACGCACTGCAGGATGCGAAGTCCTGTGGTGCGTCGCAACAAATTGCGGTCGCCGCCCTCTTCCTTCCACGACCCCAGGGAGCGCGCGTGCTGGACCTTTCCCAATTCTCTCCGACCACGGCAACCGGTATTGCCGCCGGCATCGCCATCATCGCGGCACTGGTCGCCCATCGCATCGGCGGCGCCATCCTGCGCCGGGCCACCCGGCCTGCTCCCGTCCTGCATTACGCCGTCCTGGCCTTGCATCGGCCGGCAGGCTTCGTTCTGCCGCTGGCCGCCCTGCAAGTGGTCTGGCAGGCGGCGGTCAACAGCGTGCCCTTCATCGACACGGTTCGCCATCTCAATGGCCTGCTGCTGATCGGCGCACTGACCTGGCTGGTCATCGCCGCCATCAACGGCGTCACGGACGGTGTCATCGCCCGTCACCCGGCGGATGTGGACGACAACCTGCAGGCCCGCCGCATTCAGACGCAGGCGCGCGTGCTGGCGCGCACGGCGACCATACTCAGCCTGATCGCTGGCTTGTCGCTGATGCTGATGACCTTCCCGGGCGCCCGTCAGGTCGGGGCCAGCCTGCTGGCGTCGGCGGGTGTCATCGGTATTGTCGCGGGTCTTGCTGCCAAGCCGGTCTTCAGCAACCTGATCGCCGGCCTGCAGATCGCGCTGACCCAACCCATCCGCATCGACGACGTGCTGATCGTGCAGGGCGAGTGGGGGCGTGTCGAAGAAATCACCGGCACCTACGTCGTGCTGCGTATCTGGGACGACCGCCGGCTGGTGATTCCGCTGCAATGGTTCATCGAGAACCCGTTCCAGAACTGGACGCGGACCGGCGCGGCGCTGCTGGGCGCCGTCTTCATCTATGTGGACTTCGGCATGCCCGTGCAGGCCCTGCGCGCCGAGGTCGAGCGACTGGTGCCCACGCTGCCGGAATGGGACGGGCGCTTCTACAACCTGCAGGTCACCGACGCCACCGAACGCACCATGCAACTGCGCATCCTGGCCACGGCGGCATCGTCGAGCAAGGCCTTCGACCTGCGCTGCAAGATCCGCGAAGCCATGATCGACTTCATCCGCCACGAATACCCACAATACCTGCCCACCCTGCGCACCTTCGAGCAGCGCGCGGACAAGCCGACGCCCAACGAAGAAGTGCCGTTCGCCAACCTCGGCACGCCGAGCGCCGCGGCCGAGGCGGGCATGGCGACATCGCCCAGCTCGCCCGACCGCTGAGCCCGATCGGTCAGCGCAAGGCCCGCACCGTCAGCACCATGCCATCGCGTGGCAGGGCAGGAATGCGCTGGCGGTCGATGTCCAGGCGTTGGGCGGGAAGCGTGTAGTCCAGGTCCTGGGTCAGGAATTCGATGCTGGCGGCCATGACTGCCAGCGCCGTGTCCTCGCCCGGGCAGCGATGATTGCCGGTGGCCGTCGCCCCGCCCTGCGGCACCATGGCGTAAGGGTTGGGCACATGGTCCAGGAAGCGGGCCGGATCGAAACGCTGCGGTGCCGTCCAGGCCCGCACGTCGTGACAGGTGCCGTACAGATCGAACAGCACGCGTCGGCCGCGCGGAAAGCGTATGCCCCGCCAGGTGAACGCTCGACGCACCTGCGCCGCCACTGCCGGGAAGAACGGGTAGAAACGGCGCACCTCTTCCAGGAAGGCACGCAGCGAGCGGCGATCGCCCGGTGCGAGGAAGTCGGCGGACTGCGGATACACATGCATGGCATGGGCCGCGAAGGTCACATAGACCGACACGGCCACCACGGGCCGCAGGACGTTGAGCAACTCGACGGCCGCCAGGTGATCGTCCAGCCGCGAACCGTCTGCTTCCCGGTGCGTCGCAATGCGTGCCAGCGCACTGCCGGCAGGCGCCGTATAGCGTCCCAGCCTGACGGCCCGCACCACCGCCTCGACGCGGCGCTCGGCCTGCTTGCGCACTGCGCGTGCACGCAGATGCGGCACCAGGCCCCGGGCCGCGTCATCGAACATGGGAACCAGCCAATCGGCCGAGCGCGCGGATACCTGGGCCGGCATGCCTGCCCAGTGACAGACGGCCTGCGCCAGCACCTGTTGGGCAGCGCGATACAACACGATATTGCTGCCGGGGCGCCAGCTTTCCGCCCGCGCCCGCCACGCTTCCCGTACCGTCGCCGCCAGGCGGCCGACGGCTTTCGCGTCCAGCAACCCGACGAAATACGCCTTGCGGGCGGCGTGGGCGGCGCCGTCCAGCCCCTGCACCGCCCCTTTGCCGAGCAAGGTGGCGCTCAGCGGCTCAGGTGCGGCACCTTGCCGCTGGAACAAGGTGGTGTCGTAGAACACCTCCGCCGCCTCTGGCCCGGTCATGCAGAGCGTCCGTCGCAGCATCAGCCGCGTTTCGAACACATCCGACTGAAAGCGCCGGCACCGGCTGCCGATGTATCCGTAAGGATCGGCAAGCAAAGCCAGGCTGCTGTCGGGAAGCGGGTCGCGTGGAATCTGGGGCATGCGGTCTCCTTCGGTTGAAGCAGGGACGAAGGCATCGCCCCATTTTCTTACTGGTCCGCAACCGCCATACCACCTGCAGCTAGGCCATCACATCGACGACGTAGACGGCAGTCACCACCGCCACTACAGCCAGCGCGACCAGAATGCGCCGTCGCCAGGGCGATGTGCCCATCCCCGACCTCGGCCGCAGACGACGCTGCGGACGGCGCGACTCTAAATGTTTCATGCAGCCACCTCCGTTACCTGTTTTCGGCATGACACGGCAATTCTGTTGCGCGGCAATCGCCATGCCCGGCGCATACGCCCCGAGCAAAGGCATTTGCCGGCAGATCGTGGGCTAAGCTTGCCGACTATTCCGTCGACGAGGCTTGCCTACCGTGCCCACTGCACTCTGGATCGTCATCTTCGCTGCCCTGGCGCTGTTGGTCTATGTGATTTGGATCTACAACCGATTGGTGCGAAACCGCAACATGGTGCGCGAGGGATGGAGCGGCATCGACGTGCAATTGCGCCGTCGCGCCGACCTGGTTCCCAACCTGGTGGAAAGCGTCAAAGCCTATGCCGCACACGAGCAGCGCACGCTGGAAGAAGTGACCAGCCTGCGCCGCCAGGCCCTGGACGCCAAGAGCGTGACCGACCATGCCGTCGCAGAACGCGCACTGTCGGGCGCATTGGGCCGCCTGCTGGCCGTGGCCGAGGCCTACCCCGACCTGAAGGCCGATGCAAACTTCCGGGAACTGCAGGCCGAACTGAGCGAAATCGAAGACCACCTGCAGATGGCGCGGCGCTACTACAACGGCACCGCCCGCGAGATGAACATCCTGGCAGAGTCCTTCCCCAGCAACCTCGTCGCCAGACAGTTCGGTTTCGGCATCGAACCATACTTCGAACTGGAAGACCGCGCCGACGCCGAGCCGCCACGCGTCCAGTTCTGAAGGAGGCCGATCATGCACGCATGGCTGGGCCGACTGTTCGTGATGCTGTGCCTGGCGGTAGCGTCGGCCGCCACTGCCCAGGAACGCATCGAGCGCTTCGACGCGCAACTGGACGTGCAGGTCAACGGTGACCTCATCGTCACCGAGACGCTGGACATCGTCGCCGAGGGCAAGGAAATCCGGCGCGGCTTGCTGCGTGACTTCCCGACCCGATATGCCCTGCCCAACGGCAGGCAGGTCGTGGTCGGTTTCGACGTGCTGGAAGTGCGACGCAACGGCGGGCTCGAACCGTACAAGCTCGAATCCCTGGACAACGGCGTACGGATTCGCATCGGCAGTGGCGCGCTGCTGGAACACGGCCCGCACCGGCTGGAGATCCGCTACCGCACCACGCGGCTGGTCGGCTTCTTCGACGACTTCGACGAGCTGTACTGGAACGTCACCGGCACCGGCTGGACCCTGCCCATTACCCAGGCAAGCGCCACCATCGTCCTGCCCCAACCGGCAGACATCCTGCGCACGGCAATCTACACCGGACCGCAAGGCGCGCAGGGTAAGGCGGCCACCGTCACCAGCCAGGAACGCGGCCGGGTGTCCTTTGCCACCACCGCGCCCCTGGCGCCGCGCGAAGGACTGACCATCGCCGCAGCGTGGCCCAAGGGCATCGTCATCCCGCCCACCACGGCGGAACTCGCCAGCAGCTTCGTCCACGACAACCTGGGCGCGCTGGTCGGGCTGGCCGGTGTGCTGACGCTGGGCCTGTACTACCTCTTCCACTGGCAGCGACGCAGACGACGCGACACGCCGATGGTCATCCCTCGCTATGAAGCGCCTGCAGGCATGTCGGCCCCGGCCGTGCGCTACCTGATGCGCGGCTTCGACCAGCAGGGGTTTGTCGCCGGCGTCTTCGAACTGGTCGCAGCCGGTGCCATGCGCCTGGAAGGCTCGGGCAAGAAAACCGAATATCGACGCACCGGCGACGCGCCCCGCCAACCCGTCCTGCAAGCCCTGCACAAAGCGCTGTTCCGCGACTCACCCAGCTTCAGCGGCCAGAAGACCACCGCCAAGCGCCTGGACGACGCCCGCGAAGCGATGCAAAGCGCCCTGCACACCCACTACGACAAATACCGCGTCCCCGGTGCTCGCGTGCTGGGAACAGGCATCGGTATCTGGATGGTGTTTCTCGTCGCCGGCATCCTGGTCGCCACCCAGCGCGACGGCGCCAGCATGGGCGCGGTCATCTTCGGCGTCGCGTTCGGCATGGCCGGCACCCTGGTGCTGTCATTGCTGCTGAGCCACCTGCGCCATGCCGCCCGCCGTGGCGTCACACTGGTGTTCGGGCTGCTGTTCTCGCTGCCCTTCATCATCCCCGGCATCGCCATCATGCGCATGGAAAGCCCCAGTTGGGCGGCCTGCATGCCCATGCTGTTCTCCATGGCCGGCATCGTGCTGGTCGTGCGCAGCTTCTCGTTCCTGCGTGCGTACACCGATGAAGGCAACCGGCTTCGGGATGAGATCGAAGGCTTGAAGCGCTACCTGTCGGTGGCCGAAGCACCCCGATTGCAGGCACTGATCACACCAGAAGAAAAGCTCGCGACCTACGAACGGCTGATGCCCTATGCGATTGCGCTGGATGTCGGCAAAGCCTGGGCGGCGGCCTTTGCCGGACTGTTCGCGGCGACGGCGGTGGAACAAGCGATGCTCAGCGACATGCAGGATCGCTATGGCGGGCACGACGTACTGCGGGATGATCCGGCGCGAGAGGACAGTGGCGTGTGGCAGAGCTTGGCGACGACCACGCCTTCGTCTTCAGGGTCGCCGGGGAGTAGTGGCGGGAGTTCGTCGTCGGGGTCGTCTGGCGGTGGGTCGTCGGGCGGCGGGGGTGGCGGTGGGGGTGGGTCGGGGTGGTAGAAAGCGCATGTTTTCGAAGACATCGCTTTTTCAATTCAGGCCGAGCTTGATGCCTTCCCAGAGCAGAACCAGCAACGCACCCGCCGCGCCAACTATGCTTGCCGCAGCCGCCTTGGCTAGAACGTCCTGCCAGAATCGTCTGAAAGCGTTGCGGCGAGCAGCCACCGTATTCTGATATTCAAGAAGGGCAGCGACATCCTGGGTGGGAAAGGCTTGCTCCATTTCATCCAGGCGCCTCTCGAGGGTTCTAAGGCGCGGCCACAGTGTGTCTTGCTTGGGTTGGACAAGCACCTTGCGCCTGGCATTTCGCTGTTTACGCCCGCTCGAATGCCGGTTGACAGCGCGCCGCTGCATGCCGGATACCGGTAGCCGAGCTCTTCCGTAACCGGCTCCGCCCGCCCCCTGTGGATTCGCCATGCTCGCGACAATGGTGCTTGATGCCGAGTTCTTGCCCGCCCCAGTCAGGGCCTGCGAAGGGTTCCGAGGGTTGTTGCGGTGAGCCACCTTGCTTCTCCTGGTGTGTCTGGTTTTGCTCGCTGCGATGCAAAGTAACTCGCTGTAGGGCAGGGATCCGGGCGCTTAGGCATCAAATACATAAATCGTATTTTTGATAGCGCAAATGCGATAACCCTGTTGATGCTTTTTCAATAATCCGTTAAATTTTGGCTAGATATTTCTGCAACCAAAGCATTTTTCGCACAAACTTATTTGATCGCAATTGCGATATTTTATCAAGCACTTCTGCGATTAGACACAAAGGCTATGAACACCCTAGGCGAAAGACTCAAGCAGGCGCGCATCGACGGTGGCCTGTCCCAAGCCGAATTGGCAAAGATGCTCGGGACAGGACAGTCCACTATCGCCAGCATCGAAAACGGTCGGAATCAAAGCTCGGGGCGACTGGTTGAGATCGCGCAGCTTTTAAGGGTCAACCCCAACTGGCTTGCAACCGGCCAGGGCGCGCCGCGCGTCACGCACACTCCCGCCGCTGCCGCATTCGAATCCGAGCGGCAGATCCTGGTCTGGGAAGACCCCAACGAACTCCCCCCGGACGAGAACCGCGTCTGGGTGGATCGCTATGACCTGCAGTGTTCGGCCGGCACCGGCCTGGTCCAATGGGAAGTCCGCCAGAAGCAGGCGCTGCCTTTCAGCATGGATTTCTTCCGCGCGATTGGCGCGCGACCCGAGAACTGCCGGCTGGCGACGGCGCGCGGCAACAGTATGGAACCGTTCCTGTTCGACCGCGACATGATCATGATCGACCTCAGCCGTAGTGCCGTGCGCGATGGCAACGTCTACGCGGTGTGCTTCGAGGAAGAAACCCTGGTCAAGCAGGTCTTCAAGCAGGCGGGCGGCGCACTCATGCTGCACTCCTACAATGCGCGCTACCCCGATCGC
>JAAIGF010095207.1_pt1 | contig 30444 bp, 32 predicted proteins | sample 6487441 | NCBI WGS metagenome assembly JAAIGF01 (sample SAMN13974129, study PRJNA590717) | phyllosphere metagenome | biome: pepper field; feature: multiple bacterial spot infested pepper fields; material: pepper leaves; isolation source: leaves from pepper fields | host: Capsicum annuum ... | reverse complement strand
CTTAATGCCATGCGAGAATGCGCGTCCTTTTTTCTCCCTTTCGATGGTTAACCAAGCGCAATGACCGCACAACTGATAGATGGCAAAGCGATTGCCGCCAATATCCGCCAGCAGATCGCCCAGCGCGTCGCCGAACGACGCCAGCAAGGACTGCGCGCACCCGGCCTGGCAGTGATCCTGGTCGGCAGCGACCCCGCCTCTCAGGTTTATGTCGCGCACAAGCGCAAGGATTGCGAAGAAGTCGGATTCATCTCCCGTGCCTATGACCTGGGTGCAGAAACCAGCCAGGATGAACTGCGCGAGCTGATCGACTCATTGAATGAAGACGCCAGCATCGACGGCATTCTGTTGCAGTTGCCGCTGCCGGCCCACCTCGACGCCTCGCTGCTGCTCGAGCGCATTCGCCCGGACAAGGACGTGGACGGCTTTCACCCCTACAACATCGGCCGCCTGGCACAGCGCATGCCACTGCTGCGCCCCTGCACGCCCAAGGGCATCATGACCCTGCTGGCCAGCACCGGCCAGGATCTCTATGGCATGCACGCCGTGGTGGTGGGCGCCTCGAATATCGTTGGCCGGCCGATGGCGCTGGAGCTGCTGCTCGGCGGCTGCACCGTGACCATCACCCATCGGTTCACCAAGGATCTGGCTGGCCATGTGGCCCAGGCCGATATCGTCGTGGTCGCGGCGGGCAAGCCGGGGCTGGTCAAGGGCGAGTGGGTGAAGGAAGGCGCCATCGTCATCGACGTCGGCATCAACCGCCAGGCCGATGGCAAGCTGATCGGCGACGTGGTCTATGAAACCGCCCTGCCCCGCGCCGGCTGGATCACCCCGGTACCCGGCGGCGTCGGCCCCATGACCCGTGCCTGCCTGCTGGAAAATACCCTGCATGCCGCGGAACACCTGCACGCCTGACGGCCTTGCAACTACGAAAACGGCGCCATCGGGCGCCGTTTTCATTTCAGCTCAGCACGCGTGTGGCGCCTTGGGGCTTGCGCACGAACCACAGCACCCTGCTGACGCCGCGGGTCACCGCTACATAACCGAGGCGCAAACTCTCGTCCGCCATCGCCTGATCGTAGCTGTTGGCGAAGAAGCCACAGTGCGCGTACAGCGCATTGCGAAGCGGATGCGCGGTGGTCGGCAGGCAGTCGTCGACGATGATCGCCACCTCGGCCTGCAAGCCCTTGGCGCGGTGGATGGTGTAGGTCTTGACGGGCAACTTGCGGTCGAGCCCGGCCTGGATGTCCTTCAAGGTGTCGTTGCGTCGCCCCAGCAACAGCACGGCAGTGCGCTCCCGGGAATTGATCGAGCGCGCATAGTCGCATTGCGCCGCGATCTCCCCGTGCAGCGCACTCAGATCGCGGGCAGGATCGAACGGCGTTACCAGTTTCACACCATGACTGCCCGGCGGCGCACTGCGGACCGCCGCCGTCGCCTTGTCCTGCTTGAAGGCCACGTCCGCGAGTATCGATTCGGCAGCGCGGATCACCGGCTCGATGGAGCGATAGTTGGCTTGCAGCATCAGTACCGCGCTCTTGCCCTTGCCTTTGCTCGGGAAGTGCCGATCGAAGGCCATGAACAGCTCCGGCGAACTGCCCCGCCAGCCATAGATCGACTGCCAGTCGTCGCCGATGGCCATCAGGCTGACCGGCGTACCGGCGCCCGCCAGGCGCCGGTGCAGAGCCTGCAGCCATTGCACGATCTGCGGCGAGACATCCTGGAACTCATCGATCAACAGATGGGAAAAGCCCGCCAGCCTATCTGCCCCCAGGCGTTCATCACCATCATCGAGCCGCTGCGTCAGCTGCTGGAACGCGCCATTGAAGGTCAGCAAGCCCTGCTGGTTGAGCTGCTGGACAAAGGCTCTCCAGAACGCCTGCAACGCCAGCAGGAAGGCTCGCTCGACTGGCGAGCAGGCCAGTGCTGCCACTGGCAGCTGCTCGATACGAATGCCGATGCTTTCGATAAAACCCGCCTGCCCGTAAAACACCTCGAACAAGGGGGCGGCGTGCAGTTCACCCGGCAACCTGAACGGCTGCATAGGCGCCTTGGGCAGCGCCTTTTGCGGATCGGGTGGCTGGGAGCCGAGCAGTTCGTGAACCCAGCCGCGAAAGGCCGGCTCATCGGTGTAGCAGGCCTGGTAGGCGTCCTTGAGCAGGCGCGTTTGCGCAGGCCCCAGACGCCCGCCCGCCAGGGGGTTATCCGGTTCACTCGCCGACGCCTGCTTGTCACCCAACTGCTCGAACCAGCCGGGGCTGCCAAGCACCTCGCGCGCCAGCACACCCATCGCCGAGTGAAAGGTGCGCACGCACTGGCGTACTGCCTGCGCATCGACGGACGACTGCCAGAACCCGAGCACCTTGAGCAGTCGCTCGCGCAATTCGGCGCAGGAGGCGTTGGTAAAGGAAATCACCGTCAGCCGCTCGGGCTCGACATTCAGGTGGCAGAGCATGAACACCACACGCAGCACCAGGGTCGTCGACTTGCCCGAGCCGGCCCCGGCAAAGATCCGCGTCAGCGGTTGGCGACAGAGGATCATCGCCCACTGCTCGTCAGAAGGCGCACCGATGATCCCGGCAGCGGCAGCTCGCGCCACCGTCTCGCGCATCGCCTGCTCCTGGGCCGCCGTAACCTTGATCGCCGCTGCCGAGTAGATGCCGGCGCTAGCGCGCCTTACCGACTTTTTTGCCGCCGGCTCTCCTTTGCCTTTACTGGCATCAGTAGCCTTTACCCCGCGCTTTGCCGCTGCGGCCTTTTTCCTCGCCAGCGGCTTTTTCGCCACGGCTCGCGCGCGCTCGGCAGCGGCGTGCTTCTCGGCTTCCAGGTAGGCGGCAGTACGCGGAAAGTAGCGAGCCAGGGTGTTGGAGAGCAGCAGTTTGTAGCGGGTCAGCATGGGATTTCCGTGGCGTTTACGGTGTGAGCGTCTGGAAATGAAAAGGCCGCGTCAGCGGCCTTTTGGGTGCATCGGGCGATTACTCGGCAAGGCGCCAGGTGGTACCGCCCTTGCCATCCTCGAGCACCACGCCAAGGGCGGTGATCTGATCGCGGATACGGTCGCTTTCCGCCCAGTTCTTCTCGGCACGAGCCTGCAGGCGCGCGGTGATCAGCGCCTCGACTTCGGCAGCGTCGACCTTGCCGGCAGCACCGGCCTGGAGGAAGGCCTCGGGCTCGAGCTGCAACACACCGAGCGCGCTGGCCAGCTGCTTGAGCTGCGCGGCCAGGCCAGCCGCCGCCTGCAGGTCCGACTCACGCAGGCGATTGACCTCGCGAATCATCTCGAACAGCACGGCGCAGGCTTCCGGCGAGTTGAAATCGTCGTCCATCGCCGCACTGAAGCGCTCGACGAACGCCTCGCCACCGGCTGGCGAGGCTTCCGGCAGCCCCTTGAGGCCGTTGTAGAAGCGCTCCAGGGCACCCTTGGCTTCGCGCAGGCTCTCTTCCGAGTAGTTGATCGGGCTGCGGTAATGACTGGACACCAGCAGGTAGCGCACCACCTCCGGGTGATACTTCTCCAGCACCTCGCGGATGGTAAAGAAGTTGCCCAGGCTCTTGGACATCTTCTCGCCGTCCACACGTACCGCGCCGGCATGCATCCAGGCATTGGCGTACTGCTTGCCGGTGGCCGCCTCGCTCTGGGCGATTTCGTTCTCGTGATGCGGGAACACCAGGTCCGGGCCACCGCCGTGGATGTCGAAGGTCTCGCCCAGGCAGCAGGTGGACATCACCGAGCACTCGATGTGCCAGCCCGGCCGGCCTTTGCCCCAGGGTGACTCCCAGCTAGGCTCACCTGGCTTTGCGCCCTTCCACAGCACGAAGTCCAGCGGGTCCTGCTTGATCTCGTCGACCTCGATGCGTGCGCCGATCTTCAGGTCTTCGATCTTCTTGCGCGACAGCTTGCCGTAGCCAACGAACTTGCCGACGCGGTAGTACACGTCACCATTGCCGGGGGCGTAGGCATAGCCCTTGTCGATCAGGGTCTGGATCATCTGGTGCATACCGGCGATATGGCCAGTGGCACGCGGCTCGAGATCCGGGCGCAGCACGCTCAGCCGCGCTTCGTCTTCATGCATCGCGGCGATCATGCGCTCGACCAGCGCCTCGAACGGCTCACCGTTTTCATTGGCGCGCTTGATGATCTTGTCGTCGATGTCGGTGATATTGCGCACGTAGGTCACGTCATAGCCGCGATGACGCAGCCAGCGGGTGACCACGTCGAAGGCCACCATTACCCGGGCATGGCCGATATGGCAGAAGTCGTACACGGTCATGCCGCACACGTACATGCGCACCTGGTTACCGATCAGCGGCTTGAGCGGTTCCTTGACCTTGCTCAGGGTGTTGTAGATGGAAAGCGCCATTACTGACCCCAGGAGTCACGCAGGGTGACGGTGCGGTTGAACACCAGTGCGTCCGGCTTGGAATCCTTGTCGAGGCAGAAGTAGCCTTCGCGCTCGAACTGGAAGCGGTCCTCGGCGCCGGCCTGGGCCAGCGACGGCTCGGCACGGCAGCCGGTGAGCACCACCAGGGAATCGGGGTTGATGTTGTCGAGGAAGCTGCCACCCTCTTCGGCCTTCTCCGGGTTGGCCGAGCGGAACAGGCGATCGTACAGGCGCACTTCGCACTCGACGCTCTCCGCTGCCGGGACCCAGTGGATCACGCCCTTGACCTTGCGGCCTTCGGGGTTCTTGCCCAGGGTGTTCTCGTCATAGGAGCAGCGCAGCTCGATGATATTGCCGGCGGCGTCCTTGATGGCCTCGTCGGCGCGAATCACGTAGCTGCCGCGCAGGCGCGCTTCACCGCCGGGGATCAGGCGCTTGAAGCCGTCCGGCGGGGTTTCCTCGAAGTCGCTGGCGTCGATGTAGATCTCGCGGGAGAACGGTAGCACGCGGGTGCCGATGTCCTGCTTGGGATGGCGCGCCAGCTCCAGGTTCTCGACCTGGCCTTCCGGGTAATTGGTGATTACCACCTTGAGCGGCTTGAGCACGCACATGGCGCGCGAGGCGTTGGCATCCAGGTCTTCGCGGATGGCAAATTCCAGCATGCCGATATCCACCAGGCCACCGGCGCGGTTGACACCGATCATGTCGCAGAAGGTGCGGATAGAGGCCGGAGTGTAGCCGCGGCGGCGATAGCCCGAGAGCGTAGACATGCGCGGGTCATCCCAGCCGTTGACGTGTTTCTCGTCGACCAGTTGCTTGAGCTTGCGCTTGCTGGTGATGGTGTAGTTCAGGTTCAGGCGGGCGAATTCGTACTGACGTGGCTGCGCCGGCACCGGCAGATTGGCCAGGAACCATTCGTACAGCGGGCGGTGATCTTCGAATTCCAGGGTGCAGATCGAGTGAGTCACGCCTTCGATGGCATCGGACTGGCCATGGGTGAAGTCGTAGCTCGGGTAGATGCACCACTTGTCACCGGTCTGGTGATGATGGGCATGGCGGATGCGATAGAGGATCGGGTCACGCAGATTCATGTTGCGCGAGGCCATGTCGATCTTGGCACGCAGCGAGCGGGCGCCGTCCGGGAATTCGCCAGCCTTCATGCGCGCGAACAGGTCGAGGTTCTCCTCGACGCTGCGTTCGCGATAGGGGCTGTTCTTGCCGGGGGTATTCAGGGTACCGCGGTATTCGCGCGCTTCGTCCGGGGTCAGGTCATCGACGTAGGCCTTGCCGGCCTTGATCAGCTCGACGGCCCAGTCGTGCAACTGGTCGAAGTAATTGGAGGCATAACGCTCCTCGCCGGCCCACTTGAAGCCCAGCCACTGAACATCGGCCTTGATGGCGTCGATGTACTCCTGATCTTCCTTGGCCGGGTTGGTATCGTCGAAACGCAGGTTGCACTCGCCACCCAATTCCTGGGCCAGGCCGAAGTTCAGGCAGATCGACTTGGCGTGGCCGATGTGCAGGTAGCCGTTGGGCTCCGGCGGGAAACGGGTGATGATCTTGGCGTGCTTGCCAGCGTCCAGGTCGGCCTGAACGATGGGCAGCAGGAAGTTGGCAGCTTTTTCGACGGTGGGCTTGCTCATGGTGTCCTTAGCGCGTGCGGATTGCGGCACAGGGTAGGCCGACTAAAACAAAGCGCTTATCATAGCCCAAGCTGTCAACCCCCTGACAGGCCTTGGTGCCTGCTCCTGACCTTCGGGGACATAAATGTCCATACCGAGCCAGGTGTAGCCCGCGATTTTCTCGACAGAGCGATTAAGCACATGATCAAGCTGCACACCAACCACGGCGTCATCACCCTCAAGCTGTTCGAAGACAAGGCACCGGAAACCGTCGCCAACTTCAAGGAATACGTGAAGAGCGGCCATTACGACGGCACCGTGTTCCACCGCGTGATCGGCAACTTCATGATCCAGGGTGGTGGTTTCGAGCCAGGCATGAAGCAGAAGCCGACCCGCGCGACCATCAAGAACGAAGCCAACAACGGCCTCTCCAACAAGACCGGCACCGTAGCCATGGCCCGCACCATGGAGCCGCACTCCGCCTCCGCGCAGTTCTTCATCAACGTTGCCGACAACACCTTCCTCGACCACAGCGCGCAGACCGTGCAGGGCTGGGGCTACGCGGTGTTCGGTGAAGTGGTCGAAGGCCTGGACGTGGTCGAAGCCATCAAGGGCGTTGCCACCACCATGAAGTCCGGCCACCAGGACGTACCAGCCGAAGACGTGATCATCGAGAAGGCCGAGATCGTCGAGTGATCCTGCTGATCTCCGACCTGCATCTTGAAGAGGAGCGCCCGGACATCACCCGGGCGTTCTTGCATTTTCTCGACACCCGGGCGCGCCACGCCGAGGCGCTTTACATCCTCGGTGATTTTTTCGAAGTATGGATTGGCGACGATGCCATGACGCCCTTTCAGCGCAGCATCGCCCAGGCTCTGCGGCGCCTGGCCGACAGCGGTACGCGCATCTACCTGATGCACGGCAACCGCGACTTTCTGCTCGGCAAGGCATTCTGCCGCGAGGCAGGCTGCACGCTGCTCGGCGACCCCCATACCGTTGAGCTGGCGGGTGAAAAGGTGCTGCTGATGCACGGCGACAGCCTGTGCACCCTGGATATCGGCTACCAGAAGATGCGCCGCCTGCTGCGCAACCCGCTGAGCCTGTTCATCCTGCGCAATCTGCCACTCGATACCCGTCACAGGCTGGCCCGCAAGCTACGCTCGGAAAGCCGTTCGCAAACACGCATGAAAGCCAGCGATATCGTCGACGTCACGCCCGAGGAAGTGCAGCGAGTGATGGCGCGATATGGCGTGAAGACGCTGATCCACGGCCATACCCACCGCCCCGACGTGCATGCACTGCAGGTCGATGGGCAACCGGCGAAGCGAATCGTGCTGGGCGACTGGGATAAACAGGGCTGGGCCCTGCAGGTCGATGAAAACGGTTTCAACCAGAGCGCCTTCGCCCTGGACTGAAACGACAGGCAGCCTGGGGTTGAGCGCAGCGCTACCCGGGAATTGCGCTGCTTAAGCCTGCGGAACGCCGCTGTGAAAGCGAAATTCGCTATCGGGCGACTCGATCAGCTCGCATTCGACCGCCCTCACCCGTTCTATGGCCTGATCGACATCTGCCGCATCGCCATACTGGTAGGCCAGCTTCAGGTAGCCCTGAAAGTGCCGCGCCTCGCTTTTCAACAGGCCAAAGTAGAACTTGCCCAGCTCGTCGTCCAGGTGCGGCACCACCGCCTCGAAGCGCTCGCAGCTGCGCGCCTCGATAAAGGCGCCGACCACCAGGGTATCGACCAGCTTGTAGGGCTCGTGATTGCGCGTCACCTTGCGCAGCCCCGATGCGTAACGCGCTGCCGACACCGGGCGCAGGCCGATCTTGCGGCGCTTCATGATGCGAAACACCTGCTCGTGATGGACCAGTTCCTCACGGGCCAGGCGCGACATCATGGTGATCAGATCGGCGTGGCAGCTGTATTTGGCGATCAGGCTCAGCGCCGTGCTGGCCGCCTTGAATTCGCAGTTCTTGTGGTCGATCAGCATGATGTCCTGATTGGCCAGCGCCGCCTCGACCCAGGCCTGGGGCGTGCGGCAACCAAGAAACTCGTGGATTTCCGGCAGGCTGGGGGTGGCGCTGCGGCGGTTGGGCAATGGCTGATCGGGAGCGGTGACTGGAAACAACACGGGTATGGGCTCTGGCGGCTGGCTATTTGATAAGCCGGCCATTATAAGGCCGCCAGAGCGGCGCGTCCTGCCTATCGGCCCGCACAGCGCGGATGGGCCGAGCGATTCAGTTGTTTTCCAGCCAGGCATTCATCTGAGCGATTTCCTGCTCCTGGGCGGCGATGACCTGCCTGGCAAGCTTCAGCACTTCAGGGTCGGAGCCATACGCCAATGCAACCTTGGCCATGTCGATGGCACCCTGGTGGTGAGGAATCATCCCGCGCATGAAGTCCCGATCGGCATTACCGCTGAAATCAACGGCCATGGCAGCGTGCATGCGATGGTTGACCGCCTCGAAGGCGGCCTTGACCTCTGCGCTCCTGGCGGCGTCGACAGCCGCCTCATAGCGCGCGGCGTTGGCGGCCAGCCACTTGTTCATCAGGTCGATCTCCTGATCCTGCGCGGCGATGACCTCGCTGGCCAAGGCACGCACCTTTGCGTCACTGCCGTACTGCAGCGCGACCTTGGCCATCTCGATGGCGCCCTGATGATGGGGGATCATGCCGCGCATGAAATCCACGTCGGCACTGCCCGTCAGCGTGACGGCCATGGCCTTGTGCATTCTCTCGTTGATCGCGCGGTAGGCGCTCGTCGAGGCACTGGCGTTTGCCGGCTGGCCCGCTGCCGAATGTGCGGCATGCCCGCCTGAATGGCCTGTGGCTGCATCCTGGGCAGCGGCCATGCCGGTGCTTAGCAAAGAGGTGCCGGCCAACAGCAATAAACCTAGGGCTTGGGCTTTCATGACTATCCTCGACCATTGATGGGAGGTCAGAACCTACACCTTGCCACCACGGCAAGGTCAAGCGGTGGCCTGCCGCGGCGGCTTGCGTCACCGGGCCGTGGTCACAGACGCAACAGGCCATCTATAGTGAGCAGGCAAGCCACCTGCAGAGGAACCCACCATGCAAGCCATCCGCAGCATTCTCGTGGTCATCCAACCGGATCATCTGGAGGCCCTGGCCTTGAAACGCGCCAAGCTGATCGCTGGCGTGACCCAGTCTCATCTGCATCTGCTGATCTGCGCCGAATCGGGCGAACACAGCGGCCACCTGCGCCTGCTCAGCAACGCCCTGCAGCAGGATGGCTACAGCGTCAGCAGCGAACAGGCGTGGCATGGCAGCCTGCACGAAACGGTCAGCATGGTGCAGCAGGCCGAGGGCTGCGGTCTGGTGATCAAGCAGCACATGCCTGACAACCCATTGAAAAAAGCCCTGCTCACACCCGACGACTGGAAGCTGCTGCGCTATTGCCCCTGCCCGGTGCTATTGGTGAAAACCCAGACGCCTTGGACCGGCGGCACTGTTTTGGCCGCCGTGGACGTGGGCAATGTCGACGGTGAGCATCGCGCGCTGCACACCCGCATCGTCGATCACGGCTTCGACATCGCCAACCTGGCGAAAGCCGAGCTGCACGTGCTCAGCGCCCACCCATCGCCCGTGCTGGCAGTCGCTGCCCCGACTTTCCAGCTGCGCGACAGCATCGAGGACAGCTACCGGCAGCAGTGCCGGGCGTTTCAGGAGACCTATGACATCGATGACGGGCACCTGCATATTGCAGAAGGCCCGGCCGATGTACTGATTCCGCACTTCGCCCACCAGTTGCGCGCGGCCGTCACGGTAATCGGCACCGTGGCGCGTACGGGTTTCAGTGGTGCGCTGGTCGGCAACACCGCCGAGGTGATTCTCGATACCCTGGAAAGTGACATTCTGGTGCTCAAGCCCGACAGCATCATCGAGCACCTGGAACAGCAACTCAGCGAGCACTGATCACTCGCGAAACGGCTGCCTTGGTCTGCTGCGCAAGGGGTCGAGCAACGCCGACAAGCCGTTGTGATCGATCTCCTGCATCAGCGCCAGCAACTGGCCGATCTCACCTTTCGGAAAACCTTCACGGGCGAACCAGTTCAGGTAATGCCCAGGCAGGTCGGCGATCAGCCGGCCCTTGTATTTGCCAAAGGGCATTTCTCGGCTCACCAACAATTTCAGGTCTTCGGGTTTCATCACATCGCCGTCAGGTTTGCATGGGCGGGTCATTATGCCGCAACAGCCAGGCAGTTGGGCCGGCCGCCCGACTCGGGTAAGCTGCGCGCCGTTCACATCTTCAGGTACTCATCATGATTATCAAGGCACTGCGCCTTGGCCTCGGCCAACTGATCGTTCTCGGCGACCTCGCCACCCGTCCGGCGAAGATGAAACGCACACCCGAAGCCCAGGCTGCCGTCGACCAGGCCGCGGGCACTCTGGCGCTGTATCAGTTCAAGGCCTGCCCGTTCTGCGTAAAGATTCGCCGCAAGCTGCATACCCTGAACGTGCCCGTCACCCTGCGTGACGCCAAGAACGACGCCACCGCACGCCGCGAACTGGAGAGCCAGGGCGGCAAGATCCAGGTGCCCTGCCTGCGTATCGAAGAAAATGGCCAGAGCACCTGGCTGTACGAATCCAAGGCCATTGCCGCCTATCTGGATCAGCGCTTCGCGGTGTGAAGTGCCCCTAGGCGGCTGCAACGCAGGCGTTCCTTAGCGGCATCTTAGATGCCTGTTCACGATCTTTATGCGCCTGAATTAGCAGCTACAAGGCAGAAGCGGACATTGTTGTTTTACCTGTGGGAACGGGCGGGGACGCCCAGGCCATGCCCGTGATTTTTCGCGGGCATAGCCCGCTCCCACAGATAGAGGTCTTACGTCCGCTTGCGCCACTTAGCTGCCAAAATCGGCCAATCTGGGCTAAGAGATTATGAACAGGCTCTTAGTGCTGGTGGCTGCGTCCGACATGGGACACATCCTTGTCGGCATGCAGCGTGTCACTGGTACTGAGCTGGCGAATGATCTCGCAAGGCGACGACTGCTGATCCGCCAGGCAGCTGTTGCGCAGTTCGACCAGCTGCCCCTGCAACGACTGCAGGCTGGCGATACGCGCATTGACGTGCTCGATATGCTCATCGATCAGGGTATTGATGGCCTCGCAGTTTTCCGCCGGCCGGCCGCGCAGGCTGAGCAGCTCGCGGATCTCGTCGAGCGTCATGTCCAGGGTGCGGCAATTACGGATGAATGTCAGCCGCTCGACATGCTCCGGCAGGTACAAGCGGTAATTGCCTTCGCTGCGTTGCGGCGCGGGTAGCAGCCCCTCGCGCTCGTAATAGCGGATGGTCTCCACCTGGCAACCGGTAATCGTCGCCAACTCACCAATTTTCATGATCCTTTCCTCCAGTGCTTGACCCTATAGTGGCTACAGGGTGTTCACTCTGCAACAGGATATTTGGAGAAGCATCATGGCCAACTGCTGCGATCACGATCACACCCCCAAGCCTCGCCAGCCCCAGGACGCATGCTGCGCTTCTGAAGCGGCCTCGTCCTGCTGCGCTGCGCCCAGCCCGCTGATCACCCAGATTGGCGAGCCGAGCGACAGCCGCGCGGCCAGCCAGGCCATGGAAAGCAGCAGCCTGCGCATCGAACAGATGTGCTGCCCGACCGAGGAAGGCCTGATACGCGGCAAGTTGCAGCACCTGGCGGAGGTGCACGCCATGCAGTTCAACCTGCTCAATCGCACCCTGCTCGTCGAACACCAGGCCGGGGCTGCCCCCCGGGTGATCGCCGCCATCGCCAGCCTGGGCATGCAGGCCCAGCCCCTGGCAGGCGAAACCCGGGTGCGCATCGAGCAGATGGATTGCCCCACCGAAGAGCGCCTGATCACCGACAAGCTCGCCCGTCAGCCGGGCATAGAGGCGCTGCAGTTCAACCTGATGCAGCGGGTGCTGACCCTCCGTCACCGCCCGGAGGCGCTGGAGCCGGCCTTGCAGGCGATCCGTGAACTGGGCTTTACCCCACAACTCGAAGGCGGTGACGGCCAGCACCTGCCCGCCGAGCCCGTGGCTGAAGGCCTGCCGTGGCGCCTGATCGGCGCAGGCGTGGCAGCGTTCGCGGCCGAACTGGTGCACTTCACCGACAGCGCGCCGGAGTGGGTGGTCGCGCTGATCGCATTGGGCGCCATCCTCACCGCCGGCCTCGATGTCTACAAGAAAGGCTGGATCGCCCTCAAGAACCTCAACCTGAACATCAATGCACTGATGAGTATCGCGGTGACCGGCGCCGTGCTGATCGGCCAGTGGCCCGAGGCGGCCATGGTCATGGTGCTGTTCACCATTGCCGAGCGGATCGAGGCGAAATCCCTGGATCGCGCGCGCAATGCCATCCGCGGCCTGCTGGCGCTGACCCCGGAGCAGGCCACGGTACGCCAGGCCGATGGTAGCTGGCAGGCTCTGGAGGTCGGCCAGGTGAGCATCGGCAGCGTGGTACGGGTGCGCCCGGGCGAGCGTATCGGCCTGGACGGCCAGGTTACCGAGGGCAATTCGACGGTGGATCAGTCACCGATCACCGGGGAAAGCCTGCCAGTCGAGAAGACCCTGGGCGATACCCTGTTCGCCGGCACCATCAACCAGGGCGGCGCGCTGGAGTACCAGGTCAGCGCCGCCGCCAGTAACAGCGCGCTGTCGCGCATCATCAAGGCCGTGGAAGAGGCGCAAGGCGCACGGGCGCCGACTCAGCGCTTCGTAGACCGTTTCGCGCGTATCTATACCCCGCTGGTATTCCTGCTTTCGCTGGCCGTGGCGGTAGTGCCGCCGCTGTTGCTGGGCGGCGCCTGGTTCGACTGGGTGTACCGCGCCCTGGTGTTGCTGGTGGTCGCCTGCCCCTGCGCCCTGGTGATCTCCACGCCGGTGAGCATCGTCAGCGGCCTCGCCGCGGCGGCGCGCAAGGGCATTCTGGTCAAGGGTGGCGTGTACCTGGAAAACGGCCGGCACATCACCCACCTGGCACTGGACAAGACCGGCACCCTCACCCACGGCAAACCGGTACAGACCGACTACCTGGCACTCGCCGATGATACCGAGGGCTATCGCCAGTTGGCGGCCAGCCTGGCGGCCCGCTCCGATCACCCGGTGTCCCTGGCGGTGGCCAGTGCAGCGCAGCAACAGGGCGTCGAGCTGCTCGATGTACAGGGATTCGAGGCGCTGGCCGGCCGTGGTGTATGCGGAGCGATCGCTGGCCAGCGCTACCAGCTGGGCAACCATCGGCTGCTCGAGGAGCTCGGTCTGTGCACGGCCGAGATCGAAAAGCGACTCGACGAACTCGAGCGTCAGGGCAAGACGGTGATCGTGCTCAGCGACGAAGCTCGCGCCCTGGCCCTGTTCGCCGTCGCCGACACGCTCAAGGACAGCAGCCGCGAGGCGATCGCCAGCCTGCATGCCATGGGCGTCAAGACCGTCATGCTGACCGGCGACAACCAGCATACCGCCCAGGCCATCGCCACCCAGGTCGGCATCGACGAAGCCCGCGGTGACCTGCTGCCCACCGACAAGCTGGCGACCGTGGAGAAACTGCTCGAGCAGAAAGGCATGGTGGCCATGGTCGGCGACGGCATCAACGACGCCCCTGCCCTGGCGCGTGCCGATGTCGGCTTCGCGATGGCGGCGATAGGCACCGACACGGCCATCGAAACCGCCGACGTGGCGATCATGAACGACGACCTGCGCAAGATCCCGGCGTTCATTCGCCTGTCTCAGCAGACGGCGGCGATCCTCAAGCAGAACATCCTGCTGGCGCTGGGCATCAAGGCAATCTTCCTGGCCATGACCGTCACCGGCCACGCCACCATGTGGATGGCGGTGTTCGCCGATGTCGGCGTCAGCCTGCTGGTGGTGTTCAACGGGCTGCGGCTGCTGCGCAAGTAGCAGCCCTACCTACTCCACGTTTCCATTGTGGGAGGGCGCCATGCGCCCGATTCGCAGGCATGGACTGGGCGTCCCCGCCCGCTCCCACAGGATATTGTCCGCCGCGAGACCGCTCAAAACGCAGGATGGACGATGGGTTGCGCCGCCATCCTCCGCAAAGCCAATCAGCCCAGCATGGTCACATGCTGCGGATGGCTGGCGACCCGTGCCAGCCAGGCATTGACCGCCGGATAGCCGCTCAGGTCGAAGCCACCTTCGTGGGCGACATGGGTGTAGGCGTACAGGGCGATGTCGGCGATGGTGTAGCGGTCGCCGACCAGATACGGCGTCTGCTGCAACTGCCGCTCCATCACCCGCAACGCCTTGTGGCCGCGCACCTGGCAGATCTTGTACTCCTCGGCGCGTGCCGCAGGCATACCCTCGAGCCACTGGATGCGACGGGCCACGGCAATGTAGGGCTCATGGCTGTACTGCTCGAAGAACTGCCACTGCAGCACCTGGGTGCGCAAGCGCGGTTCGGTCTGCAGGAACTCGCTGCCATCGGCCAGGAAGTTGAGGATGGCGTTGGACTCCCAGAGGTACGAACCGTCCTCCAGCTCGAGCACCGGGATCCTGCCATTGGGGTTCTTGGCCAGAAACTCGGGGCTCTGTGTCTCACCCTTGAAAATATCGATGGGCACCCATTCGAACGGCTTGCCGAGCAGAGTCAGCATCAGCTTGATCTTGTAGCAGTTGCCCGAGCGGTAATCGCCATACACCTTGTACATGTTCACTCCCCCTTTGCCGATAATCACGCCGCGTCCGCGGCCAGTCCCTGACGCACCACACCCGCCAGCCGTCGTAGCCCTTCTCCCAGGCGCTCCGGCGCCACGTGGCTGAAGTTCAGCCGCAGGTAACCGGGTTCGCGATCCGGGTCGATGAAGAACGGCTCGCCCGGCATGAACGCCACGTTCTGCGCCAGCGCCGCATCGAGCAGCAGGCGCGTGTCCTGGGGCTGCTTGAGCTTCAACCAGAAGAACAGGCCACCCTGGGGAACCTGCCAATCGGCCAGCTCACTGAAGTGTTCGACGAGCGCCGCCTGCATCGCATCACGCCGCAGGCGATAAAAATCTCGCAACTCGGCCAGGTGGGCCCGGTATTGCTCGGTGCCCAGCCACTGCAGCGCCTGCCACTGGCCAACCCGGTTGGTATGCAGGTCTGCCGACTGCTTGAGGCGCAACAGATGGGGAAACAGATCCGCCGAGGCGATCAGGTAACCGACGCGCAATCCGGGCAGCAGCGTCTTGGAAACGGTGCCGGTATAGATCCAGCTGGCCTGACGCAGGCGGCTGACGATGGGCGTGGCGCTGCCGGCATCGAACACCAGCTCGCGGTAGGGCTCATCCTCGATCAGCGTGACCTGGTAACGGTCGAGCAAGGCGGCCACGGCGTCACGTTTGGCTTCGCTGTAGCGCACCGCACTGGGGTTCTGGAACGTCGGGATCAGGTAGGCGAAGGCCGGGCGCTGGCGCTCCAGCTGCGCTTCGAGCGCCTGCAACTGCGGGCCGTCTGCCTCTTGGGGAACGGCCACGCAATCGGCACCGAACAGCTGGAACGCCTGCAGCGCTGCCAGGTAGGTCGGCGCCTCGAGCAGCACCTTGGTGCCCGGATCGATGAACAGCTTGCTGACCAGGTCCAGGGTTTGCTGCGAGCCACTGACGATCAGCACCTGGCTGGCCTCGCAGGGCACGCCGAGCAGGCGGGCCTCGGCCGCGATGGCTTCGCGCAGCGCCGGCTCACCCTCGCTCATGCCGTACTGGCCCATGCTGGTGGGCATTTGCGACCAGTCGAGCACCGGCAGCATCTCCTCGGCCGGCAGTCCACCGGCGAACGACATCACTTCCGGACGCTGGGCAGCAGCGAGAATTTCGCGGATCAGGGAGCTTTTAAGGCGGGTGATGCGTTCGGAAAAGGCCATGGGGTCACCAGGTGATAATTCATGGAAACTAGGTCAAACTGCTTGACCGAAAGTACGACGCCCGAGACATATACGTCAATATGATTGACCTTAAAAACTCAGCCGACCAGCAAGTTGCCATGGAAGCCTTCTTCTTCGGCTACCAGGCGTTCACCGCCAAGGCCGACGAAATGCTCGCGCGCCGTGGCCTGTCGCGCGTGCACCAGCGCATTCTGTTCTTTATCGCCCGCCACCCCGGATTGAGCGTCAAGGAACTGCTCGGTTACCTGGGCGTTAGCAAGCAGGCACTGAACATTCCACTGCGTCAGCTGCAGGAAATGAATCTGGCACAAAGCGTCCCCGCCGCAGATGACAAGCGCAAACGCCTGCTCGGTCTCACCGCTGAGGGTGCCAATCTGGAGCGGGCTCTGCGCCGCGAGCAGGTAAAGCTACTGCAGCGCGCATTCGACGAAAGCGGCAAGCACGCGGTGGATGGCTGGCTGGCGGTGAACAAAGCATTGAGCGGTACAGGTCGAAAGTCTCAATGATTGAAGGGCAACTGTATGGTTGCTTATAGCAGCCGCTGTATCGCGACGGCCAAGCTGGCAGCCCTTATCGTGGTGGCTCAACCATGAGAATTTGCCATGACCCCGGAACTGCTGCTCGCCTTCGTCGCCTTCGCTTTCGTCACCTCGATCACGCCAGGCCCCAACAACATGATGCTGCTCGCCTCCGGGGTGAATTTCGGTTTGCGCCGCAGCGTGCCGCACATGCTCGGCATCAGTCTCGGCTTCATGGTGCTGGTGATTTGCGTGGGCCTGGGGCTGGGCCAGGTGTTCGAGCAGGTGCCGCTGCTGCATACGCTGCTGCGCTACCTGGGCGCCGCCTATCTGCTCTACCTGGCCTGGAAGATCGCCGCTTCCGGGGCGCCGGACAGTAACGCAGGCGAGCAGCGCAAACCCTTCACGTTTCTGCAGGCAGCGGCCTTTCAGTGGGTCAACCCCAAGGCCTGGGTGATGGCCATCGGTGCCATCACCACCTACACGCCGCAGGAGAATTTCCTGCTCAATGTGCTGCTGATAGCCGGCCTTTTCGCCCTGGTGAATTGCCCAAGCGTCGGGGTGTGGACGGTAGCCGGTTCGCTGCTGCGCAACTGGCTGCGCAACGCCGCGGTGCTGCGCGCCTTCAACATCGGCATGGCCATACTGCTGGTAGCATCGCTGTACCCGATCGTCGCCGACATCAAAGGAGTGCTGTAATGCAGGAAGCTCGTCCGCGCTTGCGCCCGCTCGCCGACACCTCGACATCGGCAGTGGTGGCTGGCTTTATCGCCATGCTCACCGGCTATACCAGTTCCCTGGTGCTGATGTTCCAGGCCGGCCAGGCTGCCGGACTCAGCGCCGGGCAGATTTCCTCGTGGATCTGGGCGCTGTCGATCGGCATGGCGGTAACCTGCATAGGCCTGTCGCTGCGTTACCGCGCACCGGTAATGGTCGCCTGGTCGACGCCCGGTGCGGCGCTGCTGGTCACCAGCCTGCCCGGCGTACCCTATAGCGAGGCGATTGGCGCCTATATCGTCTGCTCGGCACTGATTCTGGTGTGCGGCCTGACCGGCAGCTTCGACCGCATCATGCGCCGCATTCCCGGCTCCATCGCCGCGGCGCTGCTGGCCGGGGTGCTGTTCAAGATCGCCCTGGAAATCTGCGTGGCCGCCGAGCAGCAACCACTACTGGTGATCGCCATGTTGTTCACCTACCTGCTGGGCAAACGCCTGCAGCCGCGTTACGCGGTACTGGGCGCACTGGTGGTCGGCTGCGTGCTGGCCGGTGTGCTGGGGCTGCTGAACTTCTCGCAGTTCGAGCTGCAACTGGCGACGCCGGAATGGACCACGCCGAGTTTCTCCATCGCCGCGGCGATCAGCATCGGCATCCCGCTGTTCATCGTCGCCATGGCCTCGCAGAACCTGCCAGGCATGGCCGTACTGCGCGCCAACGGTTACGACGTGCCGGCCTCGCCGCTGCTCAACACCACCAGCCTGGTGTCGATTCTGATGGCGCCCTTCGGCTCCCATGGTATCCACATGGCCGCCATCAGTGCGGCGATCTGCGCCGGCCCGGAGGCCCACGAGGATCCGCGCAAGCGCTACACGGCAGCAGTCTGGTGCGGGATCTTCTACGGCATCGCCGGGTTGTTTGGCGCCACCCTCGCCGCCCTGTTCGCCGCCCTGCCCAAGGCGCTGATCCTGTCGGTCGCCGCCCTGGCGCTGTTCGCTTCGATCATCGGCGGCCTGACCCAGGCCATGGGCGAACCCAAGGAGCGCGAAGCAGCGCTGATCACCTTTCTGGTCACCGCATCGGGCATGACGCTGTTCGGGGTCGGCTCGGCGTTCTGGGGTATCGTCGCCGGGCTGCTGACGCTGGTGCTGCTCAATGGGGGCAAGCGTGGCTGAATTGCACTTCCACAAAATGCACGCCAATGGGGACGACTTCGTGCTGGTCGACTCGAGAAGCAAGCTCAACCCAATAACGAGCGATCTGGTTCGACGCCTTGGTGATCGAGACCGAGGAGTCGGTTTCAATCAGTTGGCGGTGCTACTGGCGTGTGATGATGCCGATGCGCGCCTGCTGTTCTGGAACGCCAACGGTAGCGTCCTGAGCGCCTGCGGCAGTGCCACGCGCGGGGCTGCCGACTTGCTGATGGAGCAAGCGCATACCGCTCGGGTAAGCCTTCGCACGGAGCGCGGCCTGCTGGCCTGTGAGCGGGCCAGCAGCGGTGACATTACAGTAGCCATGGGCAAGCCATTGCTGGGCTGGGCGGATGTGCCCTTGGCCCGGGAGCTCGACCCACTCGCCCTGCCACTCGCTGGAAGCCCTGCGGCGTGCAGCATGGGTAATCCCCATTGCACCTACTTCGTCGATGACCTGAGCGGAGTGGATATTGCCCCACTGGGCTCGGCAATCGAAGCGCACGCGCTGTTCCCCCTCAAGACCAACGTCCATTTCGTACAGGTCATCAGCCGCCAGCATATACGTCTACGCATTTGGGAGCGCGGCGGTGGTATACCCCTCGGATCAGGTTCCTGTTCATGCGGCGCAGTAGTCAACGGCATAAGGCGCGGCTTACTGGACCACAGCGTTGCGGTCGAATGCGATGGCGGAACGGTGACGGTTGAATGGGACGGAACCGGCCCGGTCTTTCTCACCGGGCCGGTAACGCGCAGCTTTTCAGGAATGCTCACAGCCGCCATTTGATGCGCAGTAGGCAACGTCCACGACGCCCGACACGCTGACGCCGCCAGATCAGGCCTGTGGGTCGGCCTCGGCCTTCAACTGCTTGCCATGGGCCGCGTTCACCCACCAGCCAAACGCCGCGGCGGTGAAGAACATGATGATGCTGTACAGCGCTGCGGGAATCGCCATGGTGCTGTTGTTCAGCAACACCGGGCTCAACGCCAGGGCAATGGCCAGGGTGCCATTGTGGATACCGATCTCCATGCCGATGGCGATGGCCTGGCGCAGGCTCAGCTTGAGCAGGCGCGGCACGAGGTAGCCCACCGCCAGGCTCAGCAGGTTGAAGGCCAACGCTGCAGCGCCCACCACCGGCGCGTAATCGAGCACCGTCTGCCAATCCTTGACCAGCGCCAGCACGATGATCAGCAACAGGAACAGGGCGGAAATGATCTTCACCGGGTTTTCCATGCGCAGGGCGAAACCGGGAAAGCGGCTGCGCAGCAACATGCCGATGGCCACCGGCCCCAGCACGATGGCGAACACCTGCACCACCTTGGCGAACTGCAGCGGGATCGCCTGATCGCCTTCCATGAAGTAGGCCAGCGACAGGTTGACGATAAGGGGCATGGTCAGCACCGCGACCACCGAGTTCACCGCGGTCAGGGTAATGTTCAACGCCACGTCGCCATGGGCCAGGTGGCTGTACAGGTTGGCCGAGGTGCCGCCGGGCGAGGCGGCCAGCAGCATCATGCCAACGGCCAGCGCCGGCGCCAGGCCGAACGCCTGAACCATGAAGAAACATGCCAGCGGCAGGAGCAGCAACTGGCAAAACAGCCCGATCAGCACCGGCTTGGGGTACTTCACCACACGGGCGAAATCCGCCAGGGTCAGCGACAGGCCCAGGCCGAGCATGATGATGCCCAGGGCCAGGGGAAGAAACACACTCAGCAAGGGACTTGCAGTCATCGCTACCTCGGCGTGGTCAGACTTCCATGATCGTGGTCCACACTGTAGCGGGCAATTGTCGCTTCGCATGCGAATGCGGCGGCTAACCTTGCCCCATCAGTTCAATGGATCGGTAGACATTCGGCCACTGCGACATCCTTGTCCAACCGCAGGCCGAGGATTATCACCACAGCTTATTTCAACGGAGGCTACCCATGTCCACTCAGCTCAACCGCCAGTTCCTGCTCGCCAAACGCCCGACCGGCATGGTCAGCCGCGAGACGTTCGATTACGTGGAAAAGCCGCTCGGCGAGCCGGCCGATGGACAGATTCTGGTCAAGAACCTCTACCTGTCGCTGGACCCGGCCATGCGCGGCTGGATGAACGAAGGTAAATCCTATATCGCCCCGGTTGGCCTGGGCGACGTGATGCGCGCGCTGGGTGTGGGTGAAGTGGTGGCCTCCAAGCACCCGGATTACAACGTGGGTGATCATGTCAACGGCGCCCTCGGCGTGCAGGATTATTTTCTCGGCGAGCCCAAGGGCTTCTACAAGGTCGATCCCAAGCGCGCACCGCTGCCGGTGTATCTGTCAGCCCTCGGCATGACCGGTATGACCGCCTATTTCGCCCTGCTGGATGTAGGCGCGCCGAAAGCCGGTGACACCGTGGTGCTGTCCGGTGCGGCGGGTGCAGTGGGCAGCATTGCCGGGCAGATCGCCAAGCTCAAGGGCTGCCGTGTGATCGGCATCGCCGGCGGCAAGGAGAAATGCGCCTACCTGACCGACGAGTTGGGCTTCGATGCGGCCATCGACTACAAAAGCGAAGACCTGCCTGAAGCGCTCAAGCGCGAATGCCCCAAGGGCGTCGACGTGTATTTCGACAACGTCGGTGGTGACACCCTGGACGCCGTACTCGGGCGCCTGGCACCCAAGGCGCGCATCGTCATCTGCGGCGCCATCAGCCAGTACAACAACAAGGAGGCGGTCAAGGGCCCGGCCAACTACCTGTCACTGCTGGTCAACCGCGCGCGCATGGAAGGCTTCGTGGTCATGGATCACGCCGCCAACTTCGCCAGCGCCGCAGCAGAAATCGGTGGCTGGCTGGCAGAAGGCAAGGTCAAGTCCAGGGAGCACATCGTCGAGGGCCTGGAAACCTTCCCGGAAACCCTGCTCAAACTGTTCAAGGGCGAGAACTTCGGCAAATTGGTACTCAAGGTTTGACGCTGCCAGGGCGGCCAGCAGGCCGCCCTTCCCTCTGCCTAAAGGCGCCCCACCTGCGGCTCCACATCGGCTACACAGCCACCGCAACCTGCGAAAGATGGCCACTAGCCATTAAACCGCTTGAGCCTGCACCGCTTGTTCGGTTAGTTTCGCCGCCATGCGGCCCCTCGGGTTGCACGCCCCTTTTGCGACGGAGCCAGGATGGAACTGTTTTTTACCGCGATCACCCTCGTTCTGGTTGGTGCGGTCTATTGGCTGGTGCAGCGTGTGCGCAGCCCGTCAGGTTTGAGCCGTAAGCCGATAATGGAGTGGATGTCGCGCTTCGATGCGGCCACGCCAGTCGAGCAGTATGAGCTGGCCGAGGCCCTGCTGCAGCAGGCGGCGCTGCTGGCAGAGCAGATGGACGTCGACATTTCCCTGCACGAATTGCTTCCCGCCGATGGCGATCCCATCGCCTTGATCATGAGCTGGCAGGCACAGCTGACCATCGCCATTCCGGCGCATGCCCTGCTCAATACCCCAGCGCGCACGATAGGCGCCCTGATGCTGATTCGCGAGGTGCAGCCCGACAGCTTTCGCCAACTGCTGGGCCAGGGCATCACCCGCTAGGGGCTGGTAACAGGCCTAGAGGCTGCGCATCAGAATGATCGGCAAAGCGGTGAACAACAGGGTAACCACGCAAAGAATCAGCAGCAGATCGAGGCTATAGAAGGTCACGTCATTCTCCAGGCGGACAGGCTTGGTGCCCGCATCAGGGTTACCCGTGCCGCATCGAGTGCGGCGACAGAGTCCAGTGACCACTACCCGGCTGCGCGCGCAACACTTCAGATCACCTCTCTACCTTAGCCCAGCTATCGGCCATTGACATGCCAACATGCGACAGCCTGTCGCATGCAGACGACCCTTTCCCCAACTCCGTCAGGCCATTGACCTGAACTTCTGCGCCCTGAGGCCTACAGAAAACTGTATCGGCTTTATCAGGAGACCCCGAATGGAACAGTGGAACATCTGGTTTGATCGCGACCTATGGATCGCCATCGGCATCGTGGTGGTGGCGACCGCCGCTATCTATACCGTGCTGCGCGCCCTGGTCGGCATCGTGCACAAACGGCTGACCACCTGGTCCAAGGGGCAAGATGGCAACTGGCAGCATTTCGTCGCAGTGGTGGTCGGGCGTACCAACCGCACGCTGCTCCTGGCGTTCTCGCTACTGCTGGCGCTGCGCCTCCCCGACCTGCCCGGCAGTTGGCAGGCCGCCCTCAGTCATACCTGGTTCGTCGCCCTGGCGCTGCAGATTGCCCTCTGGGTGGATACCGGCGTGCGCCTCTGGTCGCGCAGCCTGGTGGTCGGCAAGCACGGCGGCAGCTACAACCCGGTAATGACCACCATCATCAGCATCATGGTGCTGATCGTCGTCTGGTCGGTGATGCTGCTGTCGATCCTCGCCAACCTGGGGGTCGACATCACCGCCCTGGTGGCCAGCCTTGGGGTCGGTGGTATCGCCGTGGCATTGGCCGTGCAGACGGTGCTGAGCGACGTGTTCGCCTCGCTGTCGATCGGCGTCGACAAGCCATTCGAGATCGGCGATTTCGTGGTGTTCGGCGAAGTGGCCGGCAGCATCGAGCACATCGGCCTGAAGACCACGCGCATTCGCAGCCTCAGCGGCGAGCAGGTGGTCTGCGCCAATGCTGACCTACTGCGCCAGATCGTGCACAACTACAAGCGCATGGACACCCGGCGCATCGTGTTCAAGTTCGGTATCAGCTACGACACGCCAAGCGACAAGGTGCGTCAGGTATCAGAACGGGTCGGCGAGATCATCCGCGCCACCCCGAAAACCCAGTTCGACCGTGCCCACTTCCTGGGTTTCGACGAGAGCCAGCTGACCTTCGAGGTGGTGTATATCGTGCAGAGCTCTGACTACAACCAGTACATGGACATCCAGCAGGAGATCAACCTGCAACTGCTCGATGCACTGCGCGAGCTGGATGTGCGCTTCGCCCTGCCGCGCCGCGATCTGCGCCTGGTCGGCGAGCGCATGCCGACCCTCAAGGTGGCAGGTTTGCCGCAACAGGCCGAGCCTGAAGCGGACGATCAGGAGCAACGCCTGCCGCGCTTCAACTGACGGAGCCCGAACGCCGAGTCAGCGGCAACCGCTCAGGCGGTTGCAGTTGACCCGGTCGCGATCCCCCTGGGAGCTGGACAATCGGCTGACCACGTTCCAGCCGATCCGCCGGCTGGAGCCGAACCACACCTGCCCGTCGGCACTGACACCGGTGAACAGCTGCAACCGGCCATAGGTGGTGCTGGTTTGCGACCAGCTCAAGCCGCTGATCACGTCGAAGCCGCGCATCAGGGTGTCGTTGCCCTGCTGGACGATGCCGTAGTGGTTGCCGAAACGATCCGTGCAGTTGAGCAGCGTCGCACTGCGGGTACAGCGCATGGCGTCGCCCGGCAAGGTGAAGGCGGCGTAACTCGGCAGGGCCTGCACCATGAGCAACAGACCGGCCGCTAGGGTGATACCGCGCAAAGCGTGCACCTCTCAGGCATCTGGTTCATGACTGCACCGTGGAGTGGCCCAGGCGCCCCATGTGCCACGCGAGTCCGACCGCAGCGCCGATACCGATGGCGCTCAGTGACCACCACAGGAGTTGCGGCGGCGCCTGGTCGGCAGACAGGAAGCGGCCGATCAGCACATTGCTGAACAGCGCGACCAAACCGCCGACGCCGGCAAAAAATCCGTAATAGGCCGCCAACTGGCCACGTTTGGCGTAATGGGGCACATGGGCTGACAGCAACGGCAACACCAGCAGGCTACCGACGCTGAATAGAGCGGCCATCAACTGCACGGCCAGATGTGCGCCCAACAGAGTGACCAGCGGCTCGGCCAGCAGCCCGTAGCTGGCCGCCATCAGTGCCAGACCTGCCCCCATGCTCTGCCCTTCGCTGATCCAGCGCTGTCGCAGGCTGCTGACCGGCATCTGCAACAGCACGCCGACCACGGCGGTGATCACGAACACCTGAGTGATCCATTCCTGTCCGCCGCCATAGGCGTGGCTATAGGCCGGCACCGCCAGGTACAGCGGATGGAACAACAGCGGATAGGCCGCCGCCAGCAAGGCGAAGCGCAGGAATGGCCACTGCTGGAGCATGTCCAGGCACTGGCGCAGCATGGTCACCGGCTGTTCGCCTGACACCAGGTCCTTGAGCGGCAGAAAGCGCCATTGCACCAGCGTCATGATCAGAAACAGACCGGCCGATACGCTGCCGGTCACCGAAAAATCCACGCTGATAAATAGCAGTCCGGCCAACGGGCCGATCAGCATGCCGGCGGTGCTCGCCATGTTGTGCAGGGCGAACGCCTGCTTGCGCAAATGGGCGTCCTGGCATTCATCGGCCAGGTAAGCCTGGGCGCAGGGCGTGAACAGTGCGCCAGCGAAACCGCTCAGGCAGGCAGCCAGCAGCAGCACGGTGAGGCTCTCGGAAAAGCCGAACACCGCGAAGCCGACGCAACGCACCGCGCAGCCGATCAGGATGGCGCGTCGGTACCCGATGCGATCCCCCAGCAAGCCACCAAGCAGGAACAAGCCCTGCTGGCTGAACACCCGAATGCCCAATACCAGGCCCACGGCCCAGCCAGCCAACCCGAGGTTTTCACTCAGGTGCCCGGCCAGATACGGCATCAGCATGTAGAAGCCGAAGTTGAACGTCAGACCATTGAGGATCAGCACCCGCGCAGCGGGAGACAGCGAGGTCAGGGTGGTCAGGACTCGGCGCATCAGGGCACGACACTCATCGGAAAAAGGGGCATTCAGTATGCCGAATTCGCCTGCTCGACGATCTGCTCGAAACGCTGTCTGGCACGTGTTGGCAGCGAGGCGGGTATCTGCACCTCGCTGATCGGCCGCTCGCCGACCTGGATCAGCATCACCATGCCCATTGCCAGGTGGGGGATGCACTGGATGCCATAGAAGCCCGGCGTTTCGAAGGTCACTTCGATTTCCTCGTTGACCCGCCCCTTGAATGCCGCAGCGCCGTCAGGCAGGAAGCCAGGCAGGCTGGCGGCGTTGTGGCTCGGCTGGGTGGCGATGAACCTGACCCTATCCCCTGGGGCGATGGCCAGGAACTCAGGCTCGTAGACCATGGCCCCGCTGGCACCGCGGTTGAGCATCTTCACCTCGTGCACCTCGGCCAGGGCAGCGCTGCACAACAGACTGGCCAGAAAAGCGATTGCGTAACCTATGGGCATGGGGAACCGTCCTTGTCAGGCTGGATGAAAACGCAAGACCCGGGCGCCGTCTTCCGGGTCGGTCAGGTAGCGAGCGCGCACGCCAAAGGTGTCGCGCAGGCGTTCGCTGGTGAGTACCTGTTCTGGCTCGCCGAGTGCCACTAGGCAGCCGCGCTCCATGACCCCGAGGCGGTCGCACTCCAGTGCCTGGTTGAGGTCATGCAGGGCGATCAGGGTGGTGACCGGCAGCGCCCGCACCAGGTTGAGAATCGACAGCTGGTGCTGGATATCCAGGTGGTTGGTGGGCTCGTCGAGCAACAGAATCTGCGGCTGCTGCGCCAGCGCCCGGGCAATGTGCACGCGCTGGCGCTCGCCACCGGACAAGGTGCTCCAGGCGTGCTCGCCCATGTTGGCCATATCCACGTCGACCAGCGCCTGCCTGACGATTCGCTCGTCATCGGCCGACCAGGGCTGCAATGCCGACAGCCAGGGCGTGCGGCCAAGCTCAACGGCGTCGCGTACCGTCACCGCATCGCTGGTGTCGGCCTGCTGCTCGACGAATGCCAGCTGCCGAGCCACTTCGCGGCGGCTCAGGCTGGTCAGGGGCTTGCCATGCAGGTGCACCTGGCCACTGCTCGGTGAGCGGATACCCGAGAGCAGCTTGAGCAGGGTCGATTTTCCCGAGCCATTCGGGCCGATCAGTCCCAGGGTTTCCCCCTGATGTACCTGCAGATCGACACCCGCAACGATGGCGCGGCCTTTCACCGACCAACCGAGGTCGTTGCAGTGCAGCACGGCGTTCATCGCACTCGCCTCCCACGTATCAAGATCACCGCGAAAGCAGGCGCGCCGACCAGGGCCGTGACCACGCCGATCGGCAATACCTGGCCCTTGATCGCGGTGCGTGACAGCACATCGGCAGCGATCAGGAACACCGCACCAATCAGTGCCGAAACCGGCACCAGCCGACCATGGCGCGAGCCGACCAGCAGCCGCGCAGCGTGGGGAATCACCAGGCCGACAAAGCCGATGGAGCCGACGATCGACACCATCACCGCGGTGACCAGCGCGGTGCCGGCGATCAGCGTGGCCTGCACGCGGCGCACCGGCACGCCGAGCGAGGCAGCCGACTCGGCGCCAAAGGTGAAGGCATCCAGCGCCCGGGTATGCAAGGTGATCAGCAACACGCCCGCCAGCGCCACCGGCACGGCCAGCACTACATCGTGCCAGTCCGCGCCGCTGAGGTTGCCGAGCAGCCAGAACATGATCCCCCGTGCCTGCTCGGCGCTGGCCGATTTGGTGATCAGAAACGAGGTCATGGCGTTGAACAGCTGCGAGCCTGCGATACCGGCAAGAATGATCTGCGCGCTGCCGCTGATGGCGCCACCACCTGCGGCCCTGGCCAGCAGCGCGACCAGTGCGAAGGCAGCGATAGCGCCGAGGAAGGCGCCCATGGACAGCGACAGCATCCCTGCACCCACCCCGAGCAATGCGACGGACACCGCGCCGGTCGAAGCGCCGGCGGAGATCCCCAGCAGGTAGGGGTCGGCCAGCGGGTTGCGCAGCAACGCCTGCAGCACCACCCCGGACACCGCCAACCCGGCCCCGCAGCTGGCGGCGACCAGGGCGCGGGTCAGGCGGTAATTCCAGACGATGCCCTCATCGATCGGGTCGAGCACGAAGCCCGCCGCGAACAGTTTGTTGGCCAGCACCTGAAACACCACCGAGGGTGGAATACGGGTTTCGCCCAGGGCGACGCCGGCGGTCACTGCCACACCCAGCAACAGCAGGCAGGCGATGGTCAGCAGGAACAGGCGTGAACTGCGTGCGATCATTGGAATCCGTCAACGGCCTTGGCGAGGGTTTCAATGCCGCTGATCATGCGCAGCGAGGCCTGCATGCCATCGGCGTCGATGATCACGATGCGCCCGTTCTTGACGGCGTCCATGTGCTTGGCGACCGGGTCGTTGCGCAGGAATTCGAGCTTCTTCTCGACGTCGTCGGCGGGGAAGCGGCGACGGTCCATGCGCGCCAGCACCAGAACGCTGGGGTTGGCCTTGGCCAGGGTTTCCCAACCGACGCTCGGCCACTCTTCACTGGACTCAACCACGTTGCGCAGCCCCAGGGATTTCATCATGTAGTCGGCCACGCCCTTCTGGCCGGCCACGTAGGGGTCCAGATCCATGTCGGGGCTGGAGAACCAGAACAGCGCGGAAATGTCCTTGCCCTGGCGCTGCTCGGCACCGGCCACCGCGGTTGCCAGGCGTTTGCGCAGGTCGGCGACCAGGGCATTGCCCTGGTCCTGCACGTCGAAGATCTGCGCCAACTGGTCGATGCTCTTGTACAGGCTGTCGATCTGGAACGGCTGCAGGCGAGTGCCGTCGGCGCCGACCAGGTTGTCCTTGCCTTCGCAGTCGGTGGGTATGATGTAGGTAGGGATGTTCAGGTCGTGGAACTGTTTGCGCGTGCCCACCACGCCCTGCTCGCCTACCATCCATTCGAACTGCACGGCCACCAGGCCCGGGCGTTTGTTGATCACCGACTCGAAGCTCGGGTCGTTGTCGGCCAGGCGCGGCACCTTGGCGTTCTGCGCCTCGAACTCGGGCAGCACGTGGCTGAACCACAGCGAGGTGCCGGCTAGGCGCTCGCCCAGGCCCAGGGAATAGAGAATCTCGGTACCCGCCTGGCCGATGGTCACGGCACTGCCAGGGCTTTTCGCAAACGTCAGTTGCTGGCCGCAGTTTTCCAGGGTGAGCGGATACTGGGTCGGGCCGGCGGCATAGGTCATGGAAGACAGCGTGAGGGCGGCGCCGACGAGGGCAAGGCGTGACACGAACATGCGGGTGATCTCCTAATCAACAAATACGCATAACGGCAGTGCGTAGGCTGGAGAACACATCACGCCGTGCGGCCATGGCCGCACCTGTCCCTTGCGGGAAGTGATCACGGATGCCCCCTCCCGGACACCCCGCCGGCGGTTCGATTACTGGCGCCTGTCCGCCAGAAGCGCGAGCAGACCCATGCCGGCAGGTCTCCTGACTGGTACGTCCATGCAGCGCTGCGGCCTTCCCGGAAGCGATTCCAGTGACACGTATGCAGCGCCGCTCGGTACCTACAGTTGCGGGGGCAGTTCCGTTTGGCCACCTGAGGTGGCAACGGATTCCCTATTAATTCCTCACGGAAACCGGCGACGGCATCTTAACCAATAAGTGCTCCAGCTGCAGCGCTTTGCCGCCGTTTCCGTTCGCTTGCACCCGGCCTCCTCGGCCGGACCTACGCAATGCCCTACGAAAAGCGCCGCCATTATTGTTACAACATAACATTTTGGCAAGCCTGTTCAGGCAACGATTTGCGGCGACTCCCACGGCCACAAAAATCGACGAACAAGGCTTGTAATGAGAATTGAGATCATCAACACTGACTTGGTTACTTTATAACGTAATAAATGGAGCGATTATGAAGCCCGATATCCACCCTACTTATCGTCCTGTGCTTTTTCACGACGTTGCCGCTGACGCCTACTGGTTGATCGGCTCCACGGTCGAGACCGATAAGACGCGCCAGCACAGCGACGGCAATACCTACCCCTATGTCACCCTGGACGTGTCCAGTGCCTCGCACCCGATCTACACCGGCCAGCAACGCCAGGTCACCAGCGAAGGTCGCGTGGCCGGCTTCAACAAGCGCTTCGCCGGCTTTGCGGGTACTCGCTCGTGAAAGTCGTTGCCTCGCTGAAACAAGCCAAGCTGCGCCATCGCGACTGCCAGATCGTCAAACGTCGCGGGCGCATCTACGTGATCTGCAAGACCGCGCCGCGCTTCAAGTGCGTGCAAGGCCGGCCCAAGCCGCAGCGCAAGAACAAAGGCTGAGTGCCCGCATCACCCTCTTGGCGCGCCGCTCCCGCCTCATTGCACGGGGCGCGGCGCCTGCCAGGCGTTGATGCGAACCAGAGGGCCCCGCAGCTGGCATGCGATTGAGGCCAACGAGAAGATCCCTAGCCTGCTGCGGACTTGTCAGGCTACGCGGCCTCACCGCGTTCGGTGACAGCACCTAGCCAGCACGATATGAAAACGTCTATGGCGAGGTCGCCGCCCTCGGCAACGGTGCCGGCAATTGCACCGCGCTGGTCGGCGCATCCAACCCGCTCGCCGAGGCTGCACGGCACTGCCTCAACGTCGTAACCCCGTGCCGCCTAAGCGGCTGCGCAGTGCCTTGACCTATGCTCGGAACCCTTGCCCGCTTCCGCCTCTGGTCGCCCAGCCGAGGATATCTGGGAGCCGGCGTGGCCATGCCGATATTGGAGGTACAGCAGCCAGGGGCCTACCAGCCATGGCTGCTTACCGCATGTGCTCGTAGAGAATCGCCGCGCCGATGCCGATCAATACCAGGCCGCCAAGAATTTCCGCCTTGCGACCGATCGCAGTGCCGATCAAGCGGCCGAGCATCACGCCGATGGTGACCATGCTCATGGTCGCCAGGCCAATGGCCAGGGCGGCGACCCAGATGTTCACGTCGACGAACGCCAGGCCGACGCCCACGGCCAACGCGTCGATGCTGGTGGCGAACGCCGTGGCGGCCAGCAGCCAGAAGGAATGGGACTTGGGTTTGTCTGCTTCGGCATCGGCGCTTTCGGGCTGCAGGCCGGCGTAGATCATGTGGCTACCGAGCAGCAGCAACAGGGTGAAGGCGATCCAGTGATCCCACTCTTCAACGTACCCTGCCGCCGCCTGGCCGATGAACCAGCCGACCACCGGTGTGATGGCTTCGATCACGCCAAAGATCAAGCCGGTGCGCAGCGCGTCGAGAAACCTGGGTTTATGCAGCGAGGCACCCTTGCCGACAGCGGCAGCAAAGGCATCGGTGGACATGGCGAAGGCCAGGAAGACAAGAGAAAGGAGGCTCACGGTTACGTCTCGGTCGGGCTATGAGTCAATGACGGATACACGCGCCCGACCTTAGGCACGTATCTGTCATTGGTCTCACCAACCG